>Ga0181520_10004878_pt1 | contig 21962 bp, 18 predicted proteins | sample PEATcosm2014_Bin_29_FD_132451 | JGI IMG/M metagenome (GOLD analysis project Ga0181520, IMG submission 132451) | Peatland microbial communities from MTU Mesocosm Facility, Houghton, MI, USA - PEATcosm2014_Bin02_30_metaG | ecosystem: Environmental > Terrestrial > Soil > Wetlands > Peat | place... | reverse complement strand
GGCCGCCTGCTGCTCCTCGCCTTGTCCGCCGCACGCAACGCCAGCCCGCGTAAATTGACGGAGCTTGCCGCGTGAAATCTTTGCACCAGAACAAGAAACAAAGGAATAGTAGTACAGAGGCCGGACAGCATGGGAAAATCGCGAATGTCATCATTTTGATGCCGCGAAAATGATGACATTCGCGATTTTCCCCTCTGTGCGCTCTGTGTGCTCTCTCTGCGTCCTCTGTGTTTAAAATTGCTCATTCCGCCGGCGGCGGCACGAGGAACAAGTCGGCCGTCAGTTTGTTGAGCCGCTCGATTTCGTCGTCGGTCAGGGCGAACGCGGCGGCGCCGACGTTGTCGGCGACCTGCCCCGGGTTCTTCGCGCCGACGACGGCCGCGGCCACGACGCGATGGCGCAGCACCCAGCGGATCGCCACGCACGGCAGCGTCGTGTCGCGGGCGGCCGCCATTTTCTTGATCGGGCCGATCACGCCCAGCGCCTTCCGCAACGGTTTGCGCTGGAAGAGCGGCAGGCGGCTGCGCCAATCGCCGGCTTTGAGTTTGAGGCGCGTGTTGTACCGGCCGCCGAGCAGGCCGAAGGCAAGCGGCCCGAAGGCGACAAACGAAATCTCGTTGTCCTCGCAAAACGGCAGCACCTCCTCTTCGGGCTCGCGGCAGAAGAGATGGTACTCGTTTTGCACGGCGTCGACCGGCCCCGCGCACATCGCGGCTTGAATTTGCGCGACGGTCACGTTCGACAGCCCGGCGGCGCGAATCTTCCCCTCGGTTTTCATCTTCAGCAGTTCGCCGAAGCTGTCGCACAGGGGCGTTTCGCCGTCGAACCGGTGAAGGTAATACAGATCGATCGTCTCGCGGCCGAGGCGGCGCAAGCTCGCCTCCAGCGCCCGCCGCATGTACTCCGGCCGGTTGTTGACGCGAATCCGCACCTTCGTCGCGGCGTCCCACTCGTTGCCGCCCTTGGTGGCGATCAAGGTCTCGCCCGGATGCCCGCGCAGGGCCTCGCGAATCAATTCCTCGGAGCGGCCGAAGCCATAGATGTCGGCCGTATCGATGAAGTTGACGCCGAGTTCGACCGCCCGCCGCACGACCGCAACGCCGTCGTCCTCGGAAAGATTCTCGTAAAGATTGTGGCCGCCGACGGCGTTGGTTCCCAAGCCTACTTCGGTGACGCGAAGGGCGGTGCGGCCCAACCTGCGTGTATTCATCTTTTTTCGATCCGCGAAACGGCGGCAGGGGCCGCGCGGTTCGCCCTTAATTTGCCGGATCAGACGATCTTTTCTTCCGGTATTTTTTCGACAAACTGCAACCCGAGCCGGGCCGCGTCATATTCCTCGCCGAGCAGGTGGTGATACGGCACGCCCGAGAAAAAGTGGTGACTCTTGCTCGGGAAGTCGCCGCCGTTGCCGAATTCCTTCTTCTGCAACTCGATGTAGCCCTGGTGCTTCGCTTTGAGCATGTCCTGCAGGAGGACGCTGAAGCCGTAGCTCGTCGCGTGCTGGCCGCCGAGCGTGATGAAGATGAACTTCACGCCCATCTCGCCGAGTTGGTCGAAGGTCAACGGGTTCTGGTCCTGGAACCATTTGAACGACGAGCTGTAGTTGAACGCGAATTTCGCGTCGGGAAAACGCTTGCGCACTTCGCTGGTGAATTTCTCGAGCGGCCCGCGATCCGCCGTCGGAAACTCGCACCAGACCATGTCGGGAATGCCCGTGTCGAGGTACGACAGCGCGCGTCCGACCGCCAGATCCATGCCGCGTTCGCTCTCCGGCGCGTCGACGGCGGAAATGCCGTCGGTGCGCGCGATGATGACGAAATCCTTGTTGCCCAGGTCGTCGGCGACCGCCCGCATGATCCGCAACTTGCCGATCATTTCGGTGGTCGAGATCAGCGCCTTGCCGCCGATGTGCCCGCAACGCTTCGGCAGCACCTGATCTTCCAGGTGCGCCGCGGCGACGCCGGCGGTCACGTACATTTCGGTCGTGCGCTGAACGTTGAACATATTGCCGTAGCCGCCGTCCATGTCAATGATCACGGGCGGGATGTCGAGGTGCCGCGGCGGGACGCCCTTGCCCGGTTCGCCGACGGCCATCGTCAATTGGAAATGGCGCAGGGCGCTGACCGTGCGGCGCGCGGCGTCGGCGATTTCGGTGCTGGAATAAAGGTCCATGTCGGTCGAGCCGACGTGGCCCATCGCAAACGAATAACCGCTGAAATAGATGGCCTTGAAGCCGTAGTACATCACCAATTGGGCGGTCATCGGGTCGTACACGCCCGGGCCGAACACGTAGGGCTCGGTTTTCAACAGCCGTTTCAGCCGCGTGCTCGGGTGCTCGAAGCGCGATTTCGGGACCGTGAAGCCGCTGGGCAGCAACGCGCTCTCGACCAGTTCCATTTTTTCCTTTGCCATTTGCCGTCTCCTTTTTCGCCGGGCGAGAATCGCTTCGTCGCCGGCCGGCGGGCCGATCACACCGGATCGAACCAGCACTTGGCGATCATTTCTTCGCTGCGGCGCCGCGCCTCGCGATACCGGTCGCGCGTTTTCGCGTCGGCGTCGGGCGGCAGCGCCGCGAGAATTTTTTCCAGTTCTTCATCGTAAAGGCGGCTGACGAACGCCGCCGTGTGGTCCACCGTTTTGCCGTTGTCTTCAATGGCGACGCGGCCGGCGTGCCGGATGCGCTGCGCGAGCATCAGGCGATAAATGCGGTCGGTCGCCAGGTCTTCCATATAGCCGTTGATCAGGCTCGCGCCTTTGCCCGAGAGCACGCCGAAGCGGTACAAAATGGTCGTGCGCGCCGCGGCGCGCGAGCCGTCGACGGTCCGCCGGCCGACGCCGGCCGGGGGCACGCGCAGTTCCGGATAGCGGTCGTACGCGGGGTCCCATTTGCCTAGCTGATTGGGCACGGGGAATTGCTCGAGCGCGATGCGGTTTTGATCGGGGTGGCCCGTCCACGCGCCGTCCATACCGCAGACCGCTTCGTTCTTCTTGTCTTCGGCCAGCACTTTCAGCGCCCGCGCGTTGAGCTCGGCGTCGACGCGGCTCGGGTACAGCGCGGTCATGCCGCCGATCGCCAGCGCGCCGTGGCGGTGGCACAGTTGCGGAATCCGCAGCCGCAGGTTCTGGAAGAACGTCACATCGTGCGGAATCGTGTTGCGGTCGGGCAGCACCCAATTGGGGTCGTTGAGATTGAAATGGATGAGGCTCGCCATGTAATCCCAACGGCCCAGGTTCAGGCCGAGGATGTGCTCGCGCATATGATAAAGGAATTCCTCGAATTCGTAGGCCATCGGGAACGATTCCACCAACGCCATCGCCTTGATGTAGTCGCGCTCCCAGCCGCGGGCGGCCGCGATGTCCTGAAACAACGCGGTCCACCATTTGCCCTCGTCGGCCGATTCGGTTTTCGGAATATAAAACGACAAATTGTGCTTGAGTTTGCCGCGCTCGGCGCGAAACGCCAGCAGCGCGACGTCGAACGCCGACGCCGACGTCAACTCGCCGTTGGGCAATGTGCCGGCCTGGCTCAGGTGCAGGCCGCGCGCCCGCACGAAAATGACTGTCTTGCTCGGCTTGATGCGCAACGCTTCGTCGCCCTTGCAGCACCAACTCAGATCGCCATAGAGCGCAGCGACGGCGTTCGCGTGGCCTTCCATCAAATTGCCCCACGTGTTCGCCATCGAATCTTCAAGGTCGAGCATGACGCCCGGCGCGCCGGAATTGAGCATCTTGACCGACAGCTCGGCGTCGTCCACCGGCCCGGTCATCTGGTTGCGCTGATCGAGCACCCACTCCGGCAGGTTGACGCGCCATTCGCTTCTCGTGATCTCCGACGGCAACAAGTAATGGGGATATTCGCCTTCCTGCGACGCGGCGAGCCGCGCCGCGCGGGCCGCGACCAACTTGTCGCGCCACGGCGTGAACTTTTGATGAAGGGGCAGATAGAAATCCCAAAAACCGGCCGGCAAATCGCGCCGCGGGTCGAAGCCGGCGGGCGCGGCGTTCATGCGGGAATCGAAGGCCATGATTCGTCTCCTCGGTAGTGCTGTTCCCGTGTGTCTTTGGAGCGCGGAAAAGCCTTCGCATTCAAAGGCCGGCATCCGCTGTTTTCATTTGACAAGGTAAGTCCGGCCGCGACGAAATCCAGACCAGCCGGCGTTTTTTGCGGCGCCGCAGGCCGGTATTTACGCCGCGAAGACGGCAGGAATGCGAAGAAGGCGGAGCCCTCTTGTCGCCTCCACCTTTCCTTTGCGCCCGACGCCGGCCCCGAGCGAAGTCGAGGGGCGTCTTTGCGGTGAAAAGATCCGGCCGAAATTCACGCCGGGAAAGCGCCGGCGCAAAACCGTTGCGGGATGACGACGCGTGTGAGAAAATAACGCAACTTCACAGACCGGAGGCGAACATGGCGGCGGTTTTGTCCAAGGCGGTCGAGCAGTATCGCAAGGTGATGCTGGCGCTCGCGGCGATCCATCTCGTCGTGCTGCTGCTGGTGATTTTCACGCCCGGCGGCATTATCTGGTTTTTCAACGCGGTTTCCCGCGTCGTGGCGCCGCACGCCGTGGCGCCCAACATCTCGCAAATCCCGGCCGATCACTATTTCTACGACACGTACAACAAAGAAATTGCCAAACCCGAGGGGCTCACCACGCTGCCGAACCACGCATTCTATCAGGCCATGGCCGCCTCCTATCTCGCCATCGTCGTGCTGATTGCCGGCTTGAATTTCTTCGACCCCGAACGGAACGCCCCATTGGCGCCGCTGCTTCTGGTCGGCAAGGCCGTCGGCGGTTTATACGGCCTCGGCTTCTATCTCTGGAGCCACCACTATTTGGTGAACTTGCTCCTGCCGATCGTCGATTGGCCGGTCGTCCTGCTCGTCCTCGTGGTTTGGATGCGAGCGAAAACGGCGCTGACCGCGCCGGCCGGGGCGCCGCCGGCGGCATGATTCCGTTCACGTGCCTCGCGGCGGACGGGGTGACGATTGCCGGCGCGATTTTCCCCGCCCCGTCGCCGAGCCGCGGGGCCGTTGTCGTCGCGCACGGCCTCCCCGCCGGCAAACCGCCGTCCGACGCCGAACCCGACGAGGGCTACCCCGGCCTCGCTCGAAAAATCGCCGCGCTGGGTTTAGATACGGCGATCTTCAATTTCCGCGGCACGGGCGAAAGCGGCGGGCACCTGGACATTGACCTCTGGCCGCTCGACCTGGGCGCCGTGCTCGATCATCTGGATCGCTCGGAACTTCGCCGCCCGCGCTACGCGGTGGTCGCCTTTTCCGCCGGCGGCGCCGCGGCGATCACACGCAGCGCCGACGACGCACGCCTCGACCCGCTGATCGGCATGGCCGCGCCGGCCGATTACGGGTTTCTGCCGCTGGGCACGGACGCCGAGGCGTGGTTCCAGTTTTACCGCAAGCTGGGCATGATCCGCCCCGGTTACCCGGGAACCGCGGCGGAGTGGGCGGCGCGTTTCCGGCGCGTCGCGCCGCGCGAGGCGATCGCGCGCTCGCAGGCGAAAGCGATCCTGCTGGTGCACGGCGAGGCGGATGAAACCGTGCCCGTCGCGCATGCGTATGAACTGCAGCGCGCCGCCGGCCGTCCAGTTGAACTCAGGATTTTGCCGGGCGTCGGCCACCAGTTGCGTCGCGACTCGCGGGGCGTGGATGCGATGATCGAAATTCTGCGGCAACGCGGGTGATCGTTTGGCGCTTTGAGCAGTTCGGCGTCGCGTGTTATTGTTGATTCGCGAGGCTGGAAAATGGAACTTAGACCCCCGATCGACGATGCTGTCCTGCAAGAAATGGTGACGCGCCTCGTGACGGCGTTTCGCCCGTTGCGCATCTATTTGTTTGGTTCGCGCGCCCGCGGCGAGGCGACCGAAGACAGCGATTACGATTTGCTCGTGATCGTTGCCTCGTCGGACCAGCCGCAATACAGGCGTGCGATGGCGGCAGTTTACGCGTTGGGGGACATTTGAGTCTCGGCTGACGTGCTGGTTTGGGTGGCGGCAGATTTTGACGGGAGAGCGCAGCCAGCAGCCTCGCTGCCCGCGACAGTCGATCGTGCAGGGCCGATTTTTGTATGCTGCCTGAAAAACAATAAGAGGTCGGCGCGTGGCTGGCCAAAGCCAGCAGTGATCTGCGAGCCGCTGACCTGGATTTGAAGGCGTCGCCGCCGATTATTGAAGATGCCCTGGTCTCAAGAAACGGCTTGGTCTTTAGCCGGGGCCCAGGAAGCTATCGCGCCGCCGCGCTTGACGAAAACCCGGCGATAGCGCTCTACTAGCCGTCCAAATATTGTGGGGCGCGCCATGATTGACGGCGTCAAAACCAAGAAACTGACGGTCATCCCCGACGAACGCGGGCGGCTGATGGAAATCCTGCGCGCCGACGACGAGATTTTCGAGGCGTTCGGGCAGGCGTACATCACCACCGGCTATCCGGGCGTGGTGAAGGCGTGGCACTGCCACAAAATCCAGAACGACAATTTCTGCGTCGTCGCCGGCATGCTCAAGGTCGTGCTCTACGACGCGCGCGAGAACAGCCCGACGCACGCCGAAGTCAACGAATTTTTCCTGGGCGTGCACAACCCGTTGGTCCTGCGCATTCCGGCCGGCGTCTATCACGGCTTCAAGTGCATCAGCGAGACCGAGGCGCTGTGCCTCAACATCCCGACGCGTCCCTATAATTATCGCGAACCCGACGAATACCGTCTGCCGCCGCACACCGATCGGATTCCGTACGACTGGGCCCGCAAGGACGGCTGAGCGGCGTGAAAGAGGTTTTTCCCGGCCCATGAGCATCTTCACCAAAATCTTCGGCAGCGCCAACGAACGCGAACTCAAGCGCATGCGGAGCATCGTCGCCGAAATCAACGCCTGGGAGCCGGAGGTCAAGAAACTTTCGGACGAGCAGCTCACGGCGCGCGCCAAAGAAATCGCGGCGCAGATCCGCGCGGCCGCGTTCGACGAGGACGACGAAGCCGACCAGACGCAGGCGCTGTTCGAGGCCGAGCGCCAGGCCCTGCCCGAAGTGTTCGCTCTGACGCGCGAGGCGAGCGTCCGCGCCCTGGGGATGCGGCCGTTCGACATGCAGCTCGTCGGCGGCATCACGCTGTGGGAGGGCCGGATCGCCGAAATGAAAACCGGCGAAGGCAAGACCCTCGCCGCGACCATGCCGCTGGTGCTGCACGCGATGGCCGGCCGCGGCGCGCACCTGGTGACCGTCAACGATTACCTGGCCAAACGCGACTCGGAGTGGATGGGCGCGATCTACGCCATGATGGGCCTGACCGTCGGCCTGGTGGTGCACGAGGTCGAGCCGGACGAACGTCAGGCGAGCTACCGCGCCGACATCACCTACGGCACCAACAACGAGTTCGGCTTCGACTACCTGCGCGACAACCTGAAGATTCACGCCAGCCAGCTCGTGCAGCGCCCGCACCATTTCGCGATCGTCGACGAAGTGGACTCCATCCTCATTGACGAGGCGCGCACGCCGCTGATCATTTCCGGCCCGGTGCGCGAAGACCCGTCGACCCTGTTCAAGGTGCGCGACGTCGTCCGCCGCCTCAAGAAAGACGACCATTACGAACTCGACGAAAAGCACCGCAACGTGATGCTCAACGACGAGGGCGTCACCGCCGTCGAGCACGGCCTGGGCGTCCAGAACCTGTTCGACGACGAGAACGCCGACACGCTGCACAAAGTCGAGAACATGCTCCGCGCCTACGCGCTCTACAATCGCGACCGGCACTATATCGTCAAAGGCCGCGAGGTCATCCTGATCGACGAGCACACCGGCCGCACGATGATCGGCCGCCGCCTTTCCGAGGGCCTGCACCAGGCGATCGAGGCCAAGGAAAACGTGCAGGTGCGCGACGAAAGCCAGACGTACGCCACCATCTCGCTGCAAAACTACTTCCGCATGTACAAGCGCCTCGCGGGCATGACCGGCACCGCCGACACGGAAGCGACCGAATTCAAGAAAATTTACAAACTCGACGTGGTCGTCATTCCGACCAACGCCCGGATGATCCGCGACGACGAGCCCGACAAGGTCTATCTCACCGCCGGCGAAAAATTTGCGGGCGTCTACCTCGATATCCTCGATTGTTACATGCGCGGCCAGCCGACGCTCGTCGGCACGACGTCGATCGAGATGAACGAACTGGTCAGCGAGCTGCTCAACAACTCGCGCAAGGACAAACGCGTCCGCGACATCCTCGATCGGCCAATCATCGAACGGGCGTACGCGGACTACTCGCAACAACTCGGCCGCGAGATCGATTTCAAGACCTTCAAGATCCCGCACACGGTTTTGAACGCCAAGCAGCACGACGCCGAAGCGCTGGTCGTCGCGCAGGGCGGGCGGTTCCGCGCGGTGACGATCGCCACGAACATGGCCGGCCGCGGCACCGACATCAAACTCGGCGGCGACCCGGAGAAGCTGGCGTTCATGGAAGGCCTGGTCTCGGAAGGGGCGTCGCGCAAGCAAATCAACAGCGTGGTGGCCGAGCGGGCCAAGGAATGCGCCGAAGAGCACATCAAAGTCGTCGAACTCGGCGGCCTGCGGGTGATCGGCACCGAGCGGCACGAGTCGCGGCGCATCGACAACCAGTTGCGCGGCCGCAGCGGCCGGCAAGGCGACCCGGGTTCGTCGAGCTTCTACCTGTCGCTCGAAGACGATCTGCTGCGCATTTTCGGCGGCCGGATGGAAGGCATTCTCGCCAAGCTGCAGGTCGAGAAAGACCTGCCGATCGTCAGCCACCGGATGATGGACCGCGCCATCGAACGCGCGCAGAAGTCGGTCGAGGCGCACAACTTCGATATCCGCAAACGGCTGCTCGAATACGACGACGTGATGAACCAGCAGCGGGAGGTGATCTACGAAATCCGCCGCCACATCATGATCGAAGGCGACGTGCACGAGCAGATCCTCGAAATGGCGGCCGAGGTCGGCGGCAGCACCGTCATGGGCTACACCGCCACGCTCGGCAAGCCCGACGCGTGGGACCTCCCGACCCTCAGCCGCATCCTCAAAATGCGCTACGGCATCGACCGGACCTATGACGAAGAAGCCGCGTTCCACTTGAATCCGGAGACCGAGGCGGAAGCCGTCTCCGAGGAAGTCCGCGCCAGGCTCGAAAAGACTTTCCAGGTGATCCGCGACGTCGACGCCAAGCGCTATTCGATTCTCGAGGAAGGCGCGCCCGACCGGGAAAAACTGATGGCGGCGTTGGTCGACCAGGTTGCGTTCCATCTGGCCGAGCGGTGCGCTGTCGAAGGCAAGCACCCGATCAAGTGGCGGTACGACGAACTGACCGAGACGCTCGATAAAGAATACGGCGTTGCGCTGACGGTGCCGGAAGACGCCCGCTTGACGATGTCCATCGAACAACTGGTCATCAATATTCAGCCGCGCCTGCACGAGGCCCTGGCGAAGAACCGCGCGGCGACGGAAAAGCGGATTCGCGAAGTCTGGGAAGACATCAAAAAGGACAAACAGCGGCAGTTGATCAGCCTCGCCGAGCAGCGGATTTATCTCTGGGCGCTCGACCACCACTGGATGCGCCACCTCTGGCGGATGGACCACCTGCGCGAAGCGGTCAGCTTCAGCGGCTACGCGCAGCGCGACCCGTTGCTCGAATACAAGCGCGAAGGCTTCGAGATGTTCGACAACACGATGTGGGAGATCAAGAAGACGACCGTGAACTCGCTGTTCCGGCTCGGTTACGATACGCGCAGCGGGCGGATTCAGATTCCGGATCTGCGCGACGCGTCCGACGACGCCAAACTGATCAAGGAAGAAGCGAGCCGCGCGTTCCAAGAGGGCGTGGCCGCGGCGGGCAACGCCGCGGCGCCCGGCGAGCGCGCCAAGCAGGCGCCGATCAAACGCGACCGGCCCAAACTCGGCCGCAACGATCCGTGCTATTGTGGCAGCGGCAAGAAGTACAAACATTGCCACTGGGACCAAGACCACCGGGCGGCGACCTGACCATGCCGACGAAAGACAAAACCGACGCCACGGCCCCGGCCGCCCGGCTGGCCGACGAGTTGCTGTACCTGCGCGAAATTTCGCAGGCGATCAGCGAAGGCGCCGCGTTGGATTGGCTGTTCCGCCGCATCGTCGAAATCGTCGCCGAATCGCTCGATGTCGACATCGTCAGTTTGATGCTGGTCGAGGCGGACGTCGAACTCGGCAAAGACGTCTTGCGCATCAAGGCGGCGCGCGGCCTCGCCGACGAGATCGTCCGTGACGCCCGCGTGGAATTGGGCTGCCAGATCAGCGGCCTGGTCGCGGCCAACGGCCAGGCGTTGCTGCTCAACGATGTCGAAAGCTCCGGCCTGGGCGTCGCCGCGAGCCGCCCGCGCTACCGCGGCAAAGGTTTGCTATCGGCGCCGATCAAAGCGCGGGCGCAGATCATCGGCGTGCTCAACGTCAACAACAAAACGGCCGGCGGCGTGTTCGACGAGCGCGATCTGGCGCTGCTGACCACGTTGTGCAGCCAGGCCGGCCTCGCCATCGACAACACCCGGCTGTTCGAGGACTTGCGCGCGCACGCCGGCCGGCTTGCGGCGCTCAACGCGCAACTCGACCGCGTCAACCAGGCCAAAAGCGAGTTGATCGTCAACCTGTCGCACGAGATCAAAACGCCGCTGACGACGATCCAGGGCTACGTCGAATTGCTGCGCACCGGCCTGATCAGCCCCCTCAAGGTCCCCGAGGTGCTAGCCAAAGTGCAGGAACGCAGCCGGCATTTGAGCCGGCTCGCCGAACGCCTGATCGCTTTCTTTGCGCTCGATTCCGGTTCCGCCAAGTTCTTGCCGGAGTCGTTCCCGATCAACGTTTTGATTCGGGAATGCGCCGACGAGTTGCGCAGCCGCGCCGCGGCGAAGCAGGTCGCCATCGAGATCGACGACAACTCGTTGCGCCTCGTCGCCTGGGCGGATCGCATGCACTACCGCGAGGCCCTGTCGTCGTTGCTGGACAATGCGGTCAAGTTCAACGTCAAAGGCGGCGCGGCCCGCATTTACGGCGCGGCGGCCGTCGGCCAGGGCGGGGCGCCGCTGCTGGAAATCTTCGTGCAAGACGGCGGCCCGGGCATTCCGGAGAATCTGCAGGAAGCGATCTTCGAGGATTTCAAGCAGACCGACGACATCATGTGCGCCAAGCCCGACGGCCTCGGTCTCGGGCTGGCGATCGCCCGCGCCGTCGGCCAGGCGCATCAATGCCGCCTGCGCCTCGTCCGCTCCGGCCCCGCGGGCTCGGTGTTCGGGATGACGATTCCGCTGGACGCCAGCGCCGGCGGTGAACGGAATCCAGCCCGCTGACGAGTCCGCGGGCGGCGGCGCCGCGGCCGACTCAATCGGGCGCCAAGTCCAGCGTAAACGTCGGCGTTTGCGGCGTGGATGGGCGAAGGATCACGCCCCGTCTTTCCAACGCCTGGCGCAAGATCTGCAGGTCGGCGGGCTCGCCCGTGAAATCGAAACGGCGGCAACGAGTCGTCACGAAGTCGGCCCGGCCGTCATAAAAACCGCGCGCGATCTCCCGCTCGGCTTCCGCTGCCGCGAACCCGAGCGCGCTCGCCCAGAAACGCTGGAAATCCAGGTCGACGTTCCCTTCGGAACGTCGTCCCGCGCGATAGGCGACGCCGAACAAAACGCGCCGAGTGAATTCCTCTTTCGGGATTTGTGGGAATAACGGCTGTACAACCAGCATTCGCGAGGCGATGTGTTTCTCGACCGACGGCCGGTCCGCTTCCTTCGAAGCCAGTATCTCGGCCGTCTCAAGGTTGTCTCCGCGCTCCGCAAAGGGAGCGTTCGCCAGACCCAGGCCTATTCCCGCGACCATTTCTTCCGCCGCTTCCACGGCGATCGTCGACACGGCCGCCGGGAATTCGACGGCCGCCTGCGTCTCCTCGGCGCGGTCGACGATCATCGTCCGGATCTGCTTGCCGATGTTTTCGCCAAGACGTGCGCCGAGGCCAAACGCCACGGAGCGGCGCCGCCAAGCCGGCGATCCCGTTGGCGCCAATAGAATGTCGATCATCTGCTCGGGATCCGCTTTGCGGGCCAACGTCTCCCACGCGAAGCCCCGCCAACGCCGTGGAAACCGGTCGGCATTCGCTCGCGCCGCCGCCATCGCATCGTTCGAGTAATGCGTCTCGGGATAATAATTATCAATGAAATACAGATAATCATCGCCGCGGAGCCGAACCAGGGCGCGCAGATCGTGCGCGATCGACGGGGTCCAGGCGATCAACGTCGCCGCGACATTGACGAACCCCGCCGCCAACAACGGCGCCGCTATGACCCATCGCTGCCACGTTTTGAAATAATCCAGGAAAATGCAAATCAGCGCCATGATCGCCGGATAAATGGGCAATAGATATCGGTAGGACAGGAAATTCGGCGGTCGTTCGATCTGGTACTGCGACGCCAGGAACGCGGCGACCCACACGCCGAAAAACAACCCTAACGCGCCGCCCAGATATGGGTCGTTCTCATAGAGCGCCGGCAGCCATGCGGGTCGCAGCCGCTTCGTTGCGAGGCAAAACAGAGCCGTGGCGAATAGAGCGAAAAAATAATAAGAAATCAACGGCGCGGTCGACAAAAATGAGAACGAGAGGCCGAAATGATCGATCCAGGACGCGGTCTGCAAGAACGACGCTTTCCCATATCCTGCGGATTGCGGCAAATCGACAAAGAACAGATCCCTTGCCTTCGCCGCCACCCCGTGGCCGCCGGCATGCGTCACAGCCGCCAGACTGTTCCGCAACTGGCTCAATTTGAAAGGGCACAAACCGAAGGCCACGGCGGCTGGCAGCAGAATGCGCCAGCGGTTGCGCCCGCGCCACCGCCACAGAACGACAACAACCAGCGTCGCGACGATCGCCGTGTTCTGTGTGCAATAAAAAATCGCAAACCAGGCGATCAGGCCCGCCGCCGCCGCCGCGAGAAGGCCGGGGGGGCGGTCGCGTCGGCGAAAGAGCACAAAGAGGAGCGCGCCCGAAAACAGATAGGATTCAAAGTGATTGCCCCAGAATGCGCAATGGATGGACCACTCGAAAAACGGGGGCGGGAAAGCATTCAGCAGGAGAAAGAGCGTTGCCGGAAAAAGGCCGGCCTCGCGGCGCAAGACAAGCGTCCAGAGAGACACGCCGCCGAAAAAAAAAGCGCGCCCAGTAGGTTCAGCCACAAATAGCGGGAACCGCCAAGAAAATAGAACGGAATGAGCAGCACGCCGTTGACCAGCCCTCCCAGGCTGGGCCCGGTGGAATAGGCGAGCAGCGGCGCGGGAGCGCGGTCAATGACGCCGGTCGCGAGCGTTCCCTTGAAGAAGATTTCACGATCGGTCGACCGATAGCAGGGAAACAACAAGGCGTAGACCAAGAAGCAAGCCGCGAAGGCCAGGGACAGCGGTGAGGGTATTTTTTTCACGTGGCGATCTCGACGCTCCGACGTGCGGCGCCGCCTGCGGCCGGTGGGCGGATACCCGCACGTCTCATCATTTAACTCCTACCGCGCGAATTCGCCGACGTCAAGCTTCACGCTCGGGCCGCACTGCCCCAACGGGTTTCTTGACCGTGATCCGGCGCGGGCAAACGCTCCTGCGACCGGCTACGGCGCCAGCATCGTGAACGGCGTCCATGGCAAATTGCGCGCGAGCAAAAATGCCGCGACCAGCGCGAGATAAACCCAGCCGATATACGGGCGAAGTTGCAGCCGCGGCAGGCTGGGGTCGAGCCAATCGCGATAGAACGCCCGGCCGAGCGCGATCAGCAGAAATGGCAACGTGAAAACTAGCAGCGCGTTTTCGTGCAGCGCCCGCGCCGGTCGCAGGTGCAGCAGGTCGTTCAACGCGCGCGTCGAACCGCAGCCGGGGCAATAAAGACCGGTGAGCACATGAAACGGGCAATACCCGTACCGGCCCGGAATGTGCGGATCGCGAAAAAAAAGCACGGCTGCGGCCACCGCCCCCAATGCGAGGCCGACGAGCCATTTGCGCCGAACCGCCATCGTGAAATCACATGTGGCCGGAAGTCGCGATCATCCCGACGAACATCAGTATCGCGAAGATGACGGAAACAACGAGCAGCGCCAGGCCGACGCCGAAGCCGATCCAGCACCATGTTTTCGCCGTGTTCGACGCCGCCAGAGCCGCGGCGTAGTCGCCCCGCGCCTTCAGGCTGTTTGCCTTGCTGGCAAACACGATGCCGACAATGCCGAGCGGCAGGCAGCAAAACAATGTGATTAAGATGGAAAACACGAGATAGTCGGCGATGGCGACGGCCGGCGGCGCCGGCGGCAACGGCGGAATGGCGCTCGGCGGCGCCTGGCGATCTTGCGTCATGAATTTCTCCTGTCCACAGAATAACGACGAAACGCGCGCCGGACACCTCTCACAATCAACCTACGCCCCGGTGCTTGGTCAAGTGTGCGGCGCGCAACCGCCGACCGAGCATAAACCGCTTCCGCCGGCGGGTCAATTTTCGCGGTCGATCCGCACACCGCAACAGGACGCCGCGAGATTCTGATATTATTTCGATCTAGCGGCGGCCGACCACTGACCACCGACCACTGGCCACTGACCACTCTTGGTTGCGCTGGCGCGCCGGCGGCCGCTGCGTTAGTTTGGTCTCGCCCACAAAATTACCCGGAGGCAAGATGCGTCGCTGCCTAATCTTCGCTGCGTTGCTGTTGTTGATCGCGGGTGGCTCGGCCCCGGCCGCCGAACAGGACGACGAACCCAAGGGGATCGTGAAGCCGGAAGAGAACGGCGGGCGCAACGGCGTTGACGTCGGCGTCTATCTCGACGCCGGCAAGGCCTTGCGCTTTTACGATCTCAGCCGGCTCAACCACGCGCTAGGCGTCGGCGGGGTCGATCCGCTGATCGGGATGGTCGACGATTGGAATTTCGAGTTGGCCGTGGTGATTCCGAAATCGGCGACCTTCGCACTGGCCGGCGACTTTTGGGGCGAAAGGGCCGGCGGCTCGTTGCGCACCGACCTTTCGGGCTGGGACATTCTGCTTCGTTACGGCGTCGCGACACTCCGCTCGAATCTATTTCAGCTATTTCCGTCGCTCGGCATCGGCTACGCGTCGCATTCGCTGCAAATGACGGGCGACCTGAACCGCCTCAATCTCGATCGTCTGCGCAAGCGGGAAACCGCGGATCTCCAGCAGCAGGGGATGCTGCTCGAAGCCGGCCTGCGGCTCGATTTGTTGAGCGCCTGGCCCTCAAACACCCACGGCGCGTTTCTGGCGGTCCAAAGTCTGACCGTCGGCTGGCAAGGCGTGCCGGTTTCGTCGGATTGGCTGCTCGGCACGGGCCGCGTCAGCCTGCCGCACGACCTGACGAACGCGTTGTTCGTGCGCTTCAACCTCGGCTTCGGCGCCGGCGCGCGGGAATCGACTCACGACGAGGAATAACGCGGGGGAGTGAACCATTAATTTCACCGCCGAGGACGCCAAGGACGCGGAGGGTTTCGGCATTTTCTTTGCGGTCTTTGCGTCTTTGCGGTGAAGAGAAATCGGCAACGGCATTTCGCCGTCGCGCGGACGGCGCGATCACAACCCGTTTGGCGCGTCGGGATCGAGCGCGCGAATCGCGGGGCCCAACTTCGGATCGGCCATCAGGCGTTTTGCGAGGCGCCGGCCGGCGTCGGTCTCCATTTCTTTCAGAATGCGGAAATTGCGCAAAACGCGAAAATCGTCGCCAGCCTTCACGGCTTGCTCATAGACGTACGCGGCCGCCGTGTCGGTGCCGGTGTGCGCCAGGGCGCTGGATAGCGCATCTTCGCCGGCCGGATACGATTGCGCGATCGACAAGAAGAACGGCAGGTCGGCGGCGGCGAGTCGCGCGGCGTCGTCGACCGGTTCGGGAAGCTTCGGGCACGACGCGGCGGTCATCAGGTGCGTGTAATAGATCGCCGCGTCGGTGCGGTCGGTCGGCCGCCAGCCCTTCGTGCATAGCACGTACGCCGCCCACCGGCGCGCCTTGACGAAGGGGTTGCGCAGCATTTCCGCCGTTCGCCCGACCTCCGTGCGGTTTTGCAGGTTCGCGATCACAAAGCCGACGGACTCGAGCCGCGGATGAATTTCGTCGATCTTCGCCGCCGAGGCCGGATCGCCGGCCGCCGTGAGTTTCCCTTCCTCTTCGCCTGTGTCCCAGAACGTCGTCAGCAGCGCGTTGTAGCCGTCGTCGCCGAGGCCGCGGAAGTATTCGACGAATCCCTCCTGCGTGTCCTTGGTCTTCCACACGCCGCCGATTTTCTCGATCATCGTCGGCATCGCCGGTTTGCCAAGCCGGCGCACGATGTCGAACGCGGCGCGGCGCTCGTTTTCGTTCTCGGACGCGAGCAGCGGCGCGATCTTCGGCAGCAACGGCGCACCGTCCTTGCCCAGCCGGACGATCGCCGCGTGCCGCAATTTTTCGTCGGCGCCGCCGAGCGCCGGCAGCGACTGCTCGATGGGCTTGGCGCACGCCGCGCACAAGGCGGCCAATAAAATCGTCAGGATCAGGGCGCGTTTCATGGCGCGCATCCTAACAACGCGCCGCCGTAGCGACAAGCGCCGGTTCGGCGTGTGCCGGGCGCGACCGCCGCCCGTTTCCGCGCATCTCACGCTCTCAGTCTGTCAGCCTCTCAGCCTCCCAGCCTCGCAGCCTGTCCCACCCTCCCGCCGCGTTGGTGGCCCGGCGGGCGTGTGGTATAGTCCGCGGCAGACGACCGGCGCGGCGACGAGCCCGCCGGTTTGCGCATCGGGAAGGGCGCGAAAGGGAGACGCTTGAAGAAAACAGCCCATCTCATATGGCTGATTCCGCTGCTCGTTTTGCTGATGGCCGCGAGGCAACTCGCCGCGGCCAAATACCCCGCGGGCGCCGAGAGTTTTGTGCACGTGCCGACGGCGACCGGCGCTTATTATATGTTTCACTATTTGCCGGACGACGCGGCCATCTTCTTGCGGACCTTGCCCTTCGAACGGCCGCCGCTCGTTTATCTGACGACGGCGGCGCTGTTGTCGCGGCTGCACACGGTTTGGGCGTATCACCTGACGATTCTCGGCTTCGCGGCGTTGTTCGCGGCGTTTTATCTGCTGGCGGCGCGGCGGCTGACCAGACGGACGGACCTGGCGGCGGTCGGCCTGCTGGCGGTGTTCGCCAATCCGGAATGGATCGCCGCCGCCGCGTCGTACAACCTCGCCATGGCCGGCCTGGCGGCGACGGTCGTGCCGCTCTGGGTGTTGCTCTCGCGCCGCGAGTCGTTGAAAACCGGGCAAAGCCTGCTCTTCGGCCTGCTCGCCGGGGCGCTGGCCCTGGCCGAACCGACCGCGGTTCTTGTCTGGGCGCCCGCCGCCGCGGCCGTTGTGGTTTTTCATCTGGTCGGGCTCCGCGGCCGCGCGGCGCTCCGGACGCTATTGTTCTGCGCGGCGGCCAGCGGCGTGATGCTTTGGTGGTACGGGCCGCAAGTTCCGGCGGGCGAGCACTGGTGGGGTTTTCTGGCGAAAGGCGACGGCCCGGGCGGCTCGTGGCATTTTCCGTTGCGCGCGGCGCTGCTCCGCTACGGCGGTTTGCCGCTCCTGGCGGGCTTCGCGGCGGCGGCAGTCCGCGCGCGGTGGCGGGAGATTCCGTTCCGCGCCTGGCTGCCGCTGATCGGCGCGGCGGCCGCGCTGGCCGTCTTCGCGGCCGCGCACGCCAAGGGAACGGCGGTTTCCCTGGGCGCGTACGCCGTGTTGACCTTGTTCGCTCTGGCGGTGTTCGATATCTGGCAGGGCAAGGCGCGCGACATCGTCGTCTACAGTCTGCTCGGCCTGTACGGCGTGTTGGCCTTCGCGACGTGGTTCCCCGCGCTGACGCTGCCCGTGGAAATCGCCTCGTTCGGCTCGGCCAAACCGCCGGAAGTCGTCAACACGAAGCCTTATTTCTGGGACGAAAAAGTCGCCGACGCCATCAACAGCGCGATCGACGGCCGCGAACGGTGCCCGGCGATGGTGATCGACGCCGACTCCGATATCAATTATGGCAACGTCGAAGCGCGCCTGATGCTGGCCAAGCCGTTCCTCGCGCTGATGTTGCCGCTGCGGCAGCCCGTGCAGATCGCGCTGCGCCTGCTCAACGACGCCTGTTTTCTGCTGGCGATGCAGAAAAAGGTCTCGATCAGCCTCGCGGTTCCCGAGCCTTCGGTCGAACCGGACGCGCAGACCGTGGAAGCCTCGGTCGCGAACGTGATGAATCTGGTCGAAAGCAAGAACCAATGGATAGAGATCGCGCGCGTGCCAATCAAGGACCGGGTGCTGGCGATTTACAAAAACAACGAACGCACCGCGAAAAGCATCGGCCGCGGCACGCCCGACAGTTTCTTCGACTATTATCTGCTCAACTACACGACCGACAATTTGCGCGCCTTCTCGCGCCACTCGCGCCGCTTGCTGCGCATCGCCCGGTACGGCGACGCGTTCGACCATTTTCAAATGGCCCTCGAGAAGCAGCCGGGGAACGTCGCCGCGTACGAGGGCCTGCTCGACGCCGCGGCGCGCATGATGGGTCCGGCGAAGGAAGCGCCGTTCCTCGCCGGCGTCGTCGTCCAGCATCCGCCGGCGTCGATCTTGCTCCGCGTTGTCCGGCGGCTGCACGAGTTGGAGACGTCGAAGGGCGGCGGCGGGCAATTCGAACGTTGGGCGATTTGGGTGCTGGATAATCTCGCGCCGGGCGAGGCGGGCCGCGGCGGGGTCGTCGCCGAATTGCTCAAGTTCTATTTGACGGCGAACGACGTGCCGCGGGCGACGAACCTGGTCGATCGGGAAATTCCGCAAATACCGGACGCCGAGTTGACGGCGACGCTCTGGAATCTGGCCGAAATCGCCTATTTTAGAAGGCAGAACGCCCTGGCTGGCTGGCTCTACGGGCAATTGCAAACGCGGCCCAATCTAACCGTGCGCCAACGCTCGCTGACGGCGATTCGGCTCGGCTGGGTTCGCGGCGAACGGCCGCCGACGACGATCGGCGTCGACAAGATCGCCTCGCCCGACGAGGCGCGCGACGCAACGAAGTACCTCGTGAACGAAAGTCATCGCCTGCGGCTGGCGGGCAAATCCGGCGACGCGTTGCTCATGCTCGGGGACAGCGAACGCTGGCTGGAAGGTTGCGGCGTCTGCCTCGATGAAGTCGCGCTGGAGAAAGCGCGGGATTATCTGGCCTTCGGCGACAGCGACGGCGCGCGCCGGCAACTGCGGGAGGTCCGCGTCGATCCGGATTTGCGCCAAATCGCGCGGGAGTTGCTCGCGGCGCACAAAACGCCGTCGCGCCAAAATTTCTGAAAGCGGAATGCGGAATGCGGAGTGAACGCGCGCAGACCGTGTGTTCGGCTTAGCCGAGCCGGGCGACGGACGGGTGCGGCGTCGACGATCTCATAGATCCCATAAGTCCCATAACTCCCTTGAGTCCTATGATTCCCCTTCTTCCCAGGCGAAATTGGGCGCGGCCGGAGCGGCCCGAAATTCTTCGCACAAGAACAAGATCGGGAACAGGTAGGCGCCGCGTTCGCCGTGGCCGTCAGCGGTCGTCCATGCCGTAGGCGCGGGCCTTCTGGCGGATGATCATTTCGTCAAGCCATTCCGGCCGGCTCTTGATTTTCATCGCGTCGTCGAAATAGTCGATCGCCTTGCTGAACTTGCCGTTGCGGCGGTAGAGGTCGCCGATCAGATATTTGAGCTGCGGCAGTTGGTCCATGCCGAATTGGGCTTTCTCGCCGGCCTCCTCCAAATATTCTATCGCCAGCTTGCGCAGTTCCTGCTCCCGATCGCGTTCGCCGCCGCTGATCGCCAACCCGCGCATGGTGTATGTCGCGCGCAAGTAGGCGTTGCCGATGTCTTTGGCCGGCATGCCGCGCCAAATGTAGATCTGCGCGAGGATCGCGTAGCGATCCCACGGCTCGAGCCGCCCCAGTTCGAACATCTGCGGCAGCTTCTTCTTGATCTTTTCCACCACCTTCGCGGGCAACGGCGCTTTGAGGTAGGGGGCGAAATCGTCTAGGTAGCCGGTGTAGCCGGTGCGTGGATCGGTGGCGATCAATTTCTGATAGTACGATTCCGAAGCGTTGAGATACGCAAAATCGGTGTCGACGCCCGCCGTTACGAAGGCCGTGATCCGCCAGCCCTGGACCGGGCCGCCGTCGATCGGGCTGAGCAATTCCACTTTCTCGGCGAGCGGCTTCGCGGCCGGCGCGACCTGATCGGCGCCGATCCCGGGCGCGCCGGCCGGCGCCGGCGACGACTCGGGCGCCGGCGAAGCGTCCACCGGCTGGGGCGACGACTCCGCCGCCCAGGCGAATCCGGCCGCAACCATCAACGTAGATACGACGATCCCGATCCAGCGAACGACCGTGAGCATCTTCACCTCTATCTTTGGCGCACCCTTCGTCTTCATCGCCGCCCATTGTTCACTGTTCATTGCTCACTGTCCACTGCTGACTTCTCACTGCTCACTGTTCATTGTTCAATGTTCACTTTTCGTTGTTCATTGTTCACTGTCCTTCAGTCGCTCGGCCGCGCGTTCGCGCGCGTACTGGCGCAGGTCGGGATGCGGATCGAGTTCGCCCACGATTTTTTCGCCGAGCATCGTTTCGATGACATCTTCGAGCGTGACTGCGCCCATCGTGCCGCCGTATTCGTCGACGACGATCGCGAGGTGCGATTTGCGCTCGGTGAAAAAATGCAGCAGTTGGTGGCCGCGCATGGTGGCTGGCACGAAAAGCGCCGGCTGCTGCAGGTCGGCGATTTTCAGTTCGCGCCGCCCTTCGACGAAGGCGTTGACGATGCGCCGGCGCATGACGATGCCGGTGATGTGGTCGGGCCCTTCCTCGGTGACGACGGGGATGCGGCTGAAATTCAGGGTCTGCAACTCGGCCGCCATGTCGCCGACCACGCGGTCGCCGCGCAACGTGAAGAGCACCGGCCGCGGCGTCATGATCTCGCGTGCGGTCACGTTGTTGAGCCGCAGCACGTGGCGAATGCAATGCTCTTCCTGCGGCAGGATCGTCCCGCAGCGCACGCCGAGCCCCGCCAGCGCGACGATTTCTTCCTCGCTGGGTCCGCCGCCCGTGCGCCGCGATTTCAGGACGCTCGCGAGCAGATCGCCCATCCAGACCACGGGCGATAGCACCCACACCAGCGCCTGGATCGGCCAGGCCAGCCACGGCGCGAGGACGCGGCTGTGCGTCACGCCCAGCGATTTGGGGACGATCTCCGCGAACAACAGCAGCAACAGCGTCAACGCCAGCGAAAACGGCGCGATGTAGCTGCGGTGAAACGCCTGGCCGACCAGATCGCCGGCCAGCGCGGCGCCCATCGTCGTGGCGAGGGTGTTGAGCGTCACGATGGCGGTGATCGGCCGTTCGATCCGCTCGCGCAGCAGCGACAAGCGCGCGCCGCGCCGCGAACCGCGCAGCTTCAGCGCCTCGATGTGCGTGATCGGCGCGGCGTACAACGACGCCTCGCTGAGCGAGCAGAAAAAGGAAACAACCATCATGAGGGCGACGATAAAAAATATGGCGGTCATGGGCGACTCTCTATACTAACGGCCATTGGTTTCTTGCTGTTGCGCAAAGATCTTACGGGGCATAAGCGCTAACTTAAACTGCGTGAACGTTCGAAACGGTTCGAATTGCAGCATGTTTTTCGCGCAGACCTCTCCCCGGCCAATCACGCGAACGCGTGATCGGCCCGCCCCTCCCCGACACAGGGAGGGGCATTCGGGCGGCGCACTGGCAGGCAAAGAGACGTTGAAGAGAAAGGACCTCGTGTGTTGCTTCATCATTGCGAAGGCGAACTCGCTGGCCGTGCAGCCCCTCTGTGCCAACGTGAATGAGACACCTTCCCCCCGGGAAAACAGGGTAGAATTACAACCAGGGCGGGAAGGAGAAGAGGAATGAACGTGATTCGTCGAGTAGGTGAGGCCGACACGTTGG
>Ga0181520_10004877_pt1 | contig 21968 bp, 19 predicted proteins | sample PEATcosm2014_Bin_29_FD_132451 | JGI IMG/M metagenome (GOLD analysis project Ga0181520, IMG submission 132451) | Peatland microbial communities from MTU Mesocosm Facility, Houghton, MI, USA - PEATcosm2014_Bin02_30_metaG | ecosystem: Environmental > Terrestrial > Soil > Wetlands > Peat | place... | reverse complement strand
TTTTTGTCATCGCATATTCTTGAAGAGGTCGAGGCCTTGTGCGACCGCCTGGCCATTTTGCGTAAGGGCAAACTAGTAGAGGTCGGCACACTAGCCCAGTTGAGACATCTTTCGGCTGTCACCATTGAGGCAACTTTTGAGGGTACTCCACCGGATGTCCGGCACTTTAAGGGAGTCAGCAATGTCTTGATCAATGACAATAAAATGAGTTGTCAGTTGCATGGCCCAATTGCTGATTTATTGGCAGTTCTAGCTGCGGCTCACCCCATAACTTTACTAAGCCGCGAGCCGTCACTCGAAGAGTTGTTCCTAACAATTTATGGCGATGATGATCTGCGCAATACTGAGGCTAAAGATGAACCCTAATTCCGAGGTTGTCATACCCAAAGCTAGTTTCAAGTATTTTCGGTCACCCCAAACAGTGGTTAGCCGATTTGTAACTCGTAACTCGATTCGCAGTGCCGCCCTATGGGCTTTAATATTTGGTGTTTATGTGGCCAGCAAGGGCATCGGCTATGCGACTGCTTATCCGACGGTAGCCTCTCGAGTGAAAGTGGCCGCCTCACTTGGTAATAATGCTGGCTTTAATGCCATTCTTGGCATTCCACACAGTTTAAACACAGTTTCTGGAGAGATTGCCTGGAATACTCTGATTGTGATAACGATTATTGGGTCCGTCTGGGCTTATTTAAAGGCTACCAAAACTTTCCGCGGTGAAGAAGATGCTGGTCGCTGGGAGTTGCTGTTATCTGGTCAAACAACAGCCAGGATGGCTTGCGTCAACGCCTTGGCGGGCCTGAGCATCAGCCTAGTAGTTATGTATCTGGTTTCGGCTATTACTTTTATAGTTATCGGTAAAGATCACGCCGTTGGTTTTAGTGTCACCGCCGGCCTATTCTTTGCCTTGGCGGCTACGGCCGGGGCCGCTATGTTTATGGCAATTGGTGCTTTTGTATCACAGCTGATGCCAACTCGGAGCCGAGCGGCCGGGGTGTCGACGGCCATGTTAGGTATCTTCTTTTTGATACGGGCGGCCGGGTCTGCGACCAGTCTACATTGGCTGCTCAATCTGACCCCGATTGGCTGGATTGATAAGCTGCAGCCTCTTTACGGTAGCCAGCCGATTTGGTTGTTGCCGATCGTGGCGCTAATTGTCGTCTTAGTGGTTGTCACGGTTATCCTGGCTGGACGGCGTGACTTGGGCGACAGTACGTTCGCTGATAAAGATACCTCCAAGCCACACAACCGATTACTAAACAATCCACTAGGCGTAGCTTTCAGACTTAATCGAGGAGTGACTATTAGTTGGTTGGCTGGTATTTTTGTGGCGACAGCGTTCTACTCTTTTTTGACTAAAGCAGCCACTTCACTTTTGTCTGACTCACCGGGGCTAAAAAAGAGTTTCAGCGCTGCCGAAAGCCTGCTACACACCAATCTAGACTTAATCTGGCTAGGTGTCACTTTCTATTTAATGATGATGTTGATTATGGCCTATGTCGCAAGTGCCGTCGGGTCGGTGCGTAAAGACGAAGCCGATGGCTACGTTGACAACTTGTTGGTCTGTGAAGTCAGCCGTATGCGTTGGCTGTGGGGCAGGATATCTTTGATTGTCGGCGGTATTGCCTTAGCCGGTTTGGCTGTTGCGCTGGGGGCCTGGTTAGGAATCATCAATGAAAGTACGGGTATTAGTTTTCACCAACTATTGATAGCTGGGGTTAACGCTATTGTGCCGGCGGTTTTTATTCTCGGTTTAGGTATCTTTGCACTCGGTTTTATGCCGCGCTTAACGACAGTTATTGCCTATAGTGCGATCGCCTGGTCCTTTCTAATCAGCATCTTGAAGTCCGGGCTTCATCTAAACCATTGGATATTAGACACTTCAATATTGCAACACGTTAACCTGGCTCCTGCAGCTAACCCAGTCTGGAAAACAGCTATCGTAGTCGTTTGCTTAGGCGTCTTGTTGGCGGTGCTAGGCGCCCTGCGCTTCAACAGCCGCGACCTGCAAAGCGAATAGGTATTTGACGGATTATAGATTAAACACTGAAATACTTTAATACGGCTGGCCAGTCTCGGCACCGCGTGATGGCGGCTGGTAATTGATCAGTTTGATTCCACGAGTAGTTGCCAAATAAAACGGCTTTAATACCTTGTTCAGCGGCTGGCTTAAGATGACTAATCTGGTCGTCGATTAATGCGAAGGCGTTTAGTTCAAGACAAACTTCCGCCTTAGTCCGAGGCTTTTCCAGAATCGCCGCATAACCGATTGAGGTGACTCCTCCGAAACAACCCGGGAAATATTTGTCGAGCTGGTTGGCTGTAATTGATGAAAGTTGTGGCAGACGAGCCGAAACAATCTCGAGATCATAAACTGCTCCAAGTTTTTTGATGGCTGCGCGAGCTGCCGTTAGAGGACCGACTAACTGATAATCATCTGATTGATGAAAGTTGTAGACTCGATCAACGGCCTCACGGACGGATATGCCCATCTCTTTGGAGAGGTCGTAAGATTGAAGGTCGTCTTGACTATAATTGGTGCCGAACTTTTTGTTATGGTGCAACCTAAAGGCGTCCATAAAAGGGAACAACACCTCATCAATATCGACGGCTATAATCCTCTTACTCACAATGATACTGTAGCGTCAATTAATCAAATAGTGCAACCCATTTGACGGTAATTGGTAACCAATATTTGAGCTAAGCTGCCAAATACCATACAATAGTGTCTAATCGTGTCAGTCAAACAGGAACGGCTTAGCCCAACCAGTGCTAAGTTGACAATTAGTGCCGAGCAAGAGTTGATGGCTTCAGTTAAAAATGAAGTCCTAAAGCGCCTCGGCAAACAAACTAAAGTGCCGGGTTTCCGAGAAGGTAAGGCTCCGGTTGGGTTAGTTGAGAAACAGGTCAGCTCTTCATTGCTCCAGACCGAATTTTTAGATGAAGCGATTAACCGTCTATATTCGGAAGCCCTAGAAATAGAGAATATCCGACCCGTTAACCAGCCTAAAATCTCTGTCCAAAAATTTGTGCCTTTTACGACACTCGAGTTTATCGCTGAAGTCGAAGCCATTGGTAAGGTGACATTGCCGGACTATACCAAAATTAAGTTGGCCAAAAAGAAGATTAGTTTATCGGAAAAAGATGTTGATGACGTCATTCATAATCTTCAGTTAAGAGTTGCCGACAAGTCGGACGTCACCAGACCGTCACAAATCGGAGATCAGGTCATGATTGACTTTACTGGTAAGGATGCCAAAACCGATGACGCTATTAAAGGAGCCGATGGCAAAGATTTTCCGCTGATACTCGGTTCCAATTCATTTATTCCTGGTTTTGAGACGAATCTGGAGGGCTTAAAGTCTGGTGCAAAAAAGACCTTTACGCTGAAATTTCCCAAGGATTATGGTGTTAGCGCTTTGCAAAATCGTGAGGTTGTCTTTGCCGTCACCATCAATAAAGTTCAGGCGGTAGTGGAACCTAAAATTGATGCTGAGTTTGCGACTAAAATTGGGCCCTTCAAGACCGTTGAAGAACTGCGTGATGATATAAAAAAACAGTTGTCCGTCGAGAAGCAGACTGAATTGGATCGACTATTTGAGAATGAATTGCTCGAAAAAATTGCCGCCACCGCTCACGTTGATATCCCAGACAGCTTGATCAACGAAGAAGTTGAGCGCACCGAACAGCAAATCAGGCAGAACTTAGCTTATCGTGGCCAGACCTGGCAAGAATATTTAGATGAAATGGGCCAGACTGAGGCTGATTACCGGGCTTCACTGCGTCAGCCCTCGGAACTAAGAGTTAAAGTCGGGCTGGTCCTAACTGAGGTAGCCGATCGCGAGCAAATAACCGTGACACCCGAAGAGTTTGATATGCAGCTGCGTCTACTGAAAGGGCAATATCAAGACCCGGCCATGCAAGCCGAACTTGATAAGCCAGAGAACAAACGGACGATCTTGTCGCGGATGTTAAGTGAAAAAACGATAGCCAAACTAAGCCAATACGCTACTTCTAAAACTGCCTAGCTCAAATCTGGGCCAGTTTTTAGCACTCTTGACTTGCGAGTGCCAATAACGGTATCATTAAAGGTATGAATGATTCACCACGCAGCCAAGTCTTGATCCCAACCGTCATTGAGCAGGACGGTCGTTATGAGCGAGCCTATGATATTTATTCGCGGCTTTTGAAAGACCGGATTATTTTTCTTGGTACCGACATTAATGAAACTACAGCCAATTTAATCGTTGCCCAATTACTTTTCCTTCAAGCCGAAGACCCTAAAAAGGATATCTTTCTGTACATTAATAGCCCGGGCGGCACGGTTTATGACGCCTTGGCGGTCTACGACACCATGCAATACGTTACCAACGACATTCAGACTGTCGGTATCGGTATCCAAGCTTCCGGAGCGGCTTTTCTACTGAGCAGCGGGGCTAAGGGCAAACGCTATATTCTACCCAATGCCAGCGTCATGATTCACCAACCCGGTAGCAGTACGCGGGGTAAGGTAACGGACATGGAGATTGATCTTCGTGAATCAATCCGACTTAAGCAGCGACTCAATGAAATTATGGCCGCTAACACTGGCCAGAAAATCGCTAAAATCAAAGATGATATGGAACGAGATTATTGGATGACCGCATCTGAAGCCAAAAAGTATGGGTTGGTCGATGACGTCATTAGCACGCTTCCCAAAATAACCTCTTGACAATATCTGGACACTCCTGCACACTAAAAGTCAAGAAGTAGTTTACGTGTGGTAGTGTTTATCATAAAAAGGCGCTCAAAAACCCACTCGTAGTGATCTTCGCGCGATTAACTAAAGCTAAACAACTATTAATTCATATCTGTCACAACTAACAGGTAATCAAATAACTGCATCGTTTGGGTCTCGTTTAGTACGGTGTAGGCGTGTTTTGTTGCGTGTAGTTGTGCACATGCCTTGAAAGGGGTGACTGTAGCGAATGGCAAAAGGCACAAGTGCGTTAGAGGTCAAAAAAAGTCCGCGAACTACCAAGAACAACGAGAGGGTCTACTTTACACGTCGTCAAGACGCCCTAGAACTGCCCAACCTTGTCGATCATCAAACTAAAGCCTTCCAGTGGTTTGTGGGTGAAGGTTTGGGTGAATTGCTAGCCGAGATTAGTCCGATTGATGATTATACCGGTGCTAAACTGACTCTTAATTTTAAAAGTTATCATTTTGGCAAACCAAAACTAACAGAAGCTGAAGCGCGCGAAAATAATGTCTCTTATGAAGCTCCCCTGTTAGCTCAATTAGAGCTAGTTAATAAAGTTACCGGTGAAGTCAAAGAGCAGGAGATCTATCTGGGTGATTACCCATGGATGACCGATCGCGGGACTTTTGTCATTAATGGCGCTGAGCGAGTAGTAGTTAGCCAGTTGGTTCGTTCAGCTGGAGTTTTCTTCACGGCCGAGCAGCACACCATGGGAGCCCTTTACGGGGCTAAAGTTATCCCTGGTCGTGGGGCCTGGTTGGATTTTGAAACTGCCGCCAATGGGGCAATTTATGTCAAAATTGACCGCAAACGCAAAATCCCGATCACCACGCTCCTACGAGCCCTGGGTGTGGCTGATGTCCAGATGCGGGATGTTTTTAAGCATGTTGATACCGGCAAGACCAATTATTTGGACGCTACTCTCGAAAAGGATACCGCCCATGGTCAAAACAACGCTTTAATTGAAGTTTATCGCCGCTTACGCCCGGGCGACTTGGCGACGGTCGAGAATGCCCGCGGTCTGATCGAAAACATGTTCTATAACTATAAGCGCTTTGATTTTTCAAGAGTTGGACGTTACAAACTCAACAAGCGCCTAGACCTTGATGTGCCTAATACGATTGAAAACCGAGTAATGCGCATTGCCGACCTGGAAGCCATTATTGCCGAGATTATTCGATTGAATAACACCAAAGACCCGGCTGATGATATCGACAGCTTAGCTAATCGCCGCGTCAAGATGGTTGATGAACTTGTCCAACGTCAATTTCGAATCGGTTTACTGCGCATGGTCCGCAATACCCAGGACCGGATGTCGATGTGCGACATCGAAACTGTTCAACCCGGACAATTAATCAACGCCCGACCAATTGTTGCTGCCGTCCGTGAGTTTTTTGCCAGTAGTCAGTTGTCACAGTTCATGGACCAAGTCAATCCTCTAAGCGAACTAGCTCACAAGCGTCGGTTGAGTTCAATGGGTCCTGGCGGTTTGTCGCGCGAACGAGCCGGTTTTGACGTCCGTGATGCACATGCTACTCACTACGGTCGAATTTGTGCCGTTGAAACGCCTGAAGGCGCTAACATCGGCCTAGTTCTTAACTTGGCCAACTATGCCCGAGTTAACGACTATGGTTTTGTGGAAACACCGTATCGCAAAGTCCTGAACGCCGTGTCGGCTAAAGAAATTGTCGGCGAAACCGCGGCTGTTAATTTGGAAGACGAGAAAGGCAAAACCTTAGTTAAGGCTGGTACTAAGATAACGGCGACCGATGCTGCAAAGCTAGCAAAAGTCACTTCCCGAACCACTTGGCCGATTAAAGCCCGGGTAACTAATAAAATTGTCTACTTGGATGCCTTTGACGAAGAAGCAGCGGTCATTGCCGGTGGCGGTAACGCGGTTAATGAAGACGGACACTTTGAAGCTGAACGAGTCAGCTGTCGGATGAATCTTAAGACAACTGAAGTTGATGCTAACGATGTTACTCACATTGATGCGGCCCGCAATCAGATTATTGGTTCTTCAGCCGGACTTATCCCGTTCATTGAAAAGAACTATGTCTATCGCTCGCTGATGGGTGCCAACCAACAGCGCCAAGCCGTACCGCTAATCAACCCAGAAGCACCGATTGTCGGCACTGGTGTGGAGGCTCCAATTGCACGCAATACTGGCCAGATTGTTCTGGCTGAAGCTGATGGTGAAGTTGTTAAGACTACGGCTGATGAGGTCGTAGTGCGCTATAAAGAGGGGCAAATTACTTATCACCCACAACACTTTGTGCGCTCTAATGAGGGCTCATGCATTAATCAAAAAGTTGTCGTTAGTACTGGCGATAAAGTTAAAAAGGGCGACCTCTTGATTGAGGGTATGTCAATCGCCGGCGGTGAAATTGCACTTGGTAAAGACCTACTAGTAGCCTTTATGCCTTGGGCTGGCTACAACTTCGAGGATGCCATTGTCATCTCGCGCCGACTGGTCGAGGACGACACCCTAACGTCAATTCATATTGTTGATTTCATGATTGAAGTTCGGGAAACCAAATTGGGACCAGAAATTGTAACCCGAGATATTCCTAATGTTTCAGAAGAGGCCCTTCGCCATTTGGCCGAAGACGGCATTGTTCGTATTGGAGCAGAGGTTCATCCTGGCGATATTCTTGTTGGCAAGATTACACCTAAAGGCGAGCAAGAACTAAGCTCTGAGGAACGATTACTCAGGGCTATTTTTGGCGAAAAAGCCAAGGAAGTGCGCGATACTTCACAACGCATGAGCAACGGTAAGCACGGTAAAGTTGTTGGAGTTAAAGTCTTTAGCCGCGAAAATGGTCACGAACTGAAGTCGGGTGTTATCAAGCAGATTCAGGTATTTGTAGCCCAGATGCGCAAAATCAGTGTTGGCGACAAATTAGGCGGGCGTCACGGAAACAAGGGCGTTATCGCTCGAATCCTGCCAATCGAAGACATGCCATTTACAGCTGACGGCACGCCGACAGATATTGTCCTTAATCCGTTAGGCGTCCCATCTCGCATGAACCTCGGGCAATTGTACGAGGCCCATCTTGGTATGGCCGCCCAGGCTCTGGGGATTCGCGTCGCCAGCCCGTCATTTGACGGTGTTCCAGTTGTCAAAATTCAAGAACTGCTGAAGCAAGGCGGCTTGGCCGAGGATGGCAAGCAACAGCTTTATGATGGTCGCAGTGGCGAACCGTTTAAAGAGCGCACTACGGTTGGTGTAATGTATATGACTAAGCTCAACCACATGGTAATCGATAAAATTCACGCTCGGTCAACTGGTCCATACACTATGGTTACTCAGCAACCACTTGGTGGTAAAGCGCAAAATGGTGGACAGCGTTTCGGTGAGATGGAAGTCTGGGCGCTAGAAGCTTACGGCGCCGCCAATACGCTTCAGGAAATGTTGACCATTAAATCGGACGATGTCTATGGCCGTTCCAAGGCATACGAATCGATCATTAAGAAGAGTGAGATCCTGGGTCCTAAAGTGCCCGAAAGCTTTAACGTTCTAGTTAAGGAATTACAGGGTCTAGGTCTAAAAGTTGACCTTATCCGGTCAAATAAGGCTGTTGATGCAGAAGCTATTCTGTCCAGCAATATTCACAAGGAGGCCACTGAGGGCACGTTGCCGGAAGTCCCACAAGAAGTCGCTTCGGATGTCGATGTGACTGAGGAACTAGCGGCCGACGAATTCAGCATCGTTGATGTTGACGGTAATGTGAATATTCAGGATGAAGAAAGTACTCCAGCCATGGTGACTGAGGGTGAGGCCAATGTTACAGAAGATGTAAATGACGAGGAGGTAGCGTAATGCGTAGATACAATTCTTCAGGTACTGATATTGCCGAGTTTGACGCTGTTCGTCTAGCGGTTGCTAGCCCAGAAGATATTTTGGACTGGAGCTACGGCGAAGTTACCAAGCCGGAAACCATCAACTACCGAACTCAAAAGCCGGAACGTGACGGCCTATTTTGTGAGCGTATTTTTGGACCAGTCAAGGACATTAACCCGCATGACGCTAAGTACAAAGGGGTCCGATCGCGTGAAGCGGCCGTTGACAAGAACGGTGAATTAGTCACCCGATCAATCGTCCGACGCGAAAGGATGGGCCATATTACTTTGGCTGTGCCAGTGGCTCACATCTGGTTTTTGCGCGGTACCCCGTCAGCGATCGGTTTACTACTGGGTATGACCGTTAAAAATCTTGAGCGTGTAGCTTATTTTGCTAGCTATATTATTAAGTCTGTTGATACCGACAAACGTGATCAACTGTTGCTCGACCGAGAGGCTGAATTTAACGCCGCTCGTGAGGCTATCCGATTACGTTATGAGCAAGAAGCCCAAAAAGAAGAAGCCAACGTTAAGGCTTTGGCTGAGATGCAGACCAAAGAATTGGCCGAACTAAATGAAGCCTTTGAACTATTTAAGACTCAGGTTGCACTACTGGAAAAACTGTCTCTAATTGGTGAGTCTGAATATCGCACCTTGCCTGATGAACTGAGTGGTTTGATCAGCGTCGGTATGGGTGGCAAGGCTCTTAAGGACTTGCTTGACTTGATCGACATCAAACAACTCATTAAGGACCTAGAAAAAGAAGCCGAAGACGCTAAAGGCCAACGCAAGAAAAAGATCATGAAGCGGTTACGGCTGCTCGAGAACATGGACAAGGCTGAAATTTTGCCTTCCAGTATGTGCGTCTCTATCCTACCGGTCATCCCGCCTGACCTCCGACCAATGGTCCAATTGACTGGTGGTCGTTTTGCGACCTCAGATCTAAACGACCTTTACCGCCGTGTCATTAACCGCAACAACCGTCTAAAAAAACTGATTGAGCTAAACGCCCCAGAAGTCATCAGGCGCAACGAGCAAAGAATGCTCCAAGAAGCGGTCGATGCTCTAATTGATAACAATAATGCTCGCAGCGGTCATGCCGTGTCAGCCACTGGCCAACGCCGCCGGCTGAAATCACTAAGTGACATGCTGAGAGGCAAACAAGGTCGCTTCCGTCAGAACTTACTAGGTAAACGAGTTGATTACTCTGGTCGTTCAGTTATTGTGTCCGGTGCCGAACTGAACATTAACCAGTGTGGTTTGCCGAAAACGATGGCGCTTGAATTATTTAAGCCATTTGTCATCGGTGAACTAATTGCCCGCGACCAGGCCCACAACATCCGTTCGGCTTCTCGGCTAATCGAAGCCAATGATACGGTGGTCTGGGATGCACTTGACGAAGTAATTCGTGGCAAATATGTGCTTCTCAACCGAGCACCTTCTTTGCACCGTTTAAGCATTCAGGCTTTCCAGCCAGTTTTGGTTGAGGGCCGAGCTATCCAGCTTCACCCGCTTGTCTGTAAGGGCTTTAACGCGGACTTTGACGGTGACCAAATGGCTGTTCATTTGCCCCTGAGTGATGAAGCCCAGGCCGAAGCTCGAGACATTATGGCCGCCAGCCATAACTTGCTCAAACCGGCTGATGGCTCACCAATTCTACACATCGAACAGGATATCGTCCTCGGTTGTTATTACCTGACGTACGCCCGTCCTGGTATGGGCGATAAGCCAGTGGTTTTCTCTGGTCTTGATGAGGCTTTGATGGCTCTAGATAAAGGTAAAGTGCAATTGCAGAGTCTAGTCCGACTATCGTTCCGCGGCGAAATTCGCGAAACTTTTCTGGGCCGCTTCATTTTCAATGAGATTTTCCCGGAAGATTTTGTTTTCCAAGACAAGACAATGACCAAGAAGCGTCTGCAAACTGTCATGACAGAGGTCTATGCCCAATATGGTCAAGAAGCGACAGCTGTCATTGCCGATACCCTAAAGGATCTTGGTTTTCGTTACGCTACCCGATCTGGTTTGAGTATTGGTATGACCGACTTTGTTAGTGTCGAGGGCATGCCCAAGGTTATTCACGAAAGTGAAGACCGGGCTGTGGCCATTGCTGATCAGTATGACCAGGGTTTCATAACCGAAGATGAACGTTATCGACTGACGGTTGATAACTGGGCCAAAACCGAGACCGTAGTTCGTGATTTATTGTCCGAACAAATGGCTGGTCAAGATACTTCAACAGCCATTGCCATTAACTCTGGTGCACGGGGCAATATCTCGCAACTGCTGCACGCTGTCGGTATGTTGGGCGTCATGCAAGATGCTGCCGGTCGAGCTATTGAGCTGCCGGTTAAGTCGGGTTATGCCGTTGGACTTGATCCGTTGGAGTATTTCACCGGTACGCGGGGTACCCGAAAAGCTTTGATCGACATTGCTCTTAAGACGGCCGATGCCGGTTATCTAACACGGCGCTTAGTTGATGTTGCTCAAGATGTCTTTACGGTTGAAGAAGAAGTCGCTGATCCAGGCTTTACCATGCTGCGCAGCGATGCTGCCGAAATTGGCGTTAGCTTTGCTTCACGTCTGACTGGTCGCTATGCAGCTGAAAATATCCCACGTCACGTTAAACGGGGTGATTTGATCACGGCACCGACGGCCGAAGCCATTGATCAAGACGACAAAGTCAAAGACGTTAAAGTGATGAGTGTTTTGAGCTGTCTGACGACTCGCGGCGTTCCGCGTAAGTCATACGGTCTTGATCCGGCAACTGGTGAATTGGTAGCTAATTACCACCCGATTGGTGTGATTGCTGCTCAAAGCATTGGTGAACCGGGTACTCAGCTGAGCCTTGACAGTAAGCACCGTTCTGGCGCCTTAGTGGCCGATGATGCTGCCCAGGGTCTAACCCGTATCGAGGAACTGTTTGAAGCCCGAACTCCAAAAGGCCAAGCCTACCTGACTGAAATCACCGGTACAGTAACAACCTGGGAAGAGGGCGACTACTACGTCGTACAAGTCGCCGCCAACAAAAAGGCCAACGTTAGCTTCAATTTGACTGGTCGTAAACCACAAATTAAAAGTGGGACTGACGTCGCGATTGGTGACGTTCTGGCTGCACTTGAAGATGGTTCTGAAAAAATTGTTGCGCCGATTGCTGGTCATGTTGAAATCTCCAAGACGCAAGTCATCATTACGCCAACCAAGCAGAGTGTTGTCCGCTATGAAATACCAGGCTACAAGCAATTACTGGTTAAAAATGACGAAGAGATTGAGGCTGGTCAACGACTCACTAATGGGTCTATCAACCTGCAGGACTTGATGCGTTTGCAAGGCGTGGAAGCCACGCAGCGCTATGTCATGAACGAGATTTTGAAAATCTTTGCCGGTCAAGGTCAGAACATTGCCGATAAACACCTTGAAATTATCGTTCGCCAGATGTTTAGCCGCGTCCAAATTGAAGATTCTGGTGATTCAGAATTTGTAGTTGGCGATATCGTTAGCAAACACGCTGTAGTGGAAGCCAACGAAAAATTGGTGGCCGCTGGAAAACAGCCGGTTGTCTTTAATCAATTGCTACTCGGTATTACCAAAGCCAGTTTGTCAACCGATTCGTTCTTGAGCGCTGCTTCATTCCAAGACACCACCAGGGTGTTGATTGCCGCTGCCACCAGTGGTCGAGTTGACCATCTGTTCGGCCTAAAGGAGAATGTCATCTTGGGGCGCAAGATCCCAGTTGGTACTGGTCACGTCAAAACAGCCGCTGAAGAAGCCGAATTGGACGAAGAGCCGGTCATCGCTCTAGGTGTTGCTAATGATGACCAAATCTGATAAGGTACATTAATTGTTTAACGCTGTGTATTCCGAGCCGAGGAGAAATGTAAGAGTAGTTGGCGCTATCTTACTGTGCCCCGCAGCAGTAGAGTGCAACAGCCGTAAAAGGAGATTTAATGCCAACAATTAACCAATTAATTCGCAAGCCGCGGTCTAAGGCGAATCCCAAAAGTAAATCGCCGGCCCTACAGCGTGTGGTTAACAACCTAAAAACACGTAGTTACGATATGGATGCTCCGCTCAAACGTGGAGTCTGCGTTAAAGTAACCACTAAAACACCTAAAAAACCTAACTCTGCTTTGCGCAAAGTGGCTCGCGTCCGTTTGAGTAACGGCTATGAAGTTTGGGCCTACATTGGTGGCGAGGGCCATAACCTACAAGAACACGCCGTGGTTTTGGTGCGTGGTGGTCGTGTCAAAGACCTACCGGGCGTTCGCTATCATATTGTCCGTGGAACGCTTGACCTTCAAGGTGTCCAAAACCGTAAGCAAGGCCGTAGTAAGTACGGTGCCAAGAAGGAGAAGTAGTCATGCCCCGAAAAAAGACGAAAATCCTAGTCCGTGATATCCAGCCTGACCGTATTTATAATTCGGTGACTGTTCAAAGAGTGATTAACCGGGTGATGCTCAATGGCAAAAAGCAACGCGCCGAGCAATTGGTTTACGATGGCATGCAAATGGCGGCCAACAAGCTAAAAGTGGACAACCCGCTGGAAGTTTTTGAGCAGGCCTATCGAAATATCCAACCTCGTTTGGAAACTCGTAGTCGTCGTGTTGGCGGGGCCAATTACCAAATTCCGTTTGAGGTGAAAGGCCAGCGTCAAACACACCTGACCATTATGTGGTTAGTTCAAGCTGCCCGGGCACGCAAGGGTATGAGCATGGCCAATCGCTTATCGGCCGAACTATTAGATGCCTACAACAATCAAGGTGCCGCTGTTAAAAAACGCGAAGATACGCACCGTATGGCAGAAGCTAACCGAGCTTTCGCTCACTTTGCTAGGACCTAAAATGGTGGCGCTGACTATCGTCCGAAGGGTTGCTTAAATTATGGCCGAGAAAAAATATCCACTCTCAAAGATTAGGAATATCGGTATTATTGCTCATATCGACGCTGGTAAGACAACCACAACCGAGGGCATTCTCTACCGAACCGGTCTAAAGCATAAGATTGGGACGGTGCATGAAGGTGAGACCACGACTGACTGGATGGCTCAGGAGCGCGAACGCGGTATTACGATAGTTTCGGCTGCCGTCACCTGCTACTGGAAAGGTCACCAGATCAATATTATCGATACACCGGGTCACATTGACTTCACCGCTGAAGTCGAGCGTAGCTTACGTGTCTTGGACGGTGCCGTGGTAGTGTTTGATGGCAAGATGGGTGTTGAGTCGCAGTCTGAGACGGTTTGGCGTCAGGCGACCAAGTACGGTGTGCCACGAATTTGTTTTATTAATAAGATTAATCAAACTGGTGGTGACTTCTATAAGTCTCTGGAGAGTATCCATACCCGCTTATCTAAAAGTGCTTTCCCGGTTCATCTGCCAATCGGTTTTGAACAAGGTGTCAATGGTGTGATTGATTTGGTTAGTATGAAGGCCTACACCTACAAGGAATTTGCCGATCACGAGCTAATCGAGGGCGATATTCCGGCTGACATGCTGGAAAAAGCCAAGAAATATCGTAGCCTGATGATTGAAAATGCCGTCGCCGAAGACGAAACTCTGCTTGAGAAGTATTTTGAAGTTGGCGAAGCCGGGCTCAGCGAAGACGAGGTTAAACTGGCTCTTCGCAAAGCCTCACTATCTGGCAACTTCTTTGCCGTTACCGGCGGTGACGGTCGAGGAGTAATCGTTGAGAAAGTTCTGGATATGGTGGTTGATTTACTGCCCAGCCCAGATGAACGCGGTTCAACCTGGGGAACTCATCCTAAGACTGGAGATGAAGTCGAGTGCAAGCCGTCGGATGACGAGCCATTTGCAGCCTTGGCGTTTAAGATTACCACCGATCCATTTGTAGGTAAACTAGCTTATTTTAGGGTCTATTCAGGTAAGTTGCTAGCTGGGAGTTACATACTAAATAGTTCAACTGGTGAAAAAGAACGGGTCGGTCGGGTAGTTCGTATGCAAGCCGATAAACGCGACGATATAACAGAGGTCGGGGCCGGTGATATTGCGGCTATTGTGGGGCTTAAGGGCACAACTACCGGACACACTTTATGCGAACCGAGCCATCCACTTGTTCTGGAAAATATCATTTTCCCTGAGCCGCCTGTCTCGATTGCCATTGAACCTAAAACTAAGAGCGACCAGGAAAAAATGAGTTTGGCCATGCAGCGGCTAGCCGAAGAAGATCCGACCTTTCGGGTTCGAGTTGATAATGAAACCGGTCAAACGATTATTTCGGGCATGGGTGAGCTACATTTGGAGATTATTGTTGACCGCATGAAGCGTGAATATAGTGTTGAAGCTAATGTTGGACAACCTCAGGTAGCTTACCGCGAAACGATTCGTAAAGACGGTGTTGAGGTTCAAGGTAAATATATTCGACAAACCGGTGGTCGTGGCCAATATGGCGACGTCTGGCTGCGCTTATTCCAGAATGAGCCAGGTAAAGGTTTTGAATTCATCAATAAAATTAAAGGCGGCGTTATCCCTGGTGAATATATTCCAGCTGTTAAAGCCGGAATCATTGAGGCTATGAGTAACGGTGTCTTGGCCGGTTACCCGGTAGTCGACGTTAAGGCTGAACTGTATGATGGTTCCTTCCATGAAGTTGATTCTAGTGAAATGGCCTTCAAAATTGCTGGTTCAATTGCTTTGCAGGACGGCGTTAGAAAAGCGGCACCAGTTTTACTTGAACCAATCATGAAAGTTGTCGTCGTGACGCCGGAAAGCTTCATGGGTGACGTGATCGGTGATTTGAACTCAAAACGTGGTCGAATCGAATCAATGGAAGATCTTCAGTCGGGCATTAAAGAAATTACTGCCTTTGTCCCGTTGGGTGAAATGTTCGGCTATACCACTAACTTGCGCAGTATGTCTCAGGGCCGGGCGAGTTCGAGCATGGAACTGGCTCACTATGCCGACGTGCCGAGCAACGTAGCACAGACTATTATTGCCAAAAACGGCAAATAAAAATAACCGTAATAACACCTTTACACGAGCGCTGATTTCATGTACACTAACCGCTGTTATTACGTGTGGGTCTGTGACCGCGCGATATTTACTAATAGATCATTAGTTCTAAACAAGGAGATACCATTCAATGGCAGATACATTTGACCGAAGCAAACCCCATGTCAATGTTGGCACTATGGGCCATGTTGACCACGGCAAGACTACTTTAACGGCGGCTATTACTCACGTTCTAGCTAAAAGACTCCCCGGAAAAGTTAACAAGCCGGTGACTTATGCCCAGATTGATAACGCTCCTGAGGAAAAAGCCCGCGGCATTACTATCGCAACCTCACACCAGGAATATGAGACTGAAAAGCGTCACTACGCTCACGTTGATATGCCTGGTCACGCTGACTATGTTAAAAACATGATTACAGGCGCGGCTCAAATTGACGGCGCCATCCTAGTTGTCTCTGCGGCTGACGGCCCAATGCCCCAAACCCGCGAACACGTGCTGCTAGCTCGCCAGGTTGGTGTGCCGAAGATTTTGGTTTTCATGAACAAAATGGACCTAGCCGACCCTGAGTTAGTTGATCTAGTTGAAGAAGAAATTCGTGATTTGCTAGCTAAGTATGAATATGACCGGGATTGTCCGATCATCCGTGGTTCTGCTACCAAAGCTTTGGAAGGCGATGCGGCCAATGAAGATGCTGTCATGGAACTTGTCAAGGCTATGGACGATTATCTGCCAGAGCCCAAGCGCGATCTAGACAAGCCATTCCTGATGCCAATTGAGGATGTTTTCTCGATTAAGGGTCGTGGTACTGTCGCAACTGGTCGTATCGAGCAGGGTGTTGTCAAGATTAACGAAGATGTTGAAATTGTCGGCATTCACCCAACCAAGAAATCAGTTGTTACAGGTATTGAAGCCTTCAAGAAAAGCCTTGACCAAGGTCAGGCTGGTGACAATGCCGGCGTTTTGCTACGCGGCATTGAGCGAACTGATATCGAGCGTGGCCAAGTATTGGCTAAACCAGGTACCATTACGCCACACACCGAGTTTGACAGTGAAGTCTATATCCTGACCAAAGAGGAAGGTGGTCGTCACACCCCATTCTTCAAGGGTTACAAGCCACAATTCTACTTCCGGACAACCGACGTGACTGGTGAAGTTGAATTGCCAGCTGACAAAGAAATGGTCATGCCGGGCGACACAATTACCTTCAGTGTTAAATTGCTTGCCCCGATCGCTATGGACCAAGGCCTGCGCTTTGCAATCCGCGAAGGTGGACGTACAGTTGGTGCCGGTGTCGTAACGAAAATCATAAAATAAGTCGCGTAAATTAAATAAATAATGTCGAGAACTTGACGGTAATCACTCACGCTCAAGGTTACGGCATCGTACATAAGGAGAAAATATGGCAGAAGACAAGACCGAGACGAAGCAACGTATTCGTATTAGGTTGAAAGCCTATGACCATAAAGTTATTGATCAAGCGGCTAAACAAATTGTCGATACAGCCCTAAGGACCGGTGCTTCATTGGCTGGTCCGATACCTTTGCCAACTCGCACCAGTACCTTTACGGTGATCAAGAGCCCACATGTTTACAAGAAGGGCCGCGAACAGTTTGAGATGCGCACCCACAAACGTCTCATCGATGTTTTTGAGCCAACTCCGAAAACAATTGATTCGCTGATGAATCTCAGTCTGCCGGCTGGCTGCGATGTCGAAATAAAAATGTAGTCAGCCGCCAGACGGTACTTATTTGATTTCGATTGCAAATCATAGCCGCGTAGTCTTTAATAACGGTAATGGCTAAAACAAAACTGAAACGTCAAGCGCGGTCGCACCGCCAGAAGCCAGAACTCGATAGTGTCTATGTTCTTAAGCTAGTCATGTACCTGATCGTTGGCACACTATGGGTGCGGATTGGTAATTCGACTAACACTAACCAGATCCCGATACCCGCCGGGTTGATAATCGGCTTTATTTTTGCCATGCACGAGCATTTCAGGATTGATCGTCGAATTGAGTATGCAGTATTGCTAGTGGCAATGTTTGTTGGTTTTTGGACCCAAGTTGGCCTAGTCATAACTTACTAGCAAATTGTTAACTGCCAAAAATATTTAGGCCTAATTTAATTGAAGTATTATTTGCAACACATTGACAGAAGTTGCCTAAGCATGATACTCTTACGGGGTATATCGAAGAAACTGTGCTTGGCTGGTAAGTGCAGGTCCACACCTAACAGGGGTGGAAACCACACATCGCCAAGCTTATTGAGTTCGAGTACCGTAACCGCACAACTTGCAAACACGTTTGAAGCTTTATAAAGCAAAAATAAAAACCACTCAATACGTGTCAAAATAATCAGTCGCATGGTTAATGCGATGAGCTGTCTGCGGAATAATGGAAGGCGATTGTGAAAGCATTAATCACCCGAAAAATTGGCATGACTAGTACCGTTACAGAAGACGGTACGGTTGCTGCTGTCACTTTGCTTTCTGCCACGGATAACGTCGTTACTCAGCTTAAAACTGAAGACTTAGACGGCTATATGGCAATCCAGCTGGGTTTTGAAGAAGCCAAGAAGCAAAATGTTGCTAAGCCACAGGCCGGTCATCTCAAGAATGCTGGCATGTTGACAAAGATTATTCGCGAATTTCGTAACCCAGATGCCACAGAAGACCTCAAGGTTGGAACAAAAATAAACCTCGAGGTCTTTTCAGTTGGTGACATAATTGACGTCACTGGTATAAGCAAGGGTAAGGGCTGGGCCGGTACGATTAAGCGTCATAACTTTCACCGGGGTCGTAAGACTCACGGTGGGCGAAGTTATCGCCGGGTTGGTTCAATTGGTTCAATGTATCCCCAGAAGATATTTAAAGGCAAGAAAATGTCTGGTCAAATGGGCCACGAGCAAGTCACAGTTAAAAACCTTAAAGTTGCTCTAGTGAATACCGATCATCAAGTTATCGGTGTTGCTGGAGCGGTACCAGGTCCTCGTCACGGACTAGTCTTGATCAGGGGAGTTTAAAGTTATGGCAGTCCCGACATTTACCAAAAATGGCACTAAAGCCACTACACCAGCTAAGCTCGACAAGCGGGTCTTCGAAGTAGTGCCGACTGATCACAATTTACTAAAAGATGCCTACGTGGCCTATTTAGCCAATGGTCGTCAAAACCTGGCCGTAACTAAGACTAGGGGCGATGTCAGTGGTGGTGGTCGCAAACCGTGGCGCCAAAAAGGTACTGGCCGCGCTCGCTTTGGTTCATCTCGTAACCCAATCTGGCGTGGTGGTGGTATCGCCTTCGGACCGACCGGCATCGAGAACTATAGTCACCAGTTGAATACCAAGTCTAAGCGGTTAGCTTTGCGCCAGGCGCTCAGTCTAGCGGCTCAAGACAATAAGATTAAAGTGATCGAAACTTTTGAATGTGCCGCCGGTAAGGTCAGCCAAACTAGCCAGTTATTCAAGAAAATTGAGGCTAAAGGCCGTATCTTATTGGTGGTCAGCCTTAAGGATAGTTTAGTTGAACGGGCAACTGGCAATTTAAGTGATGTCAAAGCCGTTAATGCTAAATACTTGAATGTCTTTGATCTTCTGAACGCCGATAGCATTGTTTTTGACCAAAAATCTTTAATCATGGTGGCTGAATGGCTTGGCGACAGCTCAACCGTTAAGGTGCCAAAACAAGAGGTCGCTCATGAGTAAGACTATATTTCTAAAGCCTCGTTTGACCGAGCAGACCTATGCTTTGGCTCAGCATGATCGTCTCTATGTCTTCGATATTCCTAAGAATGTCAACAAGCAGACTCTGGCTAAGGCTGTGACGGAGCAGTTTGAAGTTACCGTCAGCTCCGTTAATATGACCAACGTTAAGGGTAAAGCCAAACGGACTATTTCGATCAACGGCAAGCGTCGTTCTAACGCCAATGGCACCCGCAATGATGTAAAGAAGGCTTATGTGCGTCTAGCCGAAGGTTTTAGCCTGCCGGTTTTTGCGGCCGTTGAGGACGAAGAGAAGAAAGAGCAAGCCGTTCAGAAGCAAATTGACAAGGCTGCTGTTAAGCAAGCCAAGGATGATATTAAGCCGGTTAAGACTGCTCGGCGTGGCCTGAAATTACTTGGCCGTAAGGAGCATAAAGTCTAATGGCCATAAAAACCTACAACCCGACTTCACCGGCCAGGCGCGGCATGACCACGCAGAACTTTGACGATGTCACGACCGGCCACCCGATACGTTCTTTACTAGCCACTAAACGGCGTGGTAGTGGTCGTAATAATCAGGGCCGAATTACAACTCGTCACCAAGGTGGCGGTGCCCGTAAATTCTACCGGATCATGAATTTTAATTTAGCCAGTGGCGTCACCGCCACGGTTGAACAAATCGAATACGATCCAAACCGCAGCGCCCGCATTGCTCGTATTAAAGAAGCCAACGGTACGTATCACTATATTTTGGCTGTTAATGGTATGAAGATTGGCCAAACGGTCAGCAGTGGTGAAGAAATTGCCATTGAAATTGGTAATCGCCTAGCTCTCAAAGACATCCCGGTCGGCAGCACTATCCACGCCATTGAGTTAGCCCCCGGCCGTGGTGCTCAAGTCGTCCGTAGTGCCGGTAACGGTGCCCAGCTGATGGCTAAGGAAGAAGCTGGTGCTCAGGTCCGACTACCAAGCGGCGAAATTCGCTTGTTTAATCTCGACTGTACAGCCAGCTTAGGCAGTGTTGGTAATGAGCAGCACAAGAATGTGCAAATTGGTAAAGCTGGCCGAAACCGTCATCTTGGTATCCGTCCGTCAGTCCGTGGTGTGGTTATGAATGCCGTTGATCACCCTCACGGTGGTGGTGATGGTGGCCGTCACCGTATGGGTAAGGCGCCGCGTACGCCATGGGGCCAAAAGACGCTTGGTTACAAAACTCGACGCAACAAACGCACATCAAGTTTCATTATAAGAAGCCGTCATATGGCTAAGAGGAAATAAGGGCAAATTATGAGTCGATCACTGAAAAAAGGACCATTTGTAGATTTTAAACTCGCCAAGAAGGTTTCTTTGTTGGGCTCCGCTGACCGGACGATTATTAAAACCTGGGCCAGGGCGAGCAGTATTAGCCCGGACTTTGTCGGTCGCACGATTGCCGTTCATAACGGTAAAGTCCATGTGCCAGTTTTTATAACCGAGAATATGGTTGGTCACAAACTTGGTGAATTTGCTCCTACCCGTAAATTCCGAGCCCACGGCGGTAAGTTAGCTAAGGCTACTGAGGAGGAGACAAAGTCGTGAACGTTAAAGCTGTAGCTAAGGGTGTAACAATGAGCCCACGCAAGGTGGCCGTAGTGGCCAGCTTGGTTCGAGGACGAACGGTTGACGATGCCCTAGTTATTCTTGAGCACACGCCTCGCAGTAGTGCCTCTCCGGTACGTAAGGTGATTGCCGGCGCTCGGGCCAATGCCGACCGCAATCACAACTTAAAGCCAGAATCACTTAGAATTGTTGAGATCAGCGTTACGCCAGGACCGCGGTTGAAGCGTTTTCGTCCAGCGGCTCAAGGTCGAGCGCTACCTTTTCAAAGGAAGACTTCGCATATTCGAGTCATAGTTGATGGCGATGTTAGAGCACCTAAAAAGCCCGCCCCGGTAGCTAAAACTGCGGCCAAGAAGGAGTCCAAGTAATGGGTCAAAAAGTTAATCCGATTTCAATGCGCCTACAGGTTACCAAAGACTGGCGTGGTAAATGGTTCGCCGAAAAGCGCGATTACCCGAAGTTTTTGAAAGACGATCTGATGGTTCGCAAACTGATTCAAGACAAGGTTGGTTCCCGCGGGGCGATTAATCGTGTCGAGATTACCCGAACCGCCAATTTGGCGACAGTTACTATTAGCACGGCTAAAGCCGGCGTGGTGATTGGTCGTGGCGGTACAGGTGCTCAGGAACTTAAATTGTCCATTGAAAAAATCTACGGTATACCGGTGCGAGTCGATATCGAGGAAGTCAAGAAGCCTGAACTTTACGCTAAACTGGTGGCTGAGAATATTGCCCATCAGCTGGAGCGCCGGATGAGCTTCCGACGGGCTACTAAGTCAGCCATCAGTGATACTATGCGGGCTGGCGCCAAAGGCGTTCGTGTTCAGGTCAGCGGTCGGCTGGGTGGTGCGGAAATGTCACGACGCGAAAAGGAAGTTGCTGGTTCAGTGCCCCTCCACACTTTGCGGGCTGACATTGATTATGCTCAGGTTGACGCTCAGACACCGGGTGGTGTGATTGGCGTTAAGGTCTGGATCTATAAAGGCGAGGTGATCTAACATGCTTATTCCGGCTCGAACTAAATTCAGGAAAGTCCGCAAGGGTCGGGTTAATGGCGTGGCTACTAGTGGTAACTACATTGCATTTGGTGATTATGGTTTGCAGTCTAAGGGTAACGAGCGGATTTC
>Ga0181520_10004876_pt1 | contig 21972 bp, 15 predicted proteins | sample PEATcosm2014_Bin_29_FD_132451 | JGI IMG/M metagenome (GOLD analysis project Ga0181520, IMG submission 132451) | Peatland microbial communities from MTU Mesocosm Facility, Houghton, MI, USA - PEATcosm2014_Bin02_30_metaG | ecosystem: Environmental > Terrestrial > Soil > Wetlands > Peat | place... | reverse complement strand
TGGGCATGATTCCCTCCCCGACGGCAACCTGAGATTCGCGGCTGGTGGCGTCGGCTAGGTCCTTGATGTGGAGGTCGTAGAGGCGCGGCCCGGCGGCGTAGATGGCAGCGACCACGTCGGCCCCGGCGCGCATGGCGTGGCCGAGGTCGATGCAGAGGCCGATGCGCGGGTCGAGGTTCTTGACGGCGGCGAGAACGTCGAAGGGTGACGGGAAGTTCTTGTCCTCGGGGCCGTGGTTGTGGATGGCCAGCTTGATGTTGTATTCCTTGACGAATTTTTCGAGACGCGGCAGATTTGCGTGGGTGGGCGCGCAGACGGCGATGGGAATGCCGGCGGCCTTCAGATATTCAAATTTGGGACGAATGTCGTCGTCGGTGTCCAGGGCAAAGGTTATGTTGCCGGCCGCGGTAAGGGTGAATCCTGCGGCACGATAGGCTGCGGCCTCGGCGGCGACCAGATCGAGCGGAATGGGGATGGGGGCGACGTCTTTGGCGGCTTGACCCGGCTGGGGCGTGGCTTTGGGCGACGCGACGACCAGGTCCTGGGAGGTGATGGGCAGGTGCGCGGATTTGAGGTTGAGCAGCGGGGTCTTAAGCTGCTTCATGAAATCGACGAGGAGTTGCTGCGAGGCGAAGTTGCGGAAGGTGTAGCTGGCGATACCGAGACGGATGGGCAGATCGGTGTCGGGGGTGGGCGGCTTGAGGGTGGAGGGTGCGTAGGAGGTTGAGGCCGTGCTCTGGGCGCTGGACTCGGAGGGCAGGAGCGAGGCGACGGCGGCAAGGGCACCGGTGCCGAGGAGGGTGCGGCGAGTGAGGGGATTCGTGGAGTTTGTCATCGGGCGCAATGGTAGCGCGTAGGGTGGGTGGGAGTCTATGGCATCGGATACCGAGGCGGGCGATCGATCAGACTGGGGTGCGACGAAGCAACAGTCCGAAGTTGAGCAGATTCATCGCGAAGAGTAGACGGTCTTGGATGGAAGCGTTTCGACTGTGCCGTCCTTGCCTATCAAGATTGCCCACTGAAATATCTGTGGGGTTCCTTTTGGAGGCGGATCGGTGCGTGGAGTTGTGAGCTTGAATCCATTGAAGGAGTAACCCCTCACGATGGTGCCTCCCGGGGTTGTCTCATAGGTTGTTTCGAGCTTTAGCTGCGGAACACTCGACCGGAATCGACCCCACCAGGAACGGAACTTCGACTCCCATTTATCGTCGCGCTCGTATGGGGAATAGGCCGAGCGGAAATTCTGCTGAACCATGTCTCGCAATTGTTCGGAACTTTCAAGTTCGTCTTGGCCCCCTACAAGTTCCCGGTAAAGCGTAACGAACAGCATGGGCTTGGGCGGGTCCGGGCGCAGTTGCTCGTCTCGAACGAACTCACGGAAGACATCCGCTCTTGATGTACCGGTAAACCAATAACTCTTCTGGGTGCCACGGTCGACCGCGACGATGCCGTACTCGCAACAATCGAGCGTGACCTGGGAGTACACCACACGCTTGCCGTTTTCGTACGCAACGTAGTCGCAGGTATCACTTGCAACGTGGTAGACGTAGACGGACTTGTTTAGTTCATCGTCGCGAAGCTGATCGCTTCGAACACTAAACACAATGTTTTCGAAGCGTTCGTCGCGATAGGTGCTGTAACAAGGCTCAGGGTATACGGAGTGAACCGCTGCGCCGGCGACTTTGCGGGCCTCGTCGTCGGTGAGCCAGGGCGCTTGACCAAAGGCCACCTTTGGAAGAATCAGTAGAAGAGTGAGAAGTGTCCAGCGAGCACTCAAGAAGGACTCCGAAACCCGCCATCAGGGTATCACCGCCCATTTTTTCGACTGCCCAATATCTTCGCATCTGCTATTCGGATTTTTTGCGGAGGTCGACGATCTGGGGGTGGAGGAGTTTGGCGGTGAGGGAGCGGGTCAGCGCGTCGACGGCGGCCTGCTGCTCGGGGGTGAGCGCGGCGAGGCGTTTGGCGGCGCGAGCGAGTTCGGCCTGGCGGAGGGATTCTGCCTGCTGCTGGAGGGCGACGATGGCGGGAACGGCCTCGCTAGTCTGCAGGTGCTCACGGTACTTCTCGACTTCGGTGGCGACACTGTTCTCGGCTGCTGCGGATTCGCGGCCACGGTCGGCGAGGTGCGCGGCGGCGACCTGCTGGAGATCGTCGATGTCGTAGACGAAGCAGCCTTCGACCTGGTTCATCTTCGGGTCGACGTCGCGGGGGACGGCGATATCGATGAAGAACATGGGGCGGTTGCGGCGGTGGGCGAGGAATTGCTGGCCGTGGGCTTTGGTGAAGATGTGGCCTTCGGCGCCGGTGGAGGTGATGACGATGTCGGCGCGACCGGCCTGAGCGTGGAGTTGATCGAAGGGGATGACCTCGGTGCTGCAGGCGATGGCGGCAGGGTCGTTGGCGATCTGCTGGGAGATTTGCTCGGCGATGTGGCCGGCGATCAGGGAAGCTTTTTCCTGGGTACGGTTGGTGACCAGGATGGAGGTTGCTCCCTGCTGGATGAGGTGACGAGCGGCGAGCTCGGACATTTTGCCGGCGCCGACGAGCAGGACGGTCTTGCCGTGGAGAGAGCCGAAGATTTTGCGGGCGAGATCGACGGCGACCGAGGCGATGGAGACGGACGAGCTGCCAATCTGGGTTTCGGTGCGGACGCGCTTGGCAACGGAGAAGGCGCGTTGGAAGAGCGGCTCGAGCGCGGTGGAGACGGCGCCGACCTCGCGGGCGACGGTGTAGGACTCCTTGACCTGGCCGAGAATTTGCGGCTCGCCGACGACCATGGAGTCCAGCGAACTGGCTACGCGGAAGAGATGGCGGATGGCCTCGCGCTCGCGGAACTCGTAGAGGTGCGGCTCGACGGTTTCGGCGGGGATAGCGAAGTATTCGTGCAGAAAGCGGAGCAGGCTGAGGTCGGCCGACACGTGACCGGGCTCCTGCCAGGTGATGAACTCGACGCGATTGCAGGTGGAGAGGATGAGGGCTTCGCGGATGCCGGGCTGGTGGGCGAGCGAGCGAATGGCGTCCGGCAAGCGGGTGGCGGGGATGGCCAGGCGCTCGCGGAGTTCGAGCGGCGCCGAGGTGTGATTGACGCCGACCAGAACCAGCGAACCGCCGGGTGCGTGCCCGGGCGCGGCCTCAGAGGCCGATTTGACGATCGTGAGTCGCTGGGCTTGGCTCATGGCGTCGAGAACCTGTGCACGGCGGAGAACTGGTTGGCGGCCCAGACGAAGAGAACGACCAGGATGATGAAGCTGGAGAGATAGACGGCGCGACGGCCACGCAATCCGGCGGCGCGGCGGATGAAGATCATGGCGACGTAGGCGATCCAGAGGCCGAAGGTAAGCAAAATTTTGGGGTCGCTGAAGTAGCGGAGCCCGTAGTCTTCCTGGGCGATGACGGAGCCGATGAGCAGGCCGGCGGTCATGCAGGGCAAACCGAAGAGGAGGGTCTTGCGGGCGATGAGGTCGATGGTCTCGAGCGGGGTGTCGAGCGGCGGAAGCCAACGATGCTGGCCGGCCTTGGACTTGAGACGGCGTTCCTGAATGAGATAGAGCAGCGAAGCGAGCAACGAGACAAATAACGCGGCGTAGGCGGCGAGCAGCAGGACGATGTGGAGGAATATCCAGCCGGTGCGGACGGGGGCGGAGAAGGTTTCTTCGCCGGGGCGGAACGCGGCCAGCATGGCCAACATGAAGGCGATGGGAAGGACGAAGATCCCCATGGAGACGCTGCGGTAACGGGCGTAGACGATGAGGAAGGTGAAGGCGAGGATCAGCGCAAAGAAGGACTGGACTTCGTGGGTCTCGATGGGGAGACGATGGTGAGCGGCGTTGAGGGTTTCGGCGAGCGAAACGAAGTGGAAAAGCGATGCGGTAATGGTGGCGGGGACGGCGAGCATGCTCCAGCGCGGGCGGTTGTACAGGGCCGCGGGCAGCACCGCGAGAGCGGCGATGCCGTAGAGGAGAACCGCGAGACGGAGCCAAAGCAGAGTCATAGAGCCACTGAGTAGTATATCGGGCGCCCATCGTGCATGTGTCTGTATCCGCGTGATAGGCATCTATTTATGAGTGTCGGACAAGGGGGAAGGATTCGGATGTGATGATTGTCACAGCGCGTATGGTCGAGCGGGCGGGGGGTGGGGTTGGGTGAGCGCGGGGTGAAGGGGTGCGCATTTAAGGAGGTGCGGGTTGCCGGCTGGGAAACGAGATGGGCCGGGTGCGGTATTCTGGCGGTTCTGTGAGTGATGCGATGAAGGTGGACGGTTCGAGGGCCGCGGCGGAGCAAACGCCGGTGATGCGGCAATATTTCGCGGCCAAGCAGGCGCATCCGGATTGCCTGATGTTCTGCCGGATCGGCGACTTCTATGAGCTGTTTTATGAGGATGCGATCGTCGCTTCGCGCGAGTTGCAGCTTACGCTGACGGCGCGCGACCGCGAGAAGAAACAGCCGATGTGCGGGGTACCTTACCACGCGGCGGAACAGTACATCCAGCGGCTGCTGCGCAAGGGCTACCGGGTGGCCCTGTGCGACCAGATGGAAGACCCGAAGCTGACGAAGAAGATTGTGCGGCGCGAGGTAACGCGCGTGCTTACTCCGGGGACGGCGGTGGACGCGGGACTGGGCGCGGAGCAAAGCAACTGGCTGGCAAGTGTGTGCGTGAACGGCGAGGGCGCGACGACGGCAGTTGGGCTGGCGCTTCTGGATTTGTCGACTGGAGAGTTTCGCGCGACGGAGTTTACGGGAGCGACGGCGTGGGCGCAGTTGACGGATGAGTTGGGGCGGGTGCGGCCGGTGGAGATGCTGGCGGCCGAGAGCGAGCTGGCGGGGGTTGGTACAGCAGGTCCTGCGACTTTTCTGCGCTTCGGTCAGGAGGATAGGTCTGGGGGGATGGGAGAACCCGGGGGCCCGATAGAGGGAGTGCGGACGAAGACGGGACTGGAGGAATGGGTGTTTGCTGCGGACTACGCCGTGCCACTGTTGCGGAGGCACTTTGGAGTCCAGTCGCTGGACGGGATGGGGCTGGCCGGGCATGACGCAGCGGCAACGGCGGCGGGGGCGCTGGTCCACTACCTGCAAAAAACGATGCAGGGCGGGCTGGAGCACATCGACACCATCCGGTTTTATGAGCGGGCGGGGTGCCTGGTGCTGGATGCGGTAAGCGTGCGCAATCTGGAACTGGTGGAACCGTTGTTCTCGGGCGAGTCGGCGCAGACGACGCTATTTCATACGCTGGACGCCTGCTCGACGCCAATGGGCAAGCGGCTGCTGCGGGCGACGCTGCTGCGACCGGCGAACGAGCTGGGCGAGATTGAGGCGCGGCTGGACGCGGTGGCGGAGGCGGCTGGGGACCTGCCCAGACGCGAGGGGTTGCGGCGGGCGATGGGCGGGGTGTTGGACATGGAGCGGCTCCTGAGCCGGGTGGCGCTGGATTCGGCGGGACCGCGGGAGGTGATGGCGCTGGCGGCGTCGCTTGGGTGCCTGCCGGGGGTCCGGGAGTCGGTGGGATGCTTCAAGGCCAGGCGCTGGAGGGATTTGGGTGGAGCCGGGGAGATTGTGGCCGAGATTTCCAGAGGTATTTCCACAGACCATTCCACAGGGGATCCGGCGACAGGAGACCCTATTTCCAGCACGTTATCCAGAAAAATCGACGATATTTCCACAGGTGGAGGCTCAGGCCTCGACGCGATGGAGGACTTGCATTCGCTGATCGTGGCGACGCTGGTGGAGGAGCCCCCGGTGAGCCTGGGGGACGGAGGCGTGATTCGCTCGGGGGTAGATGCGGAGCTGGACGAACTGCGCGAACTGGGACGCTCGGGACGGCAGGCGCTGGCGGGGATTGAGGAACGGGAACGGCAGAGAACGGGGATTGGCAGCCTGAAAGTACGGTTCAACTCCGTGTTTGGGTATTACCTGGAAGTAACTAAATCGAATAGCAAAGCGGTTCCGGCAGATTATGAGCGGAAACAGACGCTGGTGAATGCGGAGCGATTCACGACGCCGGAGCTCAAGGAGTACGAGACCAAGATTCTGACGGCGCAAGAGCGGTCGGGGGAGATTGAGCGGAGGATCTTCGGTGAGCTGCGGAGGCGGCTGCTGGACTCGGCGGGGCGGATGCGGGAGACGGCGCGCCGGGTGGCGGAGATCGACCTGCTGGCATGTTTTGCCCACTTGACGGCGCTGCGGGGGTGGGTGCGGCCGCAGGTGGAGAAATCGGGCGTGCTGGAGTTCGTGGCGGGACGGCATCCGGTGGTGGAGCGACGGATGGAGGAGTCGGGCGGTGGGAGGTTTGTGCCCAACTCGATCTCGCTGGAGGCATGGTTGGGTGAGCCGGACACGTCGGCGGGCGCGTCGATTGCGCTGATCACGGGACCCAATATGGGGGGCAAGAGCACGTACCTGCGGCAGGCGGCGCTGCTGGTAGTGATGGCGCAGTGCGGCTGTTTTGTGCCGGCGGAGCGGATGCGACTGGGGCTGGTGGACCGGATTTATACGCGGATTGGGGCGAGCGACAACGTGGCGCGGGGGCGGTCGACGTTCATGGTGGAGATGACGGAGACGGCGGCGATTCTGAATACCGCAACGGCGCGCAGCCTGGTGCTGCTGGACGAGATGGGACGCGGGACAGCAACCTACGATGGGCTATCGCTGGCGTGGGCCGCGGTGGAACATCTGCATGAGAAGGTTGGAGCGCGGACGCTGTTTGCCACACACTACCATGAGCTGACGCTGCTGGAAGAGCGGCTGGCGCGGCTGAAGAATCTGCGAGTGACGGCGAAGGAGACGGCGGGAGGGATCGTGTTTCTGCATACGGTGGAGGCAGGCGCGGCGAGTAAGAGCTACGGGATCGAAGTGGCTCGGCTGGCAGGGTTGCCGGCAAGCGTGGTGGCGCGAGCGCGCGAGGTACTGAAGCTGCACGAGCGGGCGGAGACGCAGCAGGTGGCTCGGGCGCTGGAGGTAGCTGATGCTGGGGCGGTACAGATGACCATGTTTACGCCGCTGTCGCAGAAGATTGTGGATCGGGTGGCAGAGGTGGATGTGGATGGGTTGACGCCGCGGGAGGCGCTGAATCTGCTGGCGGAGTTGCAGCGGGAGTTGGGGACCTCGTGATGGCGGGAGCTAAGGGCAGCGCGATGATGGTGGCGGGCGTGATGAGCGGGACGTCGGCGGACGGGGTGGACGTGGTGGTGTGCCGGATTGGGCCGGGGCCGGGCTCGCCGCGAGTGAAGTTGATTGGGATGGTTGGGACTCCGTATCCGAAGGCGGTGCGGGCGGCGGTGTTGCGAGTGATGGAAGGTGAGGCGCTGCCGGCGGCGGAGATGAGCCGGCTGAACTGGCGGCTGGGGGAGATTTATGCCCGTACGGTGGCGAATGCGGCAGAGACGCTTGGGGTGAAGGTGGGGCTGGTGGGATGTCATGGGCAGACGGTGCACCATGAGGCGAAGGGGACGCGGTATCTGGGCACGCGGATGCGATCGACGTGGCAGATGGGCGAGGCGGCGGTGGTGGCCGAACGGATGCGATGCCCGGTGGTGAGCGACTTCCGTCCGGCGGACCTGGCGGCGGGCGGGCAGGGCGCGCCGCTGGTGCCGATGCTCGACTGGAGCCTGTTTCGATCCAACCGTGTGAACCGGGTGCTGCAGAACCTGGGCGGGATTGGGAACCTGACGGCGCTGCCGGCTGGTTGCGGCGTGGACGAAGTGCTGGCCTTCGATACCGGGCCGGGAAATATGGTGATCGATGCGTGCATGCAGGCGCTTTTTGGGAGGGCGCTGGACCGGGACGGACAGGTGGCGCGGAAGGGACGGGTGCTTCAAGAGGTGGTGGAGGGGTTGATGCGGGAAAGGTACTTCTCTGCCCTGCCGCCGAAGTCGTGCGGGCGCGAGGAGTTTGGCGCCGCGTATGCGGAACGGCTGATGGGGATGTGCCGCAAAGTTGGTGGGAATGACGCGGATTGCGTGGCAACAGCGACGGCGCTGACGGCGGAGTCGGTGCTGGCAGCGTACCGGGATTTTGTGGTGGGGCACTTTGACGGCGCGAAAACACGAGCGGCGAAGGTCGAGTTTTGCGTGGCAGGGGGCGGCGCGAAGAATGGGACGCTGATGGCAATGCTGCGGGAGGGGTTTGCGGAACTGGGTGTGAGCGTGAGATTGATGGATGAGCTGGGGGTTCCGGCGCAGGCGAAGGAGGGGATGGCGTTTGCGCTGCTGGCGTGGCTGACGTGGCATGGGATGAGCGGGAATGTTCCAGCGGCGACAGGGGCGAAGCGGGCGGCGGTGCTGGGGAAGATCAGCTATGGTTAGGCGGCTGGTGGCGGTTGGCCTGCTGATGGTTGGCTGCGGAATTCTGGCTGGGTGCCATGGGGCGGTGCGGAAGGCGGGGACGGTGGTGGTGGTTCTGGAGAGCAGCCCGAACAACCTCGATCCGCGGCAAGGGACGGACGAGGAGTCGGAGCATGTGGGGGCGCTGATCTTCGACGGGCTGGTGAAGAAGGATGAGCATTTCAACCTGGCTCCATGGCTGGCGTCCAGCTGGGAGCAGCCGGATGCGCTGACGTGGGTGTTTCACCTGCGCGACGGCGTGCGATTTCAGGATGGGCGGCCGCTGGAGGCAGCCGACGTGGTGTGGACGATCGATAGCCTGATCGATCCGAAGCTGGGGCTGATCACTTCGAAGAGCGGAGCCTTTGCCGCGGTGGAGCGGGTGGAGGCGCGCAACCGGCTGACGGTGGTGGTTCATATGAAGCGGCCCGATGCTGGGCTGCTGTTCAACATGAGCGACGGATTGTTTGGAGTGGTGCCGCGAGGGGCGGGCACCGACTTTGGCTTGCACCCGGTTGGTTCGGGGCCGTACCGGTTCGTGAGCCAGGTGCAGGATAAAGAGGTGGTGGTGGAACGGTGGCCGGGATGCTGGAGCGACGGCCTGCCGGTCAATGGTCAACCTCCGCACACCGAGATTCAGCGGATTCAGTTCAACGTGGTGCCGGACACGATTACCAGCGCGCTCGAGTTGCAGAAAGGCTCGGCCGATGCGGCGAGCAATGTGTTGACGGAGGACATGGTGTATGCGCTGCGTGGTGCGCCGGGACTGGCGACGGCGAGCGGGCCAGGATCGAATGTGTGGTATCTGAACTTCAACGTGCAGGACGCGGTGCTGCGCGATAAACGCGTGCGCCAGGCAGTGGCGCTGGCCATGGACCGGCCGGCGATTCTGGCGACGCTGTGGCGGGGACACGCCCGGCTGGCGGATACGCTGCTACCGCCCGGGCACTGGGCGCGCGCAGACGATGCGGAACTGGCGCAGTATCCGCATGACCCTGCGCGGGCGGCGGCACTGCTGGAGGCGGCGGGATTCAAGGCGGACAAGGACGGGATACGGGTGCGGCTGACGCTGAAGATCAGCACCGATGAGATGACACGGCTGCTGGCCGTGGTCCTGCAACAGGAGATGCGGGCGGCAGGGATTGCCTTGAATATTCGCTCGGCGGAGTTTGGGACATTCTATTCGGATGTGACCAGGGGCGCGTTCCAGATGTATGTGCTGAAGTGGATCGGGTCCAATGACGATCCGGACATCTATCGCTATATGTACTCGTCGGGGAGTTTTCCGCCGAAGGGGGCAAACCGCGGACATTATGTGAATGCACGCATCGATGCGCTGCTTGCGCAGGCGAACGCGGAGACAGGACCGGCGGATGAAGTGCAGGCGCGGCGACGGACGGAATATGTGGAGGTGCAGAAGATTCTGGCCGACGAGCTGCCCTCGATTCCGCTGTGGTATCCGGACAATGAGGTGGTACACACGACGCGCCTCGAAGGGGTGGTGCCGGAGGGCGACGGGAACTTCGATTTTCTGCGGTAGGCGGCGAGAACTGCGTGCGATTATTGCTGCATAGAGTCGATCAGCTTGCTGGCGAGGTTGGCGGTGGGTACGGCATAGGTGCCCGCGTCGATGGACTGGCGCAGTGCGGCAACCTTGTCAAAGCGAACGTCGCTGCCCTGGGTAGCCTGCGAGAGCATGACTCCGGCGAGGCTGACCTTGGCGGAATCGCTGGCGATTTCGTCGATGGCGGGACTGCGGGATGGTAAGGTCCGGGAGACGGCAGTCGTACGGGCAGATGGAGGGATCGCGCCGGTGGCAGCATTGGAGACCGATGGGTCGTTGGTGAGCTGTCCGCTGCTGTCGAGTTCGCTGGTGTAGATCATGCGCCCCCTTTCATGGGTCCAATAGCTTGGTTCGCCGCTGGCGAATACGCGGGTACTGTCGGATTCCTGCGCCGGGACATCGAAGGCAGGATAGCTCGCGTAGAGCGGCAGGGACAGCGGTTTGTGGGGCGAAGTGCGGGCGGCGTTTCAATTTGGGACTGGGGTGGGCGAAGCGCGCTCGAGAAGCCAGATTCGCGCGACTTTGCCAGCGGCGGAGGGTTCGGGAGACAATCGAACCATGACAGAGTTTATTCGACCGCAACATGAAGTTCCCGAGCCGTTGGTGCCGGAATCGATCTCGGCGGCAGTTCCCTTTCCGTCCACGGCGGGCGCTCCGGTTGCAGCTCCGGCAGCCGTGGGCAGGCCGGCGAGCAGCTACGGTGCGGCCCCGCACGATCCTGCGAAACCTCCGGTGAGACGGCAGATCGTTTGCTTCAGCTTCTACAAAGTAATGCCAGAGTGGCGACGGCTGCCGGCGGAGGAAAAGGCAACGCACAAGACAGCGTTTGCCCAGGTGCTGGAGCGGTGGAACAAGCCGGGCGAGTTCTTGTCGCTGACGTATTCGACCATCGGTGCGCGCGGCGATGTGGATATGTGTGTCTGGTCGATTGGCTACGGTGTCGACGAACTGAATCAGATGCGCAGCGAATTGCTCCGGACGCCGCTGGGCGGGTATCTGAATTCGCCACACAATTTTCTGGCGATGACCAAGCGGTCGCAGTACCAGATTGACCGGCCGGATGAGAGCGAAGGCGAAGGGCGCGGCGCGATTCGGCCGGGCGGACAGAAGTACATCTTCATTTATCCGTTCTGGAAGACGCGCGCATGGTATCTGCTGCCGATGGCGGAGCGGAAGCGGCTGATGGATGAACATATCCGGATCGGGCTGCTGTATCCGCGGGTGAAGCTGAATACGACCTACTCGTTCGGCCTGGATGATCAAGAGTTTGTAGTGGCGTTCGAAACGAACTTCCCGGAGGACTTTCTCGACCTGGTGCAGCAACTGCGGGAGACGGAGATCAGCATGTATACGCTGAAGGACTGGCCGATCTTCAGTTGCGTGCGAGTTCCGGCGGAGGAGATGCTGGATCGACTGGGATAAGAAAGGCAGTTGGTGGTTGTTAGGTGTCAGTTGTTAGTTGAAAGCGAGCGAGCAGTGGCAACGAGAAGGGTCGCGACGGCCTCCACAAAACAGACGAAGAGCGCGCTGAAACAATCGACCGCGCGAGCTTCCGGTTCTCCAGTGGCGGCGAAGGCGAGGCTCGGGAAGACGGCGGCGCTGGCGCCGGACCGGGTGGCGGCGATTCTGGATGCGCTGGAGAAGGCGTATCCCAAGGCGGTGTGCGCGCTGAACCATCGCAATGCGTGGGAGTTGCTGGTGGCGACGATTCTGTCGGCACAATGCACTGACGTGCGGGTGAATCTGGTGACGCCGGCCCTGTTCAGGGCATTTCCTACGCCTAAGGCGATGGCAGCGGCTTCCCTGCCCGAGTTGGAAGAGCTGGTGCGGACGACGGGATTCTTTCGCAACAAGGCGAAGTCGATCCAGGGCGCGGGGCGGGTGGTGACGGGGGCGTTTGGCGGCGAGGTTCCGCAAACCATTGAGGAGATGCTGCGAATTCCCGGCGCGGCGCGGAAGACGGCGAACGTGGTGCTGGGGAGTTGGTTCGGGATTGCCGTGGGCGTGGTGGTGGACACGCACGTGCTGCGGATTTCGCGGCGGCTGGAACTGACGAAAAACACGACGCCGGAGAAGGTGGAACAGGACCTGATGCGGGTGATTCCGCAGAAGAAGTGGATCGATTTTTCGCACGAAGTGATCTTCCACGGGCGGCAGATCTGCATCGCGCGCGGGCCGAAGTGCGTGGATTGCACGCTGGAGCGGCTGTGCAACTCGGCGGACAAGACGTGGAGTTCGCACTGAGCCACGGCGCGGATGAGACTTAGTTGCGTTGACCCCCGTCCCCTTCATCATTAGGATTCCAGATTGTGTTCCACGGACAGGCGGGTGAGCGAATGAGGTTTGGCTTGGGTTGGTCGCGGCGGCGGTTTTTGGCGGTTTCGAGTGCGGCGGCAGCACAAGCTGCTGCCGGGTTGAAGGGGCTGGGCCAGAGGCCGGATTCGGCTGGCGATGCAGCTGCGGCACAACAGCGCTATGCGCAGGAGGCGGCGCGGACCATGCCGCCACCGGGCGTGATTACGGGTGGAATTCAGCCGCTGATGGAGTCGATGACCGCGAGGCCGCTGCGGTACCGGCCAGTGGGCGGAGAATTTGTGATTCGCAACGGGAAAGAGTTCTTCAACAGGCCGATCTACGGGGTCAGCTCGCCGACGCAGTCGGGGGATTTTCGCGTGGATGCGGGGGACCTGCCGGAGTTCTCAATGTACCTGCCGGGACACGGCGGAAATTTGAAGCTGGGATTTGTGGGTGCCGCCGGGACGGGATCGAAGTGGGGTGCGGACGCCGATGAAGTAGTGGCGCGGTACAGGCCGGGGCGGATGATCTATGAGATTCGCGATGGTTTGCTGGGCAAAGGGATGCTGCGGGCCGAGGTGCTGACGACCGGCGCAGGCGCGGGCTACATGGTGAAGGTAGAGGGCCAGAATGTTCCAGCGGGAACGAAGTTGGCGTGGGCGTTTGCGGGAGTGAGCGGACGCAAAGGTCAGCGGAATGGAGATATTGGCTGCGAGCGGCAGCCGGTGAGTCTGTTCTTCCAAGTGCGTCCGGAAGAGTGTGATGGGAATCAATACGCGGTTGGGGATGCGGCGTCGAAGTCTTCCACGGCCAACCTGACCAGTGCGGCGGCAAATTTGACTTTTGCGTTTCCTGAGGGATCGCGCCTTGCGGTTGCGGGATTCGACGCGTGGACGCAATCCCCGGGCAAAAGTGGCGGGACGCTGGAGCATCCAGTCCTTACCGGTTCGGTGGAGATGGCGGGTCGGCCACTTTTCCTGACTATTGCGCACAATGCGGAAGGAAACGCATCTGTACCAGACGATCCGGCGAAGGCGTTTGCGGCGCGGAGTATGCAGGTGGAGGCGATTGCGCAGACACTGCGGATCGATACGCCGGATGAGTACATTAATACTGCGGCGGGAAACTTCGGCATTGCGGCAGAGACGATCTGGGACCAGAAGAACGAATGTGTGCTGCATGGCGGTGTGGCGTGGCGTACGATGCTGGCCGGGTGGCGCGGGCCGTACAACCTGGATGCGCTGGGCAACCACGACCGCGCGGTCGAGGAGTTTCGGCACTGGCTGAAGCGGCAGAACACGACGCCGGTGACGACGGGCGATCCGGCGATCGGGCCGTGGGATCCGAATATGCATCTGGCACGCAAAGAGGGGATGCTGCACTCGAATGGCGACGTGTCGAACAACCACTACGACATGAACATGGTGTTCATGGATGTGCTGCTGCGGCACCTGATGTGGACGGGTGACCTGGAGTTTGCGAAGGAAGTGTGGCCGTCGCTGCAGAGACACCTCGCATGGGAGCACCGGTTATTCCGGAGGACATACAAGAGCGCCAGTGGAAAGGAGCTGCCGCTGTATGAGGCGTACGCGGCCATCTGGGCCAGCGACAACTTGCAGTACAACGGCGGCGGCGCGGCGCACTCCTCGGCGTATAACGTGTTTGCGTTTCGCACCGCGGCGAAGATTGCGAAGCTGCTGGGCGAGGATGGGAGCGCCTATGAGACCGAGGCGGAACTGATCCATCGAGGCATGCAGGAACTGCTGTGGGTGAAGGAGCAGGGCGGGTACGGCGAATCGAAAGACCTGCTGGGACCACAGACGGTGTACACCAACCCGGCGTTGTGGACGGTGTATCACACGATCGACAGCGAGGTGCCGACGGCGCGCGAGGCGTGGCAGATGACGGCCGAGCGGCTGGCGGTACTGAGGCATGTTCCGGTGCATGGAGAGGGCGTGCCGGAGGGTGGATGGTACATGCTGTCGTGCTCGGACTGGCTGCCGTATATGTGGTCGCTGAACCTACTGCTGCTGGCGGAGAACGCGCACATGGCGCTGGCGCTGTGGCAGACGGGAATGCGGGACGAGGCGTACCGGGTGTTCAAGGGAAATCTGCTGGACTCGATGTACATGGGGCTGTGCCCTGGCGATTTCCATATGACGTCGGCGCTGGACGTACACCGGCAGGAGGCGCAGCGGGACTTCGGCGATCCGCTTGGGATATCGTCTCGGGCGCTGGTGGAGGGACTGTTCGGGGTGCAGCCGGACTTGCTCGCTGGCGAGGTGCGCATCCGGCCAGGGTTCCCAAGCGATTGGGACCGGGCATCGCTGAAGCATAAGGATTTTGATTTTGCGTGGAAACGGGAGGGACTGCGCGAGACGTACGAGTTCGACAACCGCCTGGCGAAGACGGCTAGTCTGACATTGAGACTGCCGGCGCGAACGACGAGCCTACCTATCGTGACGGCGAATGGAAAACGTTTGGATTGCGCCTTCGATGCAGCGGCGGTGGGCGCTCCGGTGCTGACGGTGAAGGTGCCGGCGGCACGAGAGAACAGGATCAGCGTGGAGTGGCACGGGCGAGCGGCCGCGGCTGCTCCGGCGCAACGAAGCTATCGCGTGGGCGAGACGGTGGAGTTGCCAGCCGGGGTCAAACTGGCACAGATCGACGATCCGCAAGGGGCGCTGGCGGGTGGGACGATTGCGGCGGCCGGCTTCCACACGGTGTTTGCGAATGTGCGCGAGGGAGATGCGGCGTGGGCGATGCCGATTGCGTTCGAGGTGAAGGCGGAGGAGCCACTGTTTGCGAATGTTCCACACATGGCGGCGGAGGTGCCCGGGGAGCAGCTGAATCTATCTTCGCTGCTGAAGCACAATGTGACCGATATCTTTACACGTGTGTATGCTGAGCCGCGGTCCGAATATTGCTCACTGGCGTTTCCGGACAACCTGCTGGGCGGTTGGGCGAATCCGGATGGGCGGGCGAGCATTGACGACGCGGGATTGCGCGCCGCTGGCGGGCTGTTGAAGACGGCGGTGGGAGTGGATTTTGCTACACCAGTAGGAAACTCGCCGAACTGCCTGTTTCTTTCCTACTGGGAGCAGGACAAGCCAGCGGTGAGGATTGAGCTAAGCGGGCGGGCGCGAGGAATCTATCTGCTGATGGCCGGCAGCACGTTGCCGCAATGCAGCCACATCCAACATGGATCCGTATTGGTTACATACAGGGACGGAAGCGCTGCGAAGCTGATACTGCGCAACCCGGAGACGTGGTGGCCGATCGAGCAGGACTACCTGCTGGATGACTACCTTTTTGTGAATACTGCGCCACTGCCGCCGCGTGTGGACCTGCGCACGGGACAGACGCGGATTCTGGACCCGGTGACCTTTCACGGCAAGGGACGCACAGTTCCAGGCGGGTCGGCGACGATTCTGCATTTGCCGCTCGATTCTGCGAAGGAACTGGCGACCATGCAGATTGAGGTTGAACTCTATGGAATTGTTGTGGGATTGATGGCAGCGACTCTGGCGCGCGCCTAGGAGGCCGCACGGAACATCGTAAGCGACGCCAGGAGTTTTGGGCTGGGCGGCGCGAGAGTATCAGGAGGCGGGAGTTATCTGAATCTGATCGCCCAGTTGTAACTGGGCTTGCGCGATTGCACCGCAGGGAAGCTCGATGACACTTCTCAGTCTGAAGCTGACGGAAGTGACTCGGTACGGCACGAGGCAGCGCCACAACTTAATGACTTTGAGGTCTCGATCAAGGCCGACGACATCGATGCTGAAGGCCATGCCGAAAGTATGGACGCCGGACGAGGGTTTGATCCACAATCCTCCTCCGGCGTCCAGACCCCGCCTGCCGAGCAGCCCGAACATCCGCTTCAAGGACGTGTCGGCCAGCTCGATGTTATCGCCTACGACGGTACTTCTGGTTAAATTGGTAACTCTGAGCATAAGACCTTGTCAGCGCGACCACCTCTCAGTTAGACGACTTTCTGCTTCCGGCGATACACGATGATTCCGAGAACGAAGGCTGCCAGCACTCCAGCTGTAATCTGAACGACGATCATAACTTTCCTCCTTTCCGTCGAAATTCAGGACTCCCGTGACACAGCAAACATTGTTGCCAAGTATTGGTGTATCGCGGCTCGTAGAGACATTACTATCATCTGTTACAAGCCCGGGACCTTCAATTCCACCAAAGTAGTGTTTACTAGTCTGACTACGTCAAACGCCTGATACATCATGGTGGACCGTGGTGAACACATCGTTTTTCGCCGGGGTGAGGAGCGAATTGCCACCATGAAATTCTAAAATATTAAAATCGCCGGAGTTACTTCGACTTACTGGCCCATTCCCTGCATTCCCATCATGATGCTCAAGATTGCCGGGGCAAGCAGGACGATAAAGATGCAGGGGAAGATACACAGTACCAGGGGGAAGATGATTTTGATCTTCGTCTTCGCGGCCTGCTCTTCTGCATGCTGTCTGCGCTTCATGCGGATGTCTTCGGAAAGGCGGCTGAGCGCGCGAATAATCGGCGTTCCAAAGCGATCGGTTTGCGCAAGCATGCTGACGAAGGCGCTGAATTCCTCGATCTGGGTGCGGTCGGCGAGGTTCTGCCAAGCCTCAAGCCTGGGCCTGCCGGCGCGCTGCTCGCGGTTGACCTGCAGAAATTCCTCCTGAATATCCGGGTAACTCACGCCTAACTCGGTACCGACCCGAAGCAGAGCCTGGTCGAGTCCGAGGCCGGCGTCTACGCAAATGACCATCAGGTCGAGCGAATCCGGGATACTGCGGCGGATGCGTTTCTTGCGGGCATTCGTCATCCAATTGAGCCACATATTCGGAGCGATGTAGCCGATCGCTCCGAGCCCAAGAACATAGGACAACGTGTTGGTCCCGATGAGGGTGCCAATAACAGCACCTGCAGCGGGAGCAAGAAACTGGGAGGCGAAGAAGATGTCGGTGCTGGCCGTCCCACGAATTCCGGCGGCAGCCAATCGGGCTTTAAGGACCGGATTCTCAGCCAGTCCCAGGCGGACGCGCAGTTCGGTTGCCAGGCCGAGCAACCTGGTCTGGAAGCGTTCCTTACTGCCGATGGTGCGCTGGTCCGGGCGCGTGCTCTGAACAACGTCCAGGATGCGCTGTGCCTCGGGTGATGGACGGAAGAGATTGGGGGTCAACAACAGCGCAACAACACAGAAGATGATCAGCCCCAGCACTGCATAGAAGATGACTGGCATGGCGGCTACACCTCAATTCCGTTGATGATCTGGCGAATGATGACTCCCCCGGTGATAAGGAGGAAAATCCCAAGGTAACTTAGCATTTTGCCAGTGGGAGTATTGATGAGCATGTCGGAATAGCCGGGGTTAATCATGTTGATGACGACCAGCATGACGATCGGCAGCATGCACAAGATCCACCCGGTCATTCTTCCCTGAGCAGTGTGGGTCTTGATCTCGCCGTGAATTTTGAGGCGCTCGCGAATGGTATTGGCGGTGCGATCAAGGATCTCCGCGAGGTTGCCGCCGGTCTCTTTCTGCACCAGCATGCCGGTGACCAGCACGCGGAGATCCTGGGAGGGCACGCGATCGAGCATCTGGGTCATGGCGTCGCGCAGAGGAAGGCCGAAGTTCTGCTGCTTGAATACTTCGCCGAACTCCGAACGGACCGGCTCCAAACTTTGTTCGGCAACGATGTTGATGGAGGCGGTCATGGAATGGCCGGCGCGGAGAGCACGGCCCATCATGTCGATCGCGTCCGGGAGGGCGGCATTGAACGCGGTAATTCTGCGCGACCTCTTGAACGAGAGGAGGCCGATGGGAAGATAGCCGAGCAGGGCGGCGATGGCGAGCTGTAGCGCGATGATATCGACAAAGAGCGAAACGCCGACAAATCCAATCAGAGCCAGGCCGAAAGAGGTGACCAGGAGAATGGCGGGGGTGGTCTTGATGTTGGCCTGGACAATCCTAACCTTGAGGATGCGCGACACGTGGTACTTCTGGATGAGCGCATTCAGCCAAGCGAAGCGGGCTACGGGATCCAGCTTAAGCAGCTGCTGAACATGGGCCTCGTCGGAGCTGAGATGAGCCCCCGAGGTAACGATGGCAACCACGCGCCGGTCGATTTTCTTCTGGATTTTGGACGCCCCCATGAAGAAGGACATGGTTCCAAAAGTGATGGTTAGTATTCCAACAAACGCGCCAAACAGAATCATCGGTCCTCCTTTCGAGTCAGATCTCCACGGAATGCTCGGATAAGCCGGTGGGTATAGGGATGCCAGCGGCCTGCAGCTTGTCGGCGCACTTGGGAACGATGCCGGTGGCGTAAAATCTTCCCTTAACCTTGCCGTTGGGACCGATTCCCTTCTTTTCAAACAAGAAGATGTCCTGCATGCTGATGACGTCGGAAAAGGCTCCGGTGAGTTCTGTGATATGGGTGATGCGCCGGGTGCCGTCGCTCATACGGGAGGCCTGAACGATGATGTGAACCGCGGCAGCGATCTGTGCGCGAATCGCCTTTTCAGCGATGCGTATTTCACCCATCATTGCCATGGTTTCGAGGCGGGCAAGCGCGTCGCGCGGGGTGTTGGAGTGGATGGTGGTGAGCGATCCGTCGTGGCCCGTGTTCATGGCCTGAAGCATGTCCAGCGTTTCCTCGCCACGGACTTCGCCGAGCACCACGCGGTCGGGACGCATACGCAGGGCGTTGATGACCAGTTCTCTCTGCCGAATGGCGCCCTTGCCTTCGACGTTCGGAGGCCTGGTTTCGAGGCGCACAACGTGTTCCTGCCGCAGTTGCAATTCGGCCGAGTCTTCGATGGTGACGATTCGCTCCTTCTCGGAGATGAAGCTGGAAAGCGTATTGAGCAAAGTGGTTTTACCGGAGCCGGTTCCGCCGGAGATGACGATGTTCAATCTCGCTTTCACGCAGCCGCTGAGGAAGTCGAGCATGGGTGGGGTCAATGCCTGGTTTCTCAGCAGGTCAGCGGCGCCGAGCGGGTTGGAACCAAAGCGACGAATGGAGAGAATGGGACCATCTACGGCGAGAGGTGGAATGATCACATTGACGCGGGAACCATCGGGGAGGCGCGCATCGACCATGGGAGACGATTCGTCGACACGGCGTCCGACGGCGGAAACGATTTTGTCGATGATGTGGAGGAGGTGCTTGTTGTCCTGGAAGGTGAGGGTGGTCTTCTCAAGCTGGCCGCGGCGCTCAACATAGATGAAGTTGCAGGTGTTCACCAGGATGTCGCTGATGGTGTCGTCCTTCAGCAGCGGCTCCAGGGGGCCGAGTCCGAAGACTTCGTCGACCACTTCCTGGGCGAGGCGATCGCGCTCGGACGCGCTGAGCGGGACGCCCTGCTCGTTGATGATTTGTTGAATAACGGCGAACAGCTGCTGCTGGGCTCCGGGCGTTTCCTGCATATCCCCGAGTTTGTCGAGGTCGATGCGCTTGATGAGCTCCTTGTGGACGGCGGTCTTGATGTGTTGCTGAACCCCGTCGCCGATGGTCCGCACGGAACTGCCCGCGCGGTCGTTGGAGCGGGTCGAGTTCGGCGAGATAGCGTTTGCGTCAGACATTTGAGCAGGCACCCTGAAGTTTGGAGAGTTGCTAGATAGGGCTTACTTGAAGAGTGAGAATTTCGCCTTCTTTGGAGTACTTTCTTCCAACGCGACAATGGGCCCAGCGAGACTGCTTACCCACTTCAGGAGCTGTGCTGAGAACTCGGTCTTGCTGGTGTAGCTGACCGGCTCGCCGAGGATTCCCGAACGCACGACCTCGGTGTAACTATTTGGCAGCTTGAAGGCGATGGGAAGCCGGATGGCCTTCTCGATCTGCTCCAGGCTGACCGCATGCTGCGCGGAGAACCGATTGATGACAACCTTGACCTTATCCACGTTCTCTTCGTTCTGCGAGAGGACGTCGACATGACGGGACAAGTCGCGCACCGAGCCAATTTCCGGGGTGGCCACGATGAACACCTGGTTGGAAGCCTCGATGACCGCGAGATTGGTCTCATCGAGGGTGGAGGGACAATCGACGATGATGTACTCGTACTCGCCGCGCAGGAAGTCGAGGGTCTGAGCCATCGAATCCGGATCGGTAGCCTTTCTGCCTTCGCACGTATCAGGCGAGGAGAGGACTTCGAGTCCGCTGGAGTGGGTTGCGATGTACCCACGAAGCAGCTCGCTATCGAGCCGGCTGAGGTTGCGGACGAGCTCGTGAAAGTTGTAGCGGCTGCCGTCGATTCCGAGGTAGATGCAGGCATGGCCCAACTGGGGATGGTTGTCGATGAGCAGGGTCTTCTTCTGATGGCACTGGACGAGGTACATGGCGATATGGACTGCCAGCGTGGTGGTGCCGACTCCGCCTTTGGCGCCGAAGAAGGTGAGGACCGAGCCGCGGGCCGCATTGATAGCAGCCTTTGAGGTCCACTGCAGGTTGAGGCGGTTCAACGTTTCGGCGAAGGAGGATTCGTTGAATTCTCCACCAATGAAGTCGTTACAACCGGCGCGCATGGCGCGCAGGAGGATTTCATGATCCTGGCTTACAGAGCGCGCAATCAGCGCTGCTCGGCCGTTGTACAACTCCTGGATGTAAGCTGCTGCATCAATTGCCTGATCAATGTCCTTATCGAAATCAATTACAGCGATGCAGAGATGAGAGGCCTTGACGAGGGGCGGGAACGGAGGGCGCTTTTCCGCCGAGATGTAGCCGTCGCAGTCTGCGCGATGCACTGCCCACAACATAGCCCCCGCGGAGTCGGCGATCTGTTCCGCCAGCTGCGGGTCGAGACCAACGGTAATCAGAGCGACGCTGGGAATGCTCGCGTTATTCGGAATTTGAGCCACTGTAGATTCCCTCTTTGGAGCTTGCAAACGGTTACGACTTGCGAACGATGTGCCTGGGACGACCGACGATCATTGTTTGATAGTTGCGTTGTAGCCATCGAGGATCAAGCGCTGACGCATGGTCTCGGCATCTTTCTGGCTGGCGAAGGGTCCCACGTCCAGGTGGAGCAGCGAATCTTGAGCTTCGTGGCGCACAGCCACCTGGTATCCATGACGATTCAATGCGGCAACCATAGCCTCTGCGTCAGACTCGTGCGAGAGCGCCATCACTTCAACCATGGAGGACGGCTGCCTGGTTTCGCCGGCAGGCACGGGTTCGCTGGAATTCGACGCTGCCGCCGCCGCAGGAGTCTTCGATGGCTCAAGCACGGCTACATCTGCTGACGCCGGCGCGGAAGATGTTGCGGACGGAGATGCAGCCGCGGGCTCAGGAGCCGAAGCAGCGGGCGGTTGCAGAACCTGCGAGCTGGCGGGAGTTGCCGCCGGGGCAGGAGTGCTGGTGTTGCTGGCCGCGGGAGGCGCAGCAGGAGGTGGCGCCGGGGCGGTCGGAGGCACGTTGCTGAAGGGCTGCTTATCAGGGTTCAGCGGAGGAGGCACGGGATTCGGGCTGCGGTTCTTGCCCAACGATTTGTCAAACGAGTTGACGTCGAGGGTTGGGAGCGGCAGGACCGGCTGATCGGGAACGGTGTCCTCCGACAGCGGATCAACCACGGTTGGGGTGACCACGACAATGAGCTCGGTGGTCGAATGATTGGTGCTCTTCGACTTGAAGAGAGTGCCGAGGATGGGAATGCTCGCCACACCCGGCGTCTTGTTGAGAATGTCCGTCGTGCGCTGGTCCAGCAGGCCGGAGATGGCGAAGCTCTGGTTGCTGCGCAGCTCAACCTCGGTGGAGGCCCGGCGTGTCGACAGTGCAGGGATGGAGAAGCCGC
>Ga0181520_10004875_pt1 | contig 21983 bp, 17 predicted proteins | sample PEATcosm2014_Bin_29_FD_132451 | JGI IMG/M metagenome (GOLD analysis project Ga0181520, IMG submission 132451) | Peatland microbial communities from MTU Mesocosm Facility, Houghton, MI, USA - PEATcosm2014_Bin02_30_metaG | ecosystem: Environmental > Terrestrial > Soil > Wetlands > Peat | place... | reverse complement strand
TCCCACGCTGGCCTTGGTAGCCGCCGGGCGCACCAGGAGGGCGATCTGGTGCGGATCGCGAAAACGCGCCTGGAAGAAGGCGGCATCCTCGGCGTCGAGCGACAGGCCTTTGCGCGTGTGACTGCGGAAGAAGCCCATCACGGACGGCCCGTTCTGGCCTCCGCGCTGCTCGATGACGCGTTCGAAGCGCGCCATATCCGCGTCCGATAGGCGATACAAGGGCCCGCGCGTGTAGTCGCAGGAGACCGCGTCGTAGTCTTCGATAGTGACGATCGCCGGTGTGCCCAGGGCCACGTTTCCGAACAGCAGTCCGCCGATCTCCGATCCGCGCGAGGTCAGCGAGCGGAAGCTCTCCACCGCCTCCCGCTCCAGCCGGTCGATAACCGCCAGAGAGATCCGCACCACGAGCGGTTTCTGCGGCACCTGCCAGACGAAGTAGGAAGATACGGATAACGGCGGGTCGGGACGTTCCGCCCGCGCAATCGACTCAATCATGGATCGCCTCCGGCCGGCTTGCATCGGAAAACCGGCTTGGGTCGATTCTACTCCAGTCACCACCGATTTATAGCCGGAAATTCGCGGGACTTACTGAAGTTATGATTCATTCGATAAAAACATAAACCTTCGATAACATTGGAACTCCCCAATGACTAACAATTGGCAGCATGACAGTACTTCCGGTATTTATGGTGGTAATTGAGGGTGCGTCCCCGTATAATCGCTGCTAAATGGGTTCCAGGACTTGCCAGCTCTGCGGCAAACCGCTGAGCAGAATTCGCGTAGGCAACGGGGACTTCTGCTCCCGCGAGCATCATAATCAGTACCGGCTGCGCGTCGGCATGGACCGGATGCTGGAGGTCAATAAGGTCGCCAGCCTGATGCGGCGCTGCGAGAATCCCAAGCCGCTGGTGCTGCCCTCGGAGTTGGGAAGTTCGGCGGCTTTTCAGCGCGGTTTCCTGCAACCTCTGCTGGCCGAATGGCGCGGCGGCCGGCGCGGCCCCGGGGAGGGTAAGCAGCCGTCGCTGCGTCTCTCTTTAGCGGGTTCGGCGTTCTCGTTTCAAACCTTGGATTGGAACGATGGCCGGCCGGCGACGGGGGCGCGAGCTTTAGCCGTATCCATTCAGCAAGGAAGACCGCTGCGTGTCTCGGCATCTTCGGGATTTCGCATTCCCAAACCGGTTCTGCCTGGAACGCCGGACGGGCTGACTCTTTCGGTGCCCGGGCTGCAGGCGCCCCCGGTGAAAACGCGGTTGGTTGTGCCCATCGCGCCGGGGTCCGGAACACCGCGGATGCTGGCTGCCACGCGGCCGCGTCCCAAAATTCGCCTCGCGCGGATGGCCGTCCCGGTAGCCCCGGCCGTGCGCCGCGAAACGGAATCGCGCTGGCTCGATTTCACCCCGGCCCCCGCCCGGTACCCGGCCGCGGCGAGGTTGGCAACGGTGCCGTTCGCGGCGCCGGCCGACGCCCCGCCGGCCCTCGTTGAAAGTGGAAGCAAGGAGTCCTGATATGAGCAGCACCGCAATTCGAACTGGCGAGCCCCAGAGGCTCTTCATCCCGCAACCGGAAAGGAGTTCCGCCCCGGCCTATCTGAACCGCGCCGTGGCGCTGCACATGGCCGGCCGGCGCGAAGAGGCGCTGCAGGTCTTGCAGCGCGCCGTGACCACCGGGGACGCCACGCCCGAAATCTATCGCGCAATCGGCCACATCGAGTTCGAGCTGGGCGATTACCGCGAAGCCGCCAAGGCATATCGCGCGCTGGCGCAGCTCAAGCCCGGCTATGCCCTGGGATGGTTCAACCTGGCGATCTGCCTGGAGCGCAGCGGCGCGTGGGATGAGGCTTCCACTTTCTTCCACAAATCGTGCACGCTGGACGCCTCCCACCTGGATTCGCATCTCGGGTTGGGAGTCTGCCACCTGCGGCTGGAGGATCCCAAATCGGCGCTCTTCTCCTTCGAGCGCTGCCTGGAACTGGCGCCGGACCACGAGGACGCCCTCTTTGGAAAGGCCTCGGCGTTACAGTCGCTGGGGCAGGCCGACGCCGCCTACCAGATCTACGCGCACATTCTCGAACGCAACCCGGAATCGGAGGAATCGCTCTCCAACCTGGTCGGCATCGGGATGTCGAAAGAAGATTTCGACATGGTGCGGGAATACTCCGAGCGCCTGCTCGAGCTGGTTCCCGAATCCACCGTGGCGATGGAAGGGCTGGCGGCCTGGGCCTGTGCCGCCGGGGATCTGGCGCTCACCGCCAAGTTCTGCACGCTGCTGGTCTCGGCCGTTCCGGCGCATTTCGAAGGATGGTTTAACCTGGCCCTGGCGCACCAGAAATCGGGACGCTGGGAGCAGGCCGCCGAAGCTTACGAGGAGGCCCTGAAGCAGCGTCCTCAATCGAGCGAGGCCTACACCAATTTAGGAATCGTGCGCGAGCAGCGCAACGACCCGGCCGGCGCGCGCGCGGCTTACGAGCGCGCCATGCTGGCCAGCCCGGACGCCCTGCAGCCCATGTGGAACATGGCCCTGCTGATCGAGCACACCGGCCCCTCCGAAGAGGCCGAACGCTGGTATAAGCTGGTTCTCGAAAAGGCTCCCAAGGAAGAAGAGGCGCGCTTCCGCCTGGGCTATCTGAGGCTCCGCCGCAAGGATTTCCGCAGCGCCGCCGAAGCTTTCGAAGGCTGTCTGAAATATCGCCCCAACTGGCCCGAAGCTTACTCTAACCTGGCGCTGGCCTATAGCGGCCTGGGAGAGCGCGACCGCGCCGAGCGGCTGTACCAGAAGATCCTGGAAGCCGATCCCAACTCGGCGGATGCGCTGCGCGGCATGGCGTCGCTGGCGCTCCAGGCATCCGATTTCGAAACCGCCCTGCGCTACCACGCCAAGCTTATCGAGCTGGGCGAGCGCGCTCCCGAGGTGCTTTACAATACGGGCCTGATGTACGAGAAGTCGGGCCAGCTCGATCAGGCCGCGCGCCTGTACCGCGAGGCCCTCGAGCGCCAGCCCGAGATGCCGGAAGCTCTGCTGAACCTGGGCCGCATCCTGGAATCGGCTGGAAAATCCGACGAGGCGCGCACCTGCTGGAGCAAGGCCCTGGAGGCCGAGCCGGCGCTGGCTCAGGGCTACTTCGGTCCGGCTATCGAGTAGCCGTCCATGCGAGTCTCTCTGCCCTCCAACGTCGCGCTGGAGTTCATCGCCTGGGTTGTGTGTTTCGCGGCTTTCCGGATCGTGCAGCGCAGGCTGTACCGCCGGTATCCGGGCATCCGGACGGTGTGCCGCGTGCTCTTCCTCGCGACCGCCGTGGTCGCCGTGGTGCCCGCGCTGTGGGTGCTGGCGACGGGTTTGCGCGATGCGCGCCTGCTGGGACTGGTCAATCACTTCTTCGGTATGGGAGTGTTTCTCCAGACCTCGCTGCGCTCTCTGCTGCTTTTGAGATGGCTCCCCTGGGCCAGCCCGCATGCGGCCGCGGCGGCCGTCGATATGCCCATGCTCAGCATGCGGACCGAAGCCGAGCTGCTGGGGTTCCTGATGGCTCTCAGCGCGGCCACGCGCGCGGAGTCCCGTTCCGAGCCGCACCCGCAAAAAGAGTAGAAGCCCGCGCCATCACCAGGCGATCCGGGCCGGAAAATACTCCGCCACGAGCTCTTCGTAGAAGGGTTTCACCTCGGCCAGCGGCGGCCGCGCGGCGCTCTTCGAATATAGGTCGTAGGGATTGAACTTACGCACCCACTCGAACATTGCGCGGTCCTGCGCGTCCATCAGATAGGCATACTGCCCTTCGCGGTGCGCCGCGTAAAACGAATGGTAGCGGATCATGTAGAGCGCCTCGAGCGGCAGGTAATCCTTAACTACCTGGTATAGATACTCGTCGTGCCCCCAGGAGAGATCCACGTTCGAGAGTCCGCAATTCTCCGTGTAGACGCCCAGGCGCGTCTGGTATTCGGGAACGCGCGCATCGGGGTTGTCGCGGAAAAACTCGGGATAAACGATCTTATCCGACCAGGCGCAGCCCACCGGAAACGTGTCGCCCACCACGGCCCACTGCGGCTCGCCGTAGAGACACAGCACCTTGCCGAGATCGTGCAGCAGGCCGGCCAGCACCATCCAGCGTGGGTGGCCGTCCCGGCGGATGGCCTCGGAGGTCTGTAACAGGTGCTCGATCTGCGAGAGATCGGTATCGGGATCGCTCTCGTCCACCAGCGTGTTCAAGTATTCGAGCGCTTCCCAGATGCCCATATCGCGGCTCTTCCGGGCGCCGTAGCGGAGCTTCTGGGCCCGCGCGAAGTCGCGCGTCTGGAAGGTGTGGTTCAGGCGATAGAACTCGCGCACGCCATCGGGCGCGGTCGAGTCGTATTTGCGGAAGTCCGCGGTTTTGCGATTGGGATCGTAGCGCCCGGAGACGAAATCGTCCCATTGGTCCAGCGAAGGGAGTCCCTCCATATGGCGGTTATCTTATCACGGGGTTCAGGGCAAGCTAAAGCATGCCCCTACAGCCGCCCCAGCACCAGCGCGATGGCCTCCATCAGTTGGTCCACCGTATAGGGTTTTTGCAGGAAGCCCGCCACATCCTTGCCGGCAAAGCGCCGCGTGGCTTCGTCTTCTCCATAGCCCGTCGAAAGAATCACCGGCACGCCCGCGCGGATGGCCTTGAGCCGGTCCAGCGCTTCTTCTCCTCCCATCACGGGCATGGCCAGGTCGAGGATGACCACGGTGACTTCCTGCCCCAGCCTTTCGAAAATCTCGACCGCCTGCGCGCCGTTGCGGGCCGGCAGCACGCTCCACCCATTTCGTTCCAGCGCCGCGTGGGCCAAGTTCTGGAGTGTTTCTTCATCGTCGACGAACAGGACGGTGCCGCTGGCGGGCAGCGCGCGGGGCGCTACGCGAGCGCCGCGGCCGGCCAGTACGGACGGAAGCGCCGGAAACAGGACCTGAAACGAAGATCCCCGGCCGGGCGTGGAGTACACTCGCAGGGCCCCCTTGTGGCTTCGCACGATACCCGACGCCGCAGCCAGCCCCAGGCCCCTGCCCTGGAACTTGGTCGTGAAGAACGGGTCGAAAATCCGCGCCTTGGTGGCCTCGTCCATGCCCGTACCGGTGTCGCGGATCTCGATGGCGACGTACGGCCCCGGCGTCAGGCCATCATTAGGAAAGTCCCGCTGGATGTCGTCGGCGCTCAGGTCCAAGGTGCCCGTCCGAACCAGTACCACACCGGGGCTGCCCTCGCCGATGGACTCGGCGCCGTTAATCATCAGGTTCATCACGAGCTGCTGGATTTGCCCGGAATCCGCCTCGATGGCCGGCAGTCCCGCTTTCAATTCAAGCTGAACCTGTACCAGTTTCGGAATGGACGTATTGATCAGAGGCTCGATCTCGCGGATCAGTTGCGAGACATCCATCGGCTCGACAATGAACCGGCCCTTGCCCGCGTAGGCCAGCATCTGGCGCGTCAGATCCGCGGCTCTCTTGCTGGCGCTGATGATTTCGCGGAAGTATCTTCGTTCCGGCGAGGAGTCCGGGAGATCCGCCAGCCCCAGGCTGGCGTTACCCATGATTCCGGTGAGCAGGTTATTGAAGTCGTGCGCCACGCCGCCGGCCAGCAGCCCCAGGCTCTCCAGCTTCTGCGTGTGCTGGAGCTGCCGCTCGAACTGTTTGCGTTCGGTGATGTCGCGGATGTTGAACTGAATCTGCGCGCGCGGCCCTTCCATGTAGGCGTTGGCCACCACCTCCACATGAATCGCGCGCCCGCTCTTGGATTTCACGGTCAGGTCCGGGAAGCGCTCCATCTCCCGCTCGCGTATCCGCGCCAGTACGGACTGAAGATCGGGAACGCCGCGAAGTGGATCGATATCCCAGACTTTCTGGCCCATGACCTCTTCGCGCCGGTAACCGAACAGCGCCTCGAGGTACGGGTTGGCATCGGCGATTTCACCGCTCTCCGCATCCACGATCAGCATGCCGTCCTTGGCCGCCTCGAAGAGCCGACGGTAACGGGCCTCGGCGGAGCGCTTGCGCTCGGTGATGTCCTCGAACACCAGCAGGATCCGCCCAGTCTCGCCGTCGTTTTCGACCCGGCGGGCGTTCAACAGCATGGTCCGGCGCCCGATCTGCTCGAAATCGCGCTCCACCTCGACGTCTTCGATGGTGGCATCGCCGCGGGCCGCGTGATCCAGCAAATAATGGAGCCTGGGTAGATCGAGCCGCCCTCCGGCCACTTCGTAGACGGGCTTCTTGAGGATCTCCTCCGGCGACGTGCGAAACGTCTGGTAAAAAGCCCGGTTGGCCGTCTCGATGCGGAATTGCGAATCCAACACCACCAAGGGCTCGCGTACGGTGTGGAGAATGGCCGATGCGTAATCCCGCGCATACCTGGCCTGTTCCAGAGACTTCTTCAATTCGTCGATATCGACTAACTGGAGCACGGCGCCATCGATGTGGTTATCGCTGGTGCGATACGGCCGGACGCGCAGCGAGTACCACCGCCCGCCCTGGTCCCGCACCTCCTCCTCATGTGGCGCCAGCGTGTCGACGACCTGGTGGAGAATCTCCTCCAGCCGGGGCACCCTGATCCGGGGCTGCAAATCCGAAATCGGCCGCCCGATATCAGTCGCGATCAGGTTGAGCAGCTTTTCGGAGACCTGCGTAAATCGCCGGATGCGCAGGGCGCTGTCCAGCATCAGGATGGGCGTTTGCAGGCTGGCCAGCAGGTTGAGCAGGTCGTCGGCCAACTGCTTCAAATCGGCGTTGCGGCTGTCCATCTCCGCGTTGAGGGTTTGCAACTCCTCGTTGGTGGCCTGCAGCTCCTCTTTGGCGGTTTGCAGTTCCTCATTGGAACTTTGCAGCTCCTCGTTGGTCGATTGCGCTTCTTCGTTCGCCGAACGGACTTCCTCGATGATGGATTGCAGGTACCGGCGCGTGGACGCCAGCTCTTCTTCCAACTGGGCGATGTGGCGATGCGGATCGCCGGTCTCTCCCGAGGCGGCCGCCGCGGGAGCTAGCGGCTCGCCCGGCAGGGCCGGCGGCGAAGAGGGGTCCTCGAACGAGATCAGGAAATGCCGTCCCGATCCAGCCACCACGACCGGCGTTACGGCTACCGTGATCGTCCGCGGGCGGGCGCCGGAGATATGGATGCGCTCCAGCCGGATGGCCATGCCCTTCTGCCGTGCCGCTTCCACCGCCGCGCGCACGTGCAAAGCCACGTCGTCGCGCACGATGCGGAACAGATTCAGGTCGGCTTCCCCTCTCTCGGGTGCCAGATACGTCCCCACTTCCCCACTGAACTGGACGATCCGGTAATTGTCGTCGATCACCACCGAGGGCGGCGCATATTGCGCCAGTAGCAAACGATCAACCTGCCTTTGCAGCGGGCCGGGCGCACCCTCTCTAAGAGCTTTCGATTCGCGCTCCGCCGGACGCTCGTCCTGCCGGAATACCGGAAAAGCGGCCACGCGCGCGGGCAGTTCGAACCCGGTATGGACGGCCACGGGTTTCCGCGTGTAGATGTTGTGCTCGGTATCGAATGTGATAAAGTGTTCGGCCAGGTGTCCGGGTCTTTCCGCCTTTCCGAGCACCAGGAAGCCGCCCGGCCGCAGAGCGTAGGCAAACATGCCGACCACGCGCTGCTGCAGGGCCGGGCCCATGTAGATCAGCAGATTCCGGCAACTGATCAGGTCGATCCGCGAAAACGGCGGGTCCGCGGCGACGTTCTGCACCGCGAAAACGCACAGATCCCTGATCGAACGGACGATCTGGTATCCCGAATCCACTCCCATGAAGAAGCGGCCTAACCGCTCCGGCGAGACGGACGATACGGCGCTGGAGTTATAAATGCCGGCGCGCGCCCGCTCGATGTTGATCTCGCTCACATCGGTGCCGAAGATGTGCACCGGGAACTCCGCTCCGGCATCCTGAATGCATTCGATCAAGCCGATGGCAATCGAGTAAACCTCTTCGCCGGTGGCGCATCCGGGCACCCACACACGGATCGCCTCGCCGGGTTCCTTCCGCCTCAGGATTTCGGCGCAGACCGTCTCCTTGAGCGCGTCGAACATCGGCGGGTCGCGGAAGAACTCGGTGACGCTGATGAGAAAATCCTCGGAGAGCGCTTGTATCTCGCCGGGGTTCTCCCGCAGGATCTCCAGGTACCGGCCGGCATCGCCGGCCTTCTGCATAACGATACGCCGCGCGATCCGCCGTAGGAGTGTGTTGGGCCTGTACTGCGAAAAGTCGATTCCCCCGGTGGTTCGGAGCAGCCGCAGGATTTCCAGAAACGTGGGCGAATCCTGATACAGAATGGCCGACTCGGTGCCGGTGTGATGCGGATGCCTGGCGATATCGGCCAGCTCCTTGGCAATGTCCTCCGGCGGGAGCACGAAATCCACCACCCCGGCGGCAATGGCGCTGCGCGGCATGCCATCGAACTTGGCGGATTCGTCCTGGGCGAAGGTGAAGCCGCCCTCGGATTTGATAGCCTTCAGCCCTAGGGTGCCGTCCGAGGCCGTGCCGGACAGGATTACGCCGATGGCGTGGCCCTTCCGGTCCTCCGCCAGCGAGCGCAGGAACGCGTCGATCGGCATGTACTTTCCGGGGACCTCGCTCCGCGGCATCAGGCTGAGAACGCCTTCCGTGATGGTCATCCGTACGTTGGGAGGAATGACGTAAAGCCGGTTCGCGCGCACGACCGTGCCATCGGCGACTTCGATCACCGGCATCTGGGTGCGCTGCGCGAGCAGTTCGGAGAGCGCGCTCGAATGGTGCGGATCGAGATGCTGAACCAGCTCGAAAGCCATGCCGGTATCGTTCGGCAGCGCGCTCAGCAACGCGCCGGCGGCCTCTAAGCCTCCGGCCGACGCGCCGATGCCCACCACTGTGCTTGGCTCGGCACCCTCTTTATCCGGTCCGCGGCTTTCCGGCGGCCCGGAACCCGCAACCTCTAGAGGCGGCATCTCGAATACCCCACTATCCGGCTTGCATTCTATCACCTGCGGACGTCAGGAGCATTCCAACTCCACGGCCGCCACCGCGCCCGCGGGGAACCGCCAAGCGAAGCCATCTTCCGCCTTCAGCTCCGTCGTGGTGGGCCGGAATATGTCCGGCTGATCGGCGTTTACGTACTGCCGCAGATCTTCGGGCGCGATCCAGTGCACCTTGGCGGCCCGGACCGCCATCCCTTCCACGGCGAACTCGGCGGCGGCGCTGCGCCCGTACTCCGTGTTGACCACGTGCAGGAAGATGCGGTTGCCGGAGCGCGTGGCGGCCACGTCCAATCCCGCGGGCGCCGCGGCCACGCGCACGCCCTGGCGGCCCTCGTGCGCCTTAAAGAGCCGCGCCACCGAGGCCACCGGCATCAGGTAGCTCACGCCACGGGGCACCTGGAGCATCACCGCGTTCACGGTCCAGCGGGTGCCCTCGAAATCCGCCGCGATCGCCATTTTCACTTTGGCGCCGTGACGTTGGTAGATGTTGAACGAGCGCGCGTGGTACACCGCCGAAAGCCACTCCGCGAGGATCGGGTTGGCGTTGCCGGGGCTGAGGCTCAGGTGGCCTTCGGTGATGGCGATGCCGTGGCGGTTGCCCGCGCCCGCGATGGCTTGCTCCAGCTCCGACACGCGCCGTTCGACGTTGGCGGAAAGTTCCAGCAGTTCCTGCCAGGCGCGCTCCGGCTCCTTCTGGTAGCGCAGGTCCTTGAGCACCGTTTCCGGCCGGCGCGGGGATTGCCCCATCATGTGAATGGCCACGTAATCCAGGTGCTCGCCGGCGCGCTCGATCAGGTCGCGCGCCCATAGCTCGGAATTGCCGTGGCGGTCACCCCAGCCGATCAGGCGGATGGAGGGGTCGCGTTCCTTCATGGCCTTGGCGAACTCGATGGTGTGGGCGATGCTTTGCTCTTTGCCGAAGGTGGCATCCCCGTAGGAGGTCTCGTTTCCGATCTGCCAGAGCTTGATGTTGTAGGGATCGCGCGCGCCATGGCCGCGCCGCGCCCGGTCGTCCGGATCGTTGGCGTAAGTGACCCACTCGGCCGCTTCGCGCGCATCGCCGCTGCGATCGCCCTCCGGCGTGTGCCGGTAGCGCGCCTCGCCATCGCTCAGGAAGTTGACGCAGTAGAGCGGCTCGGCGCCCACGCGGCGGCAGAAATCCACGAATTCGCGCGTGCCTACACGGTTAGTCTCTTTTCCGCCCCACACGTAGTTGCGCGCCCACGGGCGGCGCGCCGGATCGCCGGTGCCCTCGCGCCACTTGTAGTAACGGCTGTACAAGCCGCCCCAGCGGACCGCGCCGGGGGCGAGATCGCGCACCACGTCCACGAAATCCTTGCGCCAATCGTCCGCGTCATAATCCCAGGCGGCTTCGACCGAGCCATCCGTGGTGCCGAGCGGCTCCATGAACTGAAGATAGAAATACGGGGAAACATCGAACAGCGGCTGGGGGTCCACCACTACTCGTTCGGCGCCTTGCGCGGCCAGCCTGGATTGCGCCGCGGCCAGCAAGCCCGTACCCACAAACGTTCTTCGATCCATATGTGCGCTCCACCCGCTTCAGGGTAGCGCAAGCGGGTTGCGCGGCGGCAGCGTTCCGAGCCGCGCGCGTTTGCAAGCGGTTTTGTTAGTGCGCAATCACCGCGGCGCCGCGCTGGCGGGGCCTCTTGAGGACGAACAGCAGCGGCAGAACGAGCAGAAACACCAGCGCCAGAGCCACGAAGGTATCGACAAACGAGAGCATGGACGCCTGCTGCTGCACCATTCCCCACAAGGTGGCCAGCGATTGGCTGGCGGCGCGCGGGGCGCTCGATCCGTGCGCCATCATGGTCGATTCCATGCCGCTCCGGAAATTCTGCGTTGCGGGACTGTAGGCGCTCACGTGCGCGCCCAGCAGGAACGTGTGGAACTGCTGGCGCCGGTAGAGATACGTGCTGGCGCAGGCAATCCCCATGCTGCCGCCGACATTGCGCATCAGGTTAAACAGGCTGGTGGCGTTGCCCATTTCCTCGCGCGGAATGGGATCCATAGTGGCGGTCGTCAACGGCACGAACAACATGGCCAGGGCCGCGCCCTGGATGAACTGCGGCCAGAAGATATCCCAGTAGCCAGCCTCCAGGCTCAGCTTCGAGAGCGCATAGAGCGACCAGGAAGCGCCCACCAGTCCGACCGCCAGCACCTTGCGCGGATCGAAACGCCCCAGCACCGTGCCCACCAGCGGCATCATCAGGAACGAACCGAGACCGCGCGGCGCCATCGCGACGCCCGCCTCCAGCGCCGGGTAACCCAGCAGCGTCTGCAGAAACAGGGGCAGAAGCACCATGCTGCCATAGAGGACGAAGCCCAGCATGGTCATCAGGAACACGCCGGCGCTGTAGGTCCGGTCCTTGAGCACCCGCAGGTTTACCACCGGGTTCCGGCTGCGCAATTCATGAACCACGAACAGCACGAGACCCGCCACCGCCAGCACGGCCAGCAGCGCGATCCAGTGCGAGCCGAACCAGTCGTCCTCCTGGCCCTTGTCGAGCATCACCTGCAGTGCGCCTATGCCGACGGCCAGCAGGCCGATTCCCCAGTAATCGATGCCGCGGTTGGCGCGCCGCAGATAGGGCGGATCGAAGACGAACAGGCGGGTCATCAGAATGGAGGCCGCGCCGACCGGCAGGTTGATGTAGAACACCCAGCGCCAACTGAGATTATCCGTAAGCCAGCCGCCCAGCACGGGGCCGAGCATGGGCGCCACCACGATTCCCAATCCCCAAAACGCCATGGCCTTGCCGCGATCCTGGGGCGGGAAGGCCTCCAGCATCACGGCCTGCGAGAGCGGCTGCAACGCGCCCCCGGTGGCTCCCTGAATCACGCGGAAGAGAATCAACATGCTCAGCGAAGGCGCCAGGCCGCATAGGAACGAGGCTGCCGTGAACCCGAAAACGGCCGCGATGAGCATGCGCTTGCGGCCGAAGACACTGGCCAGCCAGCCCGTCATGGGCAGCACGATGGCGTTAGCCACCAGGTACGACGTGAGCGCCCAGGAAGCCTCGTCCACGCTGGCCGAAAGACTCCCGGCGATGTGCGGCAGCGAGACGTTCACCACGGTGGTGTCGAGTACCTCCATGAACGTGGCGAACATCACAGCCACCGCGACAAGCCACGGGTTTACGCGAGGTTGCGACCCCTCTACCGGCAGCATCGTTTGCTTATTTCGATGCGCGCCGGCGCCCTATGGCTTCGCGCAGGTAATTTGACAACGGCCGCCGCATTTCGATACCATGCCCCTCTCTCATCGAGCAGGCCTTAAACTAGATGTTCTACGTGCGCCTTCGAGGCGCGGGAGTGATTCTCTTATGACGAGCCGACGAATTTGCGTAACCTTACTTCTGTTGATCCTCGTAACGATTTCATGTGCTTGGGCGCAGCCCGGAAGGGGTATGCCGCAGGGCGCTCCCCCACCCCAGGGCCAGAACCCTAACGGAATGCACATATACCTCTGGTCCGGTATCAAGTCTCACGGCGCGGGGCAGCACGACTACCCGCAGTTTCTGTCCGACTGGAGCAAGATTCTCACCGAACAGGGAGCCGTGGTCGATGGCGCTTTGCACGCCCCCAGCGCGGCGGACCTGGAACATACCGATGTCGTCGTGATTTATAAAGGCGACGCCGGCTACCTGTTCGAATCCGACAAAGCTACGCTGGAAGCGTACGTCAAACGCGGCGGCGGCCTGGTGAGTTTCCACGATTCTTTGTGCGGTCCGGACCCGGCGTATTTAGCCTCGCTGCTGGGCGGCGCCAAAAAGCACGGCGAGATCAATTTTACGCTGGACGCCCCCGTCCCCTACACCGTCGTGGATAAGGAAGACCCGATCATGAAGGATATGTCGAACCTTACGCTCTTCGACGAAGCCTTCTTCCTGATGACGTGGGCCAAGGATCCCGCGCCCCACGTGCTGGCCACCGCGCAGGTTGCGCCGACCCGCTGGGCGGGCGATCACAAGGGCGAAAATGCGCCGCAGATCTGGAAGTACGAGCACACGCTGCCCGGCGGTCAGCCCGCCCGCGCGTTCGTGTGGATGCAGGGCCACACCTATGCCGACTTCACCAATTATCAGATCGAGCGCACCTTGCTGCGCGGTATCGCATGGGCCGGCAAAAAGCCCGTGGATGAACTAGTCGACTACGTGGCTCCTCCCGCTCCCGCCCGTGGCGGAATGGGTATGCCTGGCGGACGCGGCGGACCGGGCGCACCCGGCGGCCGCGGCGCGCAGTAAGCGCCTACTGCCGGTCGAGATCCAGCACTTCGAAGTGAAAACGCTCCGGTGGCAGCAGCGCCGGAGCGTTGGGTGCCAGGTGCGACCACGTCCGGTAAGCCGTATCGGCCACTGTGCCGTTCAGGTATAAGAGAAACTGGTTCGAGAAACAATCCACCGGGGGTGGCTGCCGGAAGGTGAGCCGCAGCCCCACGGCCTGCTCCAGAGCCACGCCGTAGGTAGGCACGTGTTTTTCCATCAGCAGGGTGACGAAACTCGACCGGCTGGCGTGCGGCCACACATCCGGGTGAAGCAGCGCACGGAGCGTCTCTTCACATTCGAAGGTGATCTCGCACTGGCGGATCCACCCTAGCACCGAATCGCCCCACAGCCAGTGAGACATCAGCCCGCGATATTTTTCCGTAAGCTGTAGCGCCAGATCGACCTTGCGGCGTTCCATCTCCAGCGGATCGGCCCCGCTGGCGGCCAGCATCTCCTCGGCCTCGGGCATCATGGAATCCAGCCCCGAAGCCCCCTCTTCGGATGCGCCATCCCCCGCTAAATGAACCAGCAGCGGCGGAAGTTCGTGCGTCCTGGTGCCGGGTATTGCGATATACCGTTCATCCATAGCATCCCATCCGCTCCCTGTTTTGTCAGACGTCAAACACGGGCGCTCTTGTTTCAAGTTCTAGCACACGGCGTGCCGTTGTGAATTAAAAATGTTCAATCAGGCTTATCGAAGGCGCTTATGCGGCGGCCGGGCGTGCTACAGTTTTCCTGGAAGCCGAGCTTCCCAAGCGACGTGATTGAAACAGGATTGCAAGGCAAGGTGGCGATCGTCACCGGGGCGGCCTCCGGAATCGGCCGGGCTACCGCGCGCCGTTTCGCGCAGGAAGGCTGCCGGGTGGCCTCCTGGGACGTACAGGAAGCGCCACCGGAAGAAGGTGGCATTTTTCAGAAAGTGGATGTCGCAAGCGGCTCCTCGGTGGCCGGGGCGCTCGACGGGCTGGTGGCGCGCTGGGGCGGAATCGACGTGCTGGTCAACAACGCCGGAATCATCTGCGACGGCCAGCTCGTTAAATACAAGGACGGCGCTCCGGCGGGCGTCATGAGCGACGAGCAGTTCGATTCCGTGATTGCCGTGAACCTGAAAGGCGTCTTCACCTGCGGGCGGGCCGCCGCCGGTCGCATGATCGAGCGCGGCGGCGGCGTCATTCTGAACGCTTCGAGCATAGTGGGCATCTACGGCAATTTCGGCCAGACCAACTACGTGGCCTCCAAGGCGGGAGTCATCGGCATGACGCGCGTATGGGCGCGCGAGCTGGGCAGGTACCACATCCGCGTCAACGCCTTGGCGCCCGGCTTCATCGACACCGGGATGCTCGCGGAAATGCCGGAGAAGATACTGAATTCCATGATCGGCCGCACGCCGCTGGGCCGCATGGGAAAGCCGGAAGACGTCGCCAACGCCTATCTCTGGCTGGCTTCCGACGCGGCTTCTTTCATCACCGGCGCGGTCATCGGCGTGGATGGCGGCGTCGTCACGGGAACCTAGAGGGAACTATCATGAGCCGTTTCGCCACGATCGTCTCCACCGGAAGATGCCTCCCCGAAATCGAAGTACCCAACAGCGCCCTGCGCGGGCAGCTTTCGCACTACCCGGATTTCGTCGATAAGATGGAAGCCGGCAGCGGCATCCGCAAGCGCTGGTATGCGCCCGAGGAATGGGCCGCGTCCGATCTGGCGCTGCCCGCCGCGCGCCAGGCCCTGGAGCGCGCCGGCCGCCGGCCCGAGGAGGTGGATCTGATCGTCCTCGGCACCGATACGCCCGATTACCTCACGCCCGCCACTTCCGTCGTGCTCCAGAATAAACTGGGGGCGCGCAATGCCGGCACGTTCGATGTGGGTTGCGCCTGCGCGTCGTTTCCCACCGGACTGGCGGCGGCCAGCGGGATCATTGCCACCAACCCCGGCATACGGACCGTGCTGGTGGTGGGCGTCTATCTCATGCACCGGCTCGCGGATCCCAAGGATCCCATGATCTTCTTCTACGGCGATGGCGCCGGCGCGGCCGTGCTGGAGGCTTCTTCCGAACCGGGCTTCGTCGCTGCGGCCTTTCAGGCCGATGGCTCTTACCATTCCTATTGGGGCATCTACTCGGGCGCCACGGCCGAGCCGGCCAGTGCCGAATCCGTCGCCGCCGGCCGCACGCAATTCCGCATGACCGAGCACTACCCGCCCGAAATCAACGATCAGGGCTGGCCCAGGCTGTTGCGCCGCCTGGCCGCCGAGGGCTGTTTCGCGCTGGATGACATCGGCCTGATCGTCTTCACGCAGTTGCACAAGCCGACCATCGAACGGGCCATGCGGAACCTCGGCCTGCCCATGAGCCGCACCCACACCATCATGGAAGAGTGGGGCTATACCGGCTCGGCCTGTGTGGCCATGGCGCTCGACAGCGCCATCGAGCAGGGCAAGGTGCCGCCCGGCACCCTGGTGGTGCTGGCCGGCTCCGGTGTGGGATATAACCAGGCCGCGGTGGCCTTCCGTATGCCCACGGCATAATAGAAGCAGGGGGCGCTTCCGTGAAACCGATTTACATCGCGACGTTCCATCAATCCAAGTTCGGAAAGCTGATGGGCATGACGGTGCCGCAAATCCTGGACGCCGCCATTCAAGGCTCCTGTGGCCAGCTTGGCGTCGAGGCCTCCGCGCTGGACGTCGGCTCGGTGGGCGCGGCCTGCAACTTTTCCCTGAACGAACAGGGCCTGCTGGCCGGGCTGATGGCCATGACCCCGGGACTGGAAGGCAAGCCCATCGAGGCCGTGGAGAACGCCTGCGCTTCGGGCGGCCAGGCGGTGCTGAGCGTCATTCAGAAGCTGCAACTGGGTCTGGGCGAAACCGGCATCGCCGTGGGCTATGAAAAGATGCGCGATGCCGAAGGCAAGATGGATGGCAAGCTCATCGGCAAGGTGCTCGGCTATTTCTCGCACCCCGATGAGCGCGAGGGCAAGGTCTTCGTCTTCCCGCACTTGTTCGCCGAAGTGATGCAGGCCTACATGGCCGAATACGGCGTCACCGAACGCGACCTGGCGCACATCCCCGTCCAGGAGTACGCCAATGCGCGCTTCAATCCCTGCGCGCAAATGAGCAAGGTGCGGATCACGCTCGATCAGGCCCTGGCCATCGAAGGCATCAACCGCTACGTGGTCGAGGGCCTGCCGCTGAAGACTTACGATTGTTCGCAAATCACGGATGGCTACGCCGGGCTGATTCTGGCGACCGCGGAAGGCCTCACGCGGCTGGGCGCGAAGCGCGCGGACGCGGTCGAGATCGCCGGTTGGGGGCAGGCCACCGATCCGCTGCGCAAAGCCGGACGCGACGTGCTCCATCCGGCCGGCGCGTACAAAGCCATGCGCGCGGCTTACGACATGGCGGGCGCTACGCCGGCGGACGTCAACGTGGCCGAGGTGCACGATTGTTTCAGCGTGATGGGCGCGCTCGCGACCGAGATCATCGGGAAAGCGGAGCCGGGCCAGGGCGCGCGCTACTGGGTGGACGGCTGCGCGCGGCCGGATGGCGTGTGCGGCATCAACACCTCCGGCGGCCTGATCGCCAAAGGCCACCCCATTGGCGCGACCGGCATTGCGATGATCGGCTGGTCGGCGATGCAACTTCTAGGCCGCGCGCCCGTCGAATTGCAGGTGAAGGATCCGCGCCTGGCGGCCACCTTCAATATCGGCGGCCCCATCTGCGCCAGCGTCTGCACGGTGCTGCGCAGAGCGGCGTGAACTAGCGGGCGTCCTTCACCGCGGAGGCGCGGAGCCACGGAGAAAAACATAAAGCAAAAGTGAGGCCCGACAGCGCCAGCACCCGGGATCTCCGCATTCTCTGTGATCTCAGGTTTTGACTTTGAATATTGCTTCTCCGCGAATCTCCGCGCCTCCGTGTCTCCGCGGTGGGCTTGTTCTCGCGTCCGCCCCTAACTCGAACTCAGCCGCTTAGCCACGTCCGCCCTGAACTTATCCACCAACCCCAACACGTAATCGGCGATCCGCAGCTCCGGGTCGGCTATCAACGGCGTGAGATCCATGGCGAAACTCAGTGCGCTCTCCTGGTCCGTGCCGTGCGACGCGTAGTAAGTGGCGTGCGCCAGGCGGCGGCCGGCCGTGGCCAGGTCGTAGCGCTTGCCGCCGCTCACCTGCGAATCGAAGACGCCCACCAGCGCGGCCGCGATATTCGAGCGCGCTCCAACCGGCAGCGCCTGCTTGTCTTCATCCGGCAGCCAGTCCAGGTCCCGCCAGACTTCGCAGCCATACACACGCTCGGGCATGTATTCCGCGCGAATAGCGCGCAGCGCCCGGATGGCGTGCAGCGCGGCGCCCACGTGCGTATCGTGCTTGTCAGCCAGGTTATGCAAATAGACGACGCGCGGGCGCGCCGTACGCAGCACTTGCTCGAGATCCTCCCGGATGCCCGTCTCGCCGGGATTCTTGGCTTGCGCGCTGGTGAAGCCGAGCTGGATCTGGCACGCATAATCGCCCACCACGGCTGCCTTGCGCTGCTCCAGCAGCCGCACGCGCTGCATTTCCGCATCGGTGTAATCGGCGTAAATGCCCGCGCGCGGGCTGCCGGCCCCGTTGGTCACCACCACGCCCGTGAACCACTTGTCCGGACGGCCGAAACACTCCGCGACGCCGTGGTAGGCCATGATTTCGATATCGTCCTGGTGGGCCGAGACGCACAGGTGCGTCGAGCGCGCGAGCGCCCCGTCGCCGGCCATGCCATCCGGAACAAACCAATCCGCGCCGGCGTTATGAAACCGCATTATTGTTCTCCTGTTTTGGAATGGCGGGAAGGCTGGCCGCCGCCACGGCCTGTCCGTGCCGTTTTTCTTTTTCGCCGGGCACGTGCAATCGGATGCGCGCGGCCAGCTCCGGAAACTCCTCGCGCAGCACCTGCTCCGCCCCGTGCACAATCGCGCCGCCGCCTTCGCCAGTCATGACGCGCCCCATCACCAGGACATGGCGCACATCGTAGAAATCCGCGTAGCCCGCCACCGCGTAGCCGAAATACGTCCCGATGGTCTGGTAGATCAGCCCCGCCCGCTCATCGCCTTTAGCGGCCAGCTCCTGCACGCGTTCGAGCTTCACCGGCAGCGGCATCTCGCGCGGCAGCTCGATGCGCGCCGGCTCCAGCAGCCGCCCCACGGCCTGCTGCGAAAAGTACTGCACGCCCACGCCGCGGTCGTGCGACCATTCGTCCTCGGGCGCATCCTCGCCGTAATCCACCGGCGCGAAAGCCAGCTCGTTCAGCCATGGGGTGACCGCGCCGCGCGGCGTCACAAACCCGGCCGCCAGGCTGCTGCCCATGGCGATGCCCAGCACGGCGTTCTCGCCCAGCGCCATGGAACCGGCCAGCGCGCTGACCTCGCCATCGTTGATCACCTCGAACGGCACGCCGCCCCACGCCGCGCGCAGATCGAAGAACATCCGCCGCACGCGCTTCTCGAACAGCTCGGGCGGCACCGCGCGGTAGAGCGACCCCACGCGCACCTCGTTGGCCACGTACACTCCCGCCGCGCTGCCGCCGATGGCGTCCACCCGCGGCAGCTTGGCGGCCGCGCGCCGCAGCGAATCGTGGATGCCATCGAAATGGTATTGCGGATCGGCTTGCGCGCTCGGGTTCCAGGGCGTCTCGTCGCTGAAGACCACCTCGCCCTCGGCCACGGCGGCGCATTTGCGATCGCTCGCGCCCAGATCGAAACCAATCCGGAAGCCATCCAGATGGCCGCCCAGCGGCGAGGCGCTCTCACGCTCGGCCGGTACGGCGTCGAACGCGCAGCCGGCGATCTCCATCTTCCGCCCGTAGATCCGCTCGCCCATCATGGCGTGGTCGAAAGCCCGCTCGCCCGCCGGCGCGTACACCTTCGCCAGGTACTCCGCGACGCGCGCATCCCCGCCGATGGTGACTCTGTGCGCGCCCTTCTGCCACAGCAGGAATTTCAGCAGCCGCTCGACATAGCGCCGGTTGAGCGCCGCGCCTTCGCCTTCATGCGGCAGGATACGCGTGCGAAACACCGAGACCGAATCCGGTCCACGTTCGAGCGCGAGGGCCAGCGGCTCGCAACCGCGCGCCTCCACATGCTCGCGGTACGCGCGGTTCCACAGCGCGGCCGGCACGAAGCGCGCGTCGAGCACCGGCCGGATTTTGGGTTGAACGAAAAACGAGGCGGGCATGGACGATCCAACTTGGATTATGCCACGATGTGTGCATGTGGCTTGGCATCGATATCGGCACCGGAAGTTCGCGCGCGCTTCTGGTGGATGAACGCGGCGCTGTCCGCGCGGGCTGTTCGGTTCCCCATGAGGACATGCGCATGGAGCGCCCCATGTGGGCCGAGCAGAATCCCGGGAACTGGTGGGACGCCGCCGTGGAGGCCATCCGCCGCGTGCTGGCGCAAGCCGGCGTCTCCGGCGCCGAAGTGAAAGGCGTGGGCCTCTCCGGCCAGATGCACGGCCTGGTAATCCTGGACGCCGCCGGCCAGGTGATCCGCCCCTCGCTCATCTGGTGCGATCAGCGCAGCCAGCCGCAGGTGGATGCCGTCAACGCCAGGCTCGGGCGCGAAACCGTCCTCAAGTTCATCGCCAATCCCGTGCTCACCGGCTTTACCCTGCCTAAGCTTCTTTGGGTGCGCGACAACGAGCCGGCCAATTTCGAGCGCGTTCGCAAAATGCTGCTGCCGAAAGATTACGTGCGCTATCGCCTCACGGGTGAGTTTGCCACCGAGGTTTCGGATGCCTCGGGCACGGCCGTCTTCGACGTGGTGAACCGCCGCTGGTCGTTCGAGATGATGGACGCGCTGGGCCTCGACCGCGCGATTCTTCCGGCGTGTTCCGAATCGACCGAGGTCAGCGGCTGCATCTCGCGCCAGGCGGCCGAGCTGACGGGCCTCGCGGCGGGCACGCCCGTGGTGGGCGGTGGCGGCGACCAGGCCTCCAGCGCGGTGGGCAACGGCATCGTCGAGGAAGGCGTCGTCTCCTGCACGATGGGCACTTCCGGCGTGGTCTTCGCGCACATGGAGAAGGTGGCTTACGATCCCGCCGGCCGCGTTCACACGTTCTGCCACGCGGTCGCCGGCAAGTGGCACGTGATGGGCGTGACGCAGGGCGCCGGCCTCAGCCTGCAATGGTTCCGCAATCACCTGGCGCCCGGCACGCACTACGACGCGCTCACCGCGGAGGCCGCTCTCTCGCCCGCCGGCGCACAGGGCCTCTTCTGGCTGCCCTACCTGATGGGTGAGCGCACGCCGCACCTCGATGCCACCGCGCGCGGCGGCTGGATCGGCCTCACCAATAGCCATCGGCGCGCCGACCTGATCCGCGTGATTATCGAAGGCGTCTCCTATAGCCAGCTCGATTGCCTGGAGATAGTCGAGTCCCTGGGCGTGAAGGTCAACTCCGTGCGCGCGTCGGGGGGCGGCGCCCAGAGTCCCTTCTGGCGCGACTTGCTGGCCTCCATCCTGAACAAACGCGTGGTCACGCTCGAGACGCAGGAAGGCTCGGCCTATGGCGCCGCGCTGCTGGCGCTGGCCGGGACCGGCGAATACGCCAGCGTCCCCGAGGTCTGCCGCGCGGCCATCCGCGAAACGGACTCGGTCAGCCCCGGCGCCGACGCCGGATATTATGCGAAGGCGCACCGCGTATACCAGGCGCTCTATCCGGCGCTGAAACCGATCTACGGGCAGATAGCCGCGCTGTAGTGGTGGGGCATGCTTTAGCTTGCCCAGCGTGCGTCCGGCGATAATGGAACCGTGCCCCTGGGCCGTTTCCTGATTACCGCGGGTCTTCTGCTGGTTGTCGTGGGCCTGCTCGTTACCTTTGCAGGGCGGCTTCCCATCCGCCTCGGCCGGCTGCCGGGCGACATCCACGTTCAGGGGAAGAATGGCAGTTTCTATTTCCCGATGACCACCTGCATTCTGCTCAGCGTTCTGCTCTCGCTGGTGCTGTGGATCTTTCGGAAGTGAGGCCGCGAAGGAGCCGCTCTCATCCCTTTGCCGGTATTCCGGAAATTCCAGCCACCCCAGCTCGCTTCGCGCGCTGCACGAAAGCTTTGTCAAAAGAGACGAACTGAGCTCCGGCCGGTCTGGCGCTCAAGTGCAGCGCGTCGGCGAATTCGATTCCCTGGGCCGTGAGTGCCAGGGCGCCGGCTACCGCCGATGTGTCTTCCGCGCGCACGTTCTTGAGACCGAGCAGTTTCGTGAAGGCTGCGCGAATCGCGATCTCCTCGAATCCATACAGGCTTCGAAGCACCCAGCTCGTCTCGAGCAATATCGTCTTGGCGATCCACACCGGTTCGGCTTCGAATAGAGACTGCGCATCGGCCGCCTGCCTCGGCTCGTCGCCGGTCAGCAGGCGAACCAGTACGTTAGTATCGACCGCGACCATGACGCCGTGTCACTTCCCGTTCAATCGCGGTACGCATCTGCGCGGGGGTTTTCGCTTTCCGCTTGGATCGCAGGCAGCCGGCCACCTCCTCGATCGCGGTCGGCGAAAAGCGCGCGGCAGGGCGCAGCAGGATACCGCCCGCGGCCTCTTCAACCGTGAATTCGGTACCCGGTCCCCAGGCGTTCGACACGCGTATCCCCTTGGGAAGAATAATCCTGAATTCCGAAGTTGAGCGATAGTTGTCCTTTCCGGCAGGCTCAAAACCGACCTTCGGGTGCTGGCATTTCGGATCAGGTTTGAAGGACCGGAGTGAACTTCGGCGAAGCTGG
>Ga0181520_10004874_pt1 | contig 21986 bp, 15 predicted proteins | sample PEATcosm2014_Bin_29_FD_132451 | JGI IMG/M metagenome (GOLD analysis project Ga0181520, IMG submission 132451) | Peatland microbial communities from MTU Mesocosm Facility, Houghton, MI, USA - PEATcosm2014_Bin02_30_metaG | ecosystem: Environmental > Terrestrial > Soil > Wetlands > Peat | place... | reverse complement strand
GCAAGCCCCAAAATCAGCAGCCCGCCGGCGATGAAGATATAAGGCAGCCGCACCGTATCGGCGACGCTGGCCTTGCTGGCGCTGGAGTCTGTTTCGGTCAGAATAAAAGCTCCGGCAACCAGCGGAGCGAGGGTGCAGCCGCTGGAGTTGAAGGCTTGCGCGAGGGTCAGGCGGATGGGCGCTGTGCTCTCCGGTCCGAGGATCGAAGCATAGGGGTTGGCCGCGGTTTGCAAGGCCGTCACGCCCGCTCCCACCACGAAGACCGCGGTGAGGAAGAGCGGAAAGCTGATCAGCCTGGCGGCGGGAACAAACATCAGGCAGCCCACCACCTGAACGAGCAGCGCAACCACCATCGTACGCTTGTAGCCGATCAGCTCGATCAGCTTGGAGGTTGGAGCCGAGAAGACAAAGTAGGCCAGAAAGAAGGCCGACTCGGCCAGCATCGCCCATCCGTGCTGCAAATCGAAGATCGACCGCAGGTGGGGCACCAGCGCCATGTTCAGCGTGGTGATGAAGCCGAAGATGAAAAACAGCGCGGTAACGGTGATGAACGGAACAAGGTATCCGGGCGACGTGAGAGCCGTGGATGGTTTGGATTGGGTTGTCACGAAAAGTGTTCCTCGCTTCTTCAAGAGATAATTGCCCGGTAATGGGCTGTTCCTGTCCTCAAGCAAAACCGGAGGGAATCAGAGAAGAATCCTGAAATTTTGCTGTAGATAACACTACACGCTCAGGCCCGCTGTGGGGAAGTGGCAGCCTCCGCGGCGAGCAGGTAAGCTACCGCAAAGCGGCCGGATTGGGCTATTCTCAACTCACGGCAAGGAGAGATGAATGGCAAACGGAAAACTGAGTGACGCGAAACGGAAGAGGGTTCTGGATGCGCTGGAAGGCAACTGGCTGGCCGAGATGGAGGGCTACCACACCTATCAGGCGCTGGCCGACCGAGACACTGATCCGGTGCGCGCCCAGGTGTTGCGCCACCTGGCGGGAGCCGAGTGGGAGCACGCAGCGCTCTGGCAAGGGCGCATCGCGGAACTGGGAGGCGACGAGCCGGTCTACCGGCAATCCCGGCGGCGAGGCCGATACGCTGGCCAGCCGCGCCGGCGGCATTCGCATGGCCCTGCGCCGGTTGGAGATTGAGGAAAGCCGCGCCATCGCCGGCTACGGCGAGCAGCTCAAAGGGCTGGGCGACGAGGAGTCCATCGCCATTCTCGAACACGTTATCGAGGATGAGAAGGAGCACTACAAGGAACTTGGCTCGCTCTTGCGCGGCCACTACCAGGCTCCAGCGGGCGCGCACAAGATCAGCGCCCAGGCGGTGCTGGATGAAATGCTGGCCAAGCGCGCGCAGGGCCGCAAGCAGCCGGGAAGCTGGATCGGCGACGCCATCTACGGCGTCAACGACGGCCTCGGCGCCATCTTCGGCATCGTCAGCGGCGTCAGCGGTGCCACCGCCGGTGACAGCAAATATGTGCTGCTGGCCGGACTCAGCGGCCTCATCGCCTCGGCGCTCTCGATGGGCTCCGGGGCATACTTGGCCGCCAAGAGCGAGCGCGAGATCTACAAGGCCGAAATCACCCGCGAGCGCGATGCCATTCAGATGAACGGCCCCGAAGCCCGCGAACTGCTCTCGCTCTACTACCAGGTGAAGGGCCTGCCTGAAGAGGACGCCCAGCACATGGTCAACCACATCGCCAATGACTCCGATCAACTGCTACGCGCGCTGGCCGGCGAGCGGCTCGGTACCAGCGAAGAGGCGCTCGCCAATCCGCTGGTTTCAGCCGGCTCCGGCGCTCTCTCCACGGCCGTCGGCGCGGCCATCCCCATCATTCCCTTCTTTTTCCTGAATGGAATCGAAGCGGTCGTCGCCGCCGCCGTCATCTCACTGGCCGCTCACTTTGCCGTGGGCGCGGCCAAGTCGCTCATCACCGTCCGCTCCTGGTGGTCCTCGGGGCTGGAGATGACTGCCGTCGGCGCTCTCGAAGGCGCAGTCACTGACGGCATCGGCATTCTACTGGGCAAGGGAGGGATGTAAGACGCGTGCGCCCCACCCTTATCGCAAAGACCGCGAAAAGGATGGGGCGCCACGAATACCGGTCTGCGCAAGAGCCGCTTACCCTCCGCTTTACGCCAGCTTCATCTCCTCCGGCCTCCACTTCACGACGGCTCCGCGCTCCAGGCTCAGGTTGCTCAACAGCGCCGCGCCGGCCGCGCGGAATCCGAAGACCGCATCTTCCACCACCGGCTGCCGCGAACGAACCGCGGCAAAGAAATTCTTGAAGTGATCGTAGCTGTCGCTGTATCCCTGCGGTGCAACGTATTTTTCGAACAGCGCGGAAGGTTCTTCCTCCGGAATCACCGCCGGATACTTCTTCCGGTACTCTTCGAGATACTGCTTCTGCATCGCCTCAGTAAAGGTGCCGATGGTGGAACCCGGTTCCTTCTCGCGCGGTGTGCGGCTTACGCTCACAAAGTTGCCGCCGATCTCCATGGTGCCTTCAGAGCCGGTGAAGATCAGCCCTTCGCTCTCTTCTCCGCCGTCCACAAAGTTCACGCGCAAGCTCAGGTTGAATCCCTCCGGGTAATCGAACAAGCCCAGCATCACGTCGGGCACATCGCGCCCATCCTTCCAAAAACGCAGCCCACCAGTGGCCATACCGCGCGTAGGCCCATGCGAGCCGGTGATGAAGTGGGTGCCGCTGAAGAGGTGCACAAACAGATCGCCGGCCACGCCGCTGCCGTAAGCCTTCCACTTGCGCCACTGGAAAAACTGCTCCGCACTGAAAGGAATCTTCGGCGCGGTGCCCAGGAAGCGGGGCCAGTCGCAGGTTTCCGGTGATGCATCCGGCGGAACCGTGTAACTCCAGGCGCCCATCGTCGAATTGCGATCCCAGTGCGCCGTCACCATATTCAGTTGGCCGATGGCGCCCGCGGCCAACAGTTCCTTGGCCTTCAAATAGACGAGCGAACTGACGCGCTGGCTGCCCACCTCAAGGATCCGCTGGGTTGACCGCGCCGTCGAAATCATCTCCGGCCCGTCCGCATAGAGGTGGATCATCGGCTTCTCGCAATAAACGTCCTTGCCGGCTTTCATCGCATCCACGGATACTTTTTTGTGCCAGTGGTCGGGCGTACCCACAATCACGGCATCAATGTCTTTGCGAGCCAGAATCTCCGCGTAGTCGCGCGTGGTAAAAATGTCGTTGCCCCACATCTCCTTGCTGTGCTCCAGTCGGCCATCGTAGCAGTCGGACACCGCGACCAGCTTCACGCCTGGAACGCGCAGCGCAACCCTGGTGTCGCCCTGCCCCTGGCCGCCGGCGCCGATCAGCGCAATCTGAATATGATCGTTGGCCGCGACCGGCTTGCCCGTCTCGGCTTGCATCCCGGCCAGAGCGTGCAGCCTGGTTCCCAACAGTGTTCCCGTGGTTGCCGCGCCTGCAGCCTTTAAAAATCCCCTGCGATTCAATTGACTCACTCAAGAACCTCACAAAATGAATTTTTTCTGCCGTATGTAACCATACACGCAAAACGCATAGAATGGATTGGGAGAAATTTGTGCTGAAAAAAACTTCTTATCTGCTTGCTCTAGCGCTTGTACTGCTGCCGTCCGCCGCAGCGGTCGGCCAATCCGCCGCCAGCATGGTGGTGGAGCGCAATGCCGCCATGAAGACCCGCGACGGCGTTACCTTGATGGCCGACATCTACCGGCCAGCAGGGGATGGACCATTCCCCGTTCTGCTGCAGCGCACGCCTTATAACAAAGATGGCGCTGCCGCGTTTGCGCGGCGGGCGGTCGAACGCGGCTTTATGGTTGTGGTGCAAGATGTGCGTGGCCGGTACGGCGCAGAGGGCGAGTGGTATCCCTTCAAGCATGAGACTGACGATGGCTACGACACCATCGAGTGGGTGGCCGCGCTGCCCCACGCCAACGGCAAGGTGGGTATGTTTGGCGGCTCTTACGTGGGCGCCACGCAGATGCTGGCCGCCATCGGCCATCCGCCGCATCTGGCTGGAATCTGCGCCTCGATCACGGCCAGCAACTACCACGAAAACTGGACCTACCAAGGCGGCGCCTTCGAGCAGTGGTTCAACGAGTCGTGGACATCCGGACTGGCGCAGGATACGCTAAGCCGCGCCGTGATCAGCGGCACCAACGCCCGCGTCGGCAGCAGTGTTCTGCCGCTGACACAGTACCCGCTCTTCAACTTCGAGATCGCGCCAGGCCCGGGGGGGCTCACGCGCACCCTCGCACCCTACTTCGAGGACTGGCTCGACCATCCGAATTACGACAGCTACTGGAAGCAATGGGCCATCGAGGAGAACTACGACAAGATTCAGGTGCCCGGGCTTATCATCACCTCCTGGTACGACATCTTCCAGGACGGCTCACTGCGCAACTTTGTGGGGATTAAAGCCCACGGCGGCAGCGAGGCAGCCCGCACCGGGCAAAGACTCCTGGTGAATATCGGCGGCCATGCCGGCGGAGGCCGCCGGATCGGCGAAGTCGATTTCGGGCCGGCTGCCTCGGAATATGAATGGGATCCCGTCACCCTCGACTGGTACGATTACTTGTTTCAGGGCAAGCAGAATCAGTTTGCCACGGAAAAGCCGGTCAAGATCTTCGTGATGGGCGAGAACCAGTGGCGCAGTGAAGACTCCTGGCCTTTGGAGCGGGCAAAGGAAACGCATTATTTCCTGCAATCGGCCGGCAAGGCCAACAGCGCCGCCGGCGATGGCGCGCTTTCTGCCGAAGCCGCGCAGACAAAGGCAGCCGACACATTCATCTACGATCCCGCCAACCCGGTTCCCACCGTGGGCGGGCCGCTCTGCTGCGACGCCGCGCACCTGCCTGCCGGTCCGCGCGACCAGAAGGATGTGGAGAGCCGCGCGGATGTGCTGGTCTACTCCACGCCGCCGCTGGAGAACGACATGGAAGTGACCGGCCCGGTTTCTCTGGATTTATTTGCCAGCTCTTCGGCAGTTGATACAGACTTTACCGCCAAGCTGGTTGATGTGTGGCCCAACGGCTTTGCGCAGAATCTTACCGAAGGCATTTTACGCGCGCGCTACCGTGAATCGACCGCGGAAGCCAAGCCCATTGTTCCCGGCAAAGTCTACGAGTACAAGATCAATCTGTGGTCCACGAGCAATGTCTTTCTCAAAGGCCACCGGATTCGCCTGGAAGTAAGCAGCAGCAACTTTCCACGCTTTGATCGCAATCTGAATACCGGCAAGCCCGCCAGCACGGACTCGGTCTTTGTGAAGGCGACGAATACCATCTACCATGACCAGGCGCATCCCAGCACGCTGCTTCTGCCGGTGGTGGCGCGGTAAGGTAAGGGCAAGAATACGGCGCAAAAAATCGCCTCTGGAGGATGAAGTCACTCCAGAGGCGCTTGTATACACAAGTTAATCGGGTACCAGTAGCCGGCGCTGGAGGTCAGTAGCGCGCGACTACTGGTGATCCCTGTACTAACGAAGCGAGCTGCGGCTTCCCCTTTCCACGGCTACTTCGTGTCGCCCGGCTCCAAGAACACATTCGTACAGCGCTCCGAGCCATGTTGACAGATGAAGTGTCTCTTATGGAAGCAAAAGCCATCCGTGACCGCCGTCACAGGAGTATGAAATAGATTCCCTATTGGTCTACACGGCAATTCTTGACCACTTTTCATGAAAACCGGCCCGAAAAACCACAGATGAAATCACTCTGACTCAATCAAATGGAAGAGATCCGTGAATCCCCAGCCTGTCAAAGCGGGCTGGGAATCCAAGCCGAAAGCAGACCTTCAGCGCAAGTAACCAGCCAGCTTGAAGGAGTACGCATAATCGCCCTTCAGCGGGGCGCGCAAGGCGATTTGCACATTCTCCGAGGTAACTTTTGCAGAAAGCTCGTTGTCGTCGCCAAGCTGCGTAATCTTCACTCCCTGCTTCACCGGCAAGTTCTCAACAGTGATGGTTTGCGCCTTGGGCTTGCCCAACACTGTCACATAGAGGTCTTCGCCTTTGCGCGTAAGCGCAGGTCGTCGCCTTCGACGGATTTTCCAACCGCGCGCACCCAGGGAGCCGTGTCGTAGATCGCCTCGCCGTTCTGCTTGAGCCACGCGCCTAATGCCTTCAGCCGCTCCATCTGCACCGGCGGAATGGTCCCGTCGGCCTCCGGCCCCACATCGAGCAGCAGGTTGCCGTTTTTGCTTACGATGTCCACCAGCAGGGCGATCAGCTCGCCGGGAGCGATGGTTTCGGCCTCGCCCTCTGCCCGGTTGTAGCCGAAGGACCGACCTAGCCCACGGCACTCCTCCCACTTCTTGGGGTTGATCTGGTCAACCTTCTGATACTCGGGCGAAGTGAAATCCGCGTGGGCAATGCCGAAACGGTCGTCGATCACGCCGTCCGGCACCGCGTTGTAGTAGTCAGCCTCGACCTCCATCGCCTTGCCGGTCTTCGGCCAGTCGATGTCGTTCCACAGCAAGGAGGGATGGTAGCGCTTGATCAATTCGTGAATCTGCGCATTGGCATAGCGGCCATAGGCCTCGCTCTCGGGCTTGACCGCCTCATAGTCGGTGTCGACCTCGATAGGTCCGGCGTTGAAGGTCCAGTCGTAGCCGCCAGAGTAGTAAAGCCCCATGCGCAATCCCTGTTTGGTAACCGCCGCAGTTAGCTCGCCAACAATATCGCGCTCGGCGTGGCGGGCGTTTTTGGGCAGCGTGGGGCTGGGGTTGGGCGTGTCGCTGGGCCACAGCGTGAAGCCTTCATGATGTTTGCTGGTAAGCACAACATACTTGGCGCCCGCTTCGCGAAAGATTGTCGCCCACTGCTCCGGATTCCACTTCTTGCTCTCGCTATTGAAGATGGGCGCAAAGTCATAGTAGCTGAAGTTCGCGCCGTAGTGCTCGCGATGATAAGCCTCAGTCGGCGAACCGGGAACCCGCATGACATTCAAGTACCACTCGGCGTAGGGGTTGAACTTGATGTAATCCACCGAGTTGAAGTCATGATCGGGGTGCGAGAGCGGCGCCCACCCCGGCACCGAATAAAGCCCGTAGTGTATGAAGATGCCCAGCTTGGCGTGGGCATACCAATCAGGCATTGGGTGGCTGTTCAGCGACGCAATCGTCGGCTCATACTTCACCGGCGCCTGCGCGGCGCTCAAACCGCGCATTCCTGCAAAAATCATCAAAAACATTCCGAAAGCAAACTTGTTGCGCGTCATTCCGATTCTCCTCGTTTTGCAGCCAATCCGCAGAGCTTAGCGAACGCCCAAAATAAAAGCGGGGTTTCAACCCCTGAGTTTTTGCTGTAGAAAGCATATCTCAGTGGGCTGAATCCCCGTCATTTTACCGTTTCTGATCGTTCTTCCCTAGAATGCACCCAACGTCTGGCGCAGGCTATAAGAGCTGAGCGTCTTGATGTAGTTGCCGCGGTCAAAGGGCGAAGTATCGGGCACTGAACGGCGGCTGAGGCAGCCGCGCGTCTCCCACAGCGAAGTGTACTCGCGCTTCTCTAACCAGTCGTGCATATCCGCCAGCACCCTCTTGATGTGCTCGATGCCGTGGATATGCAAGGCCGACGCCATCATCGTGACCCCCGCTCCGGCCATGATGCCCTTGAGCACATCCTCGGCCGAATGAACGCCGCCGGTAATGGCCAGATCGAGATTCACATGACCATAGAGAATTGCGGCCCAGTGCAGCCGGGGCAGCAACTCCGCGGGCGTGGAAAAGTGCAGTGTGGGCCGGACCTCGAGGTCTCTATGTCGAAGTCGGGCTGATAGAAGCGATTGAAGAGCACCACGCCGCGCGCACCCGCTTGCTCCAACTGGGAGATTACGCTAGGCAAGCCGGTAAACGACTGCGAGAGCTTGACTGCGACCGGCACCTTGACCGCGCCGGTGACGGCTGAGACCAGCTCCAGCAATTGCTGTTCAAGAGCCACAGAAGTCTGGCTCTTTTCCGTAGCCAGTGCATAAGTGTTCAGCTCGATGGCATCTGCGCCCGCCTTCTCCATATCCTTGGCGAAGCGCACCCAGCCGCCTGTGGAGGCACCATTCAGACTGGCCAGAATGGGGACCTTCACCGCTTCTTTGCACTTTCGCAGGTGTTCCAGATAAACATCCTGCGTCATGCGGTAGTCGTTCAGATCGGGCAGGTAGCCGAGCGACTCGGCAAAAGAATCCGTGCCGCGCGACAGATCGTCGTCCAGAGCCTTCGATTCAAGGTTCAACTGCTCCTCAAAGAGCGAGTTGAGCACAATCGCCGAGGCGCCGGCGTCCTCCATGCGGCAAACATTATCAATATTCTCTGACAGAGGCGTGGAGGAGACCACGATGGGTCCACTCAGCTTCAATCCAAGATACTGCGTGGAAAAATCGATCATTCAGCACCTCCGGCAGCCTTTGCCGCCAGTTTCTCTTCGGGCTTGCTCTCAGCCTTCTCCTCCGGAGCGATGTGCGGCGTTTCGCCACGGCCCGGCATTGATGCCCGCGCCGAGTAAACGCGCCACTGGCGCTCTACATCGTCCTGCCCTTCGGCGAGCAGAATTGCGGCCAGTTCCGGATTGCTACGCGCCAACATAGTGTAACGCGCCTCACGGTAGCTGTACTCCTTGAGCCGGATCGACGGCGCCTTGGAGTCGAGCTGGAAGGGATTTTTGCCCTCTTCGCGCAGACTTGGATTGTAGCGCATCAGCGGCCAATAACCCGATTGGACGGCAAGTTTCTGCTGCTCCAGGCCATGGACCAAGTCGTAGCCGTGGGCGATGCAGCTGGAGTAGGCGATAATGATCGACGGGCCTTCGTGGGCTTCAGCCTCCTGGAAGGCCTTGACAACGTGACTGTCGTTGCCGCCCAACGCCACCTGCGCCACGTAGACGGAGCCATAGCTGACAGCTTCCATGGCCAGATCCTTACGGCTGTTGGGTTTTCCGGCGGCGGCAAACTTGGCCACCGCGCCGCGCGGCGTGGCTTTGGACATTTGCCCGCCGGTGTTCGAGTAGACCTCTGTATCCAGCACCAGCACGTTCACGTTTTTGCCGGAGCCAAGCACATGATCCAGGCCGCCGAAGCCGATGTCAAAAGCCCATCCGTCGCCGCCCAGAATCCATACGCTCTTGCGGACCAGCGAATCGGCGATGGCCAGCAGATTGCGCGCATCCGAGGAGTTGCTTCCGGCCACCTTGGCGCGCAAAGCCTGAACCCGCTCCCGCTGCTGGTTGATCTCGGTCTCAGTCTTCTGCGGCGCGGTAAGCAGCGCCGTGGCCAGTTCGTCGCCGATGGCCGCCGCCTGCCGCTTCACCAATAGCTCGGCAAACTCCTTCTGCTGGTCGAGCGCGATTCTCATGCCGAAACCGAACTCGGCGTTATCCTCAAACAGCGAGTTGGCCCAAGTCGGCCCGCGGCCTTGGGTATTGCTGCTGTAAGGCGTAGTGGGCAGGTTGCCGCCGTAGATCGACGAGCAGCCAGTGGCGTTGGCGATATAAAGCCGGTCGCCGAAGAGCTGCGTCAGCAGCTTCACGTAGGCCGTTTCTCCGCAGCCCGCGCAGGCGCCGGAAAATTCAAATAGCGGCTGCAGCAATTGCAGGTCTTTTACCTGGGTGTGCGAGAGCTTGGCGCGATCTACTTCAGGCAGGTTCAGGAAGAACTCCCAGTCGTCGCGCTCGGCAGCGCGCAACGGCTCCTGCGGCGCCATGTTGATGGCCTTGTGGCTGGCGTCGCTCTTGCTCTTCACCGGGCAGACATCGACGCAGACTCCGCAACCGGTGCAATCTTCCGGCGCAACTTGCAGCGTATAGCGCTCCTGCTCCATGCCCTTCCACTTAGGCTTGGCCCACTGGAAGGTTGCCGGGGCCTTGTCGCCCAACTCTGCGCCGTAAACCTTGGCGCGAATGACAGCATGCGGGCAAACCATGACGCACTTGCCGCACTGGATGCACAAATCCTTGTCCCAGACGGGAATGAACTGCGCAATGTTGCGCTTCTCCCACTGCGCCGTGCCTGTGGGGAATGCGCCGCCGGCCGGAATGGCGCTGACGGGGAGCAGGTCGCCGTGATTGCCGGCAATCTGGCCCAGCACGTTGCGTACAAACTCCGGCGCCTTGGATGAGATGGAGGGGATCAGGTCAAAACTGGAGGAAGCCGCCGTGGGCAGCTCAACCTTATGCAGATGCGCCAAAGCCGCGTCAACGGCGGCAAAGTTCTTCGCCACTACCGCTTCACCGCGCTTGCCATAGGTCTTCTTGATCGACTTCTTGATCTGCTCGATAGCCTCTTCGCGCGGCAGTACGCCGCTGATGGCGAAGAAGCAGGTCTGCATGATGGTGTTGATGCGCGTACCCATGCCGGCTTCGCGCGCCACCGTGTAGCCGTCGATCACATAGAACTCAATCTTCTTGCGCAGCATCTCCAACTGCGTGGTCTTGGGCAGATGCTCCCAAACTTCATTGGCCGGGTAAGGCGAGTTGAGCAGGAAGACCGCGCCCGGCATGGCCGCCTCCACAACATCCATCTTCTCAAGGAAGCTGAAGTTATGGCAGGCTACGAAGCTGGCGCGGGTGATCAGATAGGTTGACCGGATCGGGTTGGGCCCGAACCGCAAATGCGAGGTGGTCATCGAACCGGATTTCTTCGAGTCATAAACGAAGTAGCCCTGCGCGTAGTTCGGCGTTTCGCTGCCGATGATCTTGATGGAGTTCTTGTTGGCGCCCACCGTGCCGTCGGAGCCGAGGCCGTAGAACAAGGCGCGCACGGTCTTCGGGTCCTCGGTGGAGAACGACGGATCGTAGGTCAAGCTGGTGTGTGAAACGTCATCATCGATGCCAATTGTGAAGTGATTCTTCGGCGCCGGCTTCGACAATTCGTCGAAGATGCCCTTGACCATAGCCGGCGTAAATTCCTTCGACGACAGGCCATAGCGCCCGCCAACCACTGTCGGCTTGGCGAAGGGCAGCTTGGCTTCATTCTCCGCCAGGACGGTCACGACATCCATGTAGAGCGGCTCACCGCTGGCGCCCGGTTCCTTGCAACGATCGAGCACCGCAATCGACTTCACTGTCTTGGGCAACGAGGCCAAAAAGGCCTTCGAATCAAAGGGCCGGTAAAGGCGAACCTTGACCATGCCGATCTTTTCGCCCTGCTTCGCCAATGCGTCCACAGCCTCTTCGGCTGCTTCCGCGCCCGAACCCATCAGGATGATCACGCGTTCCGCATCGAGCGCGCCGTAGTAATCGAATAGATGGTAGGCGCGGCCAGTCTGCGCGGCCACGCGGTTCATCACATTTTGCACAATGCCCGGGATGGCGGCGTGATAGGGTGTGCAAGCCTCGCGAGCCTGGAAGAACACATCAGGATTCTGGGCCGTGCCGCGAATGATCGGGCGGTCAGGACTGAGTGCGTTCTGCCGGTACTGGATGATGTACTTGTCGTCCACCAGGGCACGAATGGTTTCGTCGCTGATGGGAATAATCTTGCCCACTTCGTGCGAGGTGCGGAAACCGTCAAAGAAGTGGATGAAGGGGATGCGCGATTCCAGCGTGGCGATCTGCGCCACGAGAGCCATGTCAGCAACTTCCTGGACGGAATTGGAGGCCAGCATCGCCCAACCCGTTGAGCGGCAGGCCATCACGTCGGAGTGGTCGCCGAAGATCGACAGCGCATGGGTGGCCAGCGTGCGGGCCGTCACGTGCATCGTCGCCGGGGTCAGCTCACCGGCAATCTTGTACATATTGGGAATCATCAGCAGCAGGCCCTGCGAGGCTGTAAACGTGGTGCCGAAGGCGCCGGCCTGCAAGGCGCCATGGAGCGCGCCCGCCGCTCCGCCTTCACTCTGCAGCTCTTCCACAATGGGCAATGCGACCCAGATATTTTTCTTGCCCTCCGAGCGCCACTGATCGGCCCACTCGGCCATCGGCGACGAGGGGGTGATGGGGTAGATGGCAACCACTTCGGAGAGGCGATAGGCTACCGAAGCCGCGGCTTCGTTCCCATCAAGGATTACTGTTTTTGTTTCACTCATTACTCACTCCCTCACAGTGCGGCGCGCGGGAAGCAGGCCGCAAGTCTGAGTCTCTTCCATAGGGGTCCGAGCCGCTGTGATGCAAAGCACATCACGGGTCTGAAATCCCGCATTATGCAACTGATTTCTTATTATGGTGTGGTTCGCCGACAGGTGGCCCGTGCACTGATCCTGCCATCCATTTGTCCCTCCCAAAAAGGTAAATCTGTGCCCCATTCATCGCGGCTTTATCGCGATGAATGGGGGAACAGCTTCCCATGCACAGCTTCTCAGGCTTCATGGTGATTCTTCGGGGCTGGTGGACGGGCCACCTGCCTATGAACCCGTGAAGCTGCCGAAGACGACCGCACCATCGCTGGTGGCATGGAACCGGGCAGCCTTGCTGTGCGTATGAAGGAAGAGCGATGAAGGTACGCTGCCGTGCTTTGCTGCGGCAGACGAGTCTGGTGGAAGTGTCCGCTGGCACAAATAGGTGTGCGCAAGCGAACACAGAAAACGCCAGCGACGGGCAGAACACGCTGCATGTTTGGTTTAATTCATTGGGCTTGCAGTTTTTTTCATTCGCAATTTAATTGCTCTGAGCAGGGTAGCTGCCTGAGTATATTGCCCACAAGGGGTTGTAGTTCGTAAACCAAACCGTTGCGACAGGAAGAACTGTACGAAAGGATAAAAACAAAATATGGGCAGAAAAGCCGAATCAGGAATAGGTTTTGGGTGCGCGTTCGCTCTAGTCCTCTCATGGACAAAGTGGCACTCCTTCTGGTGGGCTCTTCTTCATGGAATCTTAGGCTGGTTTTATGTGGCCTATTATTTTCTGGTCGCTCACTACAACTAGCATCATCGCCAGTTCACAATGGTAGACACCACCCGTAGCGGTAACTGTACTAACGCAGCTACTTAGCTGCCCTGAGATCGGAAGACTTGGCACGACGAAAGGAATACGATGAAACATCTTCTACTGGCAACGGCGGCTTTGGCTCTAGCGGCGCTTCCGGCGCTGGCCAACGAGGCCACCTTCGAGCGCACGCTTTCAGTGAGCGGGCGCGTGGAACTCACAGTTGCAACCGGCTCGGGCAGCATTCATCTGACGCGCGGCTCGGGCAACCAGGTGCACATCTACGGCAAAGTGAAGTCCTATTGGGGCGGCAGCGAGGAGCGGGTGCGCGAGATCGCGGCCAATCCGCCGATTGAGCAGACGGGCAACATCATCCGCATCGGCGCGCGCCACGAGAGCCTGCATAACATCAGCATCGAATACGAGATTCAGGCGCCGGAGAATGTCTACCTTGAGGCCTCGACCGGCTCGGGCAGCATCAACGTGGAAGGCGTGGGCGAAAACGCGAAGCTGTCTAACGGTTCAGGGTCCATTCACGCCACGGGCCTACATGGCGGCTTCAAGGCAGATACCGGATCGGGAAGCATCTACGCCGACCAGACAGGCGAGGGCGAGGTGAAGGCGCAGACCGGCTCGGGTAGCATTGAGCTGCGCAACGTGCGCGGCGGTGTACGGGCCAATACCGGCTCAGGCGAGATCAAGGTCAGCGGAACTCCCACTGCGGATTGGAAGCTGGAGACTGGCTCGGGCGGCATCGAGGCCTGGATTGGCAAGGCGAGCTTTACGCTGGAGGCCTCGAGCGGCTCAGGCGGCATCTCGACCGACCAGGAGATGGTGGTGCAGGGAGCGCAGGACCACCACCACGTGAGCGGCAAGATCAACGGCGGAGGTCCCACGGTGCGTATTGAAACCGGCTCGGGCGGAATCCGGGTCCACTGATAAGAATCAAGCGTGGACTGGGAGGTCCACGCTACAGCCGATCAACCACCCCAACGAGCAAAGCCGCTCGTTGGGGATCCCGGCCAGGAAGCCGGCGCTACAGTTTCACCTACTGCGGCCGGTGGACGGCAAATAAGAAAATTGAGGGCAGGGATGAAGCAGCTTCCCTGCCCTCAATTCATTTAGGCGAACGCTGCATCCACGGCCGCGGACAGCATCTCCAGTCCTGCCGCCAAATCGGCTCCCAGATGAACACGCACCACACGGCGGCCGCGTGATTCCAGCACCGCCAGGTCTCCGGCAGCCTGGGCATCAATGACCACGCCAAAGGTCAACTTCTGTCCTGGAATCGCCACATCGACTGCGTGATCGGCGGTAATTTGCAAGAAGACGCCCGTGTTGGGACCGCCCTTGTAGTCCTGCCCGGTGGAGTGCAGGAAGCGCGGGCCGAAGCCCAGGCAGGTTGCCACGCGTTTGGCGTCGCGCACCTTGTGGCGCAGAGTCTGAATCGCAGCCTCATGCTCAGAGAACATGGGCAGGAAGGCCAGCACGGCAAAGTAGTCGCCGGGGTGAATCTGATCCAGATGGGCTCGCAGATAGCCGGTCAGCGTCTGCTCCGCATTCAGCGTGGCGGCGTAAGCCTCTGTGGCGTAAATTGCAAAGTCAATTTCAGCCTGCGAACCAACCATCACCGGCTCGCGCCTGGGCAAAGTGCCGGTCTGCTCGTAGGCCGCAGTCAGGGCGCGGGTCTCAATCTTGGCCGACTCCACATCCGGCTGATTGAAGGGGTTGATGCCCATCACCGAGCCGGCGACGGAGGTGGCCACCTCCCAAGTGAAGAACTGGCCGAAGATCTCGTAGATGTCAGCAATGTCAATGTCGATGACCGGATGACCGGTAGCAGTGAGGTCCGCCACCCTGGCGTCCAGGGCCGAATCAGCCTCTTTGTCGACCGTGCCGGCGTAGCGGATATAAACGAAGATCCGGTCGCTGCCATAGAACTCAGGTTGGGTAATGGCCTCGCGGTCGACCGGCGTAATGCCTTTGCCCAATTTCCCAGTGGATTCGGCGACCAACTGCTCCATCCAGGCGCCCAGGTCGTGAATCTCCGGCGAGGTGAAGATGGTGAGCTTGTCGCGTCCGGCATTGGCCGCCACGCCCAGCAACAACCCCAGCTGAACCGCAACATTCTCTGACGGCTTCAGTTTGGCGGCAGCAACGGCCTTGGCCGCCTCGGCCAGTAGCTTTTCCGTGTTGAGGCCGGCCAACGTGGCTGGAACCACGCCAAAGGGTGAAAGCGCCGAGAAGCGCCCGCCGATGGTGGGGTCGCCATGGAAGATGTGACGGAAGCCGTTCTCCATAGCCACTTGCTCCATCTTGGAGCCAGGATCGGTGATTGCGATGAAATGGCTGCCCGCTTCCTCAGGCCCAACGGCCTCTTTCATCTCATTGAAGAAAAACTGAAACAGGACGTTCGGCTCCAGTGTCGAGCCGGATTTGCTGGCTACCACCACCAGCGTATCGGCCAGGTTGACCTCATTGCGGGCGGTCCACACCTGCTCCGGATCAGTAGAATCGACGATGCGCAGCTCCGGGAAGTTCGGCTGAGCACCAAAGGTGGCGCTGAGCACCTCCGGGCAGAGACTCGATCCGCCCATGCCCAACAGCAGCACGGTATGGAAGTCGGCGGTCTCGATCTCGGCGCCCAACTCTGCATAGGTGGCCAGCATCTTCTGCTGGCCCTCAACAATGCCGATCCAGCCAAGCCAGTCTTGTTCACCGTTGTTGGTCCACAGGCTCGCGTCCTTTTGCCAGAAGCGGTCGACTTTGTTGTTGACGGTCCAGTCGGCGGCAGCTCGGTCCAGAGCGCCGCGAAGTTCGTTGGGAAGTGCGAATCGAATACTCATCTTGCTATTGATTGTGCCTGAAATGCCCGCACTCTGAAAAGAGCGCGTTCCCAGTACTACCGAAATTTCTGCTCCCAAATGTCTCATATGGGTCTGGAGACCACAGCGCAGCCGCCAAGAGGCGAACGCACCTCCGCCGGCTTCGCCAACCCACGGAAATCAACGCGTTCCTTCGTTTTTGTCTTCCCGGAGCGAGCAGGGACATTAGAGGCTTGTTCGCCCTGCATAATCTCCGAACTACAATGGGACTGCCCCATCCGGCGTCACTTCGGCCTCGTCGTCTGCGCTCTCCTCGGTCTCCTTAATGAACGATTGCGCGTCAGCGAAACGGTAGCCCACGTAGACATCGGTGAGCAGGTAAACGGGATTGGCGGGATCGTCTTCAATCTTCTTGCGCAACTGGCGAACAAATGTGCGCAGGTACTCAACCTCTTCGCGGCAATCGGCGCCCCAGACGGCGGTGAGCAACCGCGCGTATGTGATGACGCGGCCGGCGCGGCTCATCAGGCAGTGCAAAATGTCAAACTCCTTGCGCGTTAGATGCACCGGCTCGCCGCGCTTGGTGACCGTGTGCTTGACCGGATCAAGGCAAAGCTCGCCGACTTCGATGGGCGCGTCTTCCGCGCGGGCGGGAGCCTGTACGCGGCGCACCGCGGTGCGGATTCGGGCAACCAGTTCGCGCGTGCTGAAGGGCTTGGTCACATAGTCGTCGGCGCCCAGCTCCAGCGCCTCCACCTTCTCCTCTTCCGCGTCGCGCACAGTGAGCATGATGACCGGCAGCCGCGGGGCGATGGCGCGAATGCGGCGCAGGGTCTCGATGCCGCCGATGCCGGGCATATTCACGTCGAGCAGAACGACGTCGAAGGCGCCGGCGCGCAGCATCTGCAAGGCATCTTCGCCGCGCGAGGCCTCGATCACCTGGAAGCCAAGTTCGATGAGCGGTGGCCTGAGCGCCCTACGGATGGCCGATTCATCGTCAACAAGAAGGATGCGAATCACCGATTGTTTCATCAGGAAAACCTCTTCCGGGCCGTGGCCGGAATGGCCGCGAAAAATGTGGTGCCCTCCACTTCATCGCTGGCGACCCAGACAGAACCGCCATGGCTGAGCGCGACGCGCTTGGCCACCGAAAGGCCGATTCCGGTGCCCGCGGCGCGGTTGGAGTGGCTGCTGGAACGATAATAGCGGTCGAAGATGCGCTCCCGGTCATTGAGAGAGATCACCGGGCCGTGGCTGTGGACGGAAAAAAGAATTTCGGACTGGGATTGCGCGGCGCGAATGGTGATCGTGGTGCCCAGGATCGAGTATTTGCAGGCATTGTCAATGTACTGCGTCAGCAGCATCACCATCAACTGGCGGTCGCAGTGGAGCACGAGATTATCGTCAGGTAGATCGACTACGACCTTCATGCTGGCCAGCCGGTCGCTCAGGCTGGCGATGACTTCTTCTATCAGCGTGGCCACGCCCACCTCTGTGGCGTGAATCTTCACCTCGCCGGCATTCAGGCGCGCGGTGGTCAGCAGTCGAGTGGTCAAAGTGCCCAGCAAGCCGGCCTGCTCGTCGATGAGGGCAACCAGCTCAGCCTGCGCCGGCGAGAGGTGACCCATCTCGCCGAGGCCGGTGGAGGCGGCGCGGATGGCCGTCAGCGGCGTTTTGTACGCGTGGGCGAGCGAGTCGAGGACGGTGGAACGCAACTGCTCGGTGCGCCTCTCGCTTTCGATGCGGCTCTCATTGGCGAAGGCGCGGTAACGGTCAAAGGTGATGGCTATCAGCGAAGCGATAGCGTTGTTAGTGGGGGGGCTGGTATCGCCGCGCACCACCAGGCTGCCGATGGGCGCCGCACCCAACCGCACCACGCGGCGGCCTAGGCCGGTAGCAGGATCGTCGTCCGAGGTTCCGAAATAGTAGACGTTCTGCGCCAGCTCACGCGGGTCGGCGCTCCAGAGACCCGCAGAGTAGACCTTGTGCAACTCGGCGTCGAAGACCGCAACCGCTTCCAACGCGAAGACTTCGTGCACCAGCTCGGCCAACTGCGACCCCGGCTCCAGATGCAGATTCATCTCCAAAGTGCGGCGGGTGAACTCGTAGAGGTCATTCACCTGCCCGCCCCACGACTCGGCCTCCCGCGCGTGCTCGGAAACGCGCGACGAAAGCCGGCTGACGATGAGCGCGGCGAGCACGAAGACCACCAGGGTCGCCCAACTGGCGGGATCGGCGGCCTGATTCAGCGGGAGAAGCGCTTGCGAGGGGCGCACGGTGAAGTAGCCTTGCAGGAAGACCGCCGTAAGCGAGACCACCACCGCTTGCCAGAATCCGCACAGCAGCGCGATGGGCACCACGATCAGCAGATAAAGCAGCGCGACCACCGGCATCAGCCACGCGGACCAGTGCGCCACCGCACCCACAAAAGTCACCGAAACCATGCCCAGCGCGCACTCCAGAACGAAGAGCAGCACCCGCAATCCTGATCCGCGCCAGCGTCGCGGGCCAAAGAGTGCACCAGCTTGGAGGAAGGTCAGGGACATGGTGGGTAGCTATCAGCGAACAACAGGCTGCAAAGAGTCGATCAGTGGTGAAACTTGAAAGAATCTTAGCAGGTTTCGCAGTGTTTCCTATACTATTTCCTGTTCTCTGACCTTTGTTCACTGATCACTGATCACCGTTCCCTGTCCGCTGTATCATCAAAGGATGAAGACTGGCATCATCGGCCTGCCGCAGGTGGGCAAGACATCGCTGTTCAAGATTCTGACCAGGGCCAAGCTGGAAGAGCGCGGCCACTCCCGCCAGGAGCATATTGGCGTGGCGCGCGTGCCCGACGAGCGGCTGGACAAGCTTTCGGCGCTCTACTCGCCCAAGAAAACCACCTACGCTTCGGTTGAGTTTGTTGACGTGGCGGCCATCGGCCAGGAGGCGCTGATGGAGACGGCCTTCCTGACCAGCCTGCGCAACGTGGACGCGCTGATTCATGTGCTGCGCGCCTTCGAGGAGGAGTCGATTCCACACGTCGGCCCCATCGACCCGCTGCGCGACATCAAGAGCGTCGAGTTCGACCTGATGATCAGTGACCTGACGCAAGTGGAAAAGCGGCTGGAGCGGCTGGAAAAAGATCTGAAAAAGGACCGCACCAGCGATCTGGAGCACGAACAGGCTCTGTTATTGCGCTCGAAAGAGGCGCTGGAAAAAGAGATTCCGCTGCGCGAGCTGGAGATGACGCCGGAGGAAAAGAAGCTCATCCGCGGCTTCATGTTCCTGTCGCAGAAGCCCATTCTCTACGCGTTGAATATCGGCGAGAGCAGCACGCTGGGCGACGATCTTGAGGCCGCTGTGAGCCGCTTCAAGCTGGACGAAGTCGCTCACCGACCCAACGCCGGAGCGACAGCGATCTGCGGCAAGGTGGAGGCCGAGTTGGCCGAGATGGACGACGAAGAGGCGGCTGAGTTTCTGTCGAGCTACGGGCTGCGCGAAAGCGGGCTGATCCGCCTGATTCGCAAGAGCTACGAGTTGCAGGGCCTCATCAGCTTCTTCACCGCGGGCGAGGACGAGTGCCGCGCCTGGACCATCCCCGTCGGCTCGAAGGCACCGCAGGGCGCGGGCGCGATTCACTCCGACCTGGAACATCACTTCATCCGCGCCGAGGTCATCCGCTGGGACACGCTACTGGAGGCCGGCTCCGAGGCCGCTGCGCGCGCCAAAGGCATACTTCGCCTCGAAGGCAAGGATTACGTTGTGAAGGATGGCGACATCATGCACATCCGGCACAGCGGGTAAGAGCCTATGCTGAAGCTTTCTCTCATTCTCGGAACGATAGCGGCACTGGCTGACGTGGCGGGCGGCTTTGTGCTGGTGCGCGCGCGGGGTGTGGAACGCTACCTGCGCTACTTTGTCGCGCTGGGCGCCGGATTTCTTATCGCCACCGCTCTGCTGGAGATGATGCCCGAAGGAATGCGGCTGAGTCCGCGGCTGGGACCGGTGCTAATCATGGGCGGCGTTTGCGTGGTATACCTGCTGGAACACACGAGCAACGCCCATTTCCACTATGGCGAGGAAACGCACCACGGCGAGTTCATCTCGCACCACACCGGCAACTCGGTGATGGCCGGTCTGAGCCTTCATGCGCTCTTTGATGGTGTGGCCATCGGCTCGGGCTTTCTGGTTTCAGGCTGGCTGGGCTGGCTGATCTTCCTTGCGATTCTGCTGCACAAGGCGCCAGAGGGCTTCACCATGGCCTCGGTGATGCTGGCCAGCGGGCGCACCCGCTCCGCGGCTTTGATCTCTTCGATTGCTTTGGCCGGGTCTACATTGGGCGGCGTGCTGGTGATCGAATTGATTCCCAGCTGGCTGCCCTATGGCCTGCCGCTTTCGGCCGGAGTTGCGTTGTATGTGGGGGCCAGCGACCTGGTGCCTGAAGTGAACCGGGAGCCCGGGATTCGCATGGCTCTGGTCTTCTTTGCCGGCGTGGCCGGCTTCCTGTTGCTGCGGATGCTGCTGCCTGCACTGTGAAGGACTGCCTTGTTTCGATAGGGTTTTTCGGATTTCTTCCATCAGAGAGCCTGTTTGTGTCTACCGCGAGTCTGCCATCTCGGAATGTTCACAATAGGATTGTATTTTCCAGGATTTTGTGTTTCCTTTAATTATGCTGTTCATTGACTGACAGACTCTATCCCCCGTCACTCTTTAAGAGAGAGATTATTTGTCAAGGAATATCTCTGAGATCTCTTTGCCGGCGCGGCGCATCTCCCGGCAGGGTCGATGGATCGCGCTACTGTGGCTTGCCGCCGCCATCGCCGCAGGCGCGATGGCCATTGCCGGTCCGGCGGGCTGGGATGTGCCTCCGAACTGGAGCGCAATCCAAGCAGTTGGCCAAGGCGACTCGCCGTATGCCGGGGGCATTGCCGCCCTGAAGGCCTATCACAATCTTCCCGCGCACGCCGCTGGCGATCGCGCGCCCGTTCTCTATTGGTATCCGCCGCTGACGATTCCCGTGCTGCACACTCTAGCGTGGCTTCCGGGCTGGCTGCTAGGCGTGCTCTTCCCTTGTGCGCTGGCGGCGGGTTTTCTGCTGCAACTGCGCGCCGGTTACCAGATGGCCTCAGAGGAGAGGCGCCGCTGGTTGATCTTCTTCTTGCCCCTCGCCGCATTCTTTCCCGGCCTGCTCTGCGACCAGACGATTCTCAGCGGCAATCTCGCCTTCATTCTTTCCGGACTCGTGCTCACCGCCGCTATTCCCGGCTGGCGGCGGAACAAGTGGCTTTTGTTCTACGCGGCTGTCCTCGTCGCCTCCATCTGCAAACCGCCGATGCTCACGCTGCTTGCCTTTCCTATTATTGTGGGCAAACGACAATGGGCGCCGGCCTGTATTGTGGGCACCTCCGGGTGCGTGCTCTTTGCCGTTCAGCCGCTACTTTGGCCTGCGCAGTTCAAGGAGTTTTCGCTTGCGGTGCAACTTGTTCTCGACTGGGCGCACGACTTCGGATTCAGCCCCTCCGGGCAGTTGGGCAGGTTGCTTTGGCAGAATAAATTGCCCTATCTTCGCGCTACTACTCTTGCCTACCTGGTTTGGGCCGCCGCGTTTGCATTTTTGTTGCTGGCTATCAGCCGGCACATCCACCGCAACCCGCATCTGCGCGAGCAGTGGATTCCCATCGCGCTGACAGGCACGATTCTATTGAACCCGCGCATCATCTTTTATGACACCACCCCACTCACTATCCCCCTGCTGCTGATCGGCTGGCGCGCGCTGTCGCTCGGCTCCGAGCACTTCACGCAGTGGCGAGGCAGCCGCGCCGTTTCTCCGGCCGTTTCGCTTTCTCCGTTGCAGATATTCTTCAAAGATCGCAAACACCTGGCGCCGATTCTGGTGGGAGCCGGCTTGTTCGCCGCCTGCAACATCGCCGACGGACTCTGGGGAAACTGGCTGCCCATCGAGCTTACCGTGCTGCTGATGGTCTTTGCGCTGGGCCTCTGGTCGCTGCTGCATCCGTCCGTCCTTCTCTCACCGCAGGATTCGTATATCGAGGCGCTTCCGTATAATCCAGAGTGTTCCTATCACTCCCCGATTCCGGCTGTCTTGGGGGAATCCACAAGCGAGTAACCAAGTTGACCAATATCTTGCGGCAGAATGATCCTTCTTTTTCCGGCGGCGCGCGTGTTGCAGACAATTCTTCGCAGGCCGCGCCCTCCGCGCAAAAACCGCGCCTGGATTGCGCCAGCCGGATTCTGGTGCCGCTGCTGATTTTTGTCTTTCTTGCGCAGTGCGCCTGGTTTATCCGCACGCAGTCGTTCACCAACGACGAGCCG
>Ga0181520_10004871_pt1 | contig 21995 bp, 13 predicted proteins | sample PEATcosm2014_Bin_29_FD_132451 | JGI IMG/M metagenome (GOLD analysis project Ga0181520, IMG submission 132451) | Peatland microbial communities from MTU Mesocosm Facility, Houghton, MI, USA - PEATcosm2014_Bin02_30_metaG | ecosystem: Environmental > Terrestrial > Soil > Wetlands > Peat | place... | reverse complement strand
GTGAAGATCACCGTGGTGGGCTGCAATTGCGCAATCACCACCAGCACGGTTGTCCCATTGGCCTGGACCACATTTCCCGGGTCGACGAGGCGAAGGCCGACACGTCCGGCGATGGGCGCCACGATGTGGCAGTAGTCAAGCTGAACTTGGTCGTAATTGACAACGCCCTGATCGTTCTTGACCGTGCCTCGGTCTTGCAGCACGATCTTCTCCTGGTCGTCCAGGAGTTGTTTGTTGATCCCGTTACGGGCCCATGCCTCGCGGTAGCGATCCAAATCCATCTGGGCTTGTGCCAACAAATTCGTGTCGCGCTCCAGGGTGCCTTGGGCCTGCAGCAATTGCGCTTCGTAGGGCCGGGGATCGATGTCGATCAGCGCATTGCCCTTGTTCACGAATTGTCCTTCTCGATAGTGGACAGCCGTCACAATTCCATTCACCTGGGCAGTAATGGAGGAGGTGTAGAAAGGTGTGACTGTCCCGATGGCGTCGAGGTAAACGCCGATGTTTCCCTTGGTTGCGGTGGCGGTTGTAACGCTAACCGCCGGTTTGACTGCAGCCTGCGCTTTTTTGGCAGAAGCGGCCTTCTTGTCGTTCTCGTGGGTAATAGCAATGATGCCGACAATGACCACCAGCAGCAGAATCAGACCTGTCCAAACGACCCACCGTTCGGTGTACCAGCGTTTGGGCGGCGGCAGTTGATGGTCGGGTCCGATGGGCGGACCATCCGATTGGTTTCTGTATTCAGGCATCCAGGACTCCGCGGTGACCTGTTAAAGGAGAGTTTCTTGCCTTGAGTCGGAATCGACTCTGCCTCCAGGGTTTACCGCAAGGTTAGGTTTCGCGCTGATTATGTGGTTTGCAACTGCCGCCTCACCATAAAGCCCCGTATAAGGCCGGCAGCTTCTTCCACCCGAAATGCCTGTGTTCAACAAAAATGCGCCATGGAATGAATTGCGGAATCGGTCGAAAACTTGCAAAACACACCTTCCCGGTGGTTAGGATGCACCTGGGAATGCCAAGGTTGCCCGACCCGTTGCAGGGCGGTTTTGACGCTTGCGAATTGCCAAGGGGCCCCGGGGGCAGCAGTGTTTGGAGGGCGGCCCCGCTCCCATCCTCGCTTCCGGCTGCAAGGCTGCGATTCTTTGTCAGGCTCCAAAGTAGTACCATGAGTCCCAGCAGCAATTCGAGTCTTGAAGTGCGCAGTCCCGACTCTTCACCTCGCAAAGTACCCTCCATTGCCCTCGGGGACTCGGGGCCAGACTACTCTGCCAACGGAAAAATCAGCGAATAGGAGCAAGACCGTTGCACCAAAAGCCCACGATGAGCGATGTGGCCCGCCTGGCCGGCGTAGGCACCATGACGGTTTCCCGCGTACTCAGCGGGACTGTGCGCGTCTCCGCAGACACCGCGCGGCGCGTGCAGGCTGCCATCGACCAACTGAATTACCGCCCCAATGAGCTGGCCCGCGCTTTCAGGGGGCAGCGCAGCCGTTCGATCGGCCTGATTCTGCCTTACCTCTACGATCCGTTCTTCGCCACCTGTGCCCATGCCGTGACGACGGTCGCCAAGGAGCACGGCTATTCCGTGATCATGACGACTTCAGACGAGGATCCCGACACAGAATATGTTGAAGCGGAACAGATGCTGCAGCGGCACGTGGAAGGACTGGCGATTATTCCAGCCCGTCTTCGTAAGTCGCGATTGACCAGGGCCTTATTCGGAAAGACCCCGGTGGTGGCGTTCGATCGGCCCACCGGCGACCCTTCGCTGGATGTCGTCCTGGTTCAAAACACCTCGGGCTCGCGGCTTATTGTCGAGCATTTGATTGAGCATGGGCACAAGCGCATCGGCTTTATGGGCCTGAGCCGCACGCTGTTTACCATCGACGCCCGGTTCTTGGGCTATCGCCGCGCGCTTCGTGCGGCCGGGTTGACCGAGGATGCGTTTTTTGGCTGCGAGTCGCAGGAGAATACGCTGCGCACGATTGATGCAAAGCTCAAAGGAAGCAACCCTCCCACTGCCTTCTTTGCTTCGAACAATCTTGCCACGCGCTATGTCTTCGCGGCGTTGCTCCACCTTGGCGTAAAGGTTCCCGGGGAGGTGGCTTTGGTGGGGTTCGATGACTTCGACTTGGCCGAGTTGACTTCTTCGCCTTTGACCGTAGTGCGCCAACCGGCGGCGGAAATGGGCCGGGTAGCCGCTAATTTGCTCTTTGACCGGATTGCCCGGGGTGAGGCGCAAGAGAAAGGCGCCAAGATCGTCCTCCCTGTGGAAATCGTGCTGCGGCGTTCGTGCGGTTGCAAGCACCGCACACCCGTGATCCGCTAGAGCGTTCGGCAACTCGTAGCCACTGCGGGTCTATTGATTCGGCCAACGATAGTTGGCGAGCAGCTTCCCGTCCGTGCCCACCAGCAGCAGTGCGGCGCGCCCGCTCGCCAGCGATCCCGAGAAGCTTCTGCCGCTGCGCAAATCCGTGAAAGAAACCTGCTGCTGGTTCGATTCCGAGGTCAGCACGTAGAGAGTCGCCTTGGGGAAGACCGTGGGGCAGATCAGAATCCCCGGATCCTTCAGGGTCGTGGAATAGACCGGAGCGATTTTCGCAGCCTTCAAAGCATAGCTGTAAACATCGCCGATAGCCTGCAGGTTGTCGTTCAACTCCAGGGGCAAAGCAGCAAAAAGAATCCTACCGCTTCCAAGTGGCTTCTCGGCCCAGTCTTCGCTATTGGGCAGCGTGGCGCGGGTTAGCACTGTGGTCTTCAATCCTGCGAAACTCAGAGCTTCGTCGCCGCCAGGAAAATGGAACTGCGTGTCTCGCACAGTGAGGGGAGCGGTTACATAGGCAAGCCCAACAGAATCCTGCCTCCCCGTGGGATGGAAATGGGCGTCGTCGCCGAAGGGGCCGGTAACCAGCAGGACCGCACCGGCGCGCACACGTTTCTCAATCGCTTGCCACGCCGCATCTGTGAGTCCGAAAGGCGATGGCAGCAAAATGAGTTTGGGAGAACCGAGCAGTTCCGGCTGGTATTCACCGATCGCATAAGCCTGGCTTCGCGCGTAGTGATAGAGTGCCCGCACTGCAGCCTGCTGCGCCTCCAATGCCTGGGGATTCGACACCGATAGCTGTTCGGACTGCGGCAAAAGTATCGCTACATCCGGAAGAATCAGGGCATCGGCAAATGGAGCCGCCTGTGTGGCAAACTGACCCAGGTCGCGCATCATGTCTTCCCAGACCTTGGCCGAGCCGTCGCTGCGCTGCATGCCGAAGTCAGCCTCGCGGGCCCAATCCCATTGCATTGCGCCGCTGCTGCCGGCGGCAAATCCCAGCGCCCACTTTCGCTCGGTAAGTCCAAGCCCGGTGAATTCGTCCCAGCGCCAAGCGCCATCTGGAGCCCATGCAGGCTGATAGCCTGTTTCGCCGGTAATATTGGGAACGCCGGGGCGCTTGGCCGCCACTGAATCCCACAGCAGGGCATCGTCTTGCCAGTAAGTATGATTGGTAGTGAACGAGACGCCTGCTCCGCCATAAAACTGGTTCAGCACGCGATCGGTCGCTCCGCCTTCGTCTTGCCCCACGTCTACCAACTGGCTGCTGCCTGTGGCGCGAATGGTCGCCACCATCTGTCTGACCCAATCGCTGAACATGTCTTGGGCAAACAGATTGTAGTCCACAGTCCGCACCTGGTTCGGATTGCCATAGCGCTCATAGCGCAGATCGGCAGGCGCAGGCAGCGGGATCGCATCGAAACTTACCAGGTTCTCAGCCGGAATCCGCCAGGCATCTCCAAGCGCGGCAAGGCTCGGGTATTTCTGGCCGAGCCATTTGTGCCACGCTGCGGCTTCCGCCGGGTCTCCGTTGGGAACATTGCCATGAAAGATGGTGCGCGGGTTACTGAAGCTGGGCTCATTGATCAGGTCCCAACTCAGCCAGGGCACATCGTGGAAGCGCTCCACCACGGAGCGGACATAAGCCCGCTCAGCTTCAACGGCAGCCGGATCGATATAGGGATTCGGCGGGTTGCCGGGCGAGTCGGCCGTGTGGGGCTGGGGTCCCGAGTGCGGAGAAAACGCGAAGAATGTAAAGTTGACGGCAATGTCATGACGATGTGCGCAGTCGAGGAACGCTTCGACATTGCGCAGGAACCGCTCGTTTGCGCCGCCTGTCGCGGGTTCGATGAATTTGCCGTTGGGCATCCAAACGCCGGTGCGGACAAACGTCACTCCATGCGCAGCCATGTCGGCGAAATCCCGGTCCCAGACGGCTGCGTTTCGGTGGCCGGAGAAATCCCAACCGTTCTCTTCGGTCGTGAAGTAGTTGGTTCCAACAGGGAAAAACGGTTTGCCATCCAGGGAAAGGAAGTCTCCGTGCACCGCCAGCTTGGGACCGGAGGTAAGCGCTCCATGCTCGGTCACCAGGAACCCGTTCCGATAGAACGCTCTCGCCTCACCGCCTTGGCTATAGAGCGCCGAGATCCAATAGAACCCTGGCCCCAACGCCTTGTGGAAGGGTGCGTCGATATCGGCCTGGCCCTCGTTTGATACGGGAAGAGTTACGGAAGCAACGACCTCCTTTTCCGATTCGAGTTGCAGGTGAACTTCACCGGAGACCGGAACGGCCAGCTTCCGCCGATGCGGGTCGCGCAGATGGATGGTAATCGCCGGAACTTCTTCGGGACGAATGGCCGAATACAGCGTCTCAATGGACAACTCCGTTGCGCCCAAACCGGCATAGCGGGCGGCCAACTTCACCAGATCGATCCCGTCGGCACTGTCCCAGTAGCCAGGCAACGGATCGAAGTCCAGAGCCACGATACGCGTGCTGAGCCAGCGGTGGTCGGGGCCTTCCCCAGTGTGATTGGAGACGATCACCGGGGCAGCCACAAGTTGGCCTCTGGAGTCAGACATGTAACCAAGCCCATCCAGACGGCCCTCGAGGGTAAAGAACTGCTCCGCCCGGATGGTGAGCGGGGGCAGCCATGTGTATCCTTGCTTCCAGTGAAAGGTGGCCTCCTGGGGGACAGGCACCTGGTAGGTGTGGCGGAATCCGAGTATGCGAGCATAGGTGTCTTGTGGTGCGCCTGGCAGATACCGGCTGTTGGCCAAGGTCACCGGCACACGCAAAGGCTGGCCGCCGATCACCAGCAGATTGCCGCCCGCGGAAAGGTAATCCTCAATCGATTTCCAGGCGGCGACAGGGAAGGCCGAGCCGTAAGGGAGCACCAGCAGATCGGCATTTGCGAGCGTTTCAGGCGCGGCCAGAGCTGCTTCATTGGCAAAAGACGGGTCCAAGTCCTCGAGAGCCTTGTTCAGGCTTGTCCGGTCGATTGGCTGACTGCCTATGGTTGGAAACCCCGCTTGCCAGAACACAACCACCCTGGCCTGCAGGTGCAGGGGCAGCAGGGCACAAGCCAAAAGCGTCCAAAGATACCTGCGCATGCGTCTCTCCTATGATGCTCGCATCGCAAACGATTTTGCTTACGCCGGCGATGGTTCCAATCGAACATGATAACGATATCACCCGATTCCCAGTGTCAGGTATGCCTCAATTCTATCTGTCAGACTTGTGCCTGGTCCGTGCCAGTCGAGCCCGGCCCTCTCGGACTCCTGGGAGGCCGAAACCATACAGCAAAAAACGCGGGCTGGTGAATGACCTTCACCAGCCCGCGTCGTGTCTCGTTTGTGTTCCGTTAGAGTTCCAGCACCGTGTCTTCAATGGCGAGCCGGACATTCCCGTCCGATTTGGCCAGGCGGCGGACCGCCTCGGGCTTGTCGACCTTGGCCTTCAGCATGACCAGAGCGACGGGTACACTGCGGCCGGCACTCTTGATCGTATCCACCGCCGTCGGGCGGTCGATCTTGCAGGCACACATCAGAATGCGAATGCCCCGCTCGACCAATTTCGAGTTCTGCATGTGCACGTTGACCATGAGATTCTCATAGACGTAGCCCAACCGCGTCATGGCGCCCGTGGTAATCATGTTCAGAATCATCTTCTGGGCCGAACCGGCCTTCATCCGGGTAGAACCGGAGATCACTTCAGGGCCCACATCGGCAATGATGGCAATATCGGCGGCGGCAGCCAGGGGCGTGTCGTGGTTGCAGGTTACAGCCGCGGTGCGCGCGCCGCGTGCCCGGGCATAGGCTACCGCGGCAACCACGTAAGGGGTGCGGCCTGAAGCCGAAATGCCCACCACCACATCCTTGCGGGTGGGGCGGCGACGGGCGATATCCCGCTGGCCGAGTTCTTCGGAGTCTTCATTGACCTCGACGGCCGACGCCAGAGCTTTGGGTCCCCCAGCCATGATGTATTGCACCTGGCCTGGAGCCGTTGAATATGTGGGAGGGCATTCGGAGGAGTCCAGTGCCGCAATCCGTCCACTGGATCCAGCACCGATGTAGATAAGGCGGCCGCCATCTCGCAAACAGCGCGCCACCTGATCGATGACCTGCGCTATCTCCGGAATGGCCTTCTTGACCGCGGCAGGAACCTTCACATCCTCATGATTGATGATGCGAGCGATCTCCAGCGCGGACTTTGTGTCAAATCCTTGAGAAGCCTCGTTCTGGCTCTCGGTAGTCAAATCTTGAAGCAGGGAGGCCTGATCTTTCTTGACGTTAGCTTGGGTGCCGGCCGTCTCCTGAATCGTCGAGCTGGTAAGCATGCGTATGTCCCCAACAATCGATTGTAAATGCAAATTGCGCAACCCTGGGAGAATTCTGGACGAACGGACCCGGCCAGGGAACCTCTCCGGGAATCTTCAGAGAGACTGGCGAACGGCGTCGTGAAAGGCCGGTCTGACCTCTCGAATCAGTTGGTTCCGGCGATCGGGCCAGGTCCGATTTGTCAGCAGGACCACCGCAATCCCGGCCTCCCGGTCGATCCACAGTGAGCAGCCGCTGAAACCCAGATGCCCAATGGAGTTCGACGAGAAATAATGACCGGCCGAGGAATCCGGAGACGGTGTATCCCATCCGAGTGCGCGGGAACTGCCCTCCGGACCCTGCCGCTGGCTGAAAAGCTCGATCGTCTCCGGTTCGAACAGGCCGGCTCCCTCGCCTTCTGAATCGGATTTCGAAACTTGACCGAGAACCGCGCTTGCAAATCGCAACAGGTCGGGAACGTTGGAGAACAGGCCGGCGTGCCCTCCCGCGCCCTTCAACAACCAGGCATGCTCGTCCTGCACCTCTCCTTGAATGCGACGATGACGAAGCGTCGTGTCCTCCTCGCTGGGTGGAATCGAGGCGCGCAGGCCTGGCGACGGGCAGAATCCGGTTGCAGCCATTCCCAACGGCTGAAACACTTCTCTGTGCACCCAGGCAGCAAGATATTCGCGGGTACAGACCTCCAGAGCCTTGCCGAGCAGGATGAAGCCCAAATCGGAGTATTCGGCGCGTGCTCCCGGTTCAGCTTCCAGCGGCAGTTCAAGGCAAGCGCGAAAAAGTGCCGCAGGGTTCTTTGCCGTGCGATAGAGTTCCCGATAGCCAGGCAGACCGGAATTGTGAGCCAGCAGGTGGCGTGTTTTCACATGGCGGGCGTTCTCGCCCCGGCTGCGACCCACTATAAAGCCGGGCAGCAACTCGCCCAGTGGGGTGTCCATGTCCAGCAGACCGCGCTGGTAGAGCAGCATGGCAGCCGCCGTAGTCACGGCAACCTTGGTCAGACTGGCAACGTCGTACACCGTTTCCGCCTGCACCGCGGGTGCGCCTTCTTCGTAGGTGAAATGGCCCAAAGCGTCCTGTAGAACGACCTCGTTGCCCGACACCACCCCAAAAGCACAGCCGGGAAAGGCATGGGTGGCGATGGCATCTCCCAGCACGCGGTACACGGTTTCGAACCGGTCGCCGGACTTCAAGGCGGATGAATCGGGTACAGCAATCTTGCATTTCATGGCTGTCATGGATCGTAACGCGATTTGCACCAGAAACCTCGTCCACCGTCCCATTTTTAATCGCAGACCGGCAAATGTAGCTATCCTGGAAGCTGGACGACGCGTCTATCGGATGTGGGGCGCGCCGTTGCCGCAACAAGCCTCCCGGAGGATCTTATGCATCGAGAACTCAGGTTGCAGCGGTCCCTTTTTGGGCTCTTGCTGGTGACCGGATGTTGCGCGCTCTCTCAAACGCCTGGATCGCCCAACCAGCCTGTCCCTGCCGTTGCCCCCGCGACCGCTGACTCGCAACCTGTACCCGATGCGGCAAAGCCGTCGGCCCCATCGAGCGACCTTCCGCAAAAAAAGTCCTACACCGTCCCGGAAGGAACCCGAGTTCTGCTGCAGTTGCGCAGTTCCATCAACACCCGCAGCGCCAAACCGGGAGACGGGGTCTACCTCGCCTCGACTTTTCCGGTCGTGGTAGGGAATCGGGTCATGATTCCGTCCGGGGTTTACGTGCAGGGGGTCGTGGATCGCGTTGCCCGCGCCGGCCGCGTCTCGGGCAAGGCGCAACTGGATATGCACTTTACCTCCATGATCTTTCCCAACGGATCGGTTGTGGAAATTCCGGGCCTGGTCAACAGTCTCCCCGGCGCCAAGAAGCAGTCCGTCAAGGATGATGGCGAGGGCACGATCCAGCAGGATGGAGACAAGGGCCGAAATGCCGGTGAGGTAGCGAAAATTGCAATACCCACGGGGGGAACCATCGGCTCCATCGGCGGGCTTCCATCGGGACATCCGCTTGCCGGTGGAATCGCCGGATTGGGCGCCGGACTCGCTGCAGTGGGATTGGTGTCGCTCTTTACCCGAGGCGCCGACGTCAACATCGAATCCGGCACACAGGTTGAGATGGTTCTGCAGCGGCCCCTGCTGCTGGAGGAATCGAATCTCACCGGCACCGCTCCAACGCTGGTTCCCGCGGCCGATCAGCCCAGACCGCTTGAAAAACCAAACCGTGCGCATGTGATGTGCCCTCCGGGTGGGCTTGGTTGCGATTAGTTCGGAAGGGCTTTTGGGCCCAAGGTTCCCCTTAGGCGATTTTCGTCCCTAGCAAGCCAGCAACCCGCGCGGACTCCGCGATTTCTCCATAGGAAATGTCTGGATTTGGAGGTCGATGGAGACAATTTCTGTCTGGACCGTCCGCGTCTGACTTAGAAATCGTTGACAGAGTTCCGTTAGCCGGACATGCCCACTCTGGCCAAATTCCACTCCGTTTGCAATCAGGCTGCTGTAGATCTCAACACACTCTTGGCGTTCGAATTCGATCAGCATGTGCAACTCGCCGGCCTCGCTCGCGCTGCGACGCAGGACCCAGGCGCCGTTTCCCACCAAGGCCCCGACAAGGGCTCTCACCAGGCGCCCCGGCTCATCGACAGAGAGACTCCCGATCTTGATTGACCCGAGCCCATTCACGATTTGTCCCAGGTCGCTACTCAATTCGGTTGTCCTCACCATTCCTATCGGAATACTCGGTGCCATCATCAAAGGTGTGCCGGTTCGGTATGCACCTGACCGCCGTCGAGACATTCGACCTTGATGCCAACCCAAATACACAGCGCTTTGGTAATTGAACATCGCTCAGCAGAATCCAAAGGCCCGCCCAACGTGTTTTGGCCCACTCCCGTCTAGTAAGAAAATCCCTACCCCTCTGCGCAACATTTTGTTGAAATAGCTTCCCTCGCGTATCGTTTGATTAGACAACCGTCCGATCCTGAGTAGCGTTGCCACTCGGCCTCACAGAGGTTGGACCTTCAATAAATTTTGCAGGGAGATGGATACATGGCAGTTCTTGACATTTTGGCGAGAGTCGATCGCGATATCGCCCTATTGCAGCAGGCGCGAGCCTTGTTGTTGGATGGGATTGGGCCGGCAGCGAAGAAGAAGGCCGGCAGGCCCAAGAAGGCTGTTGCTGAGGCCAAGAAAGCGGTAAGCATGAGAATAGCGCCCGCCGCAAAAAAGACGGGGACGACACCTGCCGCGGTTAAGCCTGCCAAGAAGAGGAAACTCACGCCGGAAGGGCGGAAGAAGATAGCCGAGGCCGTCAGCAGGCGGTGGGCGTCGCAGAAAGCAAAAGCGGCCAAGTAGCCCCCAATTTCGAGAATCCCGCGCGGCCCTCCCCAGCCGTGCAGGGGCGAACCTGTCGCACGGAAACCCGATGTTGTCGATGATCCAAGCATCGATGATCCGCGACATGTCATCGATGCACGGCCGATCGGCATTTCCCAACCCTCGATTCATATGCCTGAAATTCCTCCTTGGTGCCCATCGTCACGAATTGCAGATGATCCTGTTTCGAAACGGGAAATGCTGAAATTATTTTCTTCTTGGCTAAAAAGCATTTGTTGACGGCATGTGAATGCGCGGGATAGATTCATCTCGTACGGGGAAGGAGGGTAGTCGAAAAGATGCAGCGATACTCTTCAAGCAGTACGGTTCGTGAGGTAACTGAACCCTAGGGCATCGCGCCCCAGAACCCCAGGTTGCCACGGCGGAGTGAATTTAGCCGCACGCGACTCCTAGCCATTCTTCCCGTAGCAATGCATTCCTGGTCCCGATATGCGGGGTTGGCGTTTCTTCCAATGGAGCGACGACGCAGTCGCCCGAGAAGCCCGGTCTACCGGGTTACGCAATCGAGATATCGCGGCTTGGAACCATGAGTGAAGATGTCAGGGGCCTCGCGGCAAAGCGATGGCCTTAACCAAGTACCAAGAGTTCACCACAACGGCCTGGGCTTTGCGCCTTGGCCGTTGTGCTTTCTCGGCGGCAACTAACCTCAGGGCGCCGCCATTCGTGGCGCCGAGGTTCTTGGCGTCTTGCAGGAAGTCCCCAATTCGCCAACACGCTTCTGCCCGGAACGAAGGCTAAATTCAAGTCGTTTTTCCAAAGCCCTTTCTCTATTCTTCTCGCAAGGAAATGAAAAAGTCGACAGCACAACAATTCAATTCGCAGTTAAACGTATCTATGAACCTGGAATCGGCAGTTGAAGATGCCTTCAGGATGAATCGCTACCTCGAGTGAATACTGGCAGTAAAGACCGAGCCGTCGGGACATCCATCCTTACTTGACCATTGTGGTTCGACACGCAAGGGAATTCGTTCTCGCTCGTTGCCGCAAAAAACGAAAGCGGCCGGACTCAAGTGGCCCGGCCGCTCCGTCGGTTCCTCTAGTTTGTGCTCGTTCCCCAGAGGATCCCGCGGCCCCCGCCGCACAAATACACCGTCCCGAAAGTGCGCATGTCGCCCGTTACGCAGCCCAGACCACCGCCCCACTTATGGGCCGCGTCGTTGATCTGTGTCCAGGTCGCCCCGTTGTCGATCGAACGGAACAGCCCCAGCGTGCCGTTGCTGGTCCCGTAGAGATAGAGCGTCAGGAAGTTCCCTCCGGAGGCTCCCTTGCCGAACGAGAAGTACGTCGCCCCGCTTACTCCCGGCAACGCTGTCAGCGCGGGTGCGCCGGCTGTTCCCGTATTGGAATAGAGGCCACTACTCTTGGAGTTCAACCACAGATCCCCCTGCGCGTCGGGAAGAATCACAAGATTGCCGTCGCCGGGCAAACTGCTTTGCAGCGCGGTCCAGGTCTGCCCCTGATTGGTGCTCATGTAGATGGAGCCGCCGCTGAAGCCATAGAAGACCCCTGCCTTGACGCGGTCGCTGACTACTTGCGCTTGTGCTGGAATGCCCGAGGAGGCTGTCCAGGTTGCGCCCAGGTTCGTCGAGTACCAGACAGAAGAAGTGTCCGCCGGAGCCCACACCAGCGATGAGCCGTCCGGGGCAATGGCAGCAGTGCCGCCGCCCGTCGCGGTTCCCCTGGGGTTGGTGGCAAAAGCTGTCCAGGTCATGCCGCCGTCGCTGGAAAGGACACCGTACGGAGTCGTTCCATTGGTGATGCGCACGACAGTGGTGGGTGTGCCCTGCTCAAAGTCGATGCTCGACGGGGAACTGCGCGGATTCGACCACATTCCCTGTACGGGAGACTTGGTCAAATCGGTATGCGCGAACCCGTAGATATCGCCCATGCCGCTCAACAGAAGGGTGCTGCCCGAAGGCGGAGCCAGCACCATTCCGACCGCAGTCTCTTCGACCCCGTTGGCGCCGACCGTCCAATCCACATTCTGGCCGGTATCGGCTCCGGTCAAATCGGTGGTAGACCAGATAGTCGCGCCGGTTCCATACATGGCGTGGTCGGAATTGAATGGGTCGATCGAGATGCTGCCCACCCAGTTGCCGCTGCCGACATTGGTTACCGGGCCGCTGCCGAAGGTCAGATAAGGCGAAAGAGTTGCGTCATGCGTTCCGCCGAATGCCGAGACATCGGTCCACGTCGCACCGTCATTGGTGGTGCGATAGATGGTGTCTCCCGGATACCAGTCGTCGATCGTCGCCAGCAGCAGGACACCCGCATGGTTTGGATCGGCTGCGATGCCGCCGTACCCTGAATCGCCCAAGTCGCCCTTGCTGTTCGGCGGAATCGCGATCTGCTTCCAGGTGCCCGATGTCCAGTTGGAGCCGGGAGCGAATTCCCACAGTTGGCTGGTCGTGATGCCGTTGGGGCCGGTCCCGTCGCCATACAGAACATACAGGTTCCCGTTGGGGCCCAGAATCGCATGAAGCGGCGCCAAAGGCGTGGTTGCCGTGGCGAACGAAGGCTGTCCGGTCACGGCAGTGAATGTGCTGGAGACGGAGCCGGGGTTGGTGCTCACATAGAGTCCCACCGGGGAAGTGCCCACACCCGTTCCTGCCGCGGCCACATATACAGCCTTGGTCGCTCCGCTCGCGCTCACGGGAATGACCGACACCACTCCGTTGCCATTGGCCGTCGAGGTTACGGGCAAACCGGTGACTTGGTTCCAGGTCGAGCCGTGATTCGTGGAGATCTGCAAGCCGGCAACTCGTGTCCCGAAGTACACCGTTGCTGGGGTGTTCGGATCGACGGCCATGCGCTCGCCGGTGTTGCGGCCATTATCGTTGGAGCCGTTCTTGAAGCCCAATGGAACGGTGGTGAACGTCGCTCCCTGGTCGTCGGAAACGAGCATGGCGCCATTACCGTCCCAGTTCTCATTGGCATACTCGCCCACAGCCAGGTAGAGCCGGTTGGGATCGGCCGGGTCCAGGCCGATAGCCTCGACACCGCCGTACCACCATACCGAAGGGTCGATCCAATCGGTAAGCGGCACCCACTGGGCGTCGTTCGGACCCCAACGGTACGCGCCGCCCATATCGGTTCGCGCATACATCAAACCCTTCTGATTGGGGTGGAAGTAGAGCCCGCTGACATAACCTCCGGCGACGATCTTGACGTTGCCCCACGCATACGACGGCGGCGCCGTCGTCCCGCTCACGGTGAGTTTCACGGTCTGGGTAACGCTGGCGTAGTCGATCGAGTCCGTCGGCACGAAGTTGACGCTGAGGGTAGATGTTCCCGCGACGGACATCACCGTTCCCAAAGCCGGTGAGTACGTGAATGTCCCAGGTACGCTGGCAGTGGCATCGAGTTGTGTGACGCTCAGAGCAGTCCCGACCGGAACGGCGGCCGGCGTATTCCAGGTCACGACCGGGGTCGCCTGGTTCACGGTCAACGTGACGCTGGCTGTGGCCGTGTTGTAGTCGACCGTGTCCGCTGGCGTGAAGGTGACCGAGAGCTTGGTTGACCCGATCGCCGACATCGTTGTTCCGGCTGCGGGGGTGTAGGCGAACGTTCCTTTGATGCCGGCCGTGGCGTCCAGTTGGGTGGCGCCCAGCACCGTTCCGACTGGAACCGGCGCCGGCGTGGGCCAGGCGATCACAGGGGTTCCTGCGGTGACCGAAAGCGATACTGTGGCCGTTGCTGTGGCATAGCTGGAACTGTCAGTTGGCGTAAACGTCACGGAAAGAGTTGTTGTCCCGACTGCGGTCAGGATGGTCCCAGCGGCAGGCGAATACGTGAATGTCCCAGGGACGTTGGCCGTGGCATCAAGTTGGGCAGCGCCCAAGGCCGTTCCAGTGGTTACTGCGGCGGGTGTGCTCCAGGTCAGTGCCGGAGCCACCGGGTTTTGGACAGGCTGTGAAGACGAGCCGCCGCCACTTCCGCAAGCCGAAAAAAGGCCGAGGAAGGGGAGCGAGAGCAATAGGGCAAGGGGTGAAATGAAAACCTTTACTTTCACGGGTGAGCCTCTGGGTTTCCGTTTGCTTTGGATCCACGGTGAACCGATTTAGTGAGTCTATCGGACACAACCTGTTCCTGGGAATCGGCCTCAGACCCTGTCCTCGATTTCATTGAGCATAATGCCGTTTGGCGTCACGGCAAATCAACCTCAAAGGCTGGTTCGTGCCCGGTTATTCGCTGGTCAGTTATCGGAAGCGGGGATGCAAAGCAGATTGTTCAGGCTGCAGTCCACCCGCCGTCTATCGTGAACAGCGAACCTGTGATGAAGGACGCTTCGTCGCTGGCCAGGTAGCGAACCATGGAGGCGATCTCTTCCGGATGGCCGAGACGGCCGATCGGTTGACGGCCCCGAATCTCGGCGCGGACTTCTTCCTTGTTGTGCCTGTGGAATTTCTCCAGGTAGCCCTCGACAAAAGGCGTCTGTACCGTGGCCGGGCAAATGGCGTTCACCCGCAGGCTTTTGGGATAGTCGACGGCAAGTTGCCTGGTCATGGCCAGCACCGCCCCCTTGCTGGTGCAGTAGGCAAAGCGCTGTTTGATGCCCACCTGGCCTGCCACGGAGCCAATGTTCACGATCGTCCCACTGTGCCGGTCGTCATCGGCCAGCAGCAGCGGAAGAAACGCCCGCGTAACCAGGTACACTCCGCGCACATTCACGTTCAACAACTGGTCGAAATCCTCCGGCTCGGTGGTTTCAATCGTGCCCACGTGGCCGATGCCGGCGTTGTTCACCAGAATGTCGAGCCGGTCAAGGCGGGCCGCGGCCGCAGCAATGGACGTAGGGCTGGTCACGTCGAGATGCAACACCTCGGAAGATCCGATGCCATTGGCCAGTGCCTCCGCAGCACTGATATTGATGTCGGCTATCCACACGAAGGCTCCAGCGCGAACCAGTTCCTTCACCGTGGCCTCGCCAATGCCGCTAGCGCCGCCGGTCACCAGCGCGTGGCGATTGTCCAAGCGAAAGGGTTGGACTGGCGGCCGCGCAGCCTTCGATTCGGGCATGATATGGATCGGCTTTGTCATCGAATGTCTTCCGGCTCCGCCTTGGGCAGGGCAAGGGCAGTATAGCGCGCACCGCGACGCCGGACCGACATCAATCGTCGGCGGTACCCAGGGGGGGGCTTCGCCGAGTCGTCGTACCAGAACAGCACAAGGCGCGCACCGCGAATTCTGTGCGCGCCCCGTCTATCCTTAACGGGAATGGTTACCTCTTGACGCCGACGCCTCTGCGCACCTGAGCCAGCGTGACTGTACCGTCGGCATTGTGCGCGTACTGGTGACAGGTCAGTACGCAGGTATTCTGGGTCCCTGAATGCGTGTAGGAGATGGCGGCGCCATTATTCTGGGTCACGATGCGCGCGTCGAAGTTCACCAGCCGCTGGCCGCCGATGCTTCCGCCCGGAGCTCCCATTCCATGTGCCGTGTGACAGGTGGAACAAGAGAAGCCGTAGGTGCCAATGTGCAGGCTGTGCTTGCTGAAACTGGTGTTCTGCATGATCTGGTTGGGCATATCGTGGCATTTGCCGCAAAGAGCATACGGGCCATTCACGCTCAGATCGGGCCCCGGAAAGAGATTGCCCACAACCCCGCCCGGTTTGACGGCGGTGTTGAATTCATAGCGGCGCTCAAGAATATGTTGCCAAACGGAGCCATGAGGGCCGTTCGAGCCGGCGCCCCCAAATTCGCGATTGTCGTCGCTGTTGTGGCAATCGCTGCACAGGATCTGCGTACCCATGGCGCGGCCATTGGTCGTGGTCCCCTTCAGGTCGAGCATGGTGGGCAGCAAACTGAACTGGGTCAGCGGACTGTTCCTGGCATGGGTGACTGGATGGCTGGATGGCGCAGCGGTGGCAAACTCGAGTCTGACATCGAGAGGATCGCTCGCCGCAACCAGCCGCACTGGGAAGTACCCATAAATCGGCAGCGTCTGTTTGCCCGTGCTGCTGCCATGGCAGCGAAGGCAGTTCTCGTATTGGTTGAGAGTTTGGGCGGGAGTAAGGATGGTGGTTCCGTCGGAGGCGCTGACTCCCTGGATGTCTTTCTGAGACACCCGGATCAGCGGCGCGGGAGGGAAGGTTATTACCTGCTGGGACCCGTGCGCATTGTGGCAATCCACGCAGGTCGCGTGCCGGTTGTTATTCAGAAGTATGCCTTCGGTGGCATCGTGCGAATTGGACCCCGCCGGGAAGGGATGGCCCACCTTGGGCGTGGCGTACTCTGCGAACACGTTGGCATACGACAGCATCGGCGAGACGTTCGCGCCATTGTGGCAGGAAATGCAATCCTGTTCATTCTGTCCGCGCAGCAGGCGCGATGTGCCAAGGGCGGCATTGTGGGGCGCATGGCACGAGATGCATGCGCTGGCGGCCACTGTGGGGTAGCTTCCCAACAGCGCCGAGGGTGAAATCCCGCCGGTATTCAGGGCGTGCTGGCTGGCGGACCAATCGGCCAACTGGTTTACAAACCCGGCCTTTTGCCGCGTGGGATCGTGGCACGCAAGGCACAACTGACCGCTCGAACTGTCCTTCACAAGAAAATTCAGCGACACCTTGTCCTTGGCTTGTACGTGCGGATTGTGGCACGAGATACACTCGACGTTCCCATTGATGAGCTTGACTACTCCGGTCGTATCTCCGGTCTTCTTGTTTGTCGCAATGGAGGCGAACAAGTCGACACTATCCACCAGCGGCGTGATCATGCTGAACGGATGCGATCGCTGCATATTGGTGCCGAAAACGTCGTTCGCATTCATCGATCCTTGCGTCGCGACCTTGCCGTAGACCACCGTTTGTCCGGGCGCAACGGAACCGTCGTGACAACTCAGGCATTGATTGCTGGAATAGCCGAGCGTTGGCTGTTTGCCGGTGTTTGCTTCGGTGTCGCTCGTGTAGTTCGTGTAGGTCTTGGTGGTCAGTGTCTGATTCCACAGGCCGCGGTTCAGCCCGGAGTGCGGCGCATGACAATAAGAGCAGGCGTCGGGGCGCGCACCCTGGATGGGCGAACCACCGCCAGGCCCCAGATTGTGCACACCCAGCACATCGCCTGAAACCTGAGCCAACAGGGTAGTTCCGGTGAGCAGAATCGTCAGCCCGGCGACAATTGTTTTCAGCCTCACTTCATTCCCTCCATGGCCGCCTTCTTCAAGCCAACGTATTGAAAAACCTGCACGCGGTGGTTAAACGAATCCACTACAAAAACGCGGTCGTCATGATCGATGAACAAGCCGGCAGGCAGCTGGAATTCACCGGCATGAGTGCCCCTGGTCCCGAAGTAATACAAAAGGTCGCCCTGACGATTGAAAACCTGAACCAGGCCCCACAGAGAATCCACTACGTAAAGATCGCCTTCCGAATCGACACTGACAGCCTTCGGCCGGAACATGGCTCCGGCGCTGTCGCCGATCTTTCCAACGGTGAATTGAAACGTCCCGCTGCGGTCAAATGCCTGTACACGAAAATTCATCGCGTCGACTACGAAGAGATTTGGTCCATCCAGCCGCAATTCGGTGGGCAGATTGAACTCGCCTTCGCCCGCTCCCGACTTGCCAATCGTCTGCAGCACGGTGCCTCGCATGTCGAGAACAAATACTTCGTCGCGCAGTGTGTCCGTTACGTAAATGCGTCCTGCAGCCGAGTCCACTGCAATGCCGGTCGGGCGTTTGAAATATCCTTCGCCGCCCTTCAGGCTGCCCAGTGCATGCAAGAATTTTCCATTGGGCTCGAAGACCAGGATCTCGCCGGCCTCCGAATCGGTGACGTAAATATTGTCCTCGGCATCCACGGCAACGCATTGCGGCGACAACATGGCGTCCTTGTCTTTTCCCTGGCGCTGGATGAACTTGTACTTGTGCTGCGTGAAGTCGAATACATGCACACCCGCTGCGCCCGGGTCGGTCACAATAATCCGTCCCCGTGAATCGGCGACAATACTGTAAGGCCGCACCAGAGTGTGATAATCCGGCGCACCGGCAATCACATCCACCAGCTTGTTCCAGAATCCACGATCCGGTTTGACTTCCGCTTCCGATTGGAAACTGTGCTCCCAGGTCAGCTTGCGACCGCCATCGAGCGACATCTCCCATTGCTCGGGCGTGGCCTTGAGGAGCCTTGATTTTTGCGAAGCCCAGATTGGGGTAAGCAGCAGCGCGACGCCAGCCAGGGTCAGGGCTGCGCCAAAACAATGCCGCCGCGTGCCTCTTAGAAGAACTTGAACCAACGCGATACCCCGATGTAGAACGATGATATTACTTCTGGTCCTGTGCCGGTGCTGCTGAAACCCTGGCCCAACCGGGAATACCCGCTGGTGAAGTTCAGCTTGCGGTATTGATATTGGATAAGGGTATTGAATTCATCGGTGTCGTTGGTCGAGGCCACCCCGCCGGTGGAAGTATTGCTGCTCGATTTGCCATAAACGGCTGACAGAATCAATCCCTTCACCGGCGCGCTCGATAGCCCCAGCGAATAACCGTTCCCGCCGTAAAGGCTCACCAGGTCGGAAGGCAATGTGGGGGAGGGAACTGGCACCGACACCAGACCCGCCCCTGTAGCCAGAGCCTGCCCATCCGCCTTGGAATAGCTCCCTGTGGCTGTCAGCCATTGGGAATACCCCACGCTTGCGTTGTAGCTCTCGCTGCTGTTCGTCGTGCCGGCCTGCTCCGTCAACGCTGTTCGCCCCGCGCCGGCGCCTGCGCTGACGTTGAATTTGCCCCAGCGCCGCCTGGCGTTGGCCGAGTAGTTAAACAGCGAGTTCATATAGGTCACAAGCAGCGTCTGCACATTCTGTGAATAGCTGAAAGACCCATTGACGTCCCATCCTATAACGCGCTTGGAGTAATTGGCGTTCGTCGAAAAACCAAGAGTATCGGCGCCAGTCTGGTCCGACGAATTACCCGAGGCGTTTACCGTGGCATTGAAATTGCCTTCGAACAAGACATGCGAATAGGTGGCGCCGCCCCCGTACGAGGTCTCGCCATAGTCCTGTCCCAGGTAACTCTGATTGCGGCGCTCGACGTAAGCCGTGGTCTGCAGGTTTTGCCCCGGAGCATAGCCAACAGTCCCCATCAGGTCAAGGGAGTTTGAGGACTCGTCGGTGTTCAGCCCTGTGGCAGACCCTCCGGCAGAAATGATCGCCTGCACCAGCTCTCCGCTCAAGTTGTCGGAGTAATTTGCGCTTGCTGTGACGGAGAATTTGTTGGTTGGGTGAATCGACGCAAGCGCATTGAACATGTCGATCGTGCCGCTGGAACTGGAGCCGAGATAGTCGGTTGTCCAGTTACTCCGCGTCGCACTTGCTGTTACAGAGCCTTGCATGGGAAGGCGGTGCCCGACCGTGTACCCGTAAGTGCTGTTGCCGGAATGGGTCTCTGCATTGTCTACCCCGGCTACCACCTCTGGGATGAGGGAATGCGCCCCGCCCAGGCTATAGAAGGCGCTCATGTTAAAGCCTGCAATCAGATAGCCGGAGTGAAGGTTCAACGAATGAAATGAATTCTCTCCTTGATCGTTCGTGCCATAAACGGAGTAGCGGCCCGAGCCCAGTTGGAATCCCGCCGAGAAGCTCGGGGCGTTCGGCAAACTTTCGCTCCAGTTAATGCCGAATGTATCGTCGTTGCCGTGGGTAACATAATTGGCTACGCCCGGAACCGAGTAATTCCCTTCGCTGTTATAAGCCTTGGAATAGCTGATTGTGCCCGGAAACTGGCTGCCGCCGAACAGATTTACCGATGCGTTGACGCCGCTGGCATCTGAAATGGACTGAAAGTTTGAATTGGCCCGCGATTGATTCACGTATACAGAGGCATTGAAGGATAGAAAATTGGGCTTGTAGTAACTGCCGGCATAGTTGACGACGCCGCCAAGGGTCCAGTTGTGGTCTGAACCCGTCGTGTTGCCGAAATCCGCCGTATATCCCGGCGCGATCGTGCCATTCAAACTCGAGGTGAGTTCGCCGGTCCGAACCTGCGCGGCAATTGGCCACGCCATCAACAATAGCCCTGCTTGAACGTACCAGGTGACCCGCAAAGAAGCCCTCACTGTGTGCCATCCTTTATTTCCCAAAGCTGCAACGTGCCGCCAAGAATCTCATTCGCAATTCAGGTATCGCCTCAGCATCCCCGAATCAGTCAAGGCTTTCTCCCTTGCGGGCCGGCGCCTCGAATCCGGCATCCTTTCCCAGCCCGTTTACAGCTCTTCGACCTTTGCGTTCTGCCGCAACCGCTTGTCCAGTGCGGCACGAAGCTGGTTGATCTTCTTTTGTTGCAGTTCCTGTGTCAGCGGCGCTTTGACATCTTCGAACTTCTGTTCGCCCGCAGGCGTATGTTCTCCCAGGCGCACAATCGTGTAGGCCTGTTCGATCTGGATCACATCGCTGATATCGCCCGGTTTCATCCCGAGCAGCGCTTTCACAACCTGGGGCGCAAGTTCGTTGACTGGCACGGGCTTGTGCTGGCCCATCATCACGCGGTAATCGTCGTCGGAGACTTTCTCCGCCAACAGGCCAAATTCCTCGGCCGTCCTCGTTGCCCTTGCCTGGCGCAGTTCCTGGTCGGCCCGCGCGCGGCCCGCCTTCAACTGCTCGGCCGTGGCGTTCGCTGGGGGAATGACAGAAATACTCTGGAACGTATACGACTCAGGATGGTCGTAGCGCTCCGGGTTCTTGTCGTAATAGGCTCTAACTTCGGCCGGGGTGACGACGCCCTTCAATTCCACTTCGCTCTTCAAATACGCATCGATCAACAACGAGCGCCGGATTTTGGCCCGAAGCGACTGCAGCGAACCGTGAAACTCGCTCTGCATCAGGGCATTGAACTGGTCCGGTGTCTCGAACTGTTTGCGGAAGTCCGCCTCGGCTCGCTGCATCTTGTCCGCAGGAACGGTCATCTTCTGGCGCAGCGTTTCCTGGTAAACCAGTTCTTCAAAGACGATCATCTTCATGGCGCCGGAGCGGATTTGCGGTTCCATGTCTTTTGGAAGCCCACCGTGTTGGCGAGCATACGGAAATATCGTGTATTCCTCGCGTACCAGGTCGGCATAGGTCAGTACCGAGCCGTTGACGCGTGCGACGGGCTTGTCCGCCGGGGTCTGCGCCACAAGCCCTTGAGTGGCCGACTGGGCCAGCACCGTAGGTGCGTGGGAAGCTACCTGGGCCCCGACCGATGCGCAGGCAAGCAGAACGATCATGCATATGGGGAATGTGCACTTCATGAATGTCACCCTGAATCGGAAAAAAAGGGGAGGGAAACCGTCCTCCCTCCCCATCATGCAAACGGACTAGAACACTGTTGGCAGGGAAGCGCCGTTGGACTCGTTCGCCTCGCCACCGTGGCACTGGCGGCAGAATTGCGCCGTCTGGTTGCTTCCCGCAGTCGTACTGGCCGGGTTGTAGGGGGCGCGGATGAAGAACATCGTCCGGTAGAAGCCACTTGCCAGGCCAGAACCCGATCCGCCAGCCAGGGTGGCTGCGGAGCCGGTGGTCACCTTGACCACATTCATGAGGTGCTGGTTGTGGCAGGTGGTGCAGAGCACGACGGGCGTGTTGTTGTAGACGCCGGGGCTGACAAAGAAGCCGTAGTTCTGAATGAACAGGCTGGAATTCGGGCCGTTCATCAGCACCTTGCCGGCGCTGCTGATGGTGCAATCCCAGTTATATTGACCGGTGCAGCTCATCGTGGCGGTCAGGCCCACCGGGTGGTCGTTGAGGTAGTTCCCAACACCGGTGCCATCGTTACCGAGCAAGGTCGGGGGCTTGGCGCCGCCGTAGGTTGCCGGGTTCAGGGTCTCATAGACCTTGTTCTTCATCATGGCGCCAGTTGCATAGTTGCCGTCATGGCAGCTCAAGCAGGTGAGCATGCCGGCAACGTCCGGAGTCGTTCCCAACATGCTGGTCGGGAGGACTTCAACGTAGCCGCCGCCGCCCGAAGTAATG
>Ga0181520_10004870_pt1 | contig 21999 bp, 21 predicted proteins | sample PEATcosm2014_Bin_29_FD_132451 | JGI IMG/M metagenome (GOLD analysis project Ga0181520, IMG submission 132451) | Peatland microbial communities from MTU Mesocosm Facility, Houghton, MI, USA - PEATcosm2014_Bin02_30_metaG | ecosystem: Environmental > Terrestrial > Soil > Wetlands > Peat | place... | reverse complement strand
GAAGCCATTCCTCTCAGTCAGGAGATAGCGAAACTAGTACTTGAATTCGCTATCTCCTATGAACTCCCTCAATAGGCTATTGCCGGGCACGCTCGTCGAGGGTATGGGCGCGAAATTGTCCAGGAAGGACTGGAGGCGTCGAGCCTCGGCGTACTCCGCGCAAGTGGGCTTGACGGTCCGCAGGAGGGGCTCGGCGTAGACCTTGAGGACGCCCAGCTCGTAGTCGAGGGCCGAGTTGAAGGCGGAGTCGGCGCTGTTCTGATAGGGGAATATGTGCTTGTTCGTGCCGGCCTGGACCGAGGGCCACATCTTGAGGGTGGACTGGGCCGAGTGGCCGCGGAAATTGTAGTCGCGCACCATGCGCCTGAGGAGGCGGTTGTCGGTGGTGCTCACGCGGTTGTGGTCGTCAAGGTTGAGCTGGGTGAGGGCGCTGACGTATATCTTGAACTTTTCCTCTCGCGGGACTCGCGGCGTGAGCGCGTCGTTGAGGCCATGGATGCCCTCTATCACGAGGATGCCGCGCTCGCCGAGCCTCAGCTTCTTGCCTGAGCTCTTTCGCGCGCCCGTCTTGAAGTCGAAGGCGGGAAGCTCGATCTCCTCGCCGCGGAAGAGGGCGACGAGCTGTTCGTTCAAGTAGTCGACGTCGAGGGCCTCGAGGCACTCGAAATCGTAGTCGCCGTTCTCGTCGCGGGGCGTGCGCTCGCGGTCGACGAAATAGTCGTCGAGGGAGATGGCGGCGGGCTCGAAGCCGATGACCTTGAGCTGGATGGACAGTTTCTTGGACGTCGTAGTCTTGCCCGAGCTCGAGGGGCCGGCGATGAGGACGACCTTCACCGCCCTGGCCTTCGCGGCGATCTCGTCGGCGATCGCGGCGATCTTCTTGTTCTGCAGGGCCTCCGCGACCTGGATGTAGTCCTTGATGCCCTTGGACGCGTTCACCTTGTTGAGGGCCCCGACGGAGGCTACGCCGAGGACGCGGGATCGCTCCCTCGTCTCCTTGGCGATCGCGTAGAGCACGGGATCGTCCACGAAGGGGGTGAGGGTATCGGGCGCCTCTTTGTGCGGATAGCGAAGGAGGAAGCCCTCGTGGTAGGGCCTGAGGGAGAAGCAGCGCAGCACGCCGGTGGATGGTACGAGCGGCGCGACGTGGAGGTCGCGGAATCCCGAGCACTCGTTGAGCGGGATGACGGCGTCGTTCAGGTGCTCGAGGAGGAGGAGGGTCCCGGGCTGGTCGGAGGCCTTGAAGTACTCGACGGCGTCTGCCCACGCGCGCCATTCGATGCAAATGCCGACGTCGCGCTCGACGAGGGCGCGCATGTTGGCCTCGAGGACTGCGATCTCCTCGGGACTGACGATGTGATCGTCGTCGAAATAATGGAAGAAACCGGTGCCGATCGCCATGCCGGCCAAGAGGCGCCGGTCGGGGAAGAGCCCCTTCGCGGCGATGGCGAGGAGGAAGCAGAGCGAGCGTCGATAGGTCGTCGCGCCCTGGGCGGTATCGAGGGTGATGGGACGGATCGAGCAATCCGTCAGGATTTGGGCGTCGAGGCTCAAGAGCTCGTTGTTGACGAGGACGGCGGCGAGAGGCCAGGCGAGACTGCCCAGCTTGCCGATGACGTCCTGGGCCTTAACTCCGGCCGGATAGGCCACCTTTTCGCCGGAGGCATAGGTTACGGTGACCTGTTTCATTCTTCGCTCTCTCCTTGTCTCGGTTGCCATTCTAGCCCATCGACGCCGTGCCGGCAACGGCATCGATCGAAATCCAGGCGACGCGCCGCAGGGCGGATCGACGCCGAGCTAGTCGCTTATCGCGTAGCCGCGGGACGCCTGTCTTTCGAGCGAGGCGCTCGCGAGTCGTTTTTCCATGTATGGAGAAATTAAACCGGTAAACATAATGGGTCAATGTACTGTCGTATTGGGCATGAATAGGTATTGCATTTCAAGGAAAACCGGTTTATATTCTCAGCAGATTCAGGCAACATCGCCGGTAACCGTTTCTGTCGAGGGAAGCATTGGTTGCTTCATGTATTTCCGAGTCACAGGCATTCCGAGGAGGAAAAGGTATGAAGAGGTTGTTTACGGTTCTCGTCGTTCTCATGATCGCGGGAGCGCTCGCCGCCCAGGGCATCACCCTGGAACAGAACAAGCCAGAGATCGACTCGTTCCTCAAGGCTTATGCGGCCACATGGTCTACGGCCAATAACGTTCCGGTCACTATCAAGTCCGTGGGCGGAAGCTCGGGCACCGACCTCGGCACCCAGCTCAAGGCCGACCTCGCGGCCGGAGACATGCCGGACATTTTCGTCATTTCCGGCATCGAAGACTACAACGAGTGGGCCAACCTCACTCTGGATCTTTCCGGCGAGAAGTGGGTCAAGGACACCAACGTGGCCTTCAAGGTCGGCGGGGTGGTCTACGGTTTCCCGGTCGCCGTCGAGGGTTGGGGCCTCGCCTACAACGCCGACATTCTCAAGAAGGCGGGAGTCAATCCCGCGACCCTCGTCGACTACGCGGGCTATAAGGCCGCCTTCGCTAAGATAGATGCCCAGAAGGACAAGCTCGGCATCAAGTCCGTCGTCTCCATGGCGGCCGGCCTCGACATGGGCTGGGTCACGGGCGACCACGACTTCAACGCCCTCTTGTCCAACGGCCTGCCCTACGGCGACAAGTCGGTCACGAAGGACCTCCTGGCGGGGAAGGTCGACGCGAAGCGCCTCTCCCAGTATGCGGACTGGGTCGAGCTGATGTTCAAGTACGCCGATAAGGCGGTCCTGACGACCGGGAACTACGACTCGCAGGTCGGGGCCTTCGCCGCGGGCCAGGCAGCCTTCCTCCACCAGGGCAATTGGGTCGATCCCAACATGGCCCAGGCCAAGGCGACTTTCAAGATGGCCTTCGCCCCTTACGGCTCCATGGCCGCCAAGACCGACGGCATCTTCGTCGCCGCCCCCTCCTACTACGTCATCAACAAGAACTCGAAGAACGTAGCGGCCGCGAAGAATTTCCTCAACGACCTCGTCTATACCGAGGCGGGCAATAAGTACATGGTCGTGGACGCCGGGATGATCCCCGCCTACAAGAACGTCAAGCTCAGCCCGAGCGGACAGCTCTCCAGCTCCGTCCAGGCCTATGCCGCATCCGGCAAGATCTACAGCTGGAATCAGTACGATTTCACGAACGATTTCCGCAGCAAGACGCTGGCGCCCATCTATAATCAGTTCGCCACGGGCTCCATCACGAAGGCTCAATTCGTCGACCTGATGACCAAGGCCTTCCAGGGTCTTAAGCAGTAGCTTAAGCAGAAGCTTGCAGGCTCCGCCCTCGCGCGGTCAATTCACGCGAGGGCGCTTCGCGACGCCCGCCCTCTTGGCTTCGGCCGGGGGCGGGCTTATCATGCGGCCAGGAGGTCTACCGATGCGGAAAGCGAAACACGGCTCTGTTTTCTGGCTGTTCTTGGCGCCGGTCCTCTTCGCCTTCGTTATGGTCATCGTCGTTCCCTTCGTCCTCGGCGTCTACTACTCCTTCACGAGCTGGTCGGCGACTGCGCGGCTCGGCGACGCGCTCAGGTTCATCGGGATAGAGAATTACGTCAAGATCCTGAAGGATCCCACTTTCGCCTATTCGTTCATGCTGACGGTCGGATACACGGTGCTCAACATGATCGTAATCAACGCGGTATCCTTCGGCCTCGCGATACTCGTCACCCGCGCCATCAAAGGCCGCAATATCTACCGCGCCGGATTCTTCATCCCGAACCTCATAGGCGGCCTCATCCTGGGCTACGTCTGGCAGTTCATCTTCGACGACGCGATTCCCTCCCTGGGCACCCTGATCGGCCTCGCGGCCTGGGCGGACCCGAATAACCTCATCCTCGCGAAGAGCGCCTCCGCCCTCGTCGGCCTGGTCATCGTCGGAACCTGGCAATACGCCGGCTATATCATGGTAATCTACGTCGCCGCCATCGAGAACGTCCCCCAGGACCTCCTCGAGGCGGCCCAGATCGACGGAGCCTCGTCGACCAGGCGGCTCTTCTCCATCATAGTGCCGATGATGCGCCAGGCTTTCACCATCACGCTGTTCCTCACGCTGGTGAATTCCTTCAAGCAGTTCGACGTCAATTACTCTCTTACGGCGGGTGGCCCCTCGGTGATGTTCATGGGCAAGCCGATATACGGCACCGAGCTGCTGGCGATGAACATCTACAACCAGGGCTTCAGGTCCAACGACATGGCGGGAGGCCAGGCCCGGGCCGTCGTCTTCTTCCTCGTCCTCGCCATCGTCTCGATCGTCCAGGTCTCCATCAACAAGAAAAGGGAGATCGAGCTATGAAAACGCGCCGCGCAGGCCTCGTCTACCTCGAGATACTCGCGATCGTCCTTTTCCTGATCTTCCTCTTCCCGTTCCTCATCGTCCTCGTGAACTCGGCCAAGGCTCCCTTCGAGATCACGCAGAGCCCGCTAACCCTCCCGACGAACTGGGGGAAGATCCTCGGGAACATGGTCTCGATCTGGACCAGCGTGAATATCCGCTACGCGTCCTCGTTCGCGAGCTCAGTCATCATCACGGCCGCATCCCTCGTTCTCCTGAACCTCCTCTCCTCCCAGGCGGCCTGGGTCCTCGTCCGCACCAAGACCAGGCTGTCGGCGGGCATATTCGTCACCTTCGTGGCGGCCATGGTCATTCCGTTCCAGATCGTGATGTTTCCCCTCCTCACCTGGTTCAGGGACGTAGGCCAGGCATTCGGCATCAGGCTGCTCCGTTCCTATTCGGGCATCATCCTGGCCTATGTCGGCTTCGGCATGTCCCAGTCGATCTTCCTGTTCCACGGCTTCATTAAAAGCATCCCTCTCGAGCTCGAGGAAGCGGCGACCATCGACGGCTGCAAGCGCGCCCAGATATTCTACGCGATCATCTTCCCCATCCTGAGGCCGATACACGCGACGGTCCTCGTCCTCAACGGCATCTGGATATGGAACGACTTCCTCCTTCCCCTTCTCATACTCGGGAAAGGCAACAGAGTCATGACCATCCCGCTCGCGGTCTCGAACTTCGCCGGAGCCTACGTGAAGCAGTGGGACCTGATCCTCACCGCCATCCTCATGGCGATGGTCCCGATAGTCGTCTTCTTCCTGATCGCGCAGAAGTCGATCATCAAGGGGATGGTCGCGGGCTCTATCAAATAGGGCGAAAGCGGATAGATGCGTCCCACTATCACCGACATCGCCAGCCGCGCGGGAGTGTCCAAGACCACGGTATCCTTCGCGCTCAACGACCCGAGCCGAATCTCCGCGGAGACCTACGCCCGCGTCATGGCCATCGTCACCGAGCTGGGCTATGTTCCCGACCCGGTGGCCAGGACCCTCACCACCAAGCGCCTGGGCGCGCTCGGGCTCCTCCTCCCCCAGCCCATAGACGAAGCCCTGCGCAATCCCTATCTCTGCGAGGTCATCCGCGGCATCGGCGAGGTCTGCGAGGAGCACGAGCTCTCGTTGACGATTATCCCTCCCATCAAGGGCAAGATCATCGAGGCCGCGCGCCGCGCCTTCGTAGACGGCCTGCTCACCATCGGGGTCGGTCCCGACCACGAGGTCGTCGGGATACTGCACAGGCGCCACGTTCCCTTCGTGACCATAGACGGCGCGGCCGTCGAGGCGACGGTGAACGTCGGCATAGACGATGCCGAGGCCGCTCGCGGGCTCATGACCCACGTACTCGAGCTGGGGCATCGGAGGCTTGCCATCCTCGCGCTCAGGCCGGAGACCATCAATATCCCGGAGAAGCGCTATTCCCTCGTCAGCGACCGCCGGCTCGCCGGCTTCGCCAGCGCGCTCAAGGACGCGGGACTCGGGCTGGACCCTCCTCGAATCGAAGTCATCGCCGTCGAGTCTTCGCTCGAGGGCGGCATGGCGGCCGCGCTCGATCTGCTCTCGCGCGGCTCCGATGCGCCGACGGCCATACTCGCGATGGCCGACGTCGTCGCGCTGGGGGTCTACGAAGTCTGCAAGCGCTATCGTCTATCGATTCCCGCGGATCTCAGCGTCGTCGGCTTCGACGACATTCCCGAGGCGGAGCGTATCCTGCCCGCCCTGACTACGGTGCATCAGCCGGGACGGGACAAGGGCTCGGCGGCGGGGGAGCTCGTGGTAAAGCTTCTCGCCGGCGGCGCCACCACCCATCTGACGCTTCCTACCTCCCTCGTAGTTCGCCTCTCGAGCGGAAATCCGCGCTCCAGCGAGCTCCGCATCGGGACGCGGGGCTAGGCTTCGGGATTTGCGCTTCGACCGGGACGCCGAGCGATTCATGAAGTCCGATGCGGACAGGCTCGTGTCCCTCGCCGGCCTCCTCGCCGCCCGATCCCTGCCGTATTCCGTCGTCAAGACGGGAGAGGCCAGGCACGTCGTGGTCCGGATGGGAAAGTCGCGGCCCCGGCTCGCCTTCGCGGCCCATTACGACAGGATAAGGGGCAGTCCCGGCGCCCTCGATAATTCCTGCGCCTGTCTCCAGCTCATAGAGTTCGCTGCCCGCAAGGCGGCCGCGCCCGATTACGCCGAATCGGGAGATTCGGAAGGCGCGACCTCGCGCTCTACGGCCGCTAGCGGCTCGCCTTCCTTCCTGGTGGCCTTCACCGATGCCGAGGAGGCGCCGGGCTCGGGAGAGGCCACCAGGCAGGGAGCCTATTCCCTGGCTCTCCGTCTGAAGGCCGCCTATGGGACGGGGAAGGCGATGGCGACCATCGTCCTCGACGTGACGGGAAGGGGAGGGCGGCTCCTCCTCTCGACCGCTCCGGCGGGACTGCTCGCGCGAACGGGGCTTTCGCTTTCGGATGCGGCGTCGGGACACCTGGCCCTAGTCGGCCTCGCCAGGCGGGCGGCCGCGCGGGCGGGCATCGCCGCGCCTCTCGAGGCGGACCTTCCCTGGTCGGACGACCTCGGCCTGACCTTGGGCGGCCTCCCCGCCCTCGCCATCAGCCTCCTCCCGGAGGCCGAGGCCGCGATGCTGGCCGCGGGGAAGCGGCCGCCTCTCTGGGACATCCTCCATACGGAGGCGGACTCTCCCGAATTGGCGGAAGAGTCGTCTTTCGGGCTCATGTCCTCCCTGCTCGACGCGATCCTTTCCGAGCTTGCCACGTTGCCCGAACCTTTCTTATACTAGTGCCGCGCTCGACCCGGAAGGAGATCGATATGATTGATGCCGCCGCCGTACCCCAAAGGTCCGAAATCCCCATGTCGGATCGATGGGATCTCGCGAGCCTTTTCGAGGACGAGGCCTCCTGGGAACTGGGCCTCAAGGCTTACGACTCCATGACGCCCAGGATTACGGCCCTCAAGGGCACCTTGGTGTCCTCGCGCGAGGCTTTTATCGCCGCCCTCGAATTTTACCGCGATTTCGGAATCCTCGACGAGCGACTGGCCTACTATGCCAGTCTCAGGCAGAGCGAGGATGAAGGCGACGACGCCTCGCGAGGGCGCTATTCGCGCTATGAAGCCGCCTCCACGCGAGCCAAGGCCGCATGGGCCTGGTTCGTGCCCGAGTTCCAGGCCCTGCCGGATGCCTTCATGGACCTTTGCCTGAAGGACCCGCGCTTCGCCGAATACCAGGTCTTCCTCCGCAAGTTCCTCCGCTTCAAGCCTCACATCCTCTCCGAAAAGGAGGAGAGGCTCCTCGCCCTCCAGGCGGAATCAGCGGGCGTCGCGCGGGACGCTTTCTCCGTCCTGACCAATGTCGACCTGGATTTCGGCGCGATAGAGACTCCCGAGGGCCCGAGGCCACTGACGCAGTCGAGCTATCAGTCCTTCCTGCGCAGTCCCGACCGCGATCTTCGGAAGCGGGCATATTTCCAGTTCTACAAGGCCTACGAGGCCCACAAGAATGCCCTGGCCGCCCTCTACTCGGGTTCGGTCAAGCTGGACAAGTTCGGCGCCATCGTCAGGAGCTTCCCATCTGCTCGGGCGGCCGCGCTCTTCCCCGACGACGTGAGCGAGAGCGTCTACGACAATCTCGTCGGGACGATCGCCGAGAACCTCCCCATCCTCCATGAGTACTACGAGCTGCGAAAGGCCGCCCTCAAATTGGACGAGCTTCGCCATTACGACGTCTACGTGCCGCTCGCTCCCGAAGCCAAGGCTCGGCACAGCTATGCCGAGGCGGTGGATTTGGTATGCTCATCCCTTTCCCCTCTCGGAGAGGACTACGTCGCCGCCATGCGCGCGGGGGTCGAGGGTCGCTGGGTCGATCGCTACGAGAACAAGGGCAAGAGCTCCGGGGCCTTTTCGGCGGGGTCCTTCTCTGGCGAGCCCTATATCCTGCTCAATTACAAGGAAGAAGTACTCCACGACGTCTTCACCCTCGCGCACGAGGCGGGGCACTCGATGCACTCGCACTACTCGGCCCGATCGAACCCCTTCCTTTCTTACGGCTATTCGATCTTCGAGGCCGAGGTGGCGAGCACCTTCAACGAGCAGCTCCTTTTCCGCCATCTCTACGACCATGCCGAGGGGGACGAGGCGAGGGCATCTCTCGTAAGCGCCAAGCTCGACGACCTGGTCGGGACTCTCTTCAGGCAGACGATGTTCGCCGAGTTCGAGAGCCGCAGCCACGAGATGGTCGAGGCCGACGAGCCTCTCACCGTCGAGGCCTTGCGCTCGGAATACCGAAAGCTCCTCGAGAAGTACTTCGGTCCCGCCATGCGCCTCGAAGACTTCAGCGACCTCGAGTGCCTGCGCATCCCGCACTTCTATAACGCCTTCTACGTCTACAAGTACGCCACGGGCATCTCGGCCAGCATCGCCCTTTCGGAGCGCGTTCTGGGAGGGGAAGAGGGCGCGCGTGCGGACTATTTCGCTTTCCTGCGCTCGGGCGGCTCTCGCTTCCCCATAGAGTCCCTCAAGGTCGCAGGCGTGGACATGTCGACTCCCGGACCCGTCCGCGCGGCCTGCGCCAGCTTCGCGCGATGGTCGGCGGAGCTCAAGCGCCTTTTACGCCTATAATCGAAGCGAGTCTCCCGATGCCGTAACCCGGCGAAGCCTCGAAAAAGCGCTATGCCTCTTTCTCCCCTGCCGATTGGGCTTGACAGGATATCGTCTTATGTTGCTATAAATAGTAACTAAACCTAGGAGGCAACGATGAGCGAAGAAACGAAGGTCTTCCTATCCGAAAAAGAGCTACCCCAGAAATGGTGCAATCTCCTCCCCTTCCTTCCCGAACCGATAAAGCCGTACTTGAGCCCGCAGACCATGAAGCCGGCTACGCCGGACGAGCTTAGCGTTCTCTTCCCGATGGAGCTCATCAAGCAGGAGTTCTCGAGCGAGGAGTTCGTCGAGATTCCGGACGCGGTCCGCGAGCTGTATCGGATCTACCGCCCTACTCCCCTCGTGCGGGCGCGTCGACTCGAGAAGGCCCTCGGCACTCCGGCACGCATCTACTACAAGAACGAAAGCGTCTCGCCGGCCGGCAGCCATAAGGCGAATACGGCGATCGCGCAGGCCTACTACAACAAGCAGGAAGGTGTACATCGTCTCGTGACCGAGACTGGAGCCGGCCAGTGGGGTTCCGCCCTGGCCCTGGCGGGGACCCTGCTGGGCGACATGGAGGTCAAGGTGTTCATGGTGCGGGTTTCCTACAGCCAGAAGCCTTACCGCGCCGTCCTGATGAAGACCTGGGGCGCGACCGTCGTCCCTTCCCCGAGCGACCAGACCAACACGGGCCGCGGCTTGCTCAAGGATAATCCGAACCATCCCGGCAGTCTCGGCATCGCGATCAGCGAGGCGGTCGAGGAAGTGGCGACCCGCAAGGAGCGCGACAGCCACTACGCGCTCGGCTCGGTCCTCAACCATGTCCTTCTCCACCAGACGGTGATCGGGGAGGAGACCCTCAAGCAGTTCGGGCTCCTAGGAGAGAAGCCCGACGTCCTCATCGGCTGCGTCGGGGGAGGGAGCAACTTCGGGGGCTTCGTGATCCCCTTCGCCAAGGAAAAGATCCAGGGCAAGCGCGATTGCAGGATCGTGGCCGTGGAGCCCGCGGCCTGTCCGACCCTCACCAAGGGTATCTTCGCCTTCGACTACGGCGACGAGGCGAAGTTCGGCCCCATCGCCGAGATGTACACCCTCGGCCACGACTTCATCCCCTCGGGCATACACGCGGGCGGACTGCGCTACCACGGCGACTCCCCCATCGTGAGCATGCTCAAGAAGAAGAACGTCATCGAGGCCGTCGCTTACAACCAGCTGGAGGTGTTCGAGGCCGCCCAGCTCTTCGCGAGGACCGAAGGCATCGTCGTCGCCCCGGAGACCGCTCATGCGGTGAAGAGCGTCGTCGACGAAGCGCTCAAGGCCAAGGCCGACAAGGAGCCGAAGGTCATTTCCTTCATCCTGAGCGGGCACGGGATGCTCGATATGGGAGCCTACGACGACTTCCTGTCGGGCAAGCTCGAGAACCACGTCCATCCCGAGGAGAAGATCAAGGAAGCGCTCAAGAAGCTGCCGGTCATCTGATTCGCACTCATGCTCGAACGGCCGACGAGGGCGGAAAGACGCCTTAGTCGGCCGTCTTTTTTCCACATTTCCGAAATCGAGCGAGAGGGAAACCTTAAATGACGGTTTCCTCCCATGCTCTCCCTTCCAAATCGCTCCATTAAGCCCTTGAATTTTACATTCTATGTGATATTATATCAATTGTTGCTGATAATTCAGTAATAAAGGGGTTGGTTGATGGAACAGGATTGTGATGATTTAACTGATTGCAATCCCGATATTACAGATGCCCCCGCGTGCTGTCAGGAGAGCCGTTGTCAAATCGAAGCCCTCCTTTCAGTCGATGAGCGGGGGCAGATGATCCTCCCGAAAGACGTCCGCGACAAGGCTAAAATCAAGGCTGGAGATAAATTAGCCTTGATCAGCTGGTCGAGGGAGGATGTGGTGCTCTGTTTTTCCCTGATGAAGGCCGATGAGGTTGGCGCTTTTATCAAGGACTATCTTGGGCCGATGATGGGCGGCTCGGTGAAAAAATGAGGGAGGCCCTGTTGCGCGCAATCGTCAGTCGGGTTTGTTGTGGGCTGTCGTTGCTTCTATTCTTTACCGCCGGTTCCGCCGTCTGGCCCGAAGGCGCCGGTTTTTCGGTAGGCGGCACAATCACCTATGATAATACGGGACCGCTCTACGTGAAACTTCTCGATAAGGCCCAATTCGAGCGGGACGTCTCGGGTAAGGATTCGCTCTCTCCGTTCATCCTGAAGATCGAGACGGTTTCAGGTAAAAGCGGGAAGAAATCCCTGCCCTTCAATTTTGACGGTGTCCCGAAGGGAAGCTACGCGATCTCGGCTTTTCAGGACGTCAACGGCGACGGGAAGCTTGGCATGGGGCTGTTCGGACCGACCGAGCCATGGGACATGTACCGGGTTCGGCCGAGCTTCAAGCCTGTTTTCAAGAACGTGTCGTTCGACTTGACCGGCGACATGCGGGATATCCGACTAGTGCTGAAATAGGGAGGCGACGATGAGCATAGGCAGGATAGCGATACTGGTGGCCCATGGCCTTGTGGGCTGGGGCCTCTGTGCCGCGATCATCGCGGTCGGCAGCAGGATAACGACCATGGAGAACACGTTGATCATCCACGCGATCGCTGTGCCGGTGATTTTCTTCCTTGTCTCCCTGTCCTATTTCCGATTCTTCCGCTATACCGCGCCCATCCAGACCGCCGCATCGTTCACGGCCTTCGCGATCATCCTGGACGTCTTCGTCGTCGCTCTCCTCGTCCAGAAGAGCTTCGCAATGTTCGCCAGCGTGATCGGCACCTGGATTCCCTTCGCCCTGATCTTCCTGGCGACCTTCGCCACGGGGACGCTCATGCGCAAACCCTGAGCCCCGCCTCGGCAAGGAGAGGTAGAGGCCATGATCCATGCGGAGTGGTTTCCCGCGCTTTTCTCGATCGCGGCATCCGAACCTTCCGTAAACACTGTTGCCAGGACCCGCCAAGGGCAGCGGGTATAAATGTCGAACGGCAGAAACAGTCGGCGAACCTAGATCCCCAGGTACGCCTTCTTTACGTTCTCGTCGCGGGCGACGTCCTGCGCCCTGCCCGAGAGGACGATCCTGCCCGTCTGCAGGACGTAGGCGCGATGGGCGATGCCGAGGGCCATGAGCGCGTTCTGCTCGACGAGGAGGATGGTCGTGCCCCTCGAGTTGAGCTCTTTGATGACGTCGAATATCTGGTCGACGAGGACGGGCGCCAGACCCATCGAGGGCTCGTCCATGAGCAGGATCTTGGGATTGGACATGAGTCCCCGCGCCGTCGCGAGCATCTGCTGCTCGCCGCCCGAAAGCGTGCCGCCCTTCTGGGAAGAGCGCTCCTTGAGCCTGGGAAAGAGCGTGAAGGCGTACTCGATGCCGCGGTCGATCTCGTCCTTGTCCCTGACGATGTAGGCGCCCATCTCGAGGTTCTCGAGGACGGTGAGGCGGGGGAAGATGCCCCGTCCCTCGGGCACGAGGCCGAGCCCCTCCTTGTGCACGGAGTTTGGGGGCATCCTCGTGATATCCTTGCCCATGAGCCGCACGGAGCCGGCCTTGGGATGGAGGAGACCCGAGATCGAGCGGAGGGTCGTAGTCTTGCCGGCCCCGTTGGCGCCTATGAGGGTGACTATCTCCCCTTCCTCGACGATGAGCGAGACCCCCTTGAGGGCGTGGATCTTGCCGTAATACGAATTGACGTTCTCGAGCTCGAGGAGGCTCATTGCGAGTCTCCCGCGGTCTCCGCGGCGACGCTCGCCGCCCCGCGACCGAGGTAGGCCTCGATCACCCTCGCGTTGGAGGCGATATCGCGGGGCTCGCCCTCGGCTATCTTCTCTCCGTAGTCCATCACGCTGATCCTTTCGGAGATGTTCATCACTACCCTCATGTCGTGCTCGATGAGCAGTATCGTAATCCCGAGATCGTCGCGCAGCTTCCGGAAGAGGGCCGTCGCGTCCTCGGTCTCGGAGGGGTTCATCCCCGCGGTAGGCTCGTCGAGGAGGAGGAGCCGCGGCTCCGAGGCGAGGGCGCGCGCGATCTCGATTCGGCGCTGCGCCCCGTAGGGCAGGCTCCCCGCGAGCTCGTTGCCCACCCCGGCGATGCCGACGTATTCCATGAGCTCCTCGGCCCGCGCCTCGGCGCGCGCCTCCTCGGCCTTGAAGGCCCTCGTCCGGAGGACGGTTTGAACCGCGCCCTGGCGGAGCCTCGTGTAGGCCCCGACCATGATGTTCTCCACGACCGTCATTCCGCCGAAGAGCCGGATGTTCTGGAAGGTCCGCGCCATGTGGAGGGCCGTGATCTTCTCGGGCACGAGACCGTCCACCCGCTTGCCTTCGAAGAATATCGTCCCTTCCTCGGGTTTGTTGAGTCCCGAGAGGGCATTGAAGAAAGTGGTCTTGCCGGCTCCGTTGGGCCCGATGATGGAGTAGATGCGGCCGGCTGCCATCGTGAAGCTCATCTTGTTGACCGCCGTCAGGCCGCCGAAGCGCTTGACGACGTCCTTGGTCTCGAGGATCAGGGCTGCCTCACTCATGATCGGACCCCTTCGCGCCGGCGGACGCTTCCTCCGGCGCATCCTCGTCCGCGGCGATGCCTTCCGAGCCCGCCTTGAGCTCGCGCTTTCGCCTGGCCGCGGGAAGTATGCCGGCGGGCCTATAGATCATCATCAGGATGAGGATTATGCCGAAGAGCAGGCGTTGGTACTTCGACGGGTCGATCTGGTTGGAAAGGTCCTTCCAATGGAAGTTGATCAGGGGGATCACCGCGTCGCTCTGTCTGAGCTGGGCGAGGAAGAGCGAGAAGCTCTGCAATACCTGCAGGTTGAGGATGGTGACGACGGCGGCGCCTATGATGACCCCCGAAATGCTGCCTATGCCGCCGAGGATGACCATCGTGAGCACGCCCACCGATTGGAGGAAGGTGAAGGACTCCGGGCTCACGAAGGTGCGGCTCGCGGCGAATAGGACGCCCATCGCGCCGGCGAAGGAGGCGCCGACCGCGAAGGCCCCCAGCTTGAGCCTGTTGGCGGGGATCCCCATGGCCGTCGCGGCCAGCTCATCCTCGCGGATGGCCGCCCAGGCCCTCCCGATCTTGGAGTCCTCCAGCCTGGCCGTCACGACGATCACGACCACGACGACTATCACGGCGATGAGGTAGAACATGATGTCGTAGAATTGGCTGCCCGTGACCTCGTGGCCGACGAGGGGCTCGAACAGCCTATTGAAGAAGGCGAGCAGCTCCTTGGGTAGAGTCGGCCTCTGTATGGGGGTGATGCCCTGGGGACCGTTCGTAAGGTTGACGGGCTTGTCGAGATTGTTCGCGAGTTGGCGGATGATCTCCCCGCAGCCGAGGGTTATTATGGCCAGGTAGTCTCCGCGGACCCGCAGCACCGGCAGCCCCATGACGAGGCCGACGATCGCCGCTACGATTACGCCGAGGAATATGAAGAGATAGAACCAGTCCGGCGCCAGGAAGAAGCGGGTGCCTGGAGGGGCGGTACCCGGAATCGCCTGGAGCAGATAGGGTTGCTGCGAGCCGAAAAAGCCCCAAAGGTAGGCGCCGACGGCGTAGAAGGCCATGTAGCCGAAGTTGAGCAGGCCCGAGAAGCCCACGACGATGTTGAGGCCGAGGGCGAGGGCGGCGAACACGGATATCTGGAAGATGACCTCGAGGTAGAATATGTTCCGAGCGCCGAGTATGGGAACGATTACCACGGCGATCAGGACCGCGAGGCCGAGCTTTACCCACTTTTTCATGTCCAGGAAGTAGGCCAGGCTGGCCGCGACGGCGAAGAGGAGGAAGGCCGGGATGGACCGGGGGCTCACGTAGACGAGGACCGTCCCGATGGCGAGGAGGACCGAGGAGACGATATAGGGGTTCCTGCCCTCGTTCAGGAACTTGACCAGGGAACGGGCCGATCCGCGAACGTTCATTTTCATCTGCGCCCCCTAAGCCTTCTGCGCGACCTGCTCGCCCAGCAGGCCGGATGGGCGGAAGATGATGAAGACTATCAGCACCAGGAAGGCGATGATGTCCTTGTATTCCGAGCCGAAGGCGCCCATCGTGAAGGTCCCGAGGTAGGCGCCGGCGAAGCTCTCGAGCATGCCGAGGATTATTCCTCCTAGCAGGGCGCCCGTCAGGTTGCCGATGCCGCCGAGGACCGCCGCCGTGAAGGCCTTTATGCCCGGCATGAAGCCGACGAATGGATCGATTCGCGTGAACTTGAGGGCGTACAGGAGCCCTGCCGCGCCGCCGAGGGCCCCGCCGAGCAGGAAGGTGAACGAGATGATCGCATTGACGCCGATTCCCATCAGGGCCGCCGTATTGCGGTCCTGGGCGACCGAGCGGATGGCCTTGCCTATCCTGGTCGCGTTGACGATGAAATTGAGGAGCACGAGCATGAGGACGGCGGCACCGATGACGACGATGGACTTTATCTGGATATCGACCAGCGTCGAGCTTTGCCCGGTTTGGAAGCTGAAAAGCGGGAGCCGCGCGTCGAAATTGCCGAAGGTCGGTATGACCCGATAGAATTGCCCGGTCGTGAGGCTCTCGACTAGCCTGATGACGTCCTGTAGCGCGAAGGAAACGCCGATGGCCGAAATCAGCGGGACGAGCCGAGGCGCATCGCGCAGGGGCCTATAGGCCGTGCGCTCGATCAGCATGGCTATGCCGCCCGCCGCCGCCATGGAGATGACGAGGGCCATGGTCAGGTAAAGGTAGGATCCCATGGGCCCGGCGCTCTTGAGGACCCCGAGCTTGTCCATCGCGATGAGGAACTCGACGCCGGCGAAGGCGCCTATCGCGAAGATTTCCGAATGGGCGAAGTTGATGAACTCGAGGACGCCATAAACCATCGTGTAGCCAAGGGCTATGGCGGCGTAGACGAAGCCGAGCGTGACCCCGTCGATGAGGACCTGGGGAAGGTTGACTAGCGTATAGGTGACAATATTGACGCCCTGCGTGCTGATCAGGAGCTTGTCCGCCCCCGAGCCCCTGCTGAGGAGGGCGAGGACGAACATCAGGGCCGAGAAGACGGCTCCGGCGCCGACGACGAAAACCGCCATCCTGCCCAGGGGCAGTACTATCTCCCGCAGGGTCCGGAAACCCAGGGGTCTGCTCATGAAGCCTCCGAAGAACAAGAAAGTAATTTCACGGCGAAGCCGAGGCCCGGCGAAGCGTCGATCGCGGAAAAGAAGATCACGGAGAAGAGCGGAGGCGAAATGGGAGGGTTCGGTCTTCCCTTATCCCTGCCCCTCTCCCCGCCGTGATCTCGTTATCGACTTACCGGCCTCACTGCGGCGGAGCGATGTCCAAGGTCTGATCTATCTTGTTCGACGACCATTGGGCGGGATCGCCGGACGTGACCTGGATGATGAAGTACTTGGCCTTCGTCAGGTCGCCCTTGTCGTTGAAGTTGATCGTACCGGTGATGCCCTGGAAGTCCTTGAGGGCCCGCACCGCGGTCGTGACGGCCGCCCTGGTGGGCATCTTGTTCCCGGCGGCGGCGGTGGCATCCTCGATCGCCTTGAGGACGATGGCCGTGCAGTCATAGGCCTGGGCGGCGAAGGGCTGGGGCTCGGAGTTGAACTTGGCCTTGAAGTCCGCGATGAATTTGGCGGTGCCGGGATAGACGCTCGCCGGCCCGGAGACCGTCGAATAGTAGGTGCCGGAACCCTGGAGCAGTGCGTCTCCGCCGATCTTGGCGGCATCGGAAGAGTCGAAGCCGTCGTCGGAGAGGAACATTCCCTTGAATCCCTTCTGGCGCGCCTGCTTGAAGAGCACGGACGATTGATCGAACATGCCGCCGAAGTAGATGGCCTGGGGTTTGGCTGCGAGAATGGGCGTGAGGATGGGATCGAAGTTGGCCTTTTCCTCGGTGCCCTCGAATCCGACCACCTTTATGCCGAGCTTAGTGGCCTCGCGCTGGAAATATTCCGCGATGCCCTGGCCGTAGGCCGTCTTGTCGTGGAGGACGTAGGCGCTCTTCATTCCCTGGGAGGATGCGAACTGGGCGCCGACCGCGCCCTGGACGTCGTCGCGGCCGCAGATGCGGTCGACTTCGGCGTAGCCGCGGTCAGTGACTTTCGGGTTGGTGTTCGCGGGAGAGACATTGACGAGGCCGGCGTTGTGGTACTCTTCCGAGGAAGGGATCTGGACGCCGGAGTTGTAGTGGCCGACGACCGCGAGCACGCTGGGATCGGCTACGATATTCTTGGCGTTCGCGACGCCCGTGTCGGGGTTGCCCTGGTCGTCGAAGGGGGCGAGCTGGACCTTGAAGCCGAGCTTGACGAGGGGACCCGAGAGCTGCTCGATGGCGAGCTGGGCGCCGTTCTTGATGTCGGTGCCGACCGCCGACATGCCTCCCGACAGGGGGCTTTGAGTGGCGATCTTGATAATCTTGGACTGCGAGCCGCCGCACGCTCCCAGGAGCATGCTGAGCGCCGCGACGACGGCCAGGGCGAAAAGACTTCGCTTTTTCATCTGCACTACCTCCGATTCTTCCTTCTGCGGAATATTGCGACCAAGCCCCGCCCGATGAGCGGGACAGGCGCACCAAGGAACACCCCACTCCGATCTATGGGTATGGGGGCGAGTCTAAAAGCTGGATCGGATAATCGTCAAGATGGATAATCGATATTGATCGAAGTTTCGAGTTATTTATCGACGGAAACGTAGGTATCGAATCAGGACGTAGTTTCCGGGCCCGACGACCTAAATAAGACCGAGGCCGGCCAAGGCGAGAACGCATGACGCAAGGGCGGCCGTCTCCGTCTTCAGGATGCGACCGCCTAGGCCCTTAACCGAGAAGCCGGCATGGAGGAAGGCGGCCAATTCGGGCTCGGACCAGCCCCGCTCGCTACCGACGGCTAGGGTGATCGGCGACCGGAAGCGGGCGCCGCCCATAGGCTCGGGATCTCCATAGGGATGCAGGAGTATCCGTTCGCCTTGACCCGGGCCCATGCCTTTCTCGGCCAAGGTTTCCAGGCAGCGCTCGAGGTCTCTATGGATAGATACTCGAGGGAGGCGGGGGTTCCCCGCTTGCTCGGCCCCCTCCATGAGATGTCCGCGAAAATCGCCGTCCCGGAAGAACCTGCTCTGGGCATAGGAGGGCTCACCGAGATCGGTGCCGGTGAGGAGAATTTCGGAAACGCCTAGGGTGGTGAGGTCTCTGAGTATCCTGGCCGCTTGGATCGGCCTGGGAAAACCGAGGATGAGCCGAATCGGAGCAAGAGGAGGCGCATCTCCCAGGGGCTCGAAGCCGAGGACGATCCCCGTGGAGTCGAGCTCGCGGATGACGGCCTCCCCGAGGGGACCGTCGGCGAGGCCCGCCGCGAGCCTGTCGCCCGGCTGTTTCTTGAGGATTTTCTTCACGTGGGACCAGCGCCGGTCCTTCCTCGGCAGCCTCGCGTCGACCTCAAAGGCCTCGAGGAGGAGTATGTTCAACGAAGGCCCGTTTCAGGCCTGGCCGCCCGGAACCGATGGGGCATCGTCCCAGGCGCATGGAGCGAAGCTCCCGCCCGCGAAGGGGGCCCCGGCCGCGAGCTTCTTCACCGAAGCCGGCGAGTTCCGAAGGAGTGTCCCCTGCGACGAGACCTCGGCCGCGTAATCGACGCCCTCCACCTCGAAGCCGTGGGCGCGGAGGAAATCCAGCCTGAATCCCTCCACGTCGGCGAGCTCCATGAGGTTCTCTCTCGCGATGCGCTGCATCCTGGCCTCGACTTCGGCCTGGACCGCCTGGCCCATCTCGAGCTCGTCGAGCCGAATCCGGCCCGCCTCGTCGAGAGGGACCGGCGAGCCCGCGTAGAGGCGCTCGCGGTAGAGCCGATCGATTTGAGCGATGCAGTCCTCATGTATGCCTCTCGCCTTCATTACCTTGAAGAGCACGGACATGTACAGAGGGATGACGGGGATGACCGCGCTCGCGCGAGTGACCAGGGCCTTGTTTATCGAGACGTAGGCATGGAGACCCTCGGCATGAGAGGAGAGTCTGGCGGCGGTCGCCTCCAGGTGGGCTTTGGCGGCGCCTATGGTCCCCTCGCGATAGATGGGCCAGGAAAGCCTGGGCCCGACGTATGAATAGGCGAGGGTAGTCGCTCCGGGGGCGAGGACCCCGGCTTCGGCCAAGGCGCGGATCCACAGCTCCCAGTCCTCTCCGCCCATCACCTTGATCGTTCCGGCGACCTCCGCTTCCGTAGCCGGCTGCACTTCCGCGAAGGAAAGCTCCCTCGTGAAGGGATCGACCGTAAGCCCTCTATAGGGGCCGCCGATCGGCTTGATCACCGAGCGATACATCTCCCCGGACTCCGGATCCGTGCGTACCGGCGAGGCGAGGGAATAGACGACGAGATCGTATTTGAGGCCGAGATCGCAGGCGGCCTTGATGGCCTGCGCCTTGGTCTCATTGGAGAAGGCATCTCCGTTCAGGGTGATCGACGGCAGGGCCGCCGAGGTGGCCGCGGCATCGAAGGCGCAATTGTTGTACCAGCCCGGGGTGCCGGTGGAATTTTCCGAGGGCTCCTTCTCGTAAGAGACTCCGACCGTAGCGGAGCGGAAGCCGAAGGCGGCCCCGATCCTCGTGGCAAGGCCGTAGCCCGTCGAGCAGCCCACGACGAGGACGGCCTTGGGCCCGACGAGCCTGCCGTAGGAGGCCGAGCGATCCCTGACGAATTCGATCTGCCTCTCCGTATCCGCGGCGCAGCCCGTCGGATGGGCGTTTATGCAAATGCTGTTTCGAACCATCGGTTTGATGATCATGCAAGCTCCTTCATTCGGCGCCCACTATGGCGATCCACTCGGCCTCGACGGCGATCTCGCCCCCGACCGATCCCACGCCGCGCTGGTGGACGATGCGCGGCGTGGCCTTGACGTTCTCGATGACCATGTCGAGGCGCTCTCCCGGTTGGACCGGCCTGCGAAAGCGCGCCTCGCGGATCTTCGCGAAGAGGAAGGTCCCCGCGTTCCGTATGCCCATCTTTCGGATGCCCACGCCTCCGCACTGGGCCATGGTCTCGACCAATATGACTCCCGGCACTACGGGATGACCCGGGAAATGGCCCTGGAAGAACCATTCGCTCTCGGGATAGCTGCGCTCGGCCAGGATCCGGCCTTCGACGATCTCGACCTTGTCGACGAAGAGGAAGGGCTCCCTGTGCGGAAGGAATTCCTTGATCTCTCGGCGCGGATCCTCCGCGCCGATTGACGACGCGGCGTCGCTGGGCGGCGACGCGGCTTCGATCGCGCTCACTTTGCCCGCCTGAAGATGAGTATGCCGTTATGGCCTCCGAAACCGAGCGAGGCCGAGGCGGCGGCCTCCACCTCGAGCTTGCGTCCGACATTCGGTACATAGTCCAGGTCGCAACCGGCCTCGAGGTCGGGATTGTCCAGGTTGATGGTAGGCGGAACGAATCCTTCCTCGATCGCCTTGATGCAGGCGATGGCCTCGATCGCGCCCGCTGCGCCGAGCATGTGGCCCGTCATGCTCTTCGTCGAGGAGATGGCGAGGCGCTTGGAATGAGGGCCGAAGGCCTTCTTGACCATGAGAGTCTCGGTGGGATCGTTCACCTGGGTCGATGTGCCGTGTGCGTTGTAGTAATCGATGTCCTCGGGCGCCAGTCCCGCGTCCTCGAGTGCCAGGGCGATCGCCCGAGCGCCGCCGGAGCCCTCGGGATCGGGCGAGGTAAGGTGGTAGGCGTCGCAGCTGGCGCCGTAGCCTGCGAGCTCCGCGTAGATCTTCGCGCCGCGCCCTTTGGCCTTGTCCCAATCCTCGAGGATGAGGGCGGCGGCGCCCTCGCCCATCAGGAATCCGTCGCGGTCCTTGTCGAAGGGCCGGGACGCGAGCTGGGGCTTGTCGTTGAAGGCCGTGCTCAGTGCCTGGAGCCGGCAGAAGGCGCCGATGGCGAACTCCGTGATCGCGGCCTCGGCTCCGCCCGCCACGACCGCGTCGCAGCGGCCCGAGCGTATGAGGTCGAGGGCCTGGCCGATGGCGTCGGTCCCCGAGGTGCAGGCCGTCACCGCGGTGTAGGCCGGGCCGAGGAGGCCGAGGCGCATCGCTATGTTCGCGGTGCCTTCGTTGGAGATCATGAGGGGAACGGTCATGGGAAGCATGCGACCCGGCCCGGACTCCAGCATTTTCTTGTGGGACTCCATCATCACTTCGATTCCGCCGATCCCTATTCCCATGAGAGTGGCGACTCGCTCCGGAGAGTATATATTCCTGGCGGAGGCCCCGTCGGTTATGTAGCCGTCGCCGAGCCCGGCGTCGCGCCAGGCCTGGACGGAGGCCGCGACGGCGAATTGGGTGAAGTCCGCCATTTTCCTCGCGTCTTTCTTATCCATATATAATGAAGGGTCGAAACCCTTGACCTCGGCGGCGATTTTCGCGTCCGTCCTCGACGCGTCGAATCTCGTGATCGGACCCGCGCCCGAACGTCCTTCCTTGAGGGCGGTCCAGAAGCTTGCCAGGTCGTTCCCGATGGGGCTGATGACGCCCAGGCCGGTTACGGCGACTCTTCGTTTCATATGTACTTCCTCCTGATGGATGCGCATAGGTAATGTACTGCGGAGCGAGCCGCTTCGTCGCCTGGCCGCTCGGCGAAAAGCCCTCGCCTTTCGGCTACCATCTGATCACCGTGGCGCCATAGGTCAGGCCGGCGCCGAAGCCGATGAGCATGATGAGCTCGCCCTTCTTCAGGAGGCCTTTCTCTTCCATCTCGTAGAGGGCTATCGGGATGCTGGCGGCCGAAGTATTCGCATACTCCTCCATATTCATGAAGAAGCGGCTTTCGGGAATGCCGAGGCGCTTCGCCGCGGCCTGGACGATGCGGGCATTGGCCTGGTGGGGGACGATCCATCGTATCTCGTCGAGGGAATAGACGCTGGCATGGACTATCCGCTCGATCAATACCGTTATCGATTTGACGGCGAAATTATACACGTTCTTCCCGTTCATGTAGATGATCGGAGTACTCGGAGGAGGAGCCTCGAAGGTCTTCTTCCG
>Ga0181520_10004867_pt1 | contig 22008 bp, 12 predicted proteins | sample PEATcosm2014_Bin_29_FD_132451 | JGI IMG/M metagenome (GOLD analysis project Ga0181520, IMG submission 132451) | Peatland microbial communities from MTU Mesocosm Facility, Houghton, MI, USA - PEATcosm2014_Bin02_30_metaG | ecosystem: Environmental > Terrestrial > Soil > Wetlands > Peat | place... | reverse complement strand
GGCCATCAAACACGACCGCAAGATCAGCCGCGACGTTGCCGACCAACACGGAGCGCACCAAGGCGCGGGCCGGTACAACAAGCAGTTGCTGCGCGGCGCCGACAAACTCGATGAACTGCGCACATTGGCTGGGCAGGTGCGACAGTACTTCTACAAGATCACGTTGCCGTGGTCCGATGAGGGATTCCGACTACTGCCGTCGAACCTCTACTTCGACTTGACGGCCCGTATGCGCGAGTTCGAGGCCAGCTTCGAGCAAGGCGTGGAGGGCTTTCTCCAGGTCTATCCGCAGTACATCGAGCAGGTGCGCCCGGAGTTGAACGGCCTGTTTCGCGAGGAAGACTATCCCGCCGCCGACAAGCTGCGCAAGAAGTTCGGCGTGAAGCTGGAGATCTTGCCTATCCCGACCGGCAACGACTTTCGTGTGCAGATGTCGGCCGAGGAGCAGGCGCGCGTGGCCCGCGAGATCGACGCCAACGTTCGCGAATCACTGACGCGCGGGACCGAGGACTTGTGGAAGCGGCTCAGGGACGTGGTTTCGCACATGGTGGACCGTTTGAACGAACCGGAGTCCCGCTTCCACGCGACGATGGTCACGAATGTCTTCGACCTGGTGGAGTTACTGCCTCGCCTGAACGTGAATGGCGACGCCGATCTGAACCGTTTCGCCGAGCAGATCAGGCAACGGCTGTGCGGCTTTACGGCACAGGACCTCAAGAAGCATGACCTGCTACGCGTGGCCACGGCAAACGATGCCGCGGAGATCGTTGCAGAGATCGATAGCGTTTTGCGTGATCGCGAAGCCAGTGTGCCGGAAGAGGCACCAGACGCTCCAACGGTCGATGACATCCTCACCCGTATGTCGGCGTACATGGAGGCGCCTGCGACGGCATGAGACACGAGACACCAGCAAACATTCGCATTCAGAAAGCGCGGACAACTTTATTGCTCGATCATCCATTCTTTGGATCGCTCCTGTTTCGCTTGAAGGGGCGCGAACAGCGGTCGATTCGAACCATGGCGACGGATGGCGTGTCGCTCTACTACAACCCTGAGTTCGTCGATACGCTGAACTCGGCAACGCTGGCCGGGGTGCTGGCCCACGAGGTTATGCACCCCGCGCTCCAACATCATGTGCGGCGTTCCGGGCGTGATCCAAAGCGGTGGAATGAGGCCTGCGATTATGCCATCAATCCGCTGCTGCTCGACGCTGGCCTCAGTCTGCCGGACGGCGTGCTTGTCGATCACCGCTTCCGCGGCATGAGCGCCGAACAGATTTACAACTTGCGCGATGCAGAAGCACGGCCCCAGTCTGGTGGCCAGAACAGTTCAAAGGACGGTGCCGGAGTTGGCGCGGGCGACACGCCAGAAAAACAAGACAGCACCGATGAGCCAACTGCACCAGAGACGGAGGGCGGCATCGGCCAGGTTCTTGATGCACCACATCCTGGCGAAGAAACGCCGAGTGCGGAAGAGCAGGCGCGAGAGTGGAGTGTTGCCGTCAACCAGGCTGTCACGCTCTCGAAGCAGGCCGGCAAGACTCCTGCGGGTCTGGCCCGCACTCTCGAAGGAGCCGCAGAGGCAACAGTGGACTGGCGTGAACTGTTGCGCCGGCTCTGGACCGACACAATTCCTGCCGATTCGAGTTGGATGCGGCCCAACCGCCGTCATATATGGAATGGACTTTATCTGCCTGGAGTCGTGCGCGAAGGCGTCGGCGAGATCGCCATCGCTGTCGATTGTTCCGGCTCGGTGAATGGCCGGTTGTTGCGTCTCTTTGAGGCTGAGGTCTGCTCGATCCTCGAAGGCCAGCGGCCACAATGCGTTCACGTCCTGTACTTCGACACTGAAGTACACAAAGTAGAGACCTATCAAGCCGGTGAACAAGTTCACCTCAATCCCGTCGGTGGCGGAGGCACAGACTTCAGTCCGTGCTTCGACTGGCTGGAGGAGCACGGCGTCCAACCGCAGACTCTGGTATTTCTGACCGATCTCTACGGGGCATTTCCCGACGACGCTCCATGCTATCCCGTGCTCTGGGCCTCAACCGGCAGTCGCTATGCGCCCTTCGGCAGCGTTATCCCCATGCAAGCGGCGTAGCCAATGCTCGGCTCGTTGGAACTGACACGCTATGGAGCATCCCATGAACAAGCAATTCTTCATCTTTACCGATGGTTCTGCCATCGGCAACCCCGGCCCTGCCGGCTGGGCCGCAATCGTGATTCACGGGACAAAGCGGCAGGAGATCGCCGGATCGGTTCCGTGGTCAACCGTCTCTGAAATGGAGCTTCGCGCCGCGATCGAGGCCCTGCGCCTGACGCCAGTCGGCGCCCAAATCGAATTGCGCTCGGACTCCGAACTGTTGATCCACGGAATGCGCTTTCTCGTCTTCCGCTGGAGACGTTACGGATGGCGAAACAGCCGCGGTTTCGAGTTGCAGCACCAGGAACTCTGGCGCGAGTTGCTCTACCTTAACGAATTGCGAACAATTCGCTGGCGGTGGATCAGAGGGCACAGCTGCCATCCGATCCAATCACGCGCCGATGCACTTGCCTACCAAGCAGCCAGAGCAGCCACCATTCAGGAACGAATTGCCGCCTGATGCTGCTGGTAGACCACAACTCCAGTGAAGGGGGAAACCATGTCAGCAATAGCTGAAACGAATTCGCTTTTTGAGATCGACGCAGAACTGGATGGCCTTCTCGATGAGATTGAGGAGCAAACTGCACAGGGTGGCGAACCTGCCGAGGAGATCGTCGCCCGTTTCCAGCAATTCTGTTCGGCCCACGATGAAAAGGTGGACCGGATCGGGCGCTTCCTGCGCCGGATGGAGGCGCGTGAGCAGTTCTGCCGCTCCGAGGTTGCCCGACTAAGCGACCGCGCCCGTGCCGCCGCTGGCAAGGTAGAGCGAACCAAGAACATGGTTCTCTACTATCTCATGAGCCGCGAACTCAAATCCATCGAGGGACGCGAGTTTACCCTGCGCGCCCAGAAGAACAGTCAGGACTCGGTACGGATCACCGATGAGGAAGCCTTGCCATTGGCCTATCGCAAGATCGATGCCCGCGTCGGCGGCGTCCTCTGGGAAACCGTTCTGGCAAATCTCCCCGACGAACTCAGCAAAATGCTGGAGTGCTCAGTGGAAGAGTCAAGGCCGGATACGGAATCGATCAAGGCAACCATACTCCGCGGGGAAGAAGTTCCCGGCGCTGAGCCGCGGCGGGGATGGCACCTGCGAATCAAATAGGAATGATTCAGCCTCTGAGAACATAAATTTCTCAGTGGCTAGGTGTTCTCAAAGTGGAAGAGAATCTTTTGGCCGCAGGTGGTGGGAGCGGCGGACGCATTCGCGTGTGAGGTCGCGTCCCAATTTATTGTCTGAACACCACCGGGCCAGCCCCGATCCCAGGTTTTCCAAGGAAATGATCATTGTCCCACGCCTCCGGACTCAACGGAGGCTTTCTGGCGCGCTGCCATTAGACGTGCGTTTAATTTCTCAGGCAACGGAGCGTGGGCGAATTCAATCTCCTGAGGAACCCGCCCCCCCTCTTTCTCCTTCAGGCATTGCTCATACATGTCTTGCTCCGTCAGAACAACGACCCTTCGCTTTGCCTCTACCATCGTGAGAAAGAGCATGTCAGACCGAATCTTCAGAATCTTGCCTACCGCGTATTTGCCGCCGGAGGTTTTGGCACCGCTGGTGGAGATTGTTGCAACAATGTTCTTGTCACCGCTCACGGCATCAAAGTCGAACACGCCGCCCGATCGGATTTTCAGCCTCTCCCGATAAAATCCCATGCCGAACTTCGTGGGCATCCATTCTTGCCTTACCCAATCTTCTACTTCAAGCTGAACCCTCGTGTCCGCCATATGGAGTCCCCTCTCAGATCTTTCCGGTTAAGGATGAAGCTGGTTCTTGCTTCAATCGCATGCGCGCGACTCGCGAATGCTGAACTGTCCCTTGCCGACGAATTGTGTCAGCAAGAAGAACAGGTTGATGTCTAACCCAACAGATTGCGCCAGAGTCGGATTCTGATCAATCAACCTCCAGAGACTGTACCCCGCTTCTTGCATCTCGATTCCGTCCTCATTGCCGATGCTGATTCCAGGCGTACTATACACATCCAAATCGCCCTTTGCATCCCATCCCGATTCCTTGAAAGCGAGGATGGCACTGCGCCATTCTTTGAGCGACAGATTGATTTTCTCGTCTTGACGACGCAGTTCCAGCGGTATATCAGGGTCTGCTTCCTCCTCGCTTGATTCTGAATCAAATAGAAACTCATTATCATCGTCATCAATTGAGATGGAACAGCCACAGAAGTCCTCTGAATGAACCGGCGGATCTGTGAATTCGTCGTCCCGTTCCATCCATGATTCATCCCAGCTGCCGTCGTAATCGGCACGTTCTCCGGGCTGCGCCTCCCATGTCATGGTTGTGAACGAATCGCTGCCCACGCCTTCGGTGTACTCGGATCCCCCACATGAGAGTGCGAGCATATCTTCACCGACAAAAAAGTGCCAAATAGATGAGCTGCCACAGCCCTCTTGCTGTATCCGGTAAGAGAGTTCAATGGTCACGCAAACCCCTTCAGTAACGCGGGGAAGTCGCGAAAGGAGATGCAGAACCTTGGCGATGCTGACCAGTTGGGCAGGACGGATGCTTTTGGATGCGGTCAGTCTCTTGAGCAGGCGATCTATGGCAGCAAGAACCTGCAGGTCTGCCTTGTTCAGCCGATAGGATTCGTTCATTTCGATGACTCCCGTGTTTCCAAAAATCCGTGGCGGGCGCGGTGGCGGGCCAGGCTTTGGCGGTGTTGGGCAGTGAGCGGGGCCAGCGGGAGGGCGGCGTCGAGGTCGAGCGCCTCCGCGGCCGGCGCGGTGAGTGCCGGCGAGCGCAGGACGGTTCCGTCGTCGGCGAAGCTGATGAGGCCGCAATCGAAGGCGGCATCCCAAAGGGCGGAGAGCAGCAGGCCGTTATGCACGTCCAGGCGAAGTTCATCGCTCTCGCACTCGGCCCAGGGCACGATGTGCGATGCGCGCAACAGGGCGGTGTCGGTGATCCCGGTGAGAGGACAGCGGCCATTCCAGTATTCGAGCAGCGCGTCACGGAAGAGCGATTGGCCGACTCTTTGAACGGTCAAGCGCTCGGCTTCCGTAGTGCGCGGCAGGAGGGCGGTGGCCTTCTTGAACGACTCCAAAGGCGCGTCGGGAAGGCTCACCCCCAGCTTGTAGACGCGTTCGAGTGTTTGGTAAAGCTCCTGGAGAGATGCGAAGGCGTAGATGGCAAATCCGGGGCTAGCGATTCCCGCTATCGCGGGCATTTCAAATTCGGCGGCGACGCCGGCGTGCGTGATGGAGAGCAGCCAGCTTCCTTGATCTTCGGCGCGAGCAATCCAGATGTCGCCGCAGGCGGTGGTGGAACGATAGCCGAGCCAGCCCTCATGAGTGCCGAGAGCGATGCGGAAGCCGCTTTCATAGGCGGCCTTGTGGGCTTCTTCGCGCACGACGAAGCCGGGCGGATTCTCGATTTCGATCATCTTACAAGTCAACCTTTAAGAGTCTTTCCTCAGCCGGTGCGCCCTTCACTACCAATCGCAGCCACGGCTCACGTTGGAAATGGTCTGGAGGAGCGGTCGTTGTGGTGAGTATGTATTGAAACAGCGGGGCAGGACCACATTCTTCAAGCTTGGCCGAGAACTCAAAGAGGTGCCTGTACACCATTTCGCTCAAATCAGCTTCCCGTGGGCTATCGTGAACCAGCATTCCCGGGAAGAACAGAGAACGCTCCAGGGACATCGCCAGGATCGCAAGGTCGAAAGCGACTACCTTAAGTGAATCAATTGCGACTGTGGATCTATAGCCCCCCAACTCTACATCCAATTTGAGACCATTCCCGTCCAGCTTTGCAAAGCCCCTAATGTCTCCAGGGACCAATTCGCGCAGCACAACGTCGAACCAATTGGACAGACTTGTGATTGACGCAGAACTGGAACCCCGGTACTTTGCGATACTGGCGCGAGTTTTTTCTAACTTATCGCCCATCTTTTCTGCGGCGGAGCGGGCACGATCAAAATTCACAATAAGCGCTTCGTACTGGTTGACATCCTCGATCACCTTTTGCGCCGCCCTAACTGAAGCTGAGGATGCGTCATGAGATTTCTCAATTGTTTTGAGGGCTCGATCGAGTTCATCAAATCGCTTCTTGCATCTAGCGGATTCAGCCTGTAATGTTGGCTCGTTTTGGCGCAAAGAGGATATCTCCCGGTCCAATTCGTTGACCTGCTCGCGCTTTCGAGAGATCTCCATCTGCAGACTATAGAGATCGCACGTTTGTGTAGAGATGTGGCAACCATCGGCGAGAGCTTTATCGATGCGAACCTTGCAGATAGGGCATACGGGATTCTTCTCGTTGACAAGACGTGTATGTGCTTCCGGCAACTCGCCCGCAATAAAAGATCGTGTTTCTTGCTTTGCAGCAATCTGGCCAGCGAGGAGTTTCACTTCTCCTTGAAACCGGTCAGATTCCTCCTTAGCCAAGTCTCTCTCGCGCCGTGCCTCTTCGACATCTGCAGGGTTAACACCTTCCGGCAACTTGAGAAGCTTGGAAAGTTGATCAGCTGCAGCTTTTTTCAACAGCGAGATGTCGATTGGCGTACCAGGGGGCGCCATGCCATGCTTCTTAAGCGAGGCAGGCAGATTCGCGCGGGCCATGCCGAGTTGCCATTCGAGACGACCGAGATGAGACTTCTTCCCGGCGGCGTTTTTTCTCTGGCGCTCTTCCTCTTGTTGGGCTGCTACTTCATCCCGCGAAAGACCACGAATGGCCGCACGAACGACAAGCAGCTTGTCTTCTGCAGACCGATTCACCACAGGGGAAGAAGAATCGCTATCGGACGATCTCCAATTCAGGGTATGGCTGAAACGGCATTCCTGGTCTCTCGTGGTCCATGCGAGTAAGGCCTTCCACGCGCCTTCCGAGCCAATGCTACTCGGCATTAACTTTGGGGAGTTGCCCATAAACGAGCGAGTAAATGCATCGATGAGCGAAGCCATTCCCGTTGCTTTGCGCTCCTCCGAAAAGGCATTATCGAGAGACCCACCAGCCTGAACGATGTCTCTGCGTCGATGCCCAAGCGACCGCAAGACAGTCCACACTTCACCGTCAAGGACAATCTCTGCACCCACCCATCCTTTGGGAAAGACCTCGCCGATTCGACGACGCAGATCGTCGGGAGCAAAGGTATCTTCGCCAAGGCAAAAGCGGAAGAGTCGACAGAACGTCGTTTTGCCTCCGCCATGACCAATTGGCGAGTCAGGCTTCTGAGAATCGGGCGACCAGACGATATTGAAACCTGGCCGTAGTAGAACATCCTGAAGAATTACGTTGGGTTCTCGCCAAATCACCACACGTCGAACCCACAGTTTGGGACCGATACGTCCCGGCTCCGGTGTCAGTGAGAACGCCGGACGCGGGAACAATTCAGGCGGCATATCCTTTCACCCAGGCCTGGACATCAGTTGGAAGCACGGTTATCGATCTCTCAATCACCATCCCCTCCAACACCTTCAGCACGAATCCAGCGCGTCCATCTGGCCAGCCTTCCGTTAGGAAATCTTGGACAGCAATTCCCGGTGCCCAAGTATCATTTTCAGTATCTTCTAGAAGAGCTTGCATACCCCGCAGTTGCGTGTAAGCATCACGCCATTCAACGCTGATGCGCGGTACAAAGTGAATCAAATTTGTGGCGTTTGAGACGCGGGCGCTATCCCCCACAAGCCGTTGCCAATTGTGGCACTCTGTCCCCGATAGCTGAGGCGTCAAATAACTCGGATGTAGCGCATAGACCGCTGCCAGGCGAACCTTGTCTGCTCGTGTTGGTACTGGGAGCTTCTTGAGGATCGCTGCAAGCTGAAGTTGAACCGAAACACTGTTGTAGGCCGACATCGCCCAGGTGCCATCGGGAAGTGTCGATGGTGTCGTGTACGCCGGAATTGCGACGGGGGTAATTTCGGGGGTCTCAAAAAGCGGGCCCGCGCCAAAGAGCGGATTGTCTGCCGAGTAATCTTTGCCGGTGTTGGCGAGCTGCTGCGCGGCAGCGGTGCGCTGGTCGTATGGCTCGGGCGCGGGCAGTTCGCCGCGTTCCATGCGGTCCCAGGCGTCCAAGATAAGGCGACGTGTGCGATATTCGCCGAAGCGTCTCACCTCGTTCTCTTTGAGGCCTCGAAAGGTCTCGGACGGATACTCCGAACCCATCACGTCGGCGGGGTCCAGAATGTAGCGCAACTCGTCGCGCGTCAGGCCGTAGGCGCGGGCATACCAGGCATCCAGTTCGGCACGCAGCAGGGCGCGGCGATCTTCGTCCCAGGCAAAGGGCGGACCGTAGAAAGCCAGATCGCGAGCCAACTCTGTTAAGGAATGGCTTGTATAGACGAGTTCCAAAATACGCGGCACAAGGAAGGCGCTCGCAGCTGGAGAGAATGCGGACGGTGGGAGAATGGGTAGCTGTTGAAGAATCTCAACTGTCAAATGCGTTCCGCCCAATTTCTGTCGGGCAATATAGTCAAGCGGCAAAGAGCAAAGGGTCGCAACAAACATTGCTATATATTCAGGGGCACCGCCTACGAACATGTTCCGGAGCGTATGACCTACACCTATCCGCGGATAAAATGAAGAAATCACAGTCCGCTCATTTGTAGTGTTAGTGATGTCACGCCAGCCCATCAGCCACTTGTGCTTCCATCGCTTAGTAGCGATTCTGCTCTCCACCCGTTCCTTGGCGACCCAATAGCGAGGCAGTGGCTCAAAGCGCGGTTCGGCCTTTTCATTGGTACCTGCTGTGCGGAACTCCTCTCCATCAAAATGAGCCCATCTATGGTCGAACTGGTGGATCATCTTGGCCTCGTATAGAGGCATAAATGCTTGGCCTTCGCATGACTCCCATCGATTGCCATTGAGAACTAGTCCTTTCGATTGAAGTTCACCAATTGAACGAAACTCGCCGCTACTATCCGCCATGTCGAACATCTTTGTCATGTATCCGAATTGCCACGGGTCTCCGTCTATGCCACGGCCCTCCTCCACCAAGACCGGAACCCTCGAATAGAGGCTGGCCGTCAGCTCGGCATCCCGGCGCGAACGAAAGATGGGCGCGGTCTTCGAGTTGGGGTTGATATCAGCAATTTGCTCAGGAGAGAGTGTGAATCGACGTTCTGGTTCGGACAACTGATCTGTCCCAGTCAGAAAGAAGGCAAAGGCGGCTGTCTCAATCTCGCTTCCGACTGTGAGAATACTGAATTTGAAGCTCCGATGCACGTTGGGGAAGATCCCATTTCTGTTCTCAAAGTCAATCAACTGGGCCAGTCGTTTCTGTTCCACCATCCAGCCGAAAAACGGCGCAGTCGTAGCGTCGGTCGCAATGCCGGTAGGCACAATGATGCCTGCCCGACCCTTCGTCGAGGTAAGCCCGACAAATAGCTCCGCAAAAAGAGCGTAGGTGTTTACATCGCCTCGCCCGGTCAAAGGGAAGCGACCACACTGCTCAGCATCCACACGCGCGAACTCAGAGGATGCTTCAGCGATACGTTTGGCCAATTCAAATTCGAGAAAAAGAGTGCGATCTCGGGTACCCTCTGGAGCCAATTTGATCTGCTCGATCATGCGTTCACGCGCGGCTGCGTTGGCCGCTTCAGCGATTGCCGGTTCGCGCTGTGCAAAGAATTCCTGCTCCTGAATCTTGATGCGTTCCCAGGGCGGATTACCGAGTACGATGTCGAAGCCGCCAGCGGCCATCACGTCCGGAAATTCGAGCGGCCAATGAAAGGCGCTGGCTGTACTGGCAAGCTGCCGGGCAGCGCCCAGGCGCGGGCCGTAGACCGTGCCGCTGCGCATCGCTGTCCAAACATCCGCGGTGGTGGGCACAAGAGACGCGTGCAGGTCGAGCGATTGTTCCTCCGTCTTGGGCGTGAGGAAGGCGGCTATATAAAGGTCTGCGGCCTGGGCGAGGTTGACCAGGCGTGGATCAGAGTGAGCAGAGTGAAAGCGGTCGCGCTTGGCTTCGACTTGCTGGACGGTATCCTCGGGTAACTCGCGAACTGCGCGCAGGGATGCGGCGAGCGGCGGCAATTCAACGGGCTGCGCGCGCCGTCCGGAAAAGTCGAGGAGTCCGGCAACCTCACCTTTGTCGCGTTTGTTGCGGCGGTCGAAGTCGCGGGCGGTTGGCTTGTGGTCGCCGGTGAGGGGTTTGTAGGCCGCGTCGGGGATTCCTTTTCGTAGAGCTTCCAGGTCAAAGATGCCAAGCAGCGAGTCGCCGACGCGGATATTAGCGTCGAGGAAGCCGAGTGGCTTACCCGGCTCGACGGTTTCAATCCAGAGGGCGACGCGGGTGAGTTCGACGGCCATGGGGTTGCGGTCGACGCCGTGAACGCAGCAGCGGACGGCATCACGAAGGGCATGGCGGTAGTCGGCTGTGGAGGGCAAGCCGCCGGTGCGCAGGCGCGCGACGCGGGTAGCGATGCGGCGGGCGGCGGCCAGCAGGAAATGGCCGGAGCCGCAGGCCGGATCGATGACGGTGACGGCGAGCAAGGCGGCGGGCGCATCCTCGGCTTCGCTCTCGACGCGATCGAGGACGGGGTCGAGGACGCTGTCGAGCAGGGCCTGCACAAGGCTGTCGGGAGTGTAGTAGCTGCCGGTCTTCTTGCGCTCGTTGCCCTTGGTCTCGACACCTTCGGCAAAGGCAAAGCCGCGGCCATCGAGTGTGAGGCGGGGAGTGAGTTCGAGCAGCCCTTCGTAGACGGAGCCGAGTTCTTCCGTCTCCATGTCGCGCCAGTTGACGGGGACGATGACGCTGTCGTCGCGCAGCCATGCGAGGCGGAAGATGGCTTCCATGAGGGCACGATTCGAGAGGCGAGCCGTGTCGAGGCTGGGGGTTCCGTGCTGCTCGAATAGGCCTCCGAGGGCGGGCAGAGCAAGGCGCGGATCGCCGTTGGCCAGCGCACGGAAGACGATGAGCAAGCCTTCCCAGCGGTCGTGAAATTGATCCCAGCCGCTGCGACGAATGGCGCGATCGCGCAGGGCACCGAGAGAGTAGCCCTCGGCGTAGACCTTGCGGGTCTGGTCCGGGGAGTCGGGCGGATGAAGGAGGCTGCGGTCTTCCGCGGCAAGCAGGAAGATGAGGCGATAGACAAGGCGAAGCAGCTCATTGAAGAACTGCGGCATCGGCAGCCGGCCACTGGCGAGCCGGTCACGGAGATCGGTGTTCGCCGCATTTGAGAGGAATCCGTTACCGAGAGCGAGCAATGCTTCCTTGACGCCAATGCTGAGGCGCTCGCGTGCTGCGAGGCCCTCTTTGCTGCCGGTCTCGCGCCAGCGTTCGAGAGCACAGTCGGTGACCGGGCTGGCGGGCTGACCGAAGCGACTGTCGTGAACGATGAGCCAGAGCGCGGCAAAGCCGGCGAAGTCCTCATTTTCGAAGATTTGCCGCAGGTTGGCTTCTAAAAAGGCCGGGCGGGTCAGGCTCTGGTTGTCGCGGAGAAGACGGAGGCGCTCGCCGTTGCAGCAGAATCCCCAGAGGGCATTGTCGTCGGCATTGAGCCATTCCTGCAGCGAAGATGCGGCGGAGCGGCGACGATCATGCGACAGGCTGGCGCTGGCGTGGTCGAGATCATCGGCAGGCGCAACAACGACGACGGGAACGCGGCCTTTGAGAGCTTCAAGCGTGAGGATGTAGGTGCGTTCGCCGTGGACTTTGGGCGCAGTGACCGGCTCTATGTCCGTGAAGCCGAAGACGTCGCGCAGGAGTTCCTGGGTAAATCGGACTGTGGCCTGCTGGGAGGGATGTACGCCAGCGAAAAGCTCGCGGAAGAGTGCCTGGCCAATGCGGAAGTAGCGCGCTGTCTCGTCGCGAAGGGTAAGCCCCTTGGGGATGTGATAGCCGGTGTCGGTCTGGTCCGTCGCCTTGCGCTCTGCCACGGCGGCAAGCTTGGCAGGCGAGATGAGTGAGCCTTCGAGGCTGATGGCATCGAACGCGAAATCTGACTTGCGGACGCGAGCCATGTTAGATGCCTCCCGGAATGAGAACGAAGAGGCCGACTACGTCGGCGGGCAGGACGGGCTCGACGGTCACACGGGGCACACCGCCAGTTTGCGACAAGGCGGACCGCACGCGATCATGATCCAGGAGCAGGGCAGCGGCGCGCTCGCGGCTGTAGGCGGCGATGGGGCCTTCGCTTCGCAATGCCAACTGCACGCGCTCGCGGGCCTGAGTGAGGAATCGCTCACGGGCAGATGGTGCGAGATTGTCGCTGGCGGATGACTCCAACAATTTGAATGCTTCTTCGCCGCTTACATAGGTATCAAGTTGAGTGCCCGAATACGCGAGGGCTCCGGCCTCTTCCACGAGGAGCAGCCTATCTTTGCGACCATGCACGATCAGTTTGAATCGAAGCCGCAGGAGAACTAGCGTGGTCATGGTCTGGACCGCCAGGGAGGGCCAAACGCCGGTGCGGCCTAAAGACGGAACAGTGGAGTCTCCCTGATGAAGCGCTCCTTCGAGGAGAAAATCAGCGAGAACGGCGGTCATGGGATGGCTGCGTACAATGACTTCGGTCCCTGCGGGGCCAGGCTCCTCGAAGACAATTCGCCGAGTACCTTCCAGGCCGCGCGCTGATAGACGCTCACGCAGGGCGAGCGGGAGTGCATCGAGATGGGCTAGGGTGACTCCGTTGTTCGCTTCCTCAAGAGGTGCGTTTAGGCGGCTCATCGCCCGCTGGAGGAATCGACCGACTTCAGCCGGACCGCCGAGGAGACTCCGCCACCGATGCCATTCAGGAGCTACTTCTTCGGGGCGAATGGCGTTCTGCGCAAAGCGGGCGCGGGAGCGACGCTCCCCCTCTTCCGCGTCATGCCAGCGGGTCTCCATGTGGGCGGCGTCTTGGGAGAAGTCGATGCCGAAGTCCAGCCGCATCTGTTGCGTTCGTCCCTTGCGGAGGAGGACCGCGTTCATGAGCGCACCGGCGACAGCCGAACGCTGCTCGGGGAGCGGGACGGTGACGCCTGTGGCTTGTCGAATGGCTTCTGCTTTGCGAAGAATCACTTCGAGGACTGCGCCGTCGATGGCACTGTCTGGCGAATAGAGAAGCACGGAGCGGACGACCTTGGCGGGCTGCCCAAAACGATCAACGCGACCTTCCCGCTGTTGATGGCGGGTTGGATTCCACGACAGGTCATAGTGAATGACCGAGTCGAAGAGATGCTGCAGGTTAATGCCCTCAGAGAGGCAGTCGGTGGCAACAAGAATTCTCTGCTCCGCCTCAACCATGAATTCGACACGGGCGCGGCGGTCCTCAGGCGTGAGAAGCCCAGTAACAACATCGACGCGCAGCTTTGGAAATGCCTTGCGGAGCCCTGCTGCGACATGCTCTGCGGTTGCAATGAATCGGCAAAACAATATCGGATTGACTTTCTCAGCAAGTATCGGCCGGAGGAGAGCGACGATGGCATCGAGCTTGGGATCGGTAGCGCGTGTGAGCCGCTCGGCCTGTTGAACCAACGCACGTAGTTGAGCGTCGTCAGCCACGATCGAAGCTGGTTCGACATCGAGGCCGTCCGCTTCGTCTTCATCACACAACTGCTCTTCGAGAACGTCCACATCGTTGAGGCGAGTGCGGAGCGCGCTCAGGGCGGCAGAAGGAGAGGATCCTACGCAGCGCATGAGCGCCAGGGTACTCCAGAACGCAAGCCTGCGACTGTGCTGATCCTCGCCGGCGCCTTCCACGACTCCGAGGCAGTAATCGAGCACCGCATCATGGAAGGCTTGGTGGTCACCGTTGAACCGATAAACTTCCTCTCTGCTTAAGTGCTTCGGAAACGAACGTTCCTCGCCCCACTCGCGCCCGGTGATGTCAATCCGCCTGCGCTGGACGAAGTGCCGAGCCAAGCGCCTGCGGCCGGCTTCATCTTCGAGGGAGCCACTTGAGAATTCAGAATTTACCAGTCCCAGCAATCGGTCAAAGGCGTCTTCGTCGCCACTGTGTGGCGTTGCGGTCAGTAACAACAAATGACGCTGCTCGTCGTCTGCGAGCCTCTTCAGGAGTTCAAACCTCTGCTGGCGTCCCAAGTGTGTTCCTACACAGGCATGTGCCTCGTCTACGATGACGAACTGGGGGCAAGCGCGTGCGAAACTCTCGCGGCGCTTCTCGGCCTTTATATAGTCAAGGCTAACAACGGTATACGGGTGCGCCCCAAACAGCGTCTGCGATACTGCGAGCGTTCGTTCAAGTCGAGCAGCAGATGAGGAAGTGATAGCAACGGCATCGATGTCGAACTTGGCACGAAGCTCCGTCGTCCACTGATCGACTAGTTGCGGCGGGCAAAGGATCGCGAAGCTATCCACTTCGCCACGGTCAATCAACTCACGCAATATCAGGCCGGCCTCAATGGTCTTTCCAATTCCGACGTCATCAGCAATCATCAACCGCACAGTGGCAAGGCGGAGGGCCATGAGCAGTGGGACCAATTGATAGGCGCGGGGCTCGAAGGCCACCCGAGAAGCAGAACGGAATGGTCCCGCACCGCGGCGCAGCGAAAGCCGCAGGGCCTCCGCAAGAAGGCGACCAGCATCCTGGGTTGCCAGGTCCTCCAGTTTCGGTAGATCAAATCGTGCAGGCACGACCGGTTCGGTCTCAAGAGCGGGGTCAAGCAATTGAATGTCGGATTCGCTTCCGGCCAGAGGCCGGAGGCATAGCAGGCCCTGAAAAGGAGACGGAAGCGATACCCATTCCCGTCCGCGTGCCTGCACCAAATCTCCAGGAGCAAAAGTTGCCGTCATTCAAGTTCTCCTAACAACTTTGCCAATTGGGCCGGCGGTTGGGAAGGCATTTCCTTCGGAAGAGTAAAAACGGTGAACGCCATGGATTCAAGTTTGGCAACGACCTCTGGTGAAACATTATCCAATACCGCTACTACCCGGTGCTCGCGCCATACAAGCGGCAAAACCATACCATCGATGTTAAGTGGCTTGTCTGAGGGCATGGCTAGTCCCCATGCCTCAATTGCTTCAACCCAAGGTTCCAGCCCGTTCGGCGCCGCTTGCCTTCTCTCTTCAGTGTGAACAGTTGAGGCAGCGAGCTTCAAGAGCAGACGACAAGCCTCGGAGTCGGTTCGGTCAATGCATTCGTGGTCGGGCTGGTTGTAATAAGACAAAAGGCAACGATAGCAGCCCTTCACGCACCTTGCATCTGGATCGGTCGTTAGCTGGCCGATGTCTTGAGCTGCGATTGCCGCATCAAGATTCTCGTAATGCATAAGCTCCAGGGCCGCTCTTGCGACCTCGGCAAGCTTGTCCGGCTCCTGAATGACTCTGCTCAATACACCTGCGCCGCCTTCAGTGGCCTCGTAAACAAGGATCGCATTTCTGCGGTCTCGCGATGGAACCGGCTCTGTGTAAGTCTCTCCCTCTTCTAGCTGAAAGGTAAGTTCCAAGCCACGCAGAAGCGCATGCTGCAGGGTAGCTGCGGTGACCTCACTCGGGCGGGTATCCGGAAAACGCAAAAGGACTGCGTTTTTGTTGTCCTGAACGATCGGGACAATCCTCTGTGGTGGCGCTACTTCGGGGTCAACTTCTCCGTTCTCGGCCTCATCTTCCCCTTTGGTCCAACGACCATTTGAGGTATTGATGAAGAACCCCAATAGACTCCGTTCCTTGCGCCGCCGCAGACCTTTATTGATCCGGCTGATCAGTGCTCCGGGAGCGTAATCGAGAAGCAGCGTTGGTTTATCGTTCAATTTGGCGCAAGCCGAGAGGACATCAAGTGTTCCCTCGCGGATGGACCACGAGAAAACGGTTTGAATCTCAAATCCCTGCCGCTGCCGGTCTTCGTCGTTCGAGGTAATTCGCAGAGCCGCTTGAGTCTCAACATTATCAATTCTCAGAATGTCGCGAATTGGATCGACTCCGGACAGGCTGGCACTGCAACTGATACACCGCTCAACTTCTGCTTCATGAGCCGCACCGCATTGATCGCAGACAAAAAGGGTTTCTGTGGGAATCCTTCCGGCATCTTCCAGTTGGCGTCCCGGCGGCAACTTAGCCTTTGTGACCCTGTATGCGCGTCCCTCATGGTAGATGAGACTCCTCGGTCCAAACTCTGCAATTGCTAAGAATCTGGCTCTTTGCAAGTAAGTTGCCTTGCTGGCGCCAGCTCCTGCCGGAACGTACGCATAGAGCGGCAAACGCGGGAAATTGTATCCAGGCAAGAATCCTTCTGTTGCCAGATAACGGTATGTATAAAAGTCGGATCCAGTGGACGAAGTGCCGCGCTCCAGCAGGGCGATCTGCTCGTTAGCCTGTAGTTGCTCAGACCGCACTTCTCGGCGCTCCTGGGCAGACAAACCCCGCATTTCTGAACGCCTGTTGGCCTCTGTAAGCTGCCGCCGTGCACTTTCATAAAGCTGTCGCCAGCGTGAAAATGCACGGTCAAAACGCTCTGCAGCATGTTCGCTGACCGCTGCTGCAAACGCATCCCGGTCAGCGGCCCAAGGCGCCTTATCTGCTGGAAGCTCATTGGCAACACTCGCGAGGACCCGAAGCATGCCTGCTGCTGCGTGCTTGGTCAGTGTCGGTGCCTTGATTGCATTCATCAATTCCTTGACGAGTGGAAGCCCATCCTGTTCAAGGTCTAGGACATGAGGAATGTCCGGCTTCAGTTCCTGGCGGGACTCAGCAAGCCAGACCGCATGAAGATGGGATTCGATCAGGTCGCGATTGGCCAGTTCCAAAGAAGGCGCCCTCACAATTCCGGCGACCATTTCCTGTGGTTTTGAGAAGTAGTGCTGATCATGTGGGCTCTGGGCGGCGCAGTAGGAAATCACTAACGCAGCTTGCCCCGATCTTCCAGCACGCCCAGAACGCTGTGCATAGTTGGCCGGCGTAGGCGGAACATTGCGCAGGTAGACCGTATTTAGCGCGGAAATGTCTACACCCAACTCCATGGTCGGCGAGCAGAACAGTACGGGAAGAAATGAATTGGTCTCCTCCGGCAGCCATTTCTTAGGCGTTTCGTTGAGCTCTTTACGGTCATCGGCACCAAAACGAAATCTGAATTCTCGCCACTGGCGGCGTTCCTGGTCCACTTGAGCAGTATGCTCGCGCCCTTCGAAGCCAAATAGCCCCTCCCCGCCCCTCTCCAACATCTCGGCCAGGGCTTCGTAAAGCTGGACGAAGTACCGATTTCCAGAAGATTCCTCACCTGAGATTGGCCCAGCAACAAGCCGTACCGCGCCAGCATTGAGTTGCCACCCTTCAACATCGAAGCTGGTTCCAACGCGTCGGACGTATCCGTACCTCTCAGCGGCGGAGAGCATAGCATTGAGAGTCGGGGTGTACTCGTTCGCTGCGAGTCGGCGATTCCATATGTTGGCGCTCCTTATTTGGCGTGCCATATTGCTGCTTGGACCAGCCTTCACAATCAGCGCATCATCGCGAACACCCGCCTGTACAGGAGTGAGAATGAGAGCTGCGGCTCTGCGAAGATCTTCGCGCAGAGGAACGCTCCATGGCTCCCGCAGGTGCTGCTGAGATGCTATTGCCAGCGTCTCGATACTGGTTTGTTGTAGAGCCTCAGTCGTAACTGCCAAACCCCGGCGTAGGATGTCGAAAAGGCAACGGAATGCCCTTTCTAGGACTTCTCGCGATGCTTCACGCAATGGAAGTGGCGCACCCTCGAACAGGTCCCGTTGCGAGATGAATTCATCAAGTCCGGGATAGTTTGCCTTGACCAGGCCCAGTTCCTCAAGATTTGGGTTGGTGTACCGCCAGCCTCGGCGCTGGTCAGCCCAGATCCGATGAGTCAGTACCTGACCAATTGTTCGCTCCGCCTCAATTTGGCGCATACCGATGGCATCAGGATCAGCCATCCATTCCTTGCGCCTATCTCTATTGGAAGCAATGAACCCCAACTTCTGCCGTACACGAGTACCGAAATCTTCCTGAGCAAGGCCTTCGGGACCAGCGGACCTGGCCGCAGCAAGAATGGCGCCACGTAATAAGGAGACGAACAGGAAGTCATTGAAATGACCTGCTTGCAATGCTGCATCCTGACGATTGTCAGTAAAGGCCAGGAGCTTGCGCTTGTCCATTTGAATGTTGCGCACGGTCTCATTCATCCAGCGAAGTGCGCTTGAAGCAAGAACTGTTGTAGCTGAGCTACGGCCCTCGGCTGACAGGCCAGCCAGTTTGTTTATTTCCCGGGCTTGCGATGCAGGCTGGTCTTTGCATGCCGGGCAGAAGCGAAACTTGCCCGGAATAAACCAGGCCGAAATCCCATTTCCGCCAATGGCGCCAGAGGCGTCAACTGTGATTGCTTCAAGCTGGAAATTCCTCTTGTCTGTGCGAATTCTATCTACACCACCTCGCGATTCACGCCACTCCTCGGGATAGTCCTCCGGATTTCCGGCGAACTGAAAATCCTCGTCATTCTTTCGAAGCGGGACTATGTACCCGGCACGTATGTCGGGATCCGCATCGTCCAAGGGGCTTTCATCAATCGCGCGGGGTATGGCTCGCTCAGTACCAACTTCTTTGATTAGAGAGACTGGATGGAACTCCTGCCCGCACCGGCGGCAAAAGAACATCGAATACAGCCGGGCGTCCGGAAGGTCGGGGTCAAACCTCTGCCCATCGAGAGTAACCTGCCGCCTCCCCTCCCCCAGCAAAGTTGCATAGACCTGGCCTGCACCCGATACGAACCGATGGAGTTTGAAGGCAAGGAACGCGCGATTTCCGCTCCCTCCTCTTTGAGAAGCGGGTTGGCTCATGAGAGTGAGCATGGCCTGAATCTGAGATTTGCAAACTGCCGGGTCTCTTTCAGTGAGTTCTGAAAGCCGCTGGGCGGCGGAGGCCAGTGTGGTTGGCACCCGCCGCGAGAGCTTTTGACCATCATCAAGTCCAATTTGGAGTTCAATCCAGACTACCAAGGGATGCACTTTGAGTTCTTCGTCCGTGAGAACCTGAGCTGGCTCCTGGTCAAGAACGCAGGCCAGTGGAGTTCTAAGCTCATCGTTCACGCGCAGTTTCGAATCTGTTGCCCGATTCAGACTTTCGTCTATCACCGCGTCGTTCGGGATAGATGTCCCAAACAGGCGAGAGGCTACTCCGGCGACGGCCGCGGCCTTGGCGTCAATGCCGCCTTCACTCGCCATCGTCGCCGAGGTCCCAATGCATATGGGATTCTTGCCCCGGCAGAGCCGGTCACGGAGCCTGCGAACCAGCATCGCCACGTCGGCGCCCTGACGGCCGCGATACGTGTGAAGTTCGTCCAGAACGATGTAGTCAAGACCCTCTGCATTCGCAATCACCTGCCGGTCCCGCTCACTTTGCCGGGTCATCAACAGTTCAAGCATCATGAAGTTGGTCAGCAGAATGTCTGGTTTGGAATGCCGAATTAGATCACGTTCGTCTTGGTTCTCCTGGCCCGTGTAACGCGCGAATGTGGGACGAAGGTACTCGGGCAGGCCAGCCTGGTCAATGAACTTCTCCAGTTCGCTCATCTGGCTGTTGGCCAGCGCATTCATCGGGTAAACAATGATCGCCCTGGTTCGACTGCTTTCTCCCGCCGCTCGTCCACGAATAGCCGAATCGATGATTGGAATGAAGAAGCATAACGACTTCCCCGACCCCGTCCCGGTCGTGACGACGAAGCTCTGTTTCTCCTTCGCCTTTGCGATTGCTTGGGATTGATGGCGGAAAAGTGTAAGCGGCTGCCCATCGATCCGAAATACTTGTTCAGTTTTCTCGTGAAGAGTGCCTTCGGCAACTAGTTGGGAAATGGAATCTCCAACCTGGAAATGCGGGTTGATGCTGACAATCGGCTCCGGCCAGAATCTGCCGCTGGCATATACCTGGTCCACTTGATCCCGTATGTCCTGGGCTCGGATGGTGGTAAAAGAGCGTGCAAATCGTTCATAATCCCGGACAAGAGCAGAATCTAGATCAAATACATCCATTGGAGATCCCCGCTGGCCTCTATCCACCAAATTTGAGCCATCGGCCGAGGCGTTGAGGTGCCGGTTAGCCCACGAACCGAAACTCTGCTCATCTGGACGCAGATCGGCTGGATGTTCAATGAGTTACCTAAGCATCATCCGACATTTGCAGTCCCATTGTCCAAACTTTCGAAATGAGAACTCGCTAGATCCATAAAGATGCGCCCCCACGATGGTGCCGGATCATTGGCTCCCGATCACGGTGATTGCGAGTCCCGTGCATAGTTGGCCCCCGATTTTCCCTGACATCTGAGGTTGCAGATCAATCATCCCAAAACCAACGTATCAAATCCCACAGTACTCCAGGAGGAAACCGTGAGACTTCGCCACAATCAACTCTGCCCGATCCACCGCTCAGTCTCCTGCTGCGGCAGAGAGACAATCCCGAGAGAAAGACGCCAGCGCCGGATGGGCGTTCGGCGCATCGAAGATCCACATCATCCCAGGGGATACCGGGAACTCCGCTCGACCGGAGAAATGCGGAAACTGCTCGACCGGAAAATTGCCACCCAGCGTGGCATGTGCGCCCTCTGCAACGAAGCGTTCACTGATTATGGCGACATCGTACCTGACCATATCCATCCCCGCGGCATGGGCGGGGCATGGCGGGACGACCACCCGGAGAACATTCAGGCAGTCCACTGGTGGTGCAACGGGGAAAAGGGATCGAACAGAGTATGATCTCCAACAGGAGCACAATTCATCTATATCTACTGTATTTACAAACAGATGCAAACAGTGATCTTGCCATAAGTACAGGATTACCGCATAAATATAACAATTTATGTTATATTAGATACGTGACCGGAGACGAACTCAAAAATGCCCGCAAAGCGTCTGCATGGACGCAAGCCCAAGCCGCCGCGAGGCTCGGCGTGACCCAGGCATATTTGTCGATGGTCGAGCGGGGAGAGCGGGCTGTCTCCTCAGAACTTGCCTCAAAAGCAGTGGAAGTCTTTGAGGTTCCGGCCACGGCGCTCCCGCTCACTGAATACAAGACGCGCGCGCGCGACGCCGGCTTCTTCCAGTCGATGCTGGGCAGCCTGGGCTATCCGGGCTTTGCGTATCTGCGCAGTTCGGTCCGATTGAATCCGGTGGAGTTGCTGATGGAGGCATTGGACACGGACGATCTGGATTCGCGGGTTACGGAATCGCTAGCGTGGCTGCCTTTGGCCTACCCACATCTGAACTGGGATTGGCTGACCGCAAATGCAAAGCTGCGGGATCGCCAGAATCGGCTTGGGTTTGTGGTCGAACTGGCGCGGCAGGCCGCAGCGAGAGAAGGAAGCTCCCAGTTGGAAGAGGAGTTGGCCAACCGTGTCGCCAGACTGGAGCCCTCGCGCCTGGTGAAAGAAGATACTCTATGCAGAGAATCGATGACACGCGTCGAGCGGGCTTGGCTGCGCGAGCATCGACCAAAGTCGGCCGAACACTGGAATCTGTTGACAGACCTAACCGTGGAGCAACTCGATCATGTCGCCCTCTAACCAGCCGCCGGAACCATGGAACTCCTTCTTCAGGGAGTTGGATGAGGCAGTCGATACTACCGTGCGCCTCGACTGCATTGGCGGGTTCGTCGTCACGCTATTGTATGGACTGGAGCGGCCCACGGCGGATGTCGATGTCGTCGAGCTTGCGCCACGCGCCGCCGCTGAGATAATGATGGAACTTGGCATACGCGGCGGGCCGCTGCATCAGAAATACCGTATATACCTTGACCGTGTCGCCGTTGCCGCCATTCCGGAGAGCTACGAGGATCGTCTTGTCGAGATGTTCCCCGGTGCCTACTGCAACCTCCATCTGATGGCGCTTGACCCTTACGACTTGGCCCTATCGAAACTCGAAAGAAACAGCCAGAAAGACCGCGACGACGTTCGCTTCCTGGCGCGAAGCATTCCCTTCGACCTGGACATTCTTCGGGAGCGTTACGCAACGGAGTTACGCTGGCAACTCGGTGTTCCCAAGAG
>Ga0181520_10004864_pt1 | contig 22013 bp, 17 predicted proteins | sample PEATcosm2014_Bin_29_FD_132451 | JGI IMG/M metagenome (GOLD analysis project Ga0181520, IMG submission 132451) | Peatland microbial communities from MTU Mesocosm Facility, Houghton, MI, USA - PEATcosm2014_Bin02_30_metaG | ecosystem: Environmental > Terrestrial > Soil > Wetlands > Peat | place... | reverse complement strand
TGTACGGCGTGTGAATTTTGGCGTAGCCGTAACAGCTGAGGTGGTCGGCGCGCAAGGTGTCGATGGAAATCAGGATGACCGATGGCGATTGCGGCGCGTCCTGAGGGATGCAATGAATCACCGGGCACCATAGCGTCAACCAGATCCCCAAAGTTAGTACGAGCCGAATACAGCGGCGCGTCGTGAACGCGCGAAACGCGTCGAAGCCGCAATGCGGACTCCGGCAAAGCGCGAAAAAATGCAGCACGCAGTTCATACGGTCGGAAGTCAGTATATCTGATGGTGCTGGCGATTGCCTTCATGGGTGGAGACGTGTATTTTATCGACTGGGTATCGTCCAAAGAACTTTGTGATTCGTGGAGCTCACTCGATGCGTGCACAAATCCGCGTGGTTGCGTCCATTGTCATGGCTTTTATTGCTTCGATCCCGACGTCCGCGCAGAACGCGTCTCTCTTCCGATTCACGGAGAAGCCCGGGTCCTACGTAGTGGGATTGAAGGTCGTCCAGCAGTACGATTACTCACGCATCTACCGGGGCCTGACGGACGACCTCGGCAAGCCTTATCAAGGCGAGCGCGCCCGGCCCTTGCAAACGCTCGTCTGGTACCCCGCAGGTCAGAGCAGCGCCAAGCCAATGACCGTGGGCGACTATGGCGCCTTGCTGGCCACCGAGACCAGTTTCAGCAAGCCGCGGATGTCGGTCGATTCGGAGGATTGGATTAAGGGCATGAAGCCCACGCTGGCGATGCCTCTGTGGGCGGTGCGCGATGCTCCCCTGGCCGCCGGGCGCTTTCCTGTGGTGATCTATGCCCCCAGTTTCTCCGCCATGTCCTGGGAGAACGCAGACCTCTGCGAGTACCTCGCTAGCCACGGCTATGTCGTCGTCGCGAGCCCCGACATGGGAGTAACCACCCGCGGTATGACCGCCGACGTTCCGGGAATCAACGCGCAGGCTCGCGATATTTCCTTTCTGATCGGATACGCGCAGACGCTGCCGGATACGGATCTCGCGGGAGTGGCCGTGGCTGGGTTCAGTTGGGGTGGCATCTCGAACCTGTTTGCCGCGGCGCGCGACAATCGCATCGATGCCCTAGTGGCGCTGGACGGCAGCCTTCGTTACTTCCCCGGTTTGGTGAAGCAGGCCGGCGACGTGCATCCCGAGCAGATGGCCATTCCCTTACTCTACTTCGCCCAGGGGGAGATCACACTCGAAGATCAGGCTCGCTACTTCACGGATCCTAGCAAGAGCGAGGGCCCGAACGTGTTGAACGCATGGACGCACGGAGATTTGATCACGGTGCACATGCTGGGGTTGGTCCACGTCGAGCATAGTTCCATGTATCAGCGCAACGAGGACACCTGGAAGGGCTACGCGGCCGACCATAAGGCCGACTATGAGCGCGAGGACGGCACCGCGGGATATGCCTGGATCGCTCGTTACACGCTCCAGTTCCTCGACGCCTACCTCAAGCACAACGCCGAAGCGTTGGCCTATCTGAAGAAAACTCCGGCCGAGAATGGCGCGCCCCGACACTTCCTGTCGGTGAACTATCGTCCGGCCAAGGGTCTGCCGGCATCGTTCGAGGCCTTCCGGGCGGAACTGGGCCGCCAGGGCTTCGATCACGCCGCCGAGGTCTATGCGGCAATGCAGAAGGAAAAAGCCGACTTCAAGCTCGACCAGCATGCCGTCAATGCGTGGTCCTACGAACTGATGTCGGCGAACCACCTGCCCGAGGCCATCGACCTGCTTAAGCTCAACGTGCAAATCTATCCCGATTCGGGCGGCGTTTACGACAGCTTGGGCGAGGCCTACATGAAGTCGGGGCAGAAGCAGTTGGCGATCGAGAGCTATAAGAAGTCGCTGGAAAAGGACCCGACGAATGACAATGCCAAGGACAAGCTGAAGGAGTTGGAAGCCGAGACACCGCCAGCAAAATGAAGGCAGCAGCATGTAGGAGCCAGCGGCGCTGGCCCGGGGCCGAGCGCTGCTCGGCCCTACATCCACACAAACCGGCCCCACGCGGGCGGGACCGATGCGTGGGCGGGAAGAATCCCTTAACGAATCGGAGGATAGAGGCCGAACGTTTCTTCAACTTCGCGGATGCGCTGACGGCGGAAGTGATTCAGGTGCAGCGCGGCCACGGTGGCGCGGCCCACGGCTGTGACTCCTTCGATTTCTTAGCCTTTGAGTTGGAAGTAGTCCGACCAGAGTTGGCCGATAGGGTGAAATAATTGCACGTTGTCGCCCGTTGCCGGGTCAACCGCAGTGGTCCTGCTGCCTTTACGCAGATTGCATCCCGGGCAGGCCAACGCGATGTTCCCCAAATCAGAACGCCCACCCTGGCATTGTGGGAGGACGTGCTCGATATGAAACGTGGCTCCTTCCAGGCTTTCGTGCATAAGCCAGTATTGGCATCGCGCGCCAGCGCGCGCCCGAACTGCGCGGGACAGTTCTTCCGATACCTTCATTACGGCAGCTTGCCTAAAATCTGCAATGCCTCGCCACGCACAAGCGACAATTGCTCGCTCAATTCGACCAATGCTTCCAGCTCTTCTCTTTCAGACTCCTGCAAGAGGCCCTCGTTGTTGCGGTCCATCAGTTTCTGGAGACGATGGTCCGCCTTCGAGGGAAAATGGAGATTTCCAACGGCCTCTACCCAGTCGACCGGCGCGGCGATTGTTGAGTTCACATCGTCATCTTAAGACGCCAAGCCGTGGCTGTCAATGGCGGGGGCAATCATTAACCTGGGCGCGCCGAGATCAATGCGCTGGCGGCTGCTGGGATCGTTTCAGGGCAGGCAAGATGGGTGAGCTGGCCAGGTCGCGCTGGTAGTCCCAATATGTGTCGCCGCAACCGAGCCGATCAAACTGTCTCGAAATGAACCGCGCCGCGCTAGCGGCAGATGGATTTTCGTAAAACGCTCCCCATTCGCCCACCAGCATGGGCATCTCCAAGGTCCGGGCAAATTCCGCATGGCGGCGGAAGATGAATTCGACCCGGTCGTTGCTATTCAAATCGATCGAATCCGTATCGGTAACGAGGTCGTACCCATGGGGAGCGTAGGCCTGCTCGAGATCGCGTTTGCCGTTAGCACCGTTGAGCCGTGTGAGGGCGCTCGGGATGCCCATATTCGCGGACATGGCAGGTTCGAGGAAAACGATGTGCCGGGAATCCACGGCGCGAATGGCCTTGTGCACGCGCACATACATGGGCATCAAACGGTCGCGTTCGAAGGCTTGCATAATGGGCGTGGCCGGTTCCAGCATCTCCGTAAAGAGCGTCATATCCTTCAGCCACTCGGCAATCTGCCTTCTCCCTTGCGCCGTCCCTTCCATAGAAAATAGCTCTTCCGGGGTGGGTGCCTTGGGGCCAAAGTGGATAGTTAGAAGTTCGGCGAGTTTTCCGAAGGTAGCCTGAAGCACTCGCGGGGCGTCCTTGCCTGGATACGGCTCATTCATCAGGTCGTAACCTATTACGGCGGGTTCGTCGCGGAAGCGCTGAGCGACAAATTGCCACACTTTCGCGTAATGATCCTGAAGCCCCTCGCCATCGGGGGCAGGGCTGCTGGCCCAAAAGTGGTCGAGGGCAGACTGAACGGCGGGGCTGGAATAGTAGGCGTCACTCCAAACAGCGGTGGGGGTAAAGGGCTGGCCCTCGTCGAGGGTGGCCCACGCGGGCGCGCCGTCGGAGAACTTGACGCTGTAGAGGTCCTGGTGCATGTCCAGCAGGACGTAAAGTCCCTGCGTTTTGGCCCACGCCACTCGCTGGGCAATACGGTCGAGGTACCCGCGGTCAAAATGTCCGGGCTGTGGCTCAAGACCGTCCCAAAAGATGGCGAGCCGGATGCAATTCATGCCCCAGCTTCGAATCGTGGCAAAATCATCTGGCTTAAGGTCGCCAACATATCCTGCATCTGGCGACTTGCTTGCGACATTAAGTCCGTGTAGAAGCAGCGGCTTTCCCGACGGATCCAGAAACTGCGTTCCCGAGGCGGTCACCCACCCCAGTTCGCCCGGCTTACTTTCCGCAGGTCGAGGGGCCGCAGGGACTAATCCCTCGGCGCACAAAAAGCTGAGTGCGACCGTGAAGGTTACGATTTTGCAAGTCATTGTCTTTTAGAAGCTGAACCGTACCTGAAGATCGATTCTCCTGTTGGCGGCGTTGCTGGAGAAGAATCCGCCGGCCAAGGCATAGGGTTTGCCGAAGATGGGAGAATTCAGGTTGCCCTCGGGCGAAGCATAATTGACGTTATTAAAGATGTTGCGAGCGGAAACGCTGAACGTGAGATTAAACCGGCGGTTGGGGACACCGGGGCGCGCGCCCTGCATTCCGCCGTTGCCCATGCTGCTGAGCCCTCCGCCACCGAGACCCCGGCCGTAACGTCCGCCGCCGCCCCCGGGTCCGCCCCCGCCACCAAAGTTGCCGCCTTGCACTTCCTTGCCGAAGGCGAAGGTTTTGCTGAGGCGAAGGTTGGCAGTGAATTGGTCGTAGCCGGTCCCGTAATTGATGGGGATGATCTTCTCGCCGGGGACGGGCACGGTGTCAAAGGTGCCCCAGCGGGTGCTGACCACATCGGCGGGATTGGAAAGGCTCGACGCAAAGGCAGGCCGGGCATTGAAAGTGGGAAGGTATTCTCCGCCGCCCAGGTCATCGCTGAGAACGATGTTAACGGGAGGAGAGGAATTCGCAACAACGAAGGGAAAGAGTTGAATTCCCTTGGGCAAATTCCAACTGCCACCCAGGAAGAGGCGGTTGCGCACATCGTAAGCGGCGCGACCGTAATCCTCGTCCAGGTCGTACTGATTCATGGGGAAGCTGCCGCCGCCCGCGGTGTTGCTGTCAACGTAACTGAGAGTGTAAAACCCGAAGAGCGAGACTGTGCGACCGCGAACGTTGAAATTCGCGATCATCTGGTTCTGGTTGTACAGACCGGCGGACTCGTATTGATACAAATCCGGAGAGGCGGGGTTGGGCCGGGTGTCGCCGGGATTTGCCGGGTCGGGCGCATTGATGTCCCGCGTCAGGAGCTGGTGAACGCCGTGGGTGTTGAGATAGGTGACGGAGGCGGTAACGAACTTGGTCACTTGCCGCTCCAGTCCGATTCCCGACTGGGTGGTGTACGGCGTGCGGAGGTTGGGAGCAATCTGATAAATCGCGGAGGTCATCGCGCTGGCTGAGAACGTGCTGATCGGCGGGATAGTAGGATAGAAATCGGGTGTAGGGACGACGTACTCCTGCTGGTTGATCCCGTTCAATCGCTCGGCGTTGAGAATGTAGTTCTCGGCGAAGCGGTCGTAGAAAACTCCAAAGCCGGCGCGGAGCACGGTCTTGGCGGACTTACCTCTCCCCAATCCCCAGGCAATGCCGACCCGCGGCGCGAAGTCCGCATGATCGCTAATGTGATTCTGCGTTTCAAAGCGCAACCCTCCGCTAATGGTCATGTTGGGGCGCGCCTTCCAGTCGTCCTCCACATACGGTTCGAAATCAAAGACATTCACACCGGCGAGAGGATTTCCACCAATCAAGCTGAACTGGCTTGCGCCCCCGCCGTTGGCCTGAATTTGGGCGATGGTCAAACCCTGCTGCAAGCCTTGTTCGGTGATTTGATAGGCCGTAATCGAGGGAAAGGTGAAAGTGCCGAAGAAGTTGGCGTTGGAGCTGGCGGATTCCTGGTTATCCCGGAACCGGGCGCCAAACTTCAGGAAGTTCTTCTTCAGAGTAACCGAGGTGTAATCCTGCAATTCGTAGGCATTCGAAGAAGTGTCAATGGCGCCCGCGTTGGAAGCGCCGCTCACGAAGGCGCCAAGAACGGAGACCGTCGGCAGGGAATTGGCGGGGTTTTGATGCTCGTCGTCGCGGAAGTAGCGGAATCGAACTTCCGTGACCGCCTTCTCGTTGATCACCTGAGCGTCACTCAACTGAATGGATTGATACCTTTCGGTGGAGTTGTAAGCTGCCGAGGGAAGATTGAACTGCCCCACGTTATTATTGTTCTCGCTGTTTTGCCAAAGCGAATAACGCACGGTCAACGTATTGTTGTTGCCGAATTGTGTGTCGATTCGGGGGCTGAAGTTAGTCTGCGTTTGGGGCGTGGGGACCGCCTCGACGAGAGTGGTCAGATTGAGATTCGGGTCCAAGACGGTGGCGTTCACGATGCCGGTGTCTTCGATATCGCGGCGCTGCCCGTCGATATAGAAGGAAGTCTTCTTATTGATGGGCCCTCCGACGTTTCCATTGAACATCTCAGAGTGATAGCCGGGGATGTCGGTCGCGAAAGGATTCCGCGTGTTAAAATCTGAGTCATTCCCGCTGACGAAAACTTGGCCATGCAGTTTGTCCGTGCCGGGTTTGGTCAGGATTTCAATCCTTCCGTATCCCAAGGAATCGTATTGCGCGGAAAAAGGATTCTGATTGACGCGGATTTCGCGGATGGAAGATTTGGACGGCAATTGACCGCCGGTAAACCCATCAATATAGATCTGGCCGCCGTTGGGGCCGGCCGAGGGCCCTGCCAAGGCTTGAAGTTCCGATTCCAACTCGTCCGGGTCGTCGGAGAGCGCTTCCAAATCCTTGCCTTTGATCACCAGAGCACTGGCGTTTTCATCGGGGCTAACGCTGACCTTCGTGGTCGTATCCGTCACCGTGATCTGTTGCTTGGCCACGGCTACCGACAATTGGGCATTCACCACCGGCGACTGGCCGCGGGCGACAACGATACCGGGCTTCACAAAATCTTCAAACCCCTGAAGCGTAATGGTTAAGGTGTATGTGCCCGGAGCCAGACTGCGGAAGGCATACTTGCCTTGTTCGTCGGTCTGCACCACCACTTTGGCGCCCCCAGAACCCACCACGGTGACGGAGAGAGCGGGAACGGCCGCCCCCGAAGGATCAAGAACTTGCCCTTGCAAACTGGGGCTGGAAGTCTGGGCGAAAGCGAGAGCCGGTAAAAACAAAAGTAAGAGCAAGAATCCGTAAGGCGTCCGATAGACTTTTCGTGACAAGTTTATTTCTCCTCTTATAGTGTTCCGCGCGGAAATCACCAAAGGGTGTTCTGATGCGAGGGGTTTATGGGGTCAATCTAAGGTTCTAGAATAAATCCCAACTGACTGACATTACGAAACTGTTCTAATGATGCTATTCTAAGGCCCACCTTCTCCGCCGCCACCACCGCCGCCGGCACTCAGGTTCCATGAACCCAAGTTCACGTCTCCGCCACCCTTGGGCTGTGCGGCCAAGATCGGCTCCACGCCAGTAAGTATATATATTGCAGTAACTTCCGAAGGGCTCGTGCCCTCCGAGCTAAAAATGACGATCGGCTCCCCGCGAGTGAGGTCATTAAGAGTTACAACTGGCATGATGTCGAGCGCTTGGCTGAGGTTCCCCATTCCGCCGCGCCGCATTCCGCCGCCCCCACCGGAACCGCCGCCAGACCCACCAGCACTTCCGGGGCCACCACTAGGCGGACCTCCGCCCGCGCCCCCACTTGGGGGCCCGCCCGCAGGCGCGCCTCCAGCCCCAGGCCCACCTGCTGCCGCACCGGAACTGAGTCCGGCGATCATCCGAGCCAGGAATTCAGGGAGTTGGTGCATTTTGGTATCCGCGTCGGTGTGCACCACAATCTGCTTATTGGTCCCCAAGTTTTTGACGGTCAAGGTGTTCGCTTGCGCGTCGACGGATACCACTGTTGCCCCGATGTTGTGGAAAGTCCCGAAAACAATCTTCTCTGTGGCATAGTGGCTGCCGTCATCGCTCTTGGTCCCCAGCGCGCGCATTTGGTCCCCAGTTTTCACCGCCGCGATATTGGTGGTCTGGGCGTCGGCGAACTTGATGGAGTTTGGAGCGTAACGCAAGAGGACGGTCTGCGGGGTCGTGGTAAGAACCACGGGATGAGTCAGATTTCCCGGCGTCGGCGGGCGGTTTGGCACGGCAATGGTGATTTGATTGTTGGCCGGGTCGATGGCTTTTACCACACCTTCAATGCCGCGCGTCTGCCACTCCCGCACCTCGGCTTCATGCACGCCGGAAATGTCGGCCTTCGTCATCACCACAACTCGCAAAGCCTGAATGGTTTGCTGGTCTCCAGCGAGGTGGCCAAGAACCACGGCCCGATCACCCACCACGAGATCGCTCACCGCAATGGGGGTTGTGGTCTTCAAGTCCTTCGAGCCGCGCAGCACCTTAACCCCTTCCGCCAGCGCTACTTGAACGTCGCCCTTGTCCGTGTGCAAAGTCAGGCGTCCGGCCTGGATCTGGGTTATATCCCCGACGGCCTTCGCAATCGCAGCCGACGGTGCGTACTGGGGGGCAGGCGCGGCAGTTGCCAGCGCACAAGCCAATAAGAGCCCAGTTAAAATTATCACAATGCGAGAACTTACCTTCGTCAAGGCCTGTCTCCTCTACCAAAAGTTTTAGACGCTTCGCCGGGATGTCGAGTTACGCCCATCCTTTACTTTTTTTACATTGAAGACCTGAAGTATCCGGGCAGCTAAGTCCTTATTATTGCAGTGCTGGGCGTTTGTCTTACCGCGCACGCTAAAGGGTTGAACCACAGGCAAACTTCGCTTTCTTCCATGTTTGCAGAAGGCTGCTCCCCGAATTGTCAGGCCGGTCGTAGCCGGCCACAGTCAACAAACTGAGCGCCAGGCCCTTCAGCGTGAAAAAGTCTTCCATCCGGTCGTCACACGAGGCGGCTTGCTCGTACCGCTCCTGATAGAGTTCAAACTGCGGATAAAGCTCTCGCAGGGAACTCACGCGCGTGTCCCGGACGGGAGGATTCTTCGACAAGGCGTCGATTCGAAGGGCCATGGCCTTGAGCATCTCTTCGCGGGCGGCGGCAGCGCGACCGTTAACCTTGGCCAACGCAGCCTCCTCATCATATTGGTCGTCGTGTATCTTCCTCAGGGTCGAACTATTAAGGTTGTAGCTGATCGCGAAAGAGTAGGTAAGCTGCAAATTGTTGAGCAGTTGCCTCAGTTCGAACGTCTGGCCAAGGTCCGGCATGGCGCCCACGCTGGCGCTGATGTTCCATCCGCTGAGGACCCGGGTCCACTTGGAACTTTTGGTGTACCGCTGGAGGAGAGGCAAGTTGTAAGTGAGGCCGTAAGTTTGGAGGAGGGTTTGCTGAAATGTTCCCAAACCGATGCCGTTTACAAATATACCCGTAATGTTCGTGCCGTAACTCGTGCTGGCGCTAATGCTAAACCGATCGAGTAAATACTTGTTGACGGGATTGTCGTTGTAGCAACTGATTTGTCTGCTCAGGACGCCGGCTTGCTTTCCCGCCGCGTCGATATCAGCAAGGAATGAGGCCAGCGGCTTCGCCGGCTGCCCGGTCTTGGGGTCCACCCACGCACTGAAAGGGTCGGAGGCTGTTGTGGCCGTGAACCATCGCGCGCTGACCGGGAGGATGTATCCTCCACCGCCCGCGGAAGGGCCATTGACCTTCGACTGCGGGTGGGAATTCGCGCCTTCCGGGGGGGTTGGAATGCCCAAGTGCGCTTCCAATTCATCCAACGTTGGGAAGCCTCGCACCAGGGTATCGACCTGCGAGGACGCGGCTCCCGCGATGATGGGCGGCATCATCAACACCGCAGCGGAAAGGGTAAGAAGGAAGGAAATAGGCTTCGCCATGGATTGCATCTTCGTTTGCATCGTTGGATCCTCACGTCAGAAAAAAGTCGAACGTTAACCGTTGTAGCGCCCGGATCAGCCCGGCACATTCCAACCCCACGTTTAAGTGAAGGCAGATTCTAAAGTTCGGCGCTACGGGCGATATCATTTTCCACATACCACGCTTCGAGGTCCTATTCTTAAACGAACCCACGGCGCGCGCAAGAGCGGAAGTCCCAAAAGGCTTCGCCCCCGGACAATGGACTGCATGGCAGGAAGAATGTAGCGGAAACGTGCAGAGCTGTGAATCAGTTTATTCGGCCGCGGCCAGGGGAAATCGACAAAGCTCAGATTTGAAATTTGAATTCAGTACTGTCCACCTGTCAGACGCGAGTTTTCGTCTAAGTCGCACTGCGATATGAGCTTAGAGAGTAATTTCGGTCAAAACGATTTGAAATCCCGGCTGTTCTTTTTCCATTCCAAACGCACGAGAGGAAGGAAGAATGAATGCCGGTCGAACCATATTCTCGCAACTGATGAGTCCAACCCCAAGCTAGCTCGGTACCCAAGGCGTAGACCTGTTCTGTAGGTCCGCGGCCTATCCCTGGCCACCGATCGAGGGTGCGCAGGCCGAAAGAACTTGTCCCAGTCCCTGGCCTCCAACAAAGCATGCGCTGGCTTACAGACTCTCTCCAAGCCCCGTCTGCTTTTTCCGTTCCCCCTTCGGAAAGTACCGCCGTCCAATTCAAACGTCGCAGGCATGCTGGCAGGCTCCGCTATTCCTGCGATCGCACGCCGACTTCGTCGAGGTGCTGCAGGAGGTCGGCGGGGTCCTGATAAACGCGGTACGCCCCTGCGAGTTCCAGTTCGTCCTGGCCGTACCCGCCCGAGAGCAAGCCCACTCCCAACGCCCGGCAGCGCCGCGCCGCGAGAAGGTCCCACACACTGTCCCCCACGACGACAGCATCCGTAATGGCCACGCCCAAGCGTTCGGCGGCAGCGAGGAAGAGATCCGGATCGGGTTTAGCGTGAGAGACTTGATCGCGGGTGATGACCGGATCGCTGCGCTTTAATCCCAGAGCATCGAGTCCGCCCTGCGCCGTTTCCAGGCGGCCGCTGGTGGCGATGGCCCAGGGAACTCCCCTCCTGGTGAGATACGCCAACAGTTCCCGCGCGCCGGGAAGCGGACGCACCTGCTTCGCCTGACGGAGGTAAGCCTCCTTGTGGGACCGCAGCAATTTCGCCACCTCTTCGCGAGTAACATGGCACCCGGTCTCGCGGGACAGCGCGTGCATGAAAAGTCCGCCACTCATTCCGATCCGGCGGTGAATGCGCCAGACGGAAAGCTTAATGCCCGCCTCCTCCAGCGCTTCCCGCCAAGCCAGCACGTGCTGGTACACGCTGTCGATCAGGGTGCCGTCAAGGTCGAAAAGGAATGCCACGTCTGATTTCGAGGTCCTACTTCGCTTCACCGGCTCCTCCACGGGTCAGGGGCTAGACCGACCCCGTCCCCCGTATCCCGATTCCCGTACCCCGTGTCCCGTCTCTACCGCTTTACCGTAATTAGCACGACGCCGTGCGAGGGGACGTCGGCGGAGAACTGGTCTGCGACTCTGCCAAGGTCCTTGTGCGCCCAGAGGTCGCGGACCTTCAACTTGCCGTGCAGTCCCAGATCTGACCAAGCGACGTTCATCTTTGCTGCCGCGTCTCCGCGATTGAAAAGCCCCACCGCCCACGTTTCATTCTTAAGCTGACGCGCCGCGACGACCAGCGCGCCTTGCTCGGAGATTTTCTTCACGGGATGCGCCTCGGGATCCTGGTCGATGGCGATCACTTCCTTATTCATCAGGATTGACTTTGTCTCCTCGCTCATTGTGCGCAGATCGTTGCCCGCCAGCAGCGGCGCGGCCAGCATCGACCACAGGCTCATGTGGGTGCGGTATTCGTCCGCCGTCATCCCGCCGTTGCCGATCTCCAGCATGTCGGGATCGTTCCAGTGGCCGGGGCCGATATAAGAAGCGATATCGAATTGCCTGAAGCCGATGCCTTCCATGCTTTTCCAATGATCGCTGATGTCGCCCGTAGTCCGCCAAGAGTTTCCGCCGACCTTCGGACCCCACTTCCAGACGTCGGCGAGCCCGTATTGGCAGAGGCTGAAGACGATGGGCCGCCCGGTCTTTTGCAGCGCATCACCCATCTTCTGGTAGACGGCCTGCATGTCCTGGGGCTTGTAGATCTCGCCGGCGCTGCACCAATCGTATTTGAGGTAATCGAAACCCCAGGCGGCGTAAGTATTCGCGTCCTGCTCCTCGTGCCCGTAGCTGCCTTCATAGCCCGCACAGGTCTTGGGGCCGGGTCCCGAGTAGATTCCGATCTTCAATCCCTTGGAGTGAACGTAATCGGCCAGCGCCTTCATGTCGGGAAATTTCTTGTTGGTGGTGATATTTCCCTGCGCGTCGCGGCCGGCCTCCCAGGTGTCGTCGATGTTGACATATAGGTAGCCGGCATCCTTCATGCCTGAGGTCACTATAGCGTCAGCCACGCCCCGCACGTCCGCGTCGGTCACCTTGCCGGCAAACTTGTTCCAACTGTTCCAACCCATCGGGGGCGTGCGCGCCAAACCGTTGTCAGGAACATCGTGGAGCGCCGGCGTGGGCAGGCGCGCGGGAGGGAGCGCGGCTTCGGCGGTCGTGCGTTCCGCAGCACCGACAATCGCGTCGCGCCCCGGAAACTGCACGCTTACAGAAATCTTGTCGCCCTTCATCGTGCCGTCGTAGGTCATCGTGCGCTCGGTACTCTGAAAATGGGTGGTGACCACCATGTGCAGTTTGCCATCGGTGAAAGTCCCGTCCGTGATCGGCGTCTCGCGGCCGTTTCTTAAGATCCTGCCGGTGATCTTCTCGCCGGATTGTTTGAGATCGAGGAACGACTCGTGGAAGGTGCCGTCGCCGGTGGGCACGCGCAGGACCCAATAGCCGGTTAGATCCGTTTGTGCCGACACAGGGAGAGCGCTGAGAAGCAGTGCGCAAGATATCAGGAATGTTGGAATAAAGATGGTTCGAGAGATTGATGTGAATCGCGAACTGGCATGGGGATTCAAGTTTTGCTCCAAATCAACGGGATTCCGGACGCGGGCCATTTTAGCGCTAACCAAGCTCGATTTTCGCGGATTTTTCGCGCAGTGTGCTTCTGCCTCGCGCTTGAATCCATTACCATGGTAAGATGCCCCCATGGCATTGGCTCATTCTAAAGTCACAACCCAGGGTCAAATCTCCGTACCGGCGGAAGTTCGCCGCAGATTGGGTGTCGGTCCGGGATCGGTGCTCGAATGGGACGAAGAGGGCGAGAAGATCGTGGTGCGGCGATTGGGACGATACAGTTGGGAGGACGTTCACCGCGCTCTCTTCCCGGCTGGGCCACCCAAGCCGCGAACCGTCGCGGAACTAACCGAAGGAATCCGGCAGTACGTGCGGAAGCGCCATGCGCGCCGTTGACACCAACGTTTTGGTTAGGCTCATGATGCGGGACGATCCCCGGCAAGTTGTGGCGGCCGCCCGTTGGGCAGAGGAGGGAGTGTGGGTTTCCACCCTCGCTCTCGCCGAAACCGTCTGGGTCCTGGCGGCGGTTTATGATCGCCGACCGCCGGAGATCGCCTCAGCCGTTGAAGTGCTTCTTGGCCATAAGAGCCTCACGCTCGAAGACTCGGACGTGGTCAGTGCCGCCCTGGAGCGTTTCCGCGAGCGGCCCAGCGTGAGCTTTTCCGACTGCCTCCTGCTTGAATTGGCACGCAAGGCCGGACACCTTCCCCTTGGCACCTTCGATCGAAATCTCAGCAAGCTCCCGGGCACCCAGAGGCTTTAAGCCGCAGGGAACAGCCGGTACTCAGTGCTCACCCGATCGTGCTCCATCCTCGGCTGAAGGTACGTCCGATGAAGAGTGCCGTTCAGGAAAACCAAGACGTCGCCTAAATCCAAATCGGGCGCCCAGAACTCGTCCGACGCAAAACGCCGGCGTAGGTTGGCGTCGTTGAGCTCCGTGAAGTGCAGCAACGCTTCCTGCCGGCGCCGGATGAACTCGAGGCCCGGAGAATCTGTCCCGCAGGGGTTCAACGGAAGCCAGCAAGTTACGAGACGGGTCATGGGGACGGCGATCCCCGGCGCCGTCGGGAAGCGGACACCCAAGGCTCCATCCTGGTGCCAGTCCTGGGGATGGTGGGCTTTCGGAGCGTGCCGCGGCGCGTCCTTTTTTCTCACCCACGATTCTTCCATGCTAGGGACGAGGCCACACCCCACGACGTCGGAAAGAGACAGGTCCAGACCAGATTCTGTCAGCGGGGCGAGGAGTTGCAGCGAACTGTCGCAGCCAAAATCGAGCAGCGCGGGCAAGAGAACGGAATGGGAAAAGCGGTTATACCGGTAATGGCCAGGGAGCGGCTGCCCGGTCTCGATTGCGGCAAAGCACCTGGCGGCGGCGTCGCGCACTAAGGCTAACGAGTCAAGCGGTAAGGCCCCCCGGCATAGGGCCACGCCGTGCTCCCGCAGTTGCGCCAAGAAATTGCTCACGCGTCTACTCTCAACGTAGCGCGGCCAGCGGGTCAACGCGCGCCAAGGTTTATTGCGCGGAGTTTATCGTTGGCGCCTTGCGGATCAAAGTGCGGAGTCAGAATGACAGTGCCGCTACGCGCTGCAATTCGGAATCAACGCTGGTCAATCGGCATTCGCCATTCGAAAATCGTCAATCACTCTCACCCGTGCAATTTACGAAACGCCGCGAGGCACCGCTGCGCGGTCTCCATCTCCGGGTAATCGCTGCCTTCCTGCTCAATCAAGTAGTACTCGATTCCGCCCACCTTTTCGGCGGCAGCGAACAGCTTGGTCCACGGGGTGACTCCTTCGCCGGTTAGCACCTTGTATCCTCTCTGCGGCGACCAGTCCTTGACGTGCATGGAGCGGATGCGGCCCGGGTTTTCATTGACCCACGCTACCGGATCGCTGCCGGCGGCCACACAGGTCCCAACATCGAATTGCAACATGACGCTCTTGTCGAATGCCGCTCGCAGCACCTCGATGGGTTTCTGCCCGTCGATGGGGCTCCATTCGGCGTCGTGATTGTGATAGCCCGCGTGCAGGCCCTGGGCCTTCATCGTGTCGTTGGCCTTGTTCACGACTTCCGCCACGTGCTTGTAGCCGTCCAGGCCGTTCACATCGCCGGGATGCGCCAGCACGATGTAGCGAGTTCCCAGGATTTTGTTCAATTCGATTGCTTTGCCGACGCCATCCGGGGTAAAGGATGTCAAATCGTTGTGAGTCGAGTAGCAATGGATGCCGAGCCCATCCATTTCCGCGCGAACCTTCTGGGCGTAGTCGGTGGTCCAGCCGTAGTAAGGCGAGTAGAACTCCACGCACTGGTAACCGATCTTTGCCACACCGCGAACGGTGCCTTCCAGGTCCTTATCCAACTCGTCGCGAACCGAGTAGAGCTCCAGGCCGACCGGAGTATGTTTAAAAGGAAGCGCGGCCGCCACGAACGGCGCCGCTGCCATAACACCAAGAAAAGAACGACGTGAGAAGACATTTTTGGTATTCATAATGGGCATACCATATCACAACTTTGCGCAAACAGCCCTTTTCGCCGCCCTGAGTTTTCATCGCGAGCGGAACGGCACCTTCCAATTGCAATCAGTGTTCCGTTAGGCCGATGACCGCCTCAAGGCAAAACCACTTTCCGCCGATAAGGAGACTAAGAGGTTGAAAGATGCTGGACCTTCAAAGCGCAGAACTGTTCCGCACCGCGCTGGAAAGTTTGCAGACGGCGGTGTGTATCGTGGACCGGGAGCGAAAAATAAGCTTCTGGAACGATGGAGCGGAAGAGATAACCGGCTATTTGCGGCAGGACGTGCTTGGGCACTTTTGCGGCGAGATCCTCTTGATCAAGTTTCAGGAGAATAAGGGGGCGCTCTGCGAGAATTCCTGCCCACTGCTGGCCGCGATGCGCGACGGGAAGGCCCGCGAGTCACGCGTCTACCTGCACCACAAGTCAGGCTACGCTGTCCCCGTCAGCCTGCGAGCAGTTCCCATCCGGGACGCCCACGGCCATGTGGTTGGCGCGGTGGAGAGCTTTGTCGAGAGGCCGATTGTCTCGTCACGCCACCGCCCGGAGTCTAAGTTGGCTGTCGGCCATGGGCTGGATCCGGTCACGCAGCTTCCTGACTATCCTTATACGGAATCACATCTGCTGGAACGCCTCAAGTTCGCGTCCGAGCACCTCATCCCGTTTGGCCTGCTGTGCATCCAGTTGGACCAGATGGATAACTTGACAGCAACTCACGGCCCGAACGCGGCTGAGGCTATCTTGAATGTCGTCGCGCGCACACTGCGCAACGGCCTCGACCCCGCAGACTTCTTGGGCCGTTGGGCGGATGACCAATTCCTCGCCATCGTCGCGAATTGCAGCGAGCCTGACTTATTGACTACCGCCGAGCGCCTGAAGCGGCTCGCGCAATCCTCCGAGATCGTTTGGTGGGGCGATCAATTATCGGTCACAGTTTCAGTGGGCGGTACGGCATTGGGAGTCGCGGAGGACCTTGTCCCACTCTTGGACCGGACAGGAAGAGCGCTTCAACAAGCAGCAGCCAACGGCGGCAATTGCGCCGTCGTGCTTTCTGCATCAGAAACTCCGTAAGTGTGGAAGGGTGACTCAGGTGTTCGCGATCATCGGAATCTTGGTGGTGTTCGGAGCCGTGGCCGGGGGCTACTTGATGGAGCACGGGAACCTCAAGGTGCTCGTGCAGCCGGCAGAACTGCTGATCATCGCCGGAGCCGGCATGGGAACACTCTTGATTTCCAACCCGCTCCACATCCTGAAGAATATCGCCTCTGGCCTGCCGGGGATCATCAAGGGGTCGAGATTCAGCAAGGCAAGCTATATGAACACGCTGAAGATGATGTACGAACTCTTTGGCCGGGCGCGGCGCGATGGGCTGGTGGCGCTCGAGAGCGACACGGATGATCCGGAGAAAAGCACGATCTTCTCCAAGTACCCTGAGTTCCTCAAGGACCATCACGTCTTGTATTTTGTCTGCGACACCATGCGCATGGTGGCGAGCAACGCCGTGGAGGCTTTTGAACTGGACCAGATGGTGGAACTGGATATGGACGTCCACCACCATGACTCCACCGAGCCGGTGACAGCGCTCAGCACGATGGCGGATTCACTCCCCGGCCTCGGCATTGTGGCTGCGGTGCTGGGCGTCGTGATCACTATGGGCGCCTTGGGCGGCCCCCCGGAAGAGATTGGGCATAAGGTTGCGGCGGCTCTAGTGGGCACGTTTTTGGGCATCCTGCTCTGCTACGGTCTGGTGGGGCCGCTCTCTGCCAATATGGCCAAAACCGCGGATGAGGAGCACGCTTATCTCTACGTGCTGCGGGTGGCGATGGCTTCGTTCATCAAGGGAACCGCGCCAATTATGGCCGTGGAGGTAGCGCGGCGCGCGATTCCCGGCCACGTTCGCCCCACCTTTCAAGAGCTTGAAACCTATTGCCGCAACAAGGATGAAGCGGCTGCACCCCAAGCGGCCGCAGCGTGAATGGCGGGCTGGAGGCAGAAGTCCGTGGATGGGTGATTTGCGATTCGTAATTGGTGATTGATAGACCGGGCGCCGGCGTCAATTGCAGTGTGGACCCTGCGAAGAGTAAGGGGTGACCGGGTGCGGGGAGCTCACACCTTGCACGTGACGCTTCTGCAGGAGTTCGCGATTCACCAATCACAAGTCGCCAATCACCAGTTTTGTTCGCTGACTTCCGTCTACGGGTCCTCAAGCTAAGGCGGCGGATTAACATGGCGGCAGCTCGACCCATCATCGTCATCAAGAAGAAAGGCGGTCACGGCGGACACCACGGGGGCGCCTGGAAGGTGGCCTACGCCGATTTTGTGACCGCGATGATGTCTCTGTTCATCGTCCTCTGGCTCATGAACAGCAGCAAGCAAATCCAGCAGGCCGTCGGGGGCTACTTTCGAGATCCCGCCGGGACAACCAAGTTGACCGGTGGCAATGGAAAGGGCCCGAGTGAAAGCGCCGGATCGGGCCCGGCGGATGCCCTGACTCTGTCCAAGGACAACATGTCGAAATTGAAAGAGGATCTCCAGGGGGCCATCCACAAAATCGAGGATCTGAACAAGCTGAAAAGCCAGATTGAGATGACCGTGACTTCCGAAGGGTTGCGAATTGAGCTCCTGGAATCGGCCGAGGGCACGTTCTTCGATAGCGGCAGCCCTGAACTCAATGACAGCGGAAAGGAAACCCTCAGCGCGCTGGCGAAGGAATTGGGCGGAGTTCCGAACAAGATCTCGATTGAGGGACATACCGATTCGATGCCCTTGCTCCGGAACGGCGGCGACTATGGGAACTGGGAGCTTTCTGTGGACCGAGCCAACAACGCCCGACGGCTCATGCAAGAAAGTGGTTTGCGCCCGGACCAAGTGACGGAAGTGAGGGGTTACGCCGACCAGAAGCTTCGCAAACCCAACGCCCCCAATGATCCCTCCAACCGGCGAATCTCGCTCATTGTGCAATACCTTAATGCGCCCCCTCAGCGCGATGAAAACGCTTCTCACCGCAAAGGCGTGGAGGCGCGGCGATAAAAGGTGTTGCGTTTCAGGTGGCCGAAGACCTCGACGCTCGAGTCCTGATACCTCTCATGGGCCTCAGCGTCTCCGCGGTGCATACAGCGGCCAATCCTACCGCGTTGAGAACTTCCAAACCGTCACCTCGTGGTACGTTTGGCCGGGTGTCAGAATCGCGGACGGGAAACTCGGCTGGTTGGGCGAATCGGGATAGTGCTGGGTCTCGAGGCAAAGGGCATCGCGTTTGTTGTAGATGTGGCCGTGCTTGCCGTGTACGCCATCCAGGAAGTTGGCCGTATAGAACTGCACTCCCGGCTGGGTGGTGTCAACCTCCAGCACCCTTCCGCTGGCAGGATCGTAAACGCGGGCGGCGAGCGCCAAGCCTGCGCCGTGGTGATTGATCACGAAGTTGTGGTCGTACCCCCCGCCTCGAACCATCTGTTCATCCTTATCGTTGATTCTAGAGCCTACAATTGTGGGCTTTGTAAAATCGAGGGGCGTGCCCTTTACGCTGGCGATTTTTCCCGTGGGGATGAGCGTCGAGTCAACCGGGGTGAAGTGATCGGCGTTGAGCATCAGTTCCTCACCCAGAATGCTTCCGCTGCCCTCGCCCGCCAGGTTGAAATAGGTGTGGTTCGTCAGGTTGATGGGTGTGTCCTTGTCCGTCGTCGCGTGATAATCGATTGTGAATGCATCTTTATCGTCGAGTGAGTAGGTGACGGTGGTGTGGAGGGTCCCGGGATATCCCTCCTCGCCGTCGGCGCTGGTATATTTGAGGATCACCCCGGCCTCAGTGCCCTTTTGGAAAGATTCCGCCTGCCAAACCACCTTGTCGAACCCTTTCAGGCCTCCATGTAGAGCGTTAGGGCCGTTATTCTTCGCCAGGGTGTATTCTTTGCCATCCAGAGTGAACTTGCCGTTCGCGATGCGGTTTCCATATCGCCCCACGAGAGCCCCAAAATAGGGATGGTTGCTCGAGTAACCGGGGAGCGTATCGAATCCCAGCGTGATATCGGCGAAGTGCCCGCTTTTATCTGGCGTTTTCACCGAGACGACAATTCCCCCGTAATTCGTGACGCGCACTTCAATGCCGTGAGAATTGGTCAGGGTATAGAGCTCGACGGCTTTCCCGTCGGGTGTGGTTCCAAAAGGCTCTTTCTTAACCATGGGTGCTCCCTGCGCAGAAGATGAGATCCCGCTTCCCGGGAAGAATGGAATCGCGGTCATAAACAACACGAGCATAAGTGCGACGCGGCTTATCATGAGGGTCCTCCGGCGGCTTGCTGCGAGAAGGATGGAAGAGTTCTTTGTCATATCACGGTGCGCCTAAGGCACCCGGAATTCTCACCGGAGTGTAACCCTGAGTCAAGCGTTCTCTTCGTCCTCCGCCCTCGGCGGAATGGGTGAGCCACTCCCCGGAGCATCGAGTTCCGGCAAGAATCGAATAAGACTGACAGAAAGGCTGACGATTTCTGCAAAATTCTGCAAAGTACCGTTCCGTTTGCGTTAAATACCGGAAAGTCCCGCGAAAATGTCGCTTTATTTTCGGACAACTAGTCAGGTCACTCTTTGTTTTCAAGCACATTCCGGCTTTGAACGTATTTATTGAACATCTTTTTTCCTGGCCTGCCAGGAAATGGGCCGCAGTGAGGCTGACTCCGCTCTGCCGCGCGGATCGCTTGGGGGCGTTCATTCCTTCGCGCGGACGCTCGGCAATTCCGCTTGCTCTCGCGAAACGTGAAGCAATTTTCTCTTTTTTCTGCATCCTCTGCTTCCTACCGACTCGTTTTCGCGAACAACTACCTTTGTTTTCATGAATATCGTGGCTTTTTCGAGTTAAGTTGCTTATTTTCATGAATATCGTGGGATAAGCCAAAACCCTCTCTGTGTTTTCAGTAACATCGTGGGATTAGCCTTCATTTTTTGATTCCCCTTGCTTTACGCTGGTCGCGACCGAGAAGCTGACTAACTCATTTTTTATCACACACATACATTTTTTGGAATTTCCTCGGTTTAGCGCCTAAGCGCCTTCGCTTTCTTATACATCGTGGCATACCTTGTTCCTCTGCCGAACTTGCGCTTTCGGCGCTGGCTAGCGTCGCATAACGAAAATGCATTTACCGCCGGGCTGCCCTTGAGGGCGGCACGTGCCGAGCTAAAGTCCGGCGCTACAAGGGTTTGGCGCACCGCGCAGATGTAAACGCATTTTCGTTCCGCAACACGAGGGGAGAAGTGGCTGCCGGGCCGCCGAACCCGTAGCCCGACGCTCCTCCAGCACCCGCCCCAGCACCCAGCCCCGGTGCGTAATTTTATCCACGCGACAATACCCCACTAGGTTTGTAGCACGTTGGCGACCAGAGGCTAGGTGAATGGGGACAAATCTTCCGAGAGAAGAGGGTTTTCCTTTGATTTTACGTCAAAGCTCGTAGGAGCGTTCCTCATGGACGCCCAACCGATGGGGCCGAATCGGCCCTCGGAGTGCGCAGGCACGAGGTGCCCCTACACGTCGCGGTCGAGCCATGGGCGCCCGGAGTCCCGGTCCACGCTTCCTTGTCCTGCAGGGCCGGGAAGCTTTGTGCTGGATCTTTGGGCTTCAACGCCGTGTGCCAGATGTTTGCCTTAAAACATGCATTCACGGCGTTCCATTGCCGGGAAGCTTTACGCTGGCATCTTGGGTTTCACCGCCGTGCTGCCCAGAAGATCGACTGTTAGCACCGGCGATAAACGGAACTAATTTCGCCAGCTTGGAGGGAGCCACTCGGATGAGAAAGATGCTTCCGGGCACACGAGCATCCCTGCGGGGCGTACGCGGGTGATGGCCCATCACGGGCCTCGTCTCCTTGCCCGCACGGGTGCAAGGCGCTTCCGTGGCAAGAACGCTTTTCGGCCATGTGGATTGGTTCGGGGTTGCTTCTACGGTCCGCCATCCGCCAGTAGGCGAGCCACTCAAGTGTTTGATTTTCGCTTTATAGTCGCCGATAATCGTTGTGTGCATTGGGGCGGAAGCTGCTGAACCAGGCGTCGTAGATTATGGCTGAGAACTCGTCAATCGAATGGACCGAATCCACGTGGAACCCGCTCACGGGCTGCACCAAGATCAGTCCGGGGTGCAAGCATTGCCATGCCGAGCGGATGGCACTGCGCCTGAAAGCCATGGGCCAGCCGAATTATGCCAATGGTTTTGACTTGGCCCTGCACGAAAACGCCCTCGAACTGCCGCTGAAATGGAAGAAGCCGCAGACCATCTTCGTGAACTCCATGAGCGACTTGTTCCACAAAGATGTGCCGGTGGAGTTCATCACCAAGACCTTCGACGTGATGCGCCGCGCCGACTGGCACAAATTCCAGGTTCTCAGCAAGCGGTCAGACCGATTGCTGGAACTCTCGCCGATGCTTCCATGGGCGCCGCACATCTGGATTGGCGTCAGCGTGGAGACGCTGCAATATTCACCACGCATCGACCACCTTCGCCAAACCGGCGCCATGGTCAAATTCTTGTCCCTTGAACCGCTGCTGGGCCCACTGTCTGGCCTGGTTCTTGATGGCATCGACTGGGTGATCGTGGGCGGCGAATCCGGCCCCGGCGCCCGCCCCATGGACCCAGCTTGGGTTGCGGAGATTCGCGACCAGTGCCTTGACGCTCGCGTTCCGTTTTTTTTCAAGCAGTGGGGCGGAACTCGAAAGAAGAACGCCGGACGAGAGCTTGAAGGTCGGACGTGGGATGAGATGCCAATACTGGCCTCGGCGGTAGGACTCTAGCAAATTCTCCCGGCGGGCGGGC
>Ga0181520_10004863_pt1 | contig 22016 bp, 15 predicted proteins | sample PEATcosm2014_Bin_29_FD_132451 | JGI IMG/M metagenome (GOLD analysis project Ga0181520, IMG submission 132451) | Peatland microbial communities from MTU Mesocosm Facility, Houghton, MI, USA - PEATcosm2014_Bin02_30_metaG | ecosystem: Environmental > Terrestrial > Soil > Wetlands > Peat | place... | reverse complement strand
CTTGTTCGACTTCGGACTTCACCGTCAGCGCGCCGGTGGGGCAGACGCTGGCGCACTGGCCGCAGTTGACGCATTCGACGTCTCCAAGCTGTTTGCCGAAGGCCGGCTGCACACTGACTTCGTGGCCGCGATGGGCAAAATCAATTGCTCCTATGCCTTGAATCTCCGCGCACATTCTGACGCAGTCGCCGCAAAGGACGCACTTGTTTGGATCGCGAACCAGTGAAGGAGAGGACTCGTCCAGCGGAACGGAAGTGTACACGGACTTGAAGCGCACTTTCTTAATACCTAGCCTCAGAGCCAGGCTCTGCAACTGGCAATTGGCGCTGCGAGAGCATGTCGGGCAGCTCTGGTCGTGGTTGGCCAGCAGCAGTTCCACCGCGATCTTGCGAATCTCGCGAATCTCGGGAGTTGTGGTGAGGACCTTCAATCCCGGCTCCGCGGGCGTCGAGCACGCGCCCTGGATTCCGCGCCCTTCGATCTGCACCAGGCACAAGCGGCAAGCGCCATAGACGCTGAGCTCCGAGTGATAGCAGAATGTTGGCAGGTCGATGTTGGCCTTGCGCACCAATTCGAGCAGATTGCGCTCGCCTTCGATCACCACCGTTTTTCCATCGATCGTTAAAGTTGGCTGTGTGATCTTGTTCATCTGGCTATATCCCCTCGACCGCATGTATTTTGCAGGCTGTTGCGCAGGCGCCACACTTGATGCACAGCTCAGGATTGATGTGGTGCGGCTGCTTCTTCTCGCCAGTGATGGCTCCGGCCGGGCAAGCTTTGATGCAGAGACCGCAGCCTTTGCACTTCTCCTGATTGATCTCGGGACTCAAGAGCGCCTTGCATCGGCCGGTGCGGCAGCGTTTCTCGAAGACGTGCTCCTCATATTCCTTGCGGAAGTAGCGCATCGTCGAGAGTACCGGATTCGGCGCCGTCTTTCCCAGTCCACATAAGGATCCGATCTGCACCGCGCGTCCCAGCTTGTCGAGCAGGTCGAGTGTATGTTGATCGGCGCGGCCTTCAATGATGTCGTCGAGCAGCGCCAGCAGTTGCCGCGTTCCTTCCCTGCACAACACGCACTTGCCGCAGGATTCGCGTTGCGTGAACTCCATGAAGAAGCGCGCAATGCTTACCATGCAAGTGCCTTGGTTCATCGCCACCAGTCCGCCTGAGCCGACCATTGCGCCGACAGCACGCAGCGATTCGTAGGCCAGCGGAAGATCGAGATGCTCCTCGGTGAGGCAGCCGCCGGAAGGTCCGCCAATCTGCACGGCCTTGAAGCCCGTCTTCCAGATTTTTCCAGCGTCGTCCGTCACTCCGCCGCCGATGTTGTAGACAATCTCGCGCAGCGTTGTACCGAACGGAACCTCGACCAACCCAGTGTTGGCCACGTGCCCGGTGAGAGCAAAGGTCTTGGTGCCGGGAGATTCTTTGGTGCCGATCTGTTTGAAGGCCACGGGGCCCTCGTTGAGTATGCGGCAGACATGAGCGAGCGTCTCGACGTTGTTGATGATCGTCGGCTTGCCCCAGAGTCCTCTCTGCGCGGGGAAGGGCGGTTTGGGTCGCGGCATGCCGCGCTGGCCTTCGATGGAGGCGATCATGGCCGTCTCTTCGCCGCAGACAAATGCGCCCGCGCCTTCCATCACTTCGCACTTCATGGAAAGGCCGGTGCCAAAGACGTTCTTGCCGAGAATGCCTTCACGTTCCGCAGCCGCCACTGCGCCACGCATGCGTTCAACAGCCAGCGGATACTCCGCGCGGACGTAGACCAATGTATCGTTAGCTCCAATCGCGCGTGCCGCGATCATCAGGCCTTCAATCACGCTGTGCGGGTTGCCTTCCATCACCGAGCGGTTCATGAATGCGCCGGGGTCGCCCTCGTCGCCGTTGCATATGACGTATTTCTTAGCCGAGTTCTGGATGCGTGCCGCTTCCCACTTGCGGCCTGTTGGGAAACCGCCGCCGCCGCGTCCGCGCAATCCGGAATCTAGGATGATCTTGCAAATCTCCTCGGGCGCCATCTCGACAAACGCTTTTCTAGCCGCCTGATAGCCGCCATGCAGCATGAATTCGTGAATATCCTCAGGATCAAGAAATCCGCATTCGTGAAGCACAAAGCGGCTCTGGCGCGCGTAGAAGGGGTTATCCTCGATCCCCTGACAGCTCTGGCGTGTCGCGGGATCTTTATACAGAAGCCGCTCCACGATCTGACCTTCGGCTAGAGTCTGCCGCACGATCTCAGCAACGTCTTCGCCGCGCACCTTGGTGTAGAGAATGCCGTCGGGCACTACAGAAACCAGCGGCCCCATCTGGCAGAATCCCTGGCAGCCGCTCTTGGAGAGGCGAATCTCATCACTGGTGGCTTCGGCCCTCAGTTCGAGAATCACCTTCAACCCTGCGCTTGCGATCTCGCTCTTGAAGTGCTCGAAGACTTTCATGGCCCCGTTGGCCATGCATCCGGTCCCGGCACAGATAATCACGCGCCGCACCTGAGCTAGCGTGGAGATTCCCTTCCCGTTTCCCGGAGTGGACGTGAGAGCTTGCGTGTTATTCATTCACCACCTCGGCTGAGGGTTGCTCAGATTCCGGAGCGGTTGCCAGTTCCGCCTCCATCGCCTTGATCTCATCCACCAGAGCTACCGCGCGCTCCGGCGTGATCTGACCGTAGACTTGTTCGTCGATCACGACGACCGGGGCCAAGCCGCAAGCGCCCAGGCAGGCCACCGTCTCGATGGTGAAGAGCATGTCGGCCGTAGTTGTGATCTTTTCTGTCGTGCCCAGCTTCTCGCGCAACGCATTGAGAACGGGAAGGGACTGCTTCACATGGCAGGCCGTTCCGTCGCAAATCCGGATGACGTGCTTTCCCTTCGGTTCCAGCGCAAAGTGCGCATAAAAAGTTGCCACGCCGTAGACACGCGCCGGAGGTACATCCAGCGAAGTCGCCACATAAGTGAGCACCTCTTCCGGCAGATATTGGTATTCGTGTTGAATCGCCTGCAGGATCGGAATCAATCCCGATGGCCGGCGGGAGTAACGATCGAGAATGCTGACCACTTTCTCAAATTTTTCTGCGCGATCAACAACATTAGGAATAGACGCCATCTAAACAGCCTCCTTCTCTTGAATGGGCACTCTGAATCGCCTTGCCAGCTTCCATGAAAGTGAGGCCAGCGAATTGTAGAGGTCTTCGTTATGCACGATGATGTGTTCGGGAACTTTCAGCTTTACGGGAGCGAAGTTCCAGATGGCCTGGATGCCCCCTTTCACCATTTCGTCCGCGACCGCCTGCGCGACTTCAGCGGGAGTTGTAATAATGCCCATGTGAATACTCATCCGCGGGGCAAGATCGGCAAGCTTGTCGAGTGACAACACTGCTTTTTCGTGAACCCATTGGCCGATTTTGGCTGGGTCGGTATCGAACGCCGCCACGATCCGCAGGCCGAACTTCGAAAAGCGTTCGTGACCGAGCAGCGCGGTGCCCAGATTACCCGCCCCTACAAGAAACGCCTCGTTGATGTTGTTCCAGCCCAGAAACGTCTCGATGGACTGGATAAGTTCGGAGACCGAATAGCCGGTCTTTGGTTTGCCAATAATCCCGGTGTATTGCAGATCTTTTCGCACTTGCACAGGGACGAGGCCCAGATTCTGGCCAATCACACTGCACGAGACCCGGCTGATCCCCTTGGCCTCAAGCTCCACCAGGTAATGGTGGTACTGGGGGAGCCGCTGGAGGCTCGGCTGCGGAATCGACCGTGTTTCTGTCCGATTGAGTGGCGGCTGATTCGATAATTTCATATCGATAACCATATACCGAGTGTATGGCGGGATGGTTTTGTATACAGTGACAGCGGTCACGAAGCCACGAGTGCAGAATGATAAACGAGGAATCGGCGTCACAGACTATGTAATGTATTGATAATAATCAAGTTGCTGTATGGTTGGCGATTGGCAACTTGAAGTCTTAATGCAAGTCCCTTACGCAAACTCTTGCAATTAAAGACAAAATCTCCTCTGACAGTGAATCAATTGCCGTTTTCAGGCTGATTCGATAGGCTGGCTCTCAACAGACCGGTTTGCGCTATTTGTTGAAGATCACATATTTGCGCCCGATATAGAGCCGGAAGCCGCCGGCCGGGTCGGCCACAATCTGTAGCGGTATGGGCCGCTTGAGTTCCGCATCCGCGATTGTGTTCACCGAGAGCACGTCATGAGAGCCCACGTCGGTGATCAGAAACTTGTCCCCGACGAATCCCGCGCCGTATATACCCGCGGCAAGGCTCTGCTTACCCAACTTGATGGGAACCTCGACGATAAAGTAAGCCTGGTATTTTGATGCCACGGCGTCCGAGTAGCCGGTAGTGTCTACCAGGGTCGCCAGCACGTAATGCCCGTCGGCAAACTTCACGCCGCCAGAGTTGCGCACCTGTGTGGTTGCCGACTGCCCGCAGTAGTACACGCTGGCCGGCAGCAGTTTCTCCATATCCGCTGGCTTGAGAATCGTGGCGCCGCCCTGCTGCGCCTTCATCGAGCCCGGAGCAGCCATCATCAAAACGGCCAGTGCACCTGCCGCAGCCATCTTCATAATTGTGTTGTTATGCATCGTGAAACCTCCTTTTTCTACTTTATGCCGGAGCATATCACATCTCCGTTCGCATACGCCCCTCCCCTGGCAGTAACTTGCCGGAAATCCAGCAAATTATGCGTGTAACTCATTTCACAAATTTGGCCCCTATAAAAGAATCCGGCAGCTACCCATGAGAAGGCAGCCACCGGAAAGTCACACTTGGAAGCGAGATACTGGAAACATTCACAGGTTACTGGCAACTATGAGCCTTGTCTTGAGCCAAACGAGTGAGCCTGGACTCCATCAATGGGTGGAGACGGCACCGGCTATTCTTGCGATAGTCTACGGATGTTCCTGTGCATTCCCGCGCCTATCCAATTAATGTAGAGGTGCGCGATTTTTCCGCAGATCGAAGTCTATTTGAGGGAGTAACGCCTGATCCCGTGGCCCAAAATAACGCCAACTCGATGGATGCAGCAGGAATGGCCGCCCGGCGTCCGTCCTTATCTGGCGGATCTCATGGCGCGATAGCCTTCCGCGGCGTTCTGGCGGCAATGCTGCTGGGCTGCGGGATTCCCTGCCTGGCGCTGGAGCCAACTACGCTGCTGGCAAACTACGGCCGCCAGTCGTGGGGGATGGAAAACGGCTTGCCGCAGAATACGGTGCAGGCGCTGGTACAAACCCGCAATGGCTTTGTGTGGCTGGGAACCGAGGCTGGACTGGTCCGCTTTGACGGCAACAGCTTTGCGGTCTTCGACAAGAATTCGACGCCGGCGCTGCCGGGCAGCGATGTGCGTTGCTTGTTGGAGACGCGCGACGGAGCGTTGTGGATCGGGACCAGCGAGGGGCTGGCGCGGTGGAAGGATGGGGTGGTAACGGCCTTCACCACGCGAGATGGTCTACCGGCAGGCGGAGTTCGAGCACTGGTCGAAGCCTCGAACAAGATGTTGTGGGTGTGGACGGATCAAGGGCTGGCACGACTTACGGGCGAAGAACAGTTTGTTGAGGACTCGGCCAAGACTGGGTTGCCAAGGAACGCAATTGCCAGAGTGATAGCTGACGGTCAGGGAGGGGTGTGGGTAGGCACGCAAGATAGTGTTTCGATTTACAGGGATGGACACTGGAGCACGCCCGGGCCTCAGATTGTGGTGTTTCCGTGGATTCCGACAATGCCTATTGAGTTCATTCAGACCTTTCTCGGAAAGTTAGCGTCTGCTGATAATACGACGGCAGCGGTGTTGTTCGGGGACGAAAAACGAGGCGACAACGTCTTGGACCGCTTCACCTCCGGCAAAGAGCTACCCGGCAGCAGGATACAGGCTCTCTTTTTCGACCGCGAGGGCAGCCTCTGGATTGGCACCAATGGCGGACTCGCACGCTGGGTCAATGGGAAGGTGCAATTGTTGCCGGTTACTGATCCGCTGGCCTCAGCCTCGATCCTGTCTCTGATGGAGGACCACGAGGGCAATCTGTGGGTGGGAACTGAGACCGGCGGGTTGCACATCCTGCGCGATCAGCGTTTCCGCACCTTTGGCGCGCGGGAGGGGCTGAGTTCCGACGCGACCACCGCCGTAGTCGAAGACAGCGCGGGCACGCTCTGGGTGGGGACCAGCGGAGGCGGGCTGAATGCCCTTCGCCGTAGCGCTGATGGGAGCAGCGCAGTTCGCTCCTACACGGTGCGCGACGGCCTACTGAGCGATGTGATTCTATCGTTGGCCGCAGCACCCAACGGCGACCTGTGGGTGGGCACGCCGGACGGGTTGAACCGGATTCGCGGCGGCAAGATCGATGCCTTTACCTCGGCGGACGGGCTGCCGGACGACTTTATCCGTTCGCTGCTGGCCGATGCAGATGGATCGCTGTGGATTGGCACGCGGCGTGGACTTACACACTGGATGGGTTTGAAGGCCGTAGCGCCTTCCAGCGCGCGGATGGAGACCTTCACGCAGGCCAACGGGCTGGGCAGCGATCTGGTTGGTGCCATGGCGCGGGACTCCAACGGCGACCTGTGGGTTGCCACATTGGCTGGGCTCTCGCGGTTGCACGGCGGCAAAATCGATAATTTTACAACCGCCAACGGGCTCTCCAGCAACGTGATTACGGCGCTGGTGGCGGGTAAAGATGGAACACTGCTGATCGGTACGCAAGACCGTGGGTGGAACTTGTGGGACAGGCGGCAGTTTCTCAGGGGCATCGGGGATACGCTGGATATGTCGTCTGGGAGGAGTTTCCCATCCGGCATGGATCGTGCCAGCATCCGGGCGATCATCGACGATGGACAGGACCACTTGTGGTTAGCGACCGGAACAGGGATTGCGCGTTGCGATAGTAAGGCAGTAGTTGATCGATCACAATGCGTGGAGTTCGGCGCCGCTGATGGGTTGCGCAGCCGGGAGACGGCCACCAACAGTCACCCTTCGGCCTGGCGCTCCCGTGATGGGCGCTTATGGTTTGCCACGCCCAAAGGCTTGGTGGAGATTGACCCGGCGCACTTTTCGGTGAACACGGTTCCGCCGCCGGTGGAACTGGAGCGATTTTCAGTGGACGATGTACCTCAGGCGCTCCATGCCGCAGGCTCTTCCTTGCGCGTTGCGGCAGGACACGTGCACTTCCAATTTGATTACGCGGGACTGAGCTTCAGCGCGCCACAAAAAGTGCGCTACCGCTTTATGCTGGAGGGTTTCGACCGTGGATGGACCGAGGCCGGCACGCGGCGTTCAGCGTACTACACGAATATCAAGCCGGGACGTTATACCTTCCGCGTGCAGGCAGCCAATAACGACGGGCTTTGGAATACCGAGGGCGCTGCACTTACCTTTGAACTGCGGCCGCACTATTATCAAACCGCCTGGTTTTATGCCCTGTTGCTGGCGGCCGTAGCGGGCCTGGTGGTGCTATTTCTGCGGTTGCGATTGCGCCGGGCAGAGGGCGAGTTCCGTGCCGTGCTGGGCGAGCGCAACCGCATTGCGCGCGAGATTCACGACACGCTGGCCCAGGGCTACGTGGGCATCTCGGTGCAGTTGGAGGTGCTCTCCGAGTTGCTGCGAAGGAACGAGGCACAGGCCGCATCGAAGCATCTGGACCTGATTCGAGGCTACGTACGCGAGGGTCTGGACGACGCGCGGCAGTCGATCTGGGCGTTGCGCTCGCAAGACTCGGGCGAGACCACGCTGCCGGTCCGCCTGCGCCGCATGGTGGAGGCCGAAGGCGGAAAGGGATTGAAGGCCGGCTTCAGCCTCTTCGGCGCTTACCGGCCCATGCCGCCGGAGACGGAGCGCGAATTCCTGCGCGTTGCCCAGGAAGCCATTCATAATGTGAAGAAGCACGCCAGAGCGCGGAATTTATATGTTCAATTGGAGTATGGACCGGAGGAGATTGCGCTGGATGTGCGGGACGATGGGCAGGGCTTTGTGATCGACTGGAAGCAGGAATCCACCTCAGGCCACTATGGACTGACCGGAATGAAAGAACGCGCGGCGGCCATTGGCGGGAGGCTGGAGATTCACAGCGAGCCGGGAGTTGGAACGACGGTTCGTCTGCGCGCGGTGGCGAGAGAGGTGCGAGAGTCAGCAAAGGAGCAACAGTGACTAAGAATACGATTCGCGTGCTGGTTGTGGAAGATCATCACGTGGTGCGCCAGGGGCTGGTTGCGCTGTTGAACGTGGCCGAGGGCCTGGAAGTAGTGGGCGAGGCCGCGGACGGTGTGGAGGCCATCGCGGAGTTTCGTAAGCACCAGCCGGATATCACGCTGGTCGATCTGCGGCTGCCGCGGCTGAGCGGCGTCGAGGTCATCGAGCGCATACGCATGGAGACGCCGCAGGCGCGCTTCATTGTGCTCACCACCTACGACGGCGACGAGGACATCTTTCGCGCTTTGCAGGCCGGCGCGAAGGCTTATCTCCTGAAAGGCATGACCTCAGAAGAGTTGATTGCGACCATCCGCGCGGTTCACGAGGGAAAATCGCACATTCCGCCGGCGATTGCGCAGAGGCTGGCCGAGCGCATGAGCACCGAGGAGCTGACGCCTCGCGAATTCGACGTGCTGGAGCAGATTGTGCATGGCAAGAGCAACAAGGAGATCGCGACCGAGTTGGAAATTTCAGAGGCCACAGTGAAAACCCACATCAACAACCTGCTCAGCAAGCTGGGCGTAACAGACCGGACGCAGGCTGCAACGGCCGCTATCCAGCGCGGCATTGTCACGCTCGAATCATTGAGAAAGCCGAAGCCATGAAGAAAATCTTTCTGTTCGCGGTTGTTTTCCTGTTGATTTGTCCGCTTGCAAAGGCGCAGAAAACCGCCTGGAGGCAAGCCACGGATGCGGAGCTTGCGTCGTTGCTGCCGGCGCGCGCGCAGGTGGAGAAAGAACACATTGAAACCGAAATGCGCACTGCATCAGGCATTGTAAATGGCCGCGGACGCTACATTGCCGGAGTGGTGCTGCTGACGGCCGGATACTCCGCGGAGGGAAAATATTCGCACTATCTGATGGTGCAGGCTCCGGTGCGCATCGGCGGAATTGCTCTCAAGCCCGGGGAATATGTTTTTGGCTGGACGCGGTCGCCAGCAGGGGATAAGTTGCGGGTACACTTCTATGGAGCTGCAACGGGCTCACTCATGGGTACTACGGAGGCGCATCGCATTGCGGGGACGAGCCGCGTGGAGAGCCTGCACATCTGACCTCCCGCCGACAAGGCAATGATTCAGATTGGACGGTTTGGAATTCCCTACGAGTTAATCGAGCCGTAGAAATTAATTTTGCCCGCGTGGTTCTCCGGTGGGTAGAAAAGCAACTCCTGAGAGCAACTCTCCTGAAGCCAGTATATTTCTGAGCCGCTCGGGATTGGCGCCGCTTCGAGCAGCGGCTGCTTCCAGCAGGTCGAGCGCCGATGCCGGGGTGGCTTCCGCGGGCAAGCGGAAGATCCACGGAATATTCGTCGAGGTCAGCTTCTTGTCGCCGCTCAATGCAATCACCGGCACAAAGGCCTTGAGCGCCAATTGCTCGGCCAAGTGCGCGGCGTCGCGGTCCAGCGCAATGATTGCGAGAGCATGATCGTCCATGAGCGCATGAACCAGTTGAGTTGAAGCGACGCCCCAATTCTGGTCGCTGTCCACGGGCAGCAGTGTCCACGGTTTACCTTTGGCCGCGCTCGATGCCAACTCCGCCTGCACCTCCGGCGACTGCGAGACTTCCGCCGCGTGCGGCCCAAAGAACACTACACGCACCGGTCCCGGCAAGTCTGGACGATGCGGGCCGGCATAGTCCACGACATCCTCGCCCACCCGCGCATAAGGCACCTGTGGCGCAGCAGATGCCTGCGGCGCGGCACGAGGCACTTGCGGTGCAACGGACTGTTTTACCTGAGTTGGCTGTTTTTCCATGGTTGCAACGCGATACGTGATCGCGCCATTATGCACCGTGCCCATATACATGGGTGCGACATTCTTCTGATTGGGATCGAAGATCATGTGCCCGGTGACGCCGTCGTATTCTTCTATGTTGGCCAGCGCATCGTGAATCCGCGCGCGATTCAGTCCCGCCTTGCAGATGGAATCCAGCAACGCGTTCATCGCGTCATAGGCCAGCGAGGCAAACTGCTCCGGCTTTTCGTGGAAGCGCGCTTCAAATCTCTTATTGAAGTCGATCCACTTTAGATCATTGCGCGTGGGATCGTATGGGAAAACAGCCTCGAAGCCCTCGGCTGCGTCACCGGCCTCTTTCAGCAAAGTGTCGCCCAATGTTCGATACGCACCAAAGACACGCTGCTTCATCCCCAAGGCCTGCATCTGCTTGAGAATTGCCGCGGCCTCACTCTCATCGGCCCACAACACTATGGCGTCCGTGCGCGATCCGCGAATGATCTTTAGTTCGCGCGTAAAGTCCGTGTCCCCCGGCATAAACTTCTGCTCGATCACCACCGGATGGCTCAGACGCCGCGAGGCATCGCGAAACTTGGGAACTCCCAGCCGTCCGTAGCGATTGTTCACGCGCAGAATCGCCAGACGCTTAAGGCCAAGTTCAGTGAAGATGCGTCGCGCCAGGGTAAATGCCTGCACACGATCATCCTGAAGATCGGTGAAATACCAGGGAATATATGTTTCAGGAATCGTCGGATCGGTCGAAGCTGAATTTACGATGGGAATCTCCGCGCGTAACGCCACGCGCAACATGATGTGCGTGGACTCAGAGCTGATCGAGCCGAAGATCGCCCAGTCTCGATCATCGTAAATCATCTTCACCGCTTCATTGGACGGCGAGCCCCAGATCGTGGGATCAGTGGGCCGGTCGTCGCCGTAGACCGCGCCTCTCTGCCAGTTGTCGTAGTCGTTGTGCAGCATCAACTTGAAGGGCTTGCCGCCGTATCCGCCGTGGGCATTGGCCTCCTCCACTGCAAGTTGCGCGCCGTGCAACATGCGTAGGCCGAAGACCTCGTCCGGATTGTGCTCGATGGGCCCGAAGAAGCCGATGCGCACCTCGGTGACATCTTTCGGTTCAGGAATATCCCGAGCCGCGCCGGAATATATGTTGGGGTGAATGTAGTTGAGGTCGTAAGGCGCTGCGAATTTGGAGTATGGGCTCAGGTCCGCCGGTTCGCCGGCATAGGGCATAACAACACGATCCCGCGGTGGTCCCGGAGGATGTGCGCCGCACTCGCACGTTCCCTTGCCCGTAACCGTCGCTGGGCTTGTGTCCTGTACCATGTCCTTCTTCGAGTATGAACTCGAATCCTGCGCGGCAAGATGCGCCGAGCAGGCCGCGGCAAGCGCGCCGGCCGCAACCAACATCCATCCATTGCGCATGTGAACTACTCCTTGTTTTTCGCGCCCTTATCCGTGCGGAACATGGCGATGGCCTCGATCTCGATCAGCAGTTCCGGCCGGCAGAGATGCGCCTGAATGCCAGTGGATGCTGGCAGCGGATCGAGTCCCTGCTCCTTGAAGAATGCTGTGCGACCTGCATTGAAGACATCGTAGTCGCGATCGATGTCGCGCAGGTAGCAACTGGTGCGCACGATGTCGTGCCAGGTGCAGCCTTCGCTCTTCAGCAGGCCGGTGATGTTGTCGAAGGTGCGCCGCAACTGAGCCGGAAAGTCGCCGATATGCACGCTCTGGCCGTGCTCGTCGATAGAAGCAGTGCCGGAGATAAGCAAAATGCAAACTCCACCTATGTCGATTCTCATGCCGCGCGAAAACGAACTTGGCTTGGCGTAATGAAAGGCCTCGTTAAGTACGCCGTGATTGGTCATGGCGCGCTTTTGGATGGGCGCGTGTGCGATGGTCTCCAAAATATCCGCTAATGCATTCATGATGTTGTTGCTCCTTGTGTTCTTATCGTTGTTGTCGAATTCCGTGACTTAAACCCTTGGCAGTGGCGACCCAGATGTCGTCGCCCTGAAAGTCGATGCCGAGAACATAGTTGTGGGCCGGCGCAGTGGTGACGGCGACCGGCGTTACCTTGCCTTGTGCGTTGCGCACCGTCATCTCCGGCTTGCCGTCTTTGAGCGAGGGCCGATAGACGGCCCAGTTGATGCCGTCGTAGTAAGCCAGCCCTTTGTCGGTGCAGAACCAGGCGCGATTTGCGTCCACGCCCTTGATGTAATTGATGAAGTTCGAGGGAAGCCCGCTGTCTTTGGTAAGAAAGTTGTGCCAGTAACGGCCATCGTAGCGGCTGGCGCCAAAGTAAGTCGCCGCCCATACGATATTGTCCACATAACTGACAGAAGTGACAATCTCGTGGATCAGACCCTGGTCCTTGAAGAGCACAATCTCATTTTCACCGTCGGGATCTTCGTACTTGTCCCAGCGCCCGGTCTTCTGCGTGTATTCGAGAAGACCGCTGCCCCACACAGCAAAATAAACCTTGTCCTGCGCGGCGGAAACCCCGTACACCCAGATCTCGATCATAGGCGTGTTGCGCTCGTTGTAGAGTGTCCATTGGCCGGTGCGAGTATTCAAGCTACAACCGCCCGCTGCTGTAGCTACCCATACATTCTCGCCTGCGATAGAGACACCATAGACCACGTCGTTGCTAAGCCCGGAATTCAGTTGAGTGTAGCTGTCTATTCGTCCGCCGGAGATGCGGCTCAGCCCGCCCATCGTCCCGGCCCACACGTCGCCAGTGCGCTTGTCAAGCGCCAGCGAAAGCACGGCGCGATGCGCCAGGCCGTCCTTGGTCGTGTAGGTCTTCCATACATGGTTCTCGTAAACGGCCAAACCGTTTTCCGTGCCTGCCCAGATACGCTCTCCATCCGCCAGAACGGAGAAAACATGATTATCGGGCAGTCCGTTAACAGTGGTGAAGTTCTCAAAGCGGAAGCGCGGCGGTGGCGCTTGCGCGGTATGAGGTTTTTGCGCTCCAGATGCTGCCGTCTGCTGTGCCGCAGACACTGCTATCGCGGCCAAAAGCACTGCGACCAGCAAGATCGTGTGCGTTGCGAACGTGTTGAATGCAAACTTTTTCATCGCGTCCTCAAGTACTCAATCAAATCGTTGAGTTCGTCCTTGGTCAGGTCATTAGTGCGGCCGTGCTTGTCATCGGGGTTGAATACTGTCCAGATTTCTTCCAGCGTCTGTGCCGAGCCGTCGTGCAGGTAGGGCGCGGTGAGCGCAATTTCAGTCAACGGCGCTGACTTTAACAGATTGCCATTGTCGTTGGGCTTATGCGTTCCCACGTCGAACAACTTCTGGTTGGTGCCCTTGGGGCCGCTGTGGCAATAGGAGCAGCGGTTGGATTCCGCAATCGGTTTGCCGAACTTGTCCGTGTCGCGCGTGAACAACGCCAGTCCGCGTTCCTGCGCCGGCGTCATCTCTCGCCCCGGCAGCTTCCAGCGGTTGGGCCTGGTAGGCAAATTGCGTAGGTAGGTCGACAGGTCGGCAAGCGTAGCGTCGTCATACTGTTCCGCGCGCCAGAAATATTTTTCCGTGCGCGGGCCGCACTCCGTCGGTATGTTGGGGTTGCCGCCGTTCCACTTATAAGGCTCTGTGCCTTTGAGGCCTTCGAGCATCTTGTTGTCCACAATGTTGCGGCCAAAACCGTCGGGTTCCAGGTTCCAGGTGATGCCGTCGAAGGTGGAATCGATATGGCAGTTGGCACAGCCGATCTGCCCTTGAAATCCGTAGCGGGAGGTGTAGAAAGTCTGCTCGCCGTGGCGAATCGCGGAGACGGTCTTTGGCCCGGCGAGGGTAATCGTCGCGGCCACGCGATTGCTGTGCGTATCGATCACGCTGATAGTGTCTTCCAGGCGATTGGCCACGAACAGCTTGCTGCCGCTGCGATTCAGCGCCAGCCCGCGCGGATCGTGCCCCACATTGATGCGGGCAATCACATAATTTGCGCTGGCGGCAAGGTCATAGGCAAAGGAGCCGGATGCGGGACGTGGCCGCGCGTGGATGAAATGCAACAGACGCTGCACATCGATTACGGTGACCATCTCGGAGCCTTCGCAGGTAACGAAGATGCGCGACTTGTCTGGCGCAATTGCTACGCCGAAGGGCCGCGATGCGTAGCGCTCCAGTTCGTCCAGCGGAATCTCGACCGGCTGGCCCACATCCGCCCCGAAGAGCGTGAGCGTATCGGTGAAGTAGCCGCCGTGCTCCAGATGCGCAATTGGCACAAGATTCTTGGGGTGGTACTCCGCGACAACGCCGAGGCGGCCATCCGCCGAAAAGGCGAGATGAAATACCCCGGCAACTCCGTGCAGTGGTATGCGATCAACGACCACGGCGCGCGCGGTATCGATCACAGTAATCTCCGATTCGGGCGGCGTGCGATGCGGCGACGGATTGGGATAGACGTGTGTGACATAGATCCTGCCGCCGTCGGGCGAGAGCGAAAGATAACTTGAGCCGCGCCCCGCCAGCAACCGCTTTTCTTCCTCGCCTGTTGTTGCATTCAGTACAGCCACATCATTGCTGATGCGATTGGCGACGAACAGGTGCTTGCCCGCGCGATCCTCGACTACACCTGACGGCTCCGAGCCCACCGGCCAAGTGGCCGTCACCGCCAGCGTCCGCGTGTCGATCACCGAAAGCGTGTCCTCCCAGGTGTTGGTGACGAACAGCCGGTCGCCCGAAGGAGAGAGCGATATACCGCGTGGCACGCGGCCCACTGCGATATTCTTGATCACCGCATAGGTAAAGGCGTCAATCACGCGAACCTCTTCGCTCTGCTGGCAGAGTACGTAGAGGCGCGATCCATCAGGCGAGAGCAATACTTCAAGCGGAGAGGCGTAATCCACATCATCGGCCCCGCTAGCGCGCACAGGACATTCGGTCCAGAGTGCAACCGCAAAAAGCGCCACGGCCAGCGACGTCAGCCCCGCGCCCATAGCGGATTGGAAGCGCCTGTTCACTTGGGCTCCTCCACCGTCAGTACTTGGTCTACACTGAGTTTTTCCAGCGTCTGCTCGCGTCCGCTGGGCCAGTGAACGATCAACTTGTCGATTCTCGTCGCAGCGCCCAATCCGAAGTGTAGGCGGCCGTCATCCTGCGAAAGATAACCGGAACCAGCCACGCGCTCCTCCGTCTGCCGCTTGCCTCCGGCAAAAACTTCAACGCGCGCGCCGATGCCGTCACGATTGCTCTTGGCTTTAGGACCGGGAGCATAGTTCTGGTCGCCAGGACGCATCGCTCCCACAAGTTTGATCGCGATCCAGTGGCCGGTATTGGTGGAGACATTGTGCAACAGCGTTCCCTTGCCACCCAGGTTCACAGCAAATGCATCGACCTTGCCGTTGTTTTCGTAATCCGCGAAACACGCGCCGCGCGCTGTGGTGCGCTCGCTCAGCACATCTCCAGCCTCGCGCGAAACATCGGCGAACTTATCGTTGCCAAGACCGCGAAACAACGTATGCTCCTGCGGAATTAAATGAATCAGCCCGCCGTGAAAAATGAGAATGTCCAGCAGGCCGTCATTGTCGAAGTCGTAGACCCCCGTGCCCCAGCTTACATATTGCGCATTGGTTTGCGAGACGCCATTGGACGCGCCGATGTCCTCAAAGCTCATCTTGCCGGAGTTATGCAGCAGCCGATTATAGTGGCCATCGGAGACCCATAGGTCCAATACTCCGCGGCCCTCGAGATCGGCAAAGACCGGGCCCATCGACGATGTGGATTCGCCATTTTGCCCGTAGGCCGTGCCCGTATCGTTGGCAATCTCCTCGAAGGTTCCATCGTGCTTATTATGGAAGAGAAAATTTTCCGTGCGATCATTGGCAACGTAAATGTCGTCCCAGCCGTCGTTGTCAAAGTCCGCCGCGGTCACGCCCATGGTGCGGCCCACGTATGCGCCGATGCCCGATTTATCGGTAACATCCGTGAATGTTCCGTCGCAGTTGTTGTGATAGAGCTTGTTGGTTTCGCCCTCGTAATCCAGCGGCCCCGGATAGTTGTCGGCAGCGTAGTAGGCGCGATACTTGGGATCGAATTTGACGTAACGGCCCACGAATAGATCGACGCAACCGTCCCTGTCGTAGTCCAGCCATGTGGAGCTGATGGTCCAGCCGTCCACCTTGATGCCGGCCTTCGCGGTCACGTCGGTAAAGTGGCCGTTGCCGTCGTTGTGATAAAGAATCGTCTTGCCATAGCCGGTGACCAGCAGATCGACAAATCCGTCGTTGTCATAGTCAGCAGCCGTCGCGGCCACTCCATACATATCGGGATCGAGCCCGGATTTCTCCGTCACGTCGGTAAAGGTGCCGTTGCCGTTGTTGCGATACAGATGATTGTGCGGCGGCGTTGCGGGTTTCTCCTTAAGCGGATAAGGATGCATGGAGTCGTCCAGCGGCCGCCCGTTGACTACGTAAAGTGACTCCAGTCCGGAGTTGTTGTAGTCGAACCAGATGCAGCCCGCGCCAGTGCCTTCAAGCAGCGATCCCAGTTGCCGCGAGCCAAAGCTGTGCGTAAAGTGGATGCCCGCCTTGTCGCTGGCGTCTTCGAAATGAATGACCGATGACTGCGACACCTGCGGCGCGGCAGACGGCGCTTGCGCGCCATGAACGGATTGTGCCGTCGGTAGCGGAGCAGTTTGCGCAGTTGCAATAGAAACAACTCCGAGAAAAAGAAGAAAGCGGTAATTCATCTCAATTGCCTCCCGGCTTACCTTGCTGCGTCGCGCTTGCATCCTTCGCGCCGGTCAGATCGGCTGGCGTAGTCGAGCGAAGCAGCACCTCCGGCACGCGATTCTCCGATGAGCGCTCCGGTCCCGTGTGACAGCCGACGCAAATGCGCTGCTCGCCGCTGCGAATCCAGAACCATCCGTGTTCCTTGCGCACAACCGCGCCCGTTTCATCCAACAGCGCAAAGCGGATGGGCACATCTGCCGGCGTTTTCACATAGAATGATCCGTCCACCTCGACCGGTGCCGTACCGGTGACCACCACGCGTCCCTGAGCGTCCTGCGTCTCCAACCGCACTGATGCGGGAGCCTTCTTCAGATCTCCTTCGCGCGACAGGCGTGCGTCGAGCGCCATCATATTGGCGTAGTTCCAGGGATGCAATCCGGAGGGATGACGCTTAGGCTGGGTGCGCGGCGCAACAAGAACCGGCTCGACAAGATTTTCACCGGCCAAAGTCAGCACAGTTTGCAATGCTGTCGTGCCTGGCTTCCACAATTTGAGTGCATAATGCGCTCCGGCTCCGGCTCGCGCACTCATCAGCCACTCGCCTGAAGCTATCTCGGCAATTGCGCCGGCGTACTCAGCCTGCGGAGCAATGACAGGCTGCTCGTGCGCCAGCGGCGAGGTAAAGCGCGCCAGCGAGGCTCCGTGGGTGAAGACCACATCCCCATTGGCCATTTGCCTTCCGCCCCAGCGCGCCTTCCCGTGATCGCAGCGGTACGATTCGACGCCTGAACCATCAGCGTAGACGAGGTAAAGTTCCGGAGTCGTGCCTGCGCCCAACGGAAAGTCTGCCTCAAAAAGAATGCGTCCATCGGCGAGCACATCCGCGGGAAAGGCGCTGGCCTGCGTGTACGTAAGCGGCAACACTCCCGGCCCGGCCGTCGGATTCAAGAACCTGTATCCCGGCAGATGACCGTCCTCGGCGGACTCCAGTTGAAATCCCCACGGCGCGCGCTGTGCCCACACCAGTCGCCCGCCTGGCAGATAAAACGGGCGCACGGCATCGGTTGTGGTTGTAATCACCCTGCGTAGAGAGCGATCAGCCAGCGTCAATTCCCATATCTGCCATGGATCGTGCGCTGCTTGCTTGCCCGCAAACAGCACTTGCTTGCCGTCGAAAGAAACATTTGCGTCCGCGGAAGCGGCAAAGCCGGTGATCAGAGGCTCCGCCTCGCCGTCATGAACCAGCATGAGCTGCGCGCCCTTGGGAAAACGCTCACCACCACGCAAAGCGGCCAACGGCTCATAAACGGGAGCGGCGGTGACGATGATGTCTACGGATGGAGCCTGTGCAGCTTCGGTCAAGAAACCGCAAACCGGAAGCAGCAAGAAAATCGAAGCGACAACCGCCAGCAATCTGGCCGGGAATCTCATCCCACAGCCTCCATGGAACAAGACTCCATCGTCTCGCGCCACGGCCGTGTCCGCTCGCGCTGCGTCATCCTTCGAAGAGCCAGATACGGGTCAAGATCCGCCATCATGCTGTCGAATCCGGCGAAATCCAGTGACTGTTTGCCATCGCTCCACGCCTTGTCCGGATCGGGATGCACCTCCACGATCAGGCCATCCGCACCAGCGGCAACCGCGATGCGAGCCAGCGGCGGAACAAGGTAGCGATGCCCTGCTGCATGACTTGGGTCGGCGATCACCGGAAGATGCGAAACCTGTTTGAGCAACACAATGGCGGCCGCGTCGAAGGTGTTCCGCATCGACGTTTCAAAGGTGCGGATGCCGCGCTCGCAGAGAATCACATGCGGGTTGCCGTGGTCGAGAACGCTTTGCGCCGAACGCAGCAGATCGGCTATCGTTGCCACCATGCCGCGCTTCAACAGCACTGGCCGCCCGGATTGTGCAGCGGCTTCCAGCAGCGAGTAGTTTTCCATGCTGCGTGAGCCGATCTGCAAAATGTCGGCATATTCCGCCACCGTCGTCACGTCCTCTTCCGACATGACTTCCGTCACGATAGCCAGACCGCTTTCTTCCCGCGCGCGGGACAACATCTTCAGTCCTTCCAGGCCAAGCCCTTGAAATGCGTAAGGAGAACTGCGCGGCTTAAAAGCTCCTCCCCGCAGAACGCGCGCTCCCGCGCGGCGAACATGATCAGCCGTTGCCAACAACTGGGATTCGGTCTCCACCGAACAAGGCCCGGCCATGGTGATAAATTCATCGCCGCCGATTTCAAAGTCCAGCACCTGCACGATGGTTTGCTGAAGCCGTGCGCTCTTCAGCACATCAGGAGTTTCGGCAAATTGTTCGCGCCAATCTTCACACATCCAGCAGGCTCCGTTTCTGGGGAAGCGGAAGCATCAGACTATCGCGGTTGAGGTCAGGCGCGCCTCAACCTAAAGGTGGAGACAGAGCACAAAAGCGGCCTTTTTCTTCCTTGAATGTTCCGGATGTAACCTTCTTTTTTTCAAGCTCTTACGCAAGAAATAGGCGCAAAAACCGTTATTGCCCGCAAATGAGAGGCGAGGGAGCTTTCCGGGGTGAATGGAACTACTGCGCGATGGGCGGCGGGCGGTAGCCAAAAGCTGCATCCACAATGGACGCAATACCGAGCGCGGTCTCATCGTGAAAGGGGCGCGCAACGATCTGCACGCCAATCGGCAGCCCCGGCCCACCACCATCATCTGTCCGTCCAACGGGAACCACCGCCGCCGGCGCAGCCAGCGTATTGAACCATTGCGTGTGGCGTACGGCATCGAGGTACTCCACGGTCCGGCCTTCAACGGTCCACTCTCGCTCACTATGGCGAAAGGCGGGAATGCTGGCCACCGGGCACAGCAGCACCGCATACTCGCTCATCTCCGCGAGAGTCTTCGAGCGCAGCAAGTCCAGCTCGGCCCACGCATTGAGCAGTTCGGCAGCCGTAAGCGGCGGCACGGCAGCGGAGATGCTGAGAAACTCGCTGAAGATGGGGCTAAGTTGATGCTCCCGGCCTTGAATCTCCGGCGCATAGAACATGGCCCCGCACTGCACAAAAAATTTCCACCACAACTTCCGCAGCAGCTCCAGCGTGCGCGGACGGAAGGGCTCCACGCGAAAACCTGCATCGCGCAGCGCAGCAGCGGCAGCTTGCACAGCCGCGCGCGTTTCCGGCGTGACTGGAACCAAGTCGTCATCCTCGAAAAATCCAATCGTGTTTGTTCGCAGTTCGTCGAGACTCGGCTCGCGCAACTCAATCGGAGGGCTCGCAGGATCGTGTGGGTCCTGGCCGCTTAGCGCGCGAAACATCATCGTCACATCTGCTATCGTACGCGCCATCGGGCCAATGGCGCCGAGTGTCGCAAACGGACCCACGCAAGGCGGCAGATGTCCGCGTCCTGGAATCCGCCCCGGCGTAGGTTTGAGTGAACAGATGCCGGTAAAGTGCGCGGGCACGCGCACCGATCCGCCGCTGTCGCTTCCCAGGCCTGCCGCCGAAAGCCCCGCCGCAATGGCTGCCGACTCGCCGCCGCTCGATCCGCCCGGAGTGCGTTCAAGGTCCCATGGGTTGTTTGTGCGCCCATGCAGCAGATTCGCCGTCTCGTATGCCATCAGGAACTCGGGGCAATTGGTAGTGCCCAAAATCAATGCTCCGGCAGCGCGCAGCCGCGCCACCACCACCGCATCCTCGCGCGGCACTTCGTTCTCATGCAGTTTGCTGCCGATCTCGCACTTGAATCCTCGCGTGGCAATCGATGACTTCACAGTCACCGGCAATCCGAACAATGGCCTGCGGGACCGCGTTCCACGCCACTCATCGTGCTTTCGCGCCCGCTCACGCACCCGTTCCGCATCGAAATCCGCGAATACATTCAATTGTGGATTCAACCGCTCGATCTGCCGAATATGCGCCTCGGCCAGTTCGAGCACGGAAATCTCGCCGGAGCGCAGTAGCTCCAGTTGACGCGTCGCTGACTGTAACACTACATCGCTCATGGTTGTCCTAACTTTTAGCTGTGCATGCAGCATCTGCCCTACCGCAGGTGGTCAAGGGCGCGCCTTGGTGAAATTAGTAACTACATCATCCGCTGGCGTTGACGGCATCATCCGGTAGTCAAACCGATACGACCTCACCGGCTCGCCCGAGTCGAAGCGATCGTTCCAATTCAACTGATATTCCAGCGAACTTGCATCATCCGGAAACTTCTCGTTCTCCTGATACGGATACGTGCTCATCGCGTGAAACGGCAACTGCGCCACGGTGAAGGGCGATGCATCCCACCAGTCCATGTCCTTCACAAATCCATTCGCATAAAAGAAGTAGTCACGCTTCCAATGCGCAGGCAGCGGCGGCAGCTTGGTCGCGTCAAACTCGGCGGCGATCTCCTCGCCGCTGCCGAAGATCACATATCGGTCGTCAATGCTCTTCAGCAACGGCGTCACGTCGCCCATGCGCGTGTAATTGCCGCGCTCATGCTGGAACGGGCCAGTCAAGCTTACGCGGTCATAGTCGTAGTCGAGATCGCCGGAGCTTGCACCCTCAATCTGCGTTGGGTAGCCGCGGAAATGCAGTGTGGCCAGCGTCAGCGGAATCTCCGTGGTACGCGCTTCGCCCTCGATGTTGTTATCGATCAGTACCTGATCCCAGAAGATTTCGAGATTGGTGACGAGCCGGATGCGCCGTGCGCCTGCGGGCAGCTTGCCGGTGAGGTCCACAACAATCGTACGCTCCAGACCAGCCGGGAATCCCACATCATCCGCGATGCGCTGCCATGTGCCATCCGGCATCTGCGCTTCCACGTATGGCGAGATCGGCTTGATGCCCGCTTTCCATGCGGCATAGAGCGAGGTCGCGCTGAAGTAGTTCACATAGCCGGTCATCAGCAGCCGCAGCGGGGACTGCGCGTTCAGCGGACCCAAATCAAGTGTCAGTGTGTGGAGATTCGCAAAGCCATCATAAGGCAGCGGCGTGAAGCCACTGGCGAATTTGTGATCGCGCCGGCTCAACACGTCTAGCACATCGCGGCCCTCGCCATCCCACGCACCCACAAGCAGCCGCGCGCCCTCTGAAGCCACAACGCGCCCCGAGGCAAACGGTGGATCGTCGAGGAACTTCTCATCCGGATTGACCTCGACATTCTCCGGATGGTCCACCGCAACCAGCCGCAACTGATCGATGTAATTCACCTCTTCCATTGGCTCCATGAAGCGCAGACTCAGTTTGCCGTTCACCCGCGCAAGAGCGTCGCCATCAACCTTGATCCACTCACCGGGATTGGGAATATTGCGTCGCGTCGGCGTGAACCAGTGGCCCACCACCGCCGCGCCGATCACGTCCGTCACCAGCTTGTATTTGTGCCCGTTCCACGCGAACAGCACCGGGCACGAGCTTCCACGTCGATCAACCTCCT
>Ga0181520_10004862_pt1 | contig 22019 bp, 14 predicted proteins | sample PEATcosm2014_Bin_29_FD_132451 | JGI IMG/M metagenome (GOLD analysis project Ga0181520, IMG submission 132451) | Peatland microbial communities from MTU Mesocosm Facility, Houghton, MI, USA - PEATcosm2014_Bin02_30_metaG | ecosystem: Environmental > Terrestrial > Soil > Wetlands > Peat | place... | reverse complement strand
GGGGTGGCCCGCCGCAGGCGGGACGGGGTGGGGCCGTCTCGACGGGCAAACGACGATCCGCGACAGGATTGTCGCGGCCACTGCATCGAAGAGCGCCGTTTGCCTCTCCCCTCCCGGCACGGGAGGGGTGGCCCGCCGCAGGCGGGACGGGGTAGGGCCGTCTCGACGGGCAAACGACGATCCGCGACAGGATTGTCGCGGCCACTGCATCGAAAATCGCCGTTTGTCTCTCCCCTCCCGGCACGGGAGGGGTGGCCCCGCGAAGCGGGGACGGGGTAGGGCCGTCCCGGCGGCAAACGGCAATCCGCGACAGGATTGTCGCGGCCACTGTATCGAAGAGCGCCGTTTGTCTTTCCCCTCCCGGCACGGGAGGGGTGGCCCCGCGAAGCGGGGACGGGGTGGGGCCGTCCCGGCGGCAAACGGCAATCCGCGACAGGATTGTCGCGGCCACTGCATCGAAGAGCGTCGTTTGTCTCTCCCCTCCCGGCACGGGAGGGGTGGCCCCGCGAAGCGGGGACGGGGTGGGGCCGTCCCGGCGGCAAGCAGCAATCCGCGACAGGATTGTCGCGGCCACTGTATCGAAGATCGCCGTTTGTCTCTCCCCTCCCGACACGGGAGGGGTGGCCCGCCGCAGGCGGGACGGGGTGGGGCCGTCTCGGCGGGCAAACGACGATCCGCGACAGGATTGTCGCGGCCACTGTATCGAAGAGCGTCGTTTGTCTTTCCCCTCCCGGCACGGGAGGGGTGGCCCCGCGAAGCGGGGACGGGGTGGGGCCGTCTCGACGGGCAAACGACGATCCGCGACAGGATTGTCGCGGCCACTGTATCGAAGATTGCCGTTTGTCTCTCCCCTCCCGGCACGGGAGGGGTGGCCCCGCCGCAGGCGGGACGGGGTAGGGCCGTCAAGTTCCTGAGGCTAAATCATGACCGAACCGAACATCAACGTCATCCTCGCCACGGACTGTGGCTCGACCACGACCAAGGCGATCCTCATCGAGAAGATCGACGGGGAATATCGCCTCGTCACTCGGGGCGAGGCCCCGACCACCGTCGAAGCCCCGCACGAGGACGTGACGCGCGGCGTGCTGAACGCCATCGTGGAGGTCGAGGAACTCTCGGGCCGGCAGATTCTCGATGGCGGCGACATCATCCGCCCGGCGGCGGGCAAGCGGGGCGTCGATATTTACCTGAGCACGAGTTCCGCCGGCGGCGGCTTGCAGGTGATGGTAGTCGGCCTCGTCCGCAGCATGACCGCCGAAAGCGCCCAGCGCGCAGCTCTCGGCGCGGGCGCGATTGTCATGGACGTGCTCGCTCTCGACGACGGTCGCCTCCCCCACCAGCGCATCAGCCGGATGCGCGAGATGCGCCCGGACATGATCCTCATCTCCGGCGGCACGGACGGGGGCGATACGCGGCGTGTCGTCGAGATGGCCGAACTGGTCGCCGCCGCCAACCCCAAGGCGCGTCTCGGCGCGAAATACGAGCTGCCGGTGATCTACGCAGGCAACGTCGAAGCGCGCCCGGCGATCGAAGACGCGCTGGGGGACCGGGTGGCCCTGACTCTCACCGCGAACTTGCGCCCTACGATGGAGCGCGAGAACCTCGCCCCCGCGCGGGCGAAAATCCAAGACCTCTTCCTCGAGCACGTGATGGCGCAGGCCCCGGGGTATTCGAAGCTCATGCCCTGGACCGACGCCGATATCATGCCGACGCCGGCGGCCGTCGGCGCCATTATGCAGGAGATTGCGCGGCGGGAGGGCATCAACGTCGCCGGCGTGGACATCGGCGGCGCCACGACCGATGTGTTCAGTGTCTTCGACGGCCAGTTCAACCGCACCGTCAGCGCGAATCTGGGCATGAGCTACTCGATCTCCAACGTTCTCGCCGAGGCCGGGATCGACTCGATCCTGCGTTGGGTGCCGCTGGACATCGACGAAGGACGCCTGGGCAACCGCATCCGCAACAAGATGATCCGACCGACCACCGTGCCCCAGAATCTCGAGGGCCTCAAGGTCGAGCAGGCGGTCTCGCGCGAGGCGCTTCGCCTGGCCTTCGAGCAACACAAGATGCTGGCCACCGGCCTCAAGGGCGTGCAACAGCAGCGCGACATCTCCGACGCCTTCAGCCAGGAGGTCACCGGCCAGGGCCTCATCGAAATGCCGCGTCTCGACCTGCTGGTCGGTTCCGGCGGCGTCCTCTCCCATGCGCCCCGCCGCGCGCAGGCTGCGATGATGCTGGTGGACGCCTTCGAGCCGGAGGGCGTCACCGGCCTCGCCGTGGACAGCATCTTTATGATGCCCCAGCTCGGCGTGCTCTCCACCGTGCACCCGGAGGCGGCGACGCACGTCTTCCTGCGCGACTGCCTCGTCCCGCTTGGCGTTTGCATCGCCCCCACTGGCCGGATCGGCAAGCCGGGGTCGCCGTGCGTTACGGTGCAGGTGAGGCGACAGGACGCAGGCGCGACGGACGAGCGCTTCGCGGTGGCGGCAGGCGAGATGCTCTGCATCCCCCTGGCAACCGGGCAGGCGGCGGAGGTCACGATCGAACCGGCGCGCGGCCTCGACTGCGGCGGCGGGCCGGGCAGGCCGCATACCGCGACGGTGCAGGGCGGCGAGGTGGGCATCATCATCGACTGCCGCGGGCGTCCGGTGCGGTTCGAGAGCGACCCCGCGCTGCGCAGGACGCAAGTTGCCGCCTGGCAGAAAGCGCTGAGTGCATACCCGGAGTGAAGGCCCCCGGTCCCACATCCGGCCACAGTTCATCATAGAGGTGATTGCAGAAGTCTGTAGGAGCACTCTCCGCGCCGGGCTGTGCCCGGCAATGCGACCCAGCCGCGCGACGTACCAAACGGCATCGCGGTCTGGAGACCGCTCCTACAGACGGCGCCGCCACTCCTGCAATCGCCTCCCCAGTTACACTTCCCCGGCAGTCTCGCCGAGGCCACAGCACGGAGGCACACTACATGGCACGCAAAGTCAGTCCGCAGGCTATCAAAGCCCGCCAGCAGCCGGTCCGAACGACACCACCGGCGGATCCGTACGATGTTCCCCCACCGGCTCAGAAAGACGCCAAGCCCCAGGACTATCTGGGCATGTGGTCGATGTTTATGATCGTGCTGGGCATCAGCATGGTCGCAAAGCTCGGACCGGTGACCGGCGTCATTGCCGGCGCGGTGATCGGCGGCGTACTCGGCCAGGTACTGCCGGTGAACGACGAGGGCAAGCGCCTCCCCATGCCGGTTGCCGCGGGGCTGATCTTCGTGGGCCTGATCCTGATCGTTATCGGGCTTCTCTTTGTCGGCAAGAAGTGATGACCTGGAGTGAGGCGGGCCCCCCTGATGACCTATGCTGACGCCGTCGCGTACTTGGAATCCCTGGTCGATTACGAGAAACTCGGCTTCCGCCGGCACTTCGCCGGTGGCGTAAGCCTGGAATCCATGCGGCAACTCCTGACCCTCCTCGGCGACCCCGGGGAGGGTCTGCGCTACATCCATATCGCCGGGACGAAGGGCAAAGGCTCTGTCGCGGCGATGACTGAGTCGATCCTGCGCGCGGCAGGCTACACCACCGGCCTGTTCACATCCCCCCATCTCGTCTCCTTCCGCGAGCGAATCCGCATCAATGGCGAGCCGGTGTCCGAGGCGGGCATCGCCTCCCTCGTGGATGCCGTGCGTCCTGCCGTCGAAGGCATCCGCGCCGCCGGCAGGCTCAATCCCGCCACTTTCTTCGAGGCCTACACCGCGATGGCGATCCTGCAGTTCACGCATCTCAGCGTGGACTTCGCGGTGATTGAGGTCGGCCTGGGCGGAAGGCTGGATTCTACGAATCTGATCCGCCCGATCATCTGCGCCATCACGACCCTCGGCATGGACCACACCGAGATCCTCGGCGACACCATCGAGGCCATCGCCGCCGAGAAAGCCGGGATCATGAAGCCGTGGGTGCCGTGCGTTGCCGCCCCGCAGGTCCCGGAGGCGGCGCGAGCGCTGGCGGAGACTTCGGCGCGAATCAGTGCGCCGCTCATCCCGGCTCCGGCGTCGTCGGCCCAGGCGGCTCCGAAGCTCCCTATCCCCGATGCCAGTCCGCAGGCCACTCTCCCCCGCCCGATGCAGACGGTAGAGATCGACGGGCACGGCTCCTTCTCCCTGCCGCTGCTCGGTGCGCATCAGGCGACGAACGCCGCGGTGGCCGTCGGAATCATCATCCAGCTTCGCCAGCAGGGCTTCGACATCCCCGACGAGGCGGTACGGGACGGGTTAGCGAGCGTTCGCTGGCCCGGGCGGTTCGAGATCGCCGGGACGCGCCCGTGGCTCATCTATGACTGCGCCCACAACGGGCAATCCGCACAGGCCCTCGCGGCAACTCTCCGCGCCTCTCTGGAGTACGACCGCCTGATCGTGGTGCTCGGCGTCTCCGGCGACAAGGACGTGGCAGCGATTGCCGAGCAACTCGGCCCCGTCGCCGACCACGCGATCCTCACCCAGGCCGCAAACACGCGGGCGCTCCCCGCGAAAGACCTGGCCGAGGCCACCGGCCAATACTGGCGCAGCCATGAGGTCGTCCCGCAAGTGTCCGAGGCCCTCGGCAGGGCGCATGAGCTTGCCGATGAAAAGGATGCGATCTGCATAACCGGGTCGTTCTACGTGGTCGGCGAGGCGATGGAGACGGCGACCTGACCACCGGTTCTCTTCTCGCTTCCGGGGGGCGGCGCCCTGGAATTCGATTCGCGTTCAGTGTGCGCGAGGTTGCGATGAAGACGGCAGTTCGAACCACGAAGACACGACGACACGAAACGGCAGTACAGGTTCCGAACGAAGTGACTTCGCCGTTTCGTGTCCTCGTGTCTTTGTGGTCAATTTTTCTTTCAGTTCCGGCTCCGCTTGGCTATGTGACCTCGAAAGGACAAGTGACCTGAGATGGTACGAATTCTCTCAGCCCTTCCGTGCATCCTGGCCGTCATCACAGCGGCTGTGGCCCAGGCTGGCGTCGAGGTCAGCCCAAGTCCGGGCGGCATCACCCTGTCCGATGGCGGGCGGCCTTTTCTGACCGACGGGCGCTTCACAGGCCATGCGGACATCGGCCTGACCGTCCAGCAGGTCTCGAAGGCCGGCGATTGGACCGTTACGCCGGCGAAAGCGGCCGACAGATTGCGCTTCGCGGCGACGGTGGACTGGGGGGATGATGCCTTCCTCTGCCGCCTGACCCCCGGCTCGCGACCGGACATCGTGCAGCTCAGCATCGGTGAGGTCCAGTCCTCGCTCGCGAATGCTCTGTTCTCTCCGTCGCGGGATGCAGGGGTATCGTTCGAGGGCCGGCAGGTGCGGTTGCAGCGCAATGGAGAGCACTGGACCGTCACCGTCTCTGATCTGACCAGCATTCAGGTGACGCACGATCATTATAGAAGAAGTGGCATCACGTACTACACTCCTCTGGACAAGAGCGTGTTCAAACGCGCGCCTGCCGGGTGGTGCTCGTGGTACGAGATGTATCAGGACGTTAGCGAGGACAAGATCATCGCGAACACCGAGTGGCTGGCGCGGAACCTCAAGCCTCTCGGCTGTGAGTACGTGCAGATCGACGACGGCTGGCAGGGCGTCGGCCACGGAAATGGCGAGAACCGCGACTGGTTCGTCACCGACAAACGTTTCCCGCACGGGATGAAGTGGCTGGCCGACCGCATCCGCGCGGACGGCTTCAAGCCCGGCATCTGGCTGTGCCCCTTCGGCCAGAGCGATGAGAAGCTGTTCCGGGACCGCCCCGACGTGTTCGTCCGCCGGCCGGACGGCACGTCTATCGGCGAAGACCTCACGAACCCCGACGGAACCGGAGCGAACCAGCGCTACAATTGGGTCGGGCGCTACCTCGTCGATCCCACCAGCGCCGCCGGGCAGCAGTACCTGCAGAAACTTTTCCAGATGCTCTGCCTGCAGTGGGGCTATGACTATGTGAAGATCGACGGGCAGGGCGGAATGGCATACACGTATGCCCAGTGGCAGAAGCAACTCGCCAACCGGAAGATGACCGGGGACGAGGCATACCGGTATGGCCTGCAGGCGATGCGCAATGTCATGGGGCCGAAGCGCTTCCTGCTCAACTGCGGCGGGGCGTGGCAAAGCGTCGGCCAGTGCAACGGCATCCGCATCGGCGGCGATGTCGGAGCCGACTGGAACGGTATGCAACCGGCCATCGACTGCACGATGCGCTGGCTGTTCCTCAACAACATCGCCTTCTGGACCGACCCGGACGCCGTCTGCGTGCGCGGCTCGCTGACTGAGGACCAGGCTCGGATGTGGGTGACCCTTGTCGGCATTACCGGGCAGCTTCTCATGGCCAGCGACGACATGACGCGGCTGCCGGCGGAGCGGGTGGAGCTTCTCAAGCGCATCTACCCCGTCGCCGACATCCGGCCGATGTGCCTGTATCCGCTGCAAGGCCGACCGGCTGTGTTCGACCTGAAGGTGGCGCGCGACTGGGGCACGTGGGACGTGGTTGCGCTGTTCAACTGGAGCCGGGCGACCAGCAAGTCGATCTGCATCGGGCCGCGCGATCTCGGTCTCGAGCCGGGCAAGTACGTGTACTACGACGTGTGGGCGAAGCGCCTGCTGGCGGCCGGAGAGGCCCCGCTGGCGCTCGACTTGCCCCCCACCTCCTGTAGGGTCGTCGCCGTGCACCGGCTGCAGGAACACCCGCAGCTTCTGGGCACCTCGCGGCACCTAACGCAAGGCGCGGATGACCTCGAGCGCGTGACCTGGACCGCCCAGGGCGACCAGAAGGGCACGCTGTCCGGCGTCAGCCACGTTGTCGCCGGCGATCCGTATGAAATCCGCTTCAGCGCCCCGCCGGGGTGGGATGTCGGCGGCGAGGGCATTCAGCGGGAAGGCCGCACGGCGGTACTGACGCTCAAGCGCGACCGCAGCGGCCCCGTGTCCTGGCAGGTCCACTGCATCCGCGAGCCTGTACCGAGCGAGGCACTCCTCCCGCCGACCGAGCCGCGCCTGGACCGCGGCGACGCCGGCATAGCGCTCTCATGGCAGCCCTCGCCCGGCGCGCTGGGCTACAACGTCTATCGCAACGCAGTCCTCGTGGGCAAAGTCGTCGAGCCGCGCTTCACCGAAATCCCCCGCTTCGGCGCGATGACCTGGACCTACAGTGTGGCGGCCTACAACTGGGGCGGTCGGGAATCCGAACGCGTCACGGTTGGCAGCATCGAAGGCATTCCACCGAAAGACTGCTGGCTTGACGAGGCAGGCCCACTGGAGAATTCGCAAGACTACGGACAACTGCAGCTTCGCCGCAGTGTGGACGGCAATCCCCTGCGCATCGGCGGCAAGACGTACGAGCGCGGCCTCGGCACGCACGCCTTCTCGACGATTATCTACGACGTCTCCGGGTACGCGCGCTTCACAGCCGATGTCGGCGTCGATGCCGAGAAGGGCGGGGCCGGGACAGTTGGGTTCGAGGTTTGGGTGGACGGCAAGAAGGTGTTCGACAGTGGCGTCATGCGCGGCACCGACCCGGCGAAGCACGTGGAGATATCGCTCACTGGGGCAACAACCCTGAAGCTGTTCGTGAACGACGGCGGCGACGGCATCAACTGCGACCACGCCGACTGGGCGGACGCGAGGCTGTATGCGCGGTAGTGCGCTCGCCCAAGAGCGCGCGGGATCGTAAGATAGGGAATCGGGCTGGACCACGAAAGCACGAAGACACAAAACGGCAATATAGGTCTCGACAGAAGCCGTCCAGCCGTTTGGTGCCCTCGTGTCTTCGTGGTCAATCCCGCCCTTATTTTCAACTGCGCCGGGCCGGGGCGGGGAACTCGCCAGCCCTTCCGGTGTCTGAGTCGCACGGGATTGCCGCAAGACTGCCACAAGGGGGAACTGACATGCCACGTATCGTCTGGCTGTGCGTCGTCACTCTGCTGGGAGCGGCGGCGTTCGGGGACGGGATGTTCATCGAGCGCCCGGTGAGTGAACGTGTGCAGGGACGCGGCGGCGTCGCCTCGACCGAGCAAAAAGGCGTGGTGGTGGAGCTTCCCAACAAGCGGGAGGCACTCCTGCTCCAAACCACCTACCAGGGTCCCGCCGATCAGTTCGCGTGGGTGGTTCCGGTGCCGGGCAGGCCGGAGAAGTCGGACGTCTTCCTCGCCGAGCCGAAGTTCATCGACGAGCTTCTCAAGAACACCGCGCCCCGCATCGACACCAAGATCATCGACGCGCGTCGGAAACCTCTGTGGGGCAACGGGTTCGCGGCTTCACGCAGCATACCGATGGGCGGGATGATGAAGGGGGCTGCCAAGGATGAGATGGGCGGCCCTCCGGGCGACGAGGTTCCCCCGCCGGTCACGGTCTACGACCGCATGGAGGTCGGCGACTACGACGTGGCGGTGCTGTCCGCCACCGAGGGCCACGCGCTGGCGTCTTGGCTATCGGACCACGGCTTTCGTCTGCCCGACTCCAGCAGCCCGATCCTCGCGCACTATGTCGATCAGGGCTGGTACTTCGTCGCCCTGCGGCTGCAGGCCGGCAAGGCGCAGGAGCAGCCACTGCTCAAAGACGTGGCCCCAATCTGTATCCGCTTCCCGGCCAGTCGTCTGGTGTATCCCCTGTACATCTCCCGCGCCAGCTCGCGCGATAACACCGCCCTGACCCTCGCCGTGCTCTCGCTCAGCGCCCTCACCTGCGACACGTACCCGGAGGCTCAGCTCTCCCTCGGTAAGTGGTCCGCGCGCGGCGGCTCGTACGCGAGGATCAGGCGCGAGGCCGTGCAAGCCCAAAGTCCGTCGGTGGTGTGCGAGTACCGCGGCCCGAACGGAATGCCGTATGCCGATCTATCCTATAAGAAGGACTCGTGGGACTCCGGCGATGGCCGATACTTCATGCCCGCCACGCTGTGGACAACGCGCTACTGGACACTCCTGAAGCGCGACGACATGCAGGACATGACCTTCAGCCCGACGGACAGCAAAGACACGATGCGCCTCGTCGTGAGCCGACGTGCCGTCATTTGGGCCCCATTCCTGTCATCCTCAGCGGGAGCGGTGTGGACCTACGGCGTATTGGCCGTCGTGTGCTTCCTCCTCGCCGCACTAGGCGGCGCACGCGGCTACCGGCTGCAGCCGAGCCATATCAGCGTCGGCGCAGTCCTTCTCGCAGCGCTGGTGGTATCAACACTGCTGTTTGGGCCGATGGGTTGGGCTCTGCTCGTCGGTCTGTGCATCGTATATGGCCTGGGCGCCATCGGCGGTCAACTCCGGGAAGCCGAGGCTTCGCCGACGCCCCTCTCAGGCCGTCTGGGACGTAGCGAGATCATCGAAGGGGTGGCGCTGGCAATCGGGACCGTGGTCTTCGGGCACGTCGTGACTTTGATGCTTCTCGACCGCACATTCTTCACTGGCAGCACGGTAGGGGTGTGGGTGTCCGATCTCTGGCGGGGCGAGACCCCCCTGTTGGCGACGATCCCCTTGCTCTTCGCCCAACTGGCGTGGTGCCTCCTGGCGCTTGCCTGGATTCGCCAGGGCCTGCGCGGGGGCGGTTGGAGGGGTGCGTGGACGCTGCTGCCGATGGGTGTCCTCACGCTCGTTATCGCGGCGCCCCTCACGAGCCGGTTCCACGGGGTTCAGGGCCTGGCGCACATACTGCGCCCGGAAGGGCAAGGCGCTCTCCCGCCCGCGCAGGCGTTGATAGCTGCCCTGTGCACCGCTGTAAGCAGCCTCGCGGTGGTGGCCCTGCTTGCCGTGGTCTCTTTCCTGATCGCCGGCCCGGCAGTAACGGAGACGGGGCGACGCCTTGCCCAGCCGCTGTTGCTGGCAGTGGCCGGCGTCATCGTACTGGGCACGGTGGCGAGCGCCGTCGAGATGTCGACTGCGCACGCCGGCATGAGCGGCTACCTGGAAACAGGCCGCTCCGAACTGGACAGCGCGCTCGCGGGCTTCGACCGCACCCTTACCGGGTTCATCAAGGCGAATGGGTGCTATCCGAGAGCCCTCGCAGACATGCTCCCGGGCGCATCGGCCACGGAGGGGCTCGACTCCAGCGGCAATGTGATCGCCCTGCCGGGCGCGGTGAAGCCTCCGGAAGACGAGCCTGACACGGCCCAATCTCCCGACGCCGCGGGAACGCCACGGCGTCCGCAGCCGCCTTTGCGCGCGCTGCCCCGCGACCCGCTGACAAATCGAACCGACACCTGGACCTACGAGCCGACCGGCAGCCCGATCACCGATTCGGGAGGGTTCCGGATCAGGGTCACTCAGGAGCCTGTTACCGGCTCTGGGAGCACCTCGACCCGGAAGCCAGAGCAAGGCTTGGCGCGTGATCCGGGAGCCATTGACTTCGCCCATATGCGCTACTACTACTTGACGCCCACCCCAACCGACGACTTCACGTGGGGTGAGCATGATATGACGTCCACCGACCCGGTGTGGCAGCAACCGCAGGCGTGGTGCCGCGTGTTCGAGGCTGCCGGTGGCCTCGCGTGCGCTCTCGTGAACGTTACAGCACACGTGGCTATGGTGGGCAGCCTGCCCAATGGAAGCCCGGCTTTCGCGTCTTCCTCGGACGGCACTCAGTTTGTCACCGCTCAGAACTTCCAGCGTACGGCACTGGTGAGGTCGTACGCCCTCAGAACCCACGACTTCAAGCAGATCACTACGCATCCATGGGCGGTGCAGGTCGAGCACATCGACTGGCACCCGACGCAGACTCTGTGGCTTCTCACCGCGGCACGTCTCGACGCCCAGGGCGTGACCGGCCTCTACCTGTTGGCCCCCGGCGGAGAGCCCCGGCTGATCCTGGAGCGGCGCTACCTGCGGCGGGCGAGGTTCAGTCCTGACGGCAAGAGCATCCTGGCGGTCGTCGGCGGCCCGGCTGAGAGCAGGCCCAGCCAAGGGACGCCAGGCGGGTCCAGCTCGCGACGCACACCTGCGACCGACGGCGCCAGTCCGGCGCAGCTATTACGGCTCAGTCTCGATGGTGCAGAAATCGGGAAAGTGCCCGTGGACGCCCCGGCAACTCGCCCATGGTTCAGCAGTGAGCATGGCACCGCACTCACCGTGGGCAGCGGCGCAAGAGGAACGGCGCTTCTCTACATCAGCAAGCGCGGCGACATGCAGCAGATCGCGCTCCCCGAGTCTGCGCCGACACGCCCGAGCGAGGGGCACGACCCCGGCTCGACCGTAAGCGACCTGTGGACGGACGGGCGCGAGATCGTGGCGGTGATTGGCGAGATGACAGGGGCGGTGTGGCGGTACCGCATCGCCGACGCTTCATGGGGCCACATCGCCGACTTCAACAGCGCTCCGATGGCTCCCGTCATCGTCGGCCGCGACGGTTCGACCGACTCGATCGTTCTGACGATCCCCCCGCTACGGGGACGGGCAGTCAACGACGCTACCACCTTCGCCGTGCGCGAGAACGGACCGAAGCTGGAGATGCTCTTCATCGACCTTTCGGATCTGCAGTCAAGTACCCGGAAGGTCACGATCGCCGAAAGACAGTACCCGGCGACAATCGATGGCGTCTACTGGCTGCGCAGTTTCAAGGTGGGTGACATCATCAGCGACGAGCCCTTCCCAAGCGACGTCCGGAGTGGTCACATCGTCTCCGAGGTCGACAGTGACTCGCTCGTCATGGGCGACCGCCGCGCTTCGCTTCCCTCCAGCGACGTGCCGACGCTGGCCACGGGCCGGGAGGCGAATTGCTACGCGAGGCTGCATCGCCAATAACTGCAAGCAGGAGCGCGCAAGGCAAAGAGTGCATCCGCGCAGGATCGCGAGCCTCCCGCCGGGAATTGGCTAAGCATTCCCTTGTGGAGGCTTCTCGTCATGCGCGATCCACGGCGCATTCGCCGGATGTTCGCGGCATTGGCGCCGCGCTACAACCTGCTAAACCACCTTCTCAGCGGCTGCCTCGACCGGATGTGGCGTCGCAGTTTGATTGCCGCTCTCGATCTGTCCGATGGCGCGCGGGCGTTGGATGTTTGCGCGGGCACCGCGCACCTGGCCGCGGAGTGTCTGCGACGGCACCCGAACCTCGGCGCGATGGTCGTCAGCGACTTCGTGCCGGAGATGCTGGCGCTCGCCCCCGTGTGGCTGCGGCGCGACGAGCGGGTCGCCTTCGTTGCCGCCGATGCGTTGCATCTCCCATTCCCCGACGCCGCGTTCGACGCCAGCTTCAACGCCTTCGGGCTGCGGAACACGGCAGACCCGGCAACGGCGGTCGTGGAGATGGTGCGCGTCGTGAAGCCGGGTGGGGCGGTCGGTATCCTGGAGTTTTTCCAGCCGCCGGAGGGCTGGTGGCGGACGCCAGCGGGCCTGTGGACGCGTCATGCCGTGCCGCTCCTGGGCAGGCTGATCTCGCCCCACCCCGAGGCGTATGCGTACCTGCCCCAGTCGATGAACGACTTCCTGAGCGTCGACGCCTGCGCACAGCTTCTCGCCGATGCTGGCTGCGAAGCCACCCATCAGCGGCGACTGACCGGCGGCGTGGCGACGGCGGTGGTGGCGCGGAAGCGCTGACGGCGCTCTCACTCCATCACCAGCACCGCCGCGCCGTCGATCCGGCTCTCCTTCACCGCCCTCAACGCCTCATTGGCCTCGGCCAGCGGGAAAGCCGTCACCTGCGTCTTGATGAGCGTCTTCTGCGCCAGTTCCAGCAGATCGCGCACATCCTGCCTCGTGCTGTTGGCGACGCTACGCAACACGCGTTCATAATAGAGCGATTCGTAGGGCATCTGCGGGATGTCGCTCATGTGAATGCCCGCACACGCCACGGTCCCGCCGCGGTCCAGCGCACGAAGCGCCACCGGCACGAGGCCGCCCGCGGGCGCAAAGATGACGGCTGCATCGAGCCGGTCTGGCGGCTCATCACCGGCATCGCCCGCCCACTTCGCCCCCAGTTCCAGTGCCAGCCGCCGGTGCCCCTCCGACCGCGTGAAGGCGGACACCTCGCAGCCCCAATGCCGCGCGATCTGGATCGCGATGTGCGCCGAGGCTCCGAAGCCGTACAGGCCCAGCCGCTCGGCGCGCTCCGCCCCGGCGATCCGCAGCGCCCGCAGGCCGATGACCCCGGCGCACAGCAACGGCGCGGCCTTGAGCGGGTCCATATCGGCCCCGATATGGTAGGTAAAGTCCGCCTTCGTGACCATCGCGGTTGCGAAGCCGCCATCCACATCCCAGCCAGTGAAGCGTGCGCCTTCGCACAGGTTCTCCTGCCCGCGTCGGCAGAAGCGGCACTCCCCGCAGGTCGAGTACAGCCACGGCACGCAGACCGCATCCCCAACCGCGAACCCCTCGACGCTCTCGCCGAGCCGCTGGACCGCGCCGACGACCTGGTGGCCGGGGATGACCGGCAGCTTGTGCGGGGCAAGATCGCCTTCGACGACATGCAAGTCCGTGTGGCAGACCGCGCACGCGCGAACCCGGATGAGCAACTCGCCCGGCCCCGGCTCAGGGTCCGGCAGGTCACGCAGGCGCAGCGGCGACTGCTCGATGGGGGCCTGTTGTTCGACGACCATCGCTCTCATGGTGGATCGCCCTCCCTGCCGCCAAGTGTCCCCGAAACTGCCGTCAGCCTCTCCCCTCCCGGAACGGGAGGGGTGGCCCCGTGGTATCCGCCGCAGGCGGATACCACGGGGACGGGGTAGGGCCGTCCCGGCACAGCAGCCGTCTATGACCAGCGGATGGCCTGCAATTTCTCGATCATGTACCTATAGTGTGCGAAGGGCATATCCGGCGCCCCCATGTCATCCAGGGCCGGCACGAAGCCGCCGTCGCGGATTAGGGGCATGAGGCGCTCGATCTCCCGGTCGATGGCCTCCGGCCCGGCGATCACAGCCTCCTTCGCGATGTTGCCGCCCAACCGAAGCTCGCGCCCGAAACGGCGGCGTATAGCCTGTCCGTCCATTCCCGCCACCGCCTCCAGCGGCCACGTGCAGTTGAACCCGTGCGTCATCATGCACGGGAGCAACGCCTCGACATTCCCCGCCGTCCACTGACAGATCACCGGCACCCCCCGGTCTCGCAGAAGCTCGATAATCGGGTCCTGGTACGGGCACCAGAATTCCTCGTACATCCGTGGCGAGATGAGGGGGCCGTTCTTGCCCGCGAGGTCCTCATTGAGCAACGCATAGTCGAGATGCACATCGGCCGTCACCTTGTCGAGCAGCTCGAAAACGAACTGCCCGAAGTATGCGAAAATGTCGTGCATGAGGTCCGGCTCTTCATGGAAGGCCGACAGGAACCGCTCCATGCCCATCGCGTAGAAGCCCAAGCGGAAGAAGAAGGGGAACAGGTACAAGCCGACGGGGTCCTCGGATGCGTTTAGCGCCGGCACGACCCTTTCCGCCCAGTCTCCTGGCAAGCGCTCCAGCGAGTCGGCCCGGAATCGCAGTTTGTACTCGTCCCAGTCCGCGCGGGTCTTCACCGGGTGGTCGATGTGCCCGTAGAACATCGTGGGGTTATCCTTGCGCTGCCGGACCGTCGCTCCCATCCAGGACACCACGACCTCATACTCGTCATCCTCTGACAGAACCGTCGGCGCAAAACCGGGAACAGGCCCGAATGCTACGGGGACATGCACCAGCCGCGACATCCCGAGAAAATCCTCAGGCCCTTTGTCTGCGGGAAGCCCCTCCGTGCGCCAGCGGTCGATAGCGGTGAACTCGTAAGGCTCCAGCGCCAGCACAGGGAGCCGGTCAACTGGCTCGTAAGCCATGATCTTGCGGAAGCGTTCGCGTGCGTTCATGTATGGATCAGTGATCTCCTCATCGGAATCAGGCCAACAGGCTGCGGGACGGCCTCAGTCGCCGAAGACCTTCGTCTCTCTCGCAAACATGAAGCTCGCCAAGGCGGCAGTTCGCACGGGCATCTCCGTCACCTTATGAAGCGATCCGGTCGGCGCAATCATTAACCCTGGAGGCAGAATGTTCCTCCCTCGCGAATGCCGCGGTGAGTCCCGCCGACGCGGGATCTCGCCCGCCCAGCCGTTTGCCTTTGCCATTGCCAATCTGCCGACTTCCTACGAGGGAGGGGCAGGAGGGTAGGAAGCCATTGGTCGTTAGCCGTCCATGCCGCGAAGACTGCCCGACGTCACTGCTATACGCGTGTTCGGCCACACATCTCCCTGCATCGCATAGGACTCGCCCTACCGCACACGCCGACCTCGCCCACGATGAGTTACCTGCAACGCCCCCTATATGGCAATGCAACGGTCCGCGCGCCGCCCGAATCGCCGGAGCCCCTGTGCCACAGGGCCTAGAGCCTCGACACGCCGCCCGAAACCCGCCAAAACGCCCCTGGCACAGCGCCACAAACTCCGTACACGCACCAGCCGCCCTTAAGTACCGGGAGGTCACCTATCATGCCCGCACCCCGCCGCCACGCAAGCACACTTGCGTGCAACGCGTCCTGCACGTCCAAATCGACGAGGACCTGATGCGTCGTCTGGAGGCGGACTGCGCCCAGCGGGGCACGAGCAGGCGCGACGCCGTGACCGAGGCCCTGACGCTGCTCCTGCCGACCGGAATCGTCATCGCGCGGCGGCGACAATCGCCCAAATGCTGGGATTCGACTGCAGACAAGGCCCCCAGTGGGATGGCTGCCCCAACGGCGTGCGGGGTCCCCGTCACGGCCCCGTTCCATCCCGCCTCGCGAGCCGGAACGGGGCCGCCACACCCCACACCTTGGTCAGCCGGGAGTGCCACGCCAAACGCACTACCTGTGCAATCAAGACGCAATGCGAGTTGCCTTACCCGCGCCCGTGGGTCTGGTAGTATTGCAGCCCCTCGATCAGCGTCTGCAGGTTCCCCCACGGCACTCCGGGGGTCATCGAGCTGGTGCAGGCCAGGAACAGGCCGGTCTTCGGGCCGTGCTCGACCAGCCAGGCAAGCTCCTGGCGCACGTCATCCGGGGTGCCGAAGGGCAGCGTGCGCGTCACCGACACGCCGCCGATGATCGTCAGTTCGTCCCCGTCCCGCGTCTTCATGCGGCAGATTCGCTCGTAGTCGACGCCGTCCTCGTACTGGAAGCCCTGGAAGCCGTGCAGGCCCGCCTCGAGCAGGCGCGGGACCATCTGCGTGACGTTCCCGTCGCAGTGCCAGATCAGGCGCACGTCGGTCTCCAGGAGCGGCTCCAGGCAGCGCGCGAAGTGCGGGAGCCATATACGGTCGAGGCTCTCGATGCTGGCAAGGGTTCCGCGGGAGTCGGTCATGTCGTGGTCGAGACGCAGAAGCGGCGGCAGGTCGCCCTCGACGATAGCGCGGGCGGCGGCGCGGTTCACACGCAGGGCGAGGTCGGCTTGCAGCGAGAAGTGCTTCTCCATCACCTCGGGGTACAGCGCATAAGCCATGAAGTAGTTGGCGTAGCCATAAGCAAAGTATGCGAGCGCGGGGAAGCTTGCGCAGCCATAGGGGAACTTGAGGATATCTGGGCCGAAGAGGTCCTGGATCGACCGGTCGCCCGCGATGATCGCGGCGGTGTGGGCGGCCTCGTCGAAGTCCTGCGCCGCCTGGATGAGCCACGGGAAGGCAAAGCGCTCGATATGTTCGACGACCGCCTCGGGGGAGTCGATCTCGATGCCGTCGCAGACGATTCTTTCCGCCCCGGTGGTCGCGCCGCGCTCGGCGCCCTCATAGCCACGATCACCCATCGACAGCGGGTTGTCGGGTATCCATTGGTCGATGGCGCAGGTGCCGACGGCTTTCTGGAACGCGAGATAGGTCTCGACCGGGGCTTGCCGGTAAGCGCCAGGTTCGACACCGGCACCGCGCTCGATGTGCGTGTGCTCCATCGGGTGGATGAGCCAGCTTGGGATGCCCTGCACGGGCTTGCGAAGGATCGTGTCGAGGGCGAGTTGGGCGCGGGGTGAGAGGTCCATCGGGAGTGCCTTTCTGTGGCGGGAAGGGGGGATGGAAGTGCTACGCCGGCGGTCTGCGAGCGGTTCGTTCGGCAACGAGCGCGCCGGCGAGGCGGGCCAACAGCCAGAAAGCCAATGCCCCGCTGAGCCATGCTACTGGCGGGCGGTGTATCGTAGGGTCTAGCACCATCCCCGGCACCATCACAGCCATCAGCAGCACTATTGGCACCATAGCGACAGCCCACAAGAGGACTGTGGTCCTCGCCGCACTCCCGAATGGGCGGTTGCGTTGGGTCCAGTAGCCGACATGGAATTGGTGCACGGCCATGCCGAGTTGCAGCAAGGCGAGGGCGGCCAGGAGCGCAGCCAGAGGGCCAGAGAGCCGATCTACCACCATCACCGCCGCGATGGACACGCCCAGAACAGTGCACCAACCACGGAAACCACGCAGGCGGGCCGGTAACATGGCCCGAGACGCCGCTGCCGTGGCCTGGCGGTTCACATCCCAGGCCAACCTGAGTTCCTCAAGCAGCCTCATGCGCATCACCGCCAGATATCTGTCTGTTGCGCACACGCGGAGTTGATTGTCGGCGGGCGAGACGTGCGCCCCGTGTGAAATTCGGTGGCGAACCGGCGACGTCCTGCTCCGGGCACTCACTCTATCCCTTTGGCGACGAGTGCACCAGCAAGTCAGTGAATCCGGGCGCGAGGTCCACGGCCCCCGGAAGCTGCCACTCCGCTCCGGTGAACAGACCCCGCCAACGGCCATCCCCGTCGAGGGTGACTGACTGCGGCTGATCGGAGCGGTTGATGGCGACGATGAAGGAGAGGCCATCCGGGCCTTCGAGTGCGTCGATATGCACCGTCGCCTCGGCGCTGGGAGACGCCGACAACGTTGGCGCAATGCCCGCGTCCGCCAGTTGTCGAGCGACGAAACGCTGCAGGCAGCTTGCGTCCCGGCCCGCGCCCTCGCCGAGGTTCGTTCCGCAGTAGATGACCCGCCCTTCGCCAACTGGCTTCGACATCAGGCAGGCGTCCGTGCCGTCGAAGCTGCCCTCGATCCGGACTTCATCCCCCTCCAGGATCGCGTAGCGGTTCGCCCCCCAGATGTAGCTGCCGTCCGCCAGCCGGATCGGGAAGAACCGGCCGCCGGAGGTCGCCGCGTCGCGCAGCGCTTTCTGGACATCGGCGGGCACCGAGCCGTCGAAGGCCTGCGTCTCCGCCAGCCGCAGGTGGTACGAGGAGGTCGTATCGACTTCGCTGATGCCCCAGGAATCCGCGAGGCCGCAGCCGGGCAGGCTACGGCTGTGTCTGCCGGTGGCGCCGTTGTAGCCTGCGAGATGAGCCTCGCACAGAAGCGTCCCGCCGGCGAGAACCCAGGCATCGAGCGCCGCGGCTTCGGCTTCGGTCACATAGTAGCATGAAGGCATGATGAGGAAGCGCAGGCCCTGCAGCTCGCCCGCCGCCAGCATATCGTCGGAGACGAACCTGTATCGGTGATTGCCCCAGTACAGCGCGTTCACGTAGCTGTCGACGCTCTCGATCAACGACCCGAGGCTGTTGTGGGCCGCGAAGTGGAAGACCTCATTCTTGCGGCTCTTCCAGATGCCGATCTCCGGCGGCGCAGGAAAGGCCTCGCGCAGGGCCTCGGCGTGCGGCTGTACGGCGGAGATGAACTCTCGCACCGCCCGGGTGACGGGACGCTCGCTTCCGTCGAGTTTCACCACGCCCCAGGCCGGAGATTCGGCCCCCAGCACCTCGGACCGAAACTGCCAGAAGAGGAAGCCCTTGACGCCGAGGCCGACCTGCGGCAGCCAGTCTGAGAGCAAATCTTGCAGGCCCAGGATGCGCTGGTGCATGCCGATGCTGCCAAAGTTGACGTGGCTCTCGACGTTGTAGCAGACGCGGCCCTGGCCCGCCGAGACGACCTGTGAGATCGTCGATGGGCTGGCGTTCATGCTTGCGGCGAAGACATCGCAGTGGCGGGCAAGGGCGAAGTCGTCGACGCCGGTGATCGAGCTGAAGACCGCCATCGTGTTCGGGACGACGTGCAGGTACACTGTGTGGTTCGGGTCGCGCTCGCGAGCCATGTCGAGCCGCCATCGCGCCTCGGCCGTCATCGTGTCGAGGTGGAACTCGCGCCAGTCGACGAAGTCGGTGATGCCGCCGCCGGTGTAAGGCAGCTCGACCTGTTCCCAGGCCTCATAGCAGCGCCCCCAGACGGCGTTGAGGCGGTCGAGGTTGCCATACTTGCCGCGAAGCCACTCGGCGAACGCCCCGCGGCAGTGCGGGCAGTAGCAGGTGAGAGTGCGCAAGTCGGGCACGCGCGCCTGAAAGGACTGCTCCGGCTCGTTCCACATATCCCACATCGACATCGCCGGGTGGTCGCGGAAGTGGTCGATGACCTGCGCCAGGAATCGCTGCCGATCCTCCAGCGCGCCGGGATGGTTGTAGCACGGCCCTGGATGCCCACCGATGGCCCGGTGCGAGACCGTGTACGGCTCGATCACCTGCCCCGAGGCGTTGATCTGCTTCGCATCGGGGTGCCTCTCAAACAACCACAGGGGGGACATGTCGGTAAGGGTGTTGAGGGTTACCGCCAGTTCGTTGCGGTGCGCGATGTTCATCAAGGCGTCGAGATCGTCGAAATAGTAGCGATCCGGGGCGCGGTGCGACCAGCGCCACTGGACGAAGAACTTGACCGCGTTGAAGCCGATCTCCCGTATATGTGCGAGGTCGGCCTCCCAGCACTCCGGTTCGGGCGTGGGCGCGCGGTAGTATTGCGATCCGAGGATGACGGGATAGGGGTTCATTCTGATGCCTCCGGGAATAGGCGGTGTTTCGTCGGCAGGGAGGGAAGACCTGCGGCCGCTGCGCAGGCTCTTCCTCAATGTGTGGGTAGATGCCGTGAACTGGTCTTGGCGATCGTCGCCAGGCGATATCCGGGCGTTGCAGAAGACGAGCCGTTGCCGTCAGCCCCGAAGGGGCGTCCGCCAATTGCCACCGGCGGCAGCCGGTGGATTCCGTCGGCGAGGAAGCTATCGAAGCCCCGCAAGAGGCGGCAGGCTGCCCGCTCACTGTCGCCCCTTGCGGGGCTCTTGGACGCCAAGATGCCGGCATTCCACCGGCTTCCGCCGGTGGCAATCAGCGGCCCGCCCCCTTTGGGGGCTTGACGGCACTCACTTATTCATCGAGATGAGCTTACGAGGCTTCCGTCAAGCTACCCACACACATTGAGGAAGAGCCCGCTGCGCAGGAATCGCGTGGCGCGCGCCGAATGTAGCAAGAGCTCTCCCGTACCCGAGCCACCACGAGGTGACCGTTATGAGTGAACGAGCCTGTCCGAACTGCGGGTCTCAGTATGACCCGACGACAGGAGTGAAGTTCTGCGCCAGTTGCGGAACGAAGCTGCCCGCTGAAGACGCGGCGGCCGCTCCGCCCGTACCGCCTGTACCACCGGAACCGCCCGTGCCACCGGAGCCGCCTGTCCCACCTGCGCCGGCGGAACCGCCTGCGCAGCCACCGTCCCCGGCTTTCACAGTCCCTGTCAGCGATGCGCTCCAGCAAGTACCGTGCCCGAGTTGCGGGGAACTGCTGTACAAGACCGAGCGCATCTGCTGGAAGTGCGGCCAGCAGGTGCCCGAGGCCGAGGCACAAACCGAGGCCTCAGCGCCGCAAGCCCCGACTGCACCGGAGACGGTGTCGTTTGCGCCTCCGCCCGCGCCCGCTGCGCCGCCACCGGTCGCGCCCGCCCCGCCGCCGCCTGCCGGGCCTGCGGCTCCGCCGCCCATGCCGCCGGGGCCCGCGCCCACGCCTGCCCCGCCGATGCCGCCGATAGCCTCGGCCACCCCGCTGAAGCCTAATCCGCCGTTCACCCCCGGCCCCACAGGCCCAATGCCCCCGGCTCCCTCGCAGGAGGCGCTGACCTGGGGCTACTGGGCGCTGGGGCTGGGGATCGTCGGCCTTATCCCATGCTCGATCTGCGGGCCGTTCGCGCTGTGGTGCGGCCTAAGAGCCAACCGGCTGGGGGCCGGTGCGCTGGGGATGGCGGGAATCGTGCTGGGCGCTCTGGGAATCCTGGCGATGCTGGCCGGAATTATTTTCGGCCTGGCGTTTTTCGGGTTCGTCGCGCCGCATCAGCACGGTGCGCTGCCTGGCGTCATTCACGGCATTCAAGTTCGGAGTGTGCTGCCATGGTTATGAGATTCGTCGCTATTTTGTGCATGATATGGGTCGCCGCCGGTGTGTGCGTGGCCGCTGAGGCCGATGCGCCGACACCAGGCCGGCCGCCATCGGGAATCCCCGAGCGCCACACGCCCCGGCCGATTCCGCCGGACATCGACCGGCAGATCGAGGAGCTTGTGAGGCAGTCGGACGTAGCCTGGCACAGGGGAGACTACCCTGAGTGCGTCCGCATCAACGAGGACATCATCAAGCTCGACCCGACCTGGGTCGACATGTACAGCACCACCGCCTGGCTACAGTGGAGCATGGGCCAGGACATCCGGGCGCTGAGGACACTGCACCAGGGCATCGCCGCCAACCCCAAGTCGTGGGAGGCACGGTTCGACATGGGCCTCCATCGGTTCAACATCAAAGAGTATGCCAAAGCCGAGAAATACCTGTGCCAGGCGGTGGCCCTGGGCGGGGACAAAGAGGCGCGCAAGATGTACGCCTATGCCCTGGCCAAAGACGGCAAAGCGGCGGAGGCGCTGCCGGTGTGGCGGGCCCTGCATCGCGACTTTCCGACCGACGGGGTAGTACTGATGCACTGGCAGCGGGCGGAGCAGGAGGCCCGAGTCGGCCAGCAGCCGAAGTAAAGTGGACAAAGAACGCTCTCTGCTTGCTGGCAAGCGGGCGGCAGGGGCCCCCAACGGCATCGACAGGATAGTTGTCATGCCGGGTTCCGGCACTCTGAAACGATGGAAAGGCGACGGCCCTACCCCGTCCCCGCTTCGCGGGGCCACCCCTCCCGTACCGGGAGGGGAGAGGCAAACGGCACTTCTCGCGCAGTAGGGAACTGCTGCTGTTCTCCCCTCTCCGCTTGCGGCTAGCGCATCTTTGACAGTTTGCGCCCTTGTTGCGCGGGGCACCCCTCGTAGTATCAGGGCTTTCTGCCCCGTCAAACCCGATTTCGGCGAAAAGTGTAGTGTAAAAAACTATCTCGATT
>Ga0181520_10004861_pt1 | contig 22019 bp, 21 predicted proteins | sample PEATcosm2014_Bin_29_FD_132451 | JGI IMG/M metagenome (GOLD analysis project Ga0181520, IMG submission 132451) | Peatland microbial communities from MTU Mesocosm Facility, Houghton, MI, USA - PEATcosm2014_Bin02_30_metaG | ecosystem: Environmental > Terrestrial > Soil > Wetlands > Peat | place... | reverse complement strand
TCATCGTTGCCACACTCTCAGCGGCTATAAGTCAAAAAGCAAGAACCAGGAAGTGGTGGAAGTTTGTCGGCGGAGGGGCCGTAGCGATTGCGTATTTCATTCTGATCATCTCCTTCACCCATCCTCACTGATTGTCGATCCACACCCGCAAACGGGCCTCTGTGATAGAGATCGCGAGCTCTGCGGAACGATCGTTCGACTAACGCCAAATCGCCGGGTGGCCTAGATCTCGGTGATGTTTCCAAACCAAATATAAGGATGCCCCCGGTCCCTTGTATCTCTACATCAGCAGCATTTTCGGTGAAACTGCTGTGGTGGGGGAGTTGAGAGATCAACTCCCCCGCGGGCGAACGGCTCCCGTGGTCCCTCCGTTCGATTGACCGCAAATCGCTTGCAGATAATTACGCTCCTCCGGCGCACAATGATCCTCAGAAGTCTTCCTTCAAACCATCGTCCCGGCACGACCTTTTCGCCTTGTTTTCCAGCCGGAAGCGGCCGACAGAGGCCGAAACGTCCCGTAACTCCTTTGCCAGGAATATTTTGCAGGGAACTTCATTGTTTTCTATATTTTGCAGTGCAAACCTGCCTGTAAACCAAAGAAAACAAGGATTTTGCGCCCAAAGTACGGGTGGGGGTACCCCATGGTCCAGCTTTGCCGGCATATCAAGGCCAATGGACAGCGATGCCAATCTCCGGCTCTGCTCGCGTCAGCTCTCGATATAATCACAGAAAATGCAGGTCCGGGAGTTTACCGTGCCTGATGCCAGACGAGTGTTTCGAGAAATTTAACACCTCTGATTTCACACTTCACTTCTCCAATCCATTCCCCGAAAGGAAAAATGAAACGATGAAACTGACCACTCACCTGAACTATGGCGGCAACTGCGCGCAAGCTCTTCGCTTCTACGAAGAGCATTTGGGCGGAAAAATCAGCTTTATGATGACCTACGCGCAGATGCCCGAGCCGAAAAACATACCGCCGGGATGTGAGCAAGGCATTCTACACGCAAGCATACAGTTAGCAGGCACTACGATCATGGCGTGTGACGCTTCACCAGATCGCTTTCAGCCCATGCGCAGCGTCTATCTTGCTCTTTCTGTCGACAGCAATGAGGAAGCGGAGCGCATTTATACCCTGCTCTCCGAGGGCGGCGAGATCTTCATGAAAATGGAGGAAACATTCTTTGCCCACCGCTTCGCCATGCTCAGAGACAAGTTCGGCACTTCATGGATGATCATTCACGAACGGCCGATGCCGGGCGGCGCTTGAAGGGTTGCCGAAATAATTGGATCGCACAATGGGAAGGGGCATTAACCGTTCACTGTCCACTGACCACTGTTCTTTCAGCTTTCCATATAGTCCCAGAAGGCGTCGGCCAGTTCCGCGCCGTGTTCGTTGAGAATGCGGCGGGCGGAGCGCTCCACCTCTTCGATGAGCCCATGCAGGTAGTCGCGGGAGCGGGAGATGGCCACCACGCCCAGGGTGGCCGATTGCCAGGTCACCGCCTCGTCCATCTCCGCCACCGAGACGTTGAAACCCTGGCGAATCTGGTCCTTGAGCGAGCGCACCACCTGCCGCCGGTCCTTGAGCGACTGGGCGTGCTCGATGCGGATTTCAAGCGTCAAATGGGCGACGGCCATGGCGTGAAAGGAATTACACCGACAGTGTAAGGCCAATTTCCGCCATCTGGAGTATTTTTTCTTTTCAGCCAGTCCTAATCCGCAAACTGCGCTAACTGCTCTGCCGACGGTTTGGGGGTGAAAAAGCTGACCACGATCATGGCTGCGACGGCCACTGGAAGCGCCAGGAATATGGCGTCGCGCTCGGCCACAATGCGCGGAAAGCAGTCCTTGACCGCCTGAATGTCCCAAACCAGGGTAACCGCTGTTCCCGCGCCGATGGCCGACACCGCGCCCCAGGCCGTGACCCGCCTGGAAAAGAAGGCCGCCAGCACAACCGGGGTCAGCGACGCGGCGTAAACGGTGTATGCCCACAGCATGGTGTGAATCACACTCGCGGCGTGCAGCGACTGGTAGAGCGCCCAGCAGCCCAGCAGAACCACCGCCAGTCGTGAGACGATCAGGACCTTTTTATTCGATGCTCCCGGCGCAATGTAGCGCGAAAATACGTCGTTGACCAGGTTTGTAGCCGGCGAAAACAGGTAGTTGGAGGCCGCCGACATCACCTGGGCAAAGACCGCTCCCAGCAGCAGCGCGCCCATCAACGCAGGCAGTCCGTGCCGCGCCGTGTAGGGGATGATCTCGTGGGGTAGCTTGGCCAACTCACCGGAGGAGTGGTAGAGAGCCGTGCCAAAAACGGCGATGCAGACGATCAGCGTCTCCAGCAGGATGGCGCCCAAAAACCAGCCCACCACCGAGAGGCGCGCGTCCCGCTGCGTTTTGGCCGAGAAAAACTTCTGATACATCACCTGGTTGCCCAGCAACAGCAGCAATGTGGGCACCAGAAATTCCAGTCCCCGAATGACGCCAAATCCCACCGGCTGCAGCACGTGGTCCGAGCTCATCCGGTAGTTGCCCAGCAACTGGAAGTATTCCGGCGGAAGCGCCTGATGCAGGCCTACCCAGCCGCCCGCTTTGAAATAGAGCATGGGAGCGGCAATAAGGCAGATGGTCGTAACCATCGAGCCGATCACCATGTCCATGTAGGCAACCGACGACATACCGGCCAGCGCCGTGGTGAAGATGACAAAGGCTGCAATGATGTAGGTGCCCATCACCGGAGTCAGCGTCTCGGGAAAGACCAGGTGCAGCACGTTGCCGCCGCCGGTGAACTGGTAGCTGGCGATTCCCACATAAGCAAAGAGAATGGCAATGGTGCCCAGCACCCGCGCTGTCTGGTTGTAGCGAACCTCCAGCAGATCGGGCAGGGTGAACTGTGCGAATTTACGCGCCCGCGGCGCAATGAAGTAGATGAGCAGCAGCGCCAGCCAGCCCCCGGCCGGCTGCCAAAGCGCGGCAAAGCCATTCTGATAAGCGTTTGCCGCCCCGCCAAAGAGCGATCCGCCGCCGATCCACGAACTCAGCAGCGTGAGCACTAGCACCATGGCCGGTAGCGAGCGGCCGGCGACCAGGTAATCGGCCTTGGTCTTTACCTGGGTGGTGCGATAGAGCGCAACCGATAGCAGTGTAACGACAATGACGGCCAAAACAGCTACATACAGATAAGACATTCGCGGGAACCCTCTCTGCAATCAGAGCATTGCCGCCAGTGTACCGGATGCGGGCGACGCGTGGCGCGATCGCATCAACAAGATACCGATTGACCCCCGTCTGGAGAGTTGATAAACTGTTAATGCGGGGTGGAGCAGCCCGGTAGCTCGTTGGGCTCATAACCCAAAGGTCGCTGGTTCAAATCCAGCCCCCGCAACCAAAATTCCCCCACCAATCCACACATTAAATCTGTTGCAGCGTTTTTCTGTCTCTCTGCAAGCCGCAGCACTCAGCTCAGCCTTTCCTCCGCCCTTCAGGACAGTTTTCGCATCTCTTGCACCCCAATGCCTTATTTGCAATGAACAGTAAAGTAGATCCCCAGGTCGGCTTTATTGGGAGATTTGGTGGTAAGCGTGATCGATCCCTTGAAGTCTTTGTATTTCGGCGTGTTTGCGCCCATCTCCCATGGCTCGGAGACAAAGACAGGGGTATTGGCCTTGGAAATATTGATTTTCTTTGTCGCGGAAATGCCATCATCGCTACGCTGCGTCGAGTAACTTACATCGGTCGGCTCCGTGGAAAGCAGGGTCCAGGTGAATTTCAAGTTGACCGGGCATGATCCCTCGTAGCTATTCTCAGGATGCTTCAAGAGCACGCCATTGGCGTACATCGATCCTCCCACGACACTAACCGTCGCCGCCGGCGCAGCCGGAGGGGCTTTGGGATGAGATACGTTAGCCTGGGATGGAGCGAGCTGACTGATTAATACTAAAGAGAAACAACTCGCGATTACGCGTTTAATTTTGCAGGTTTTCATCTTCTCTCCGTCTGGTCTTATTGCGGCTTGAGCGTATTTCGCGGAAAGTGAGGCAGTTACCCTACTTTTCGCACCCATCGACCGTTATTAGTCTCGTCCGATTCAGTATCCTTACTTGCAATGCATGGTGAAGTTGATCTTCTGCTCGACCTTGTTGGGTAGAGATTCTCTGGTTTGTGGTTCTGACATTCATTTATTGGTTTGCAAGAGGATTCGGCATCCTGCAATGCAGCGTGAAATCGATCTTCTGCGAGACCTTGTTTGGAGAGTCGATAACGAGTTCTTCCCAGCCCTTGAAGTCCCTGAACGCGGCAGTATTCGCGCCCAAGTCCCACGTCTCGTTAACATCGACCGAGGTGTTGGCTTTAGGCAGATTCTTTTGTCCGGCGGGAGCATGGGCGCCATCGCTCCGCTCAAAGTGATACTTGATTTCGGCAGGCGCGGTGGCAAGAACGCCCCAGGCGAATTGCAGGGTGACAGGGCATGCGCCTACGTAGTCGAAGTTCTTGACAATTTTGTTGTTAACGGTCAATGCCCATCCGCCAATCCGGACAGTCGCTTTGCCCATCGGCGCGGTGGCCTGGGAGTATGCGATCTGGCTGAATAACGCGAGACAGAAACAAAGAGCGATTCCGCGTACAACATTGCTGGTTATCATATTCCCTCCTTTGGGACTGGTTGCGGGTGATGCGCGGAAGGCGGGGCAACTGCCCCGCTTTCTGCATCCATTCGTTGTTCTTCGGCTCGTTCGATATGCGCCGAATTAATTGCCTTGCTTGCACTTCAGGTAGAATGTGTCCCCCACTTTGGACTGGTCAGAGCCGATGCCCTTGGGAGAGTCTATGACCAGCGATACACTTCCAGTGAAGTCTTTGAACTCCGCGGTGCCCGCACCCAGCTCCCACGAATAGGGGACGGGGACAATGGCGTTAGCCTTAGGTACTTTGACCGTCTCTGGGGCGTGATGAGATTTATCGCTCCTTACAATGTGATACTTGATCGTGGTAGGCTCCGTGGCTTGGACGAGAAAGGTAAATACCATGGTGACCGGGCAGGAACCCTTGTAAGGCTCGTCGTTTTTGAGAGTCTTGCCATTGGCGGTCACGGACTGCACTCCCACGGCACTAGCTGACACCGGCGGGTTTAACACCGAGCCTTTGGGTTGAGCTTTGGCGCCGGGTTGTTCAGATTGGGCGAACTGGCTGAAAAGCGCTATACAGAAACAGATCGCAATGATGTGTGCAAACTTGCTGGTTTTCATAATCCCTCCTTTGGGATTGGTTGCGTGTTGAGTGTGATTAACGGAAAGTGGGGAAACTGCCCCGCATTCCGCATCCATCGGCCGTTCTTCAACTCGTTTATCCATGCCGATTATTTGCCTTGATTGCACTTCAGGACGATGGAGCCTCCCAGTTTGGACTTTCCAATAAGGCTGAGGTTCTTGGGAGGATCCATGACCAGTGTTACCGGCCCTTTGGAGTCTTTGAACTCCCCGGTGGTGGCGTCCAAACCTTATGACCTTGAATGCAATTCAGGACGAAGGGAACCGTCTGGCGGGACTCGCCGCCAGCGGTAATGTTCGTGGGAGTGTCTATGACCAGTGTTACCGACCCTTTGAAGTCTCTGAAGGCCGCTGTGCTGTCGCCCAACTTCCACGTATAGGAGGCGATGGGAGGGGCATTAGGGGCCTTGGGTATGCTGAGCTGCTGTTCGGGTAAAGTAGTTTGATCGCTCCTTACAATGTGATACGTGATCACAGTAGGCGCGGAAGCTGAGAGTATCCAGCTAAAATTCACGCTGACTGGGCATATTCCACTATAAGAAGAGCCCTGGTGAGTAAGATCTTGGCCATTGGCGCTCACTTTATAGTGTCCGATAGATGCATTCACTGTAGAGGGTATATGACCTTTTTGCGTGGGCTGGTTTTTTGTTTTGCCGGGCTCATCAGATTGAGCAAACTGGTTGAATAGCAAAATGCAGGAACAAATCGTGATGACATGTGCAACCTTGCTGAGTTTCATCTCTCTCCTTTGATCCGGGTGTTTGTTGCGGTAGAATGCGAGGCTCGGCGATTCTGGACGGAAGCGGATCAATTCAATTGCCTTGATTGCATCGAAGGACGAAGTAAATCTTCTTTCCGAATACGTTGGGGGTTAAAGTGGAGAGATCGATCCAGCCCTTGTAGTTTCTGAACTCCAGCGTATTCGCGCCCACGATCCACATATCGGTTACATCGACCGGCGTGTTTCCCTTGGGCAGATTGACTGTCATGATTGCGGAAGCAGAACTGCCGTCGCTCTTCTGAAGGCGATACGTGACGCTGGTAGGTTGCGATGAAACGATGCTCCAGTCAAAGTCCAATTTGACCGGGCAGGAACCCCTGTATTCAATGCCCCCGATAAGTGGGGCGGGAATCGCGCTTATGCAGGTACTGCCGTAGTTTTCTAAGCAGCTGTCGGACACTGACGATTTATTGAGCCGGACAATTGGAGGGAGATTGGATTTAGACGCGTTAGACACGCCGGTAACGGGGCGAGGCTTATTGGACTCAGAGTGAATGAAGTGGCTGGTCATTGCCAGGCAGAAACAGATACCGGCTACGCGTGCAACTTTGTTGATTTTCATCTTTTCTCCTTTGAGTTCTGTTGCGCTTTCTTGGCCATGAGCCTATGTGTTGCTGTGGCGGTCACCATATTCCGCATCGAATTTGCAATGAAAAACATGCTGACTGTCTTCATCAAATCCGCTACGGCGGTTTCTCCTCATCTTCACCCGCCGGTTGGGCGCTATGGCAGCTTACGTACTAACTGCTTTCGCTGCGAGAACGCCGCGGAGTAAGATGTTCATGCATCCTCCCCTTATGAACCGGCGTTCAGAAACCCGCTACCATTGCTAATAGAACTCCATGAGGGGTCCAGGGTCTTTAATTTTGGAATGAATTTTTCTGAAGAGTTGTGAAGGAATATATGTTATTGAACGCGAAGGAGTTGTACAGTTTTGACGGATTTAAATTGGACCCCGTCCGGCGTGTCTTGTCGCGGGATGATGAACCGATTTTGCTCACGCCGAAGGCCTTCGACGTTCTTGCCTACCTGGTATTGAACCCCGGACGAATAGTGACCAAGGATGAGTTACTGAAGGCCATCTGGCCTGACTCTTTTGTGGAAGAAGGCAACCTGGCGCAATACATTTCCTCGCTGCGCAAGGCAATGGGAGACAAATCCGGCCTGATTGCAACCATCTCCGGCCGCGGCTATCAGTTCGGGGCGCAGGTGTTCACGTCTCAGGTTCTTACCGAGCAGGCGCCGAACGAACCTCTCAGTACGCGCCCAGAGGACAATGCGCAGCTCGTAAGGGAGCGCACTCATGTTGTGATAGAGAATAAGTCGCCGGAGCACCCTGCCCTAGCTTTGCCCGCCAGAGCGCTATCACGCCGCAATGCGGCTATCCGGTGGGGCGGAGTTTCCTTGTTGGCGGCAGCGCTGATTGCATTGGCCGCAATTTTAGCATGGAGGCACTATGTATCACCCCCGCAGACCCGTAAAGTCATGGTTGCCGACTTTACCAACACCACCGGTGACCCCTCTTTTGACCGCACACTGAAGCGCGCGCTGGAAATTGATCTCGAGCAATCTCCCTACATTGATGTGATGAGCGAGCGCGAAGCGATGAGCACACTCAAGTTGATGGGCCGTGACAGCTCTGCTGCCATTACTCCCGGAATTGCGAAAGAGATATGCGAACGCAGCAACCGTCAGGTGCTCCTAACGGGAAACATCGCCCCCATGGGGCAGGAATATCTTTTAATCCTGGAGGCTACTGACTGCGCCTCCGGAAAGGAGCTGGCCGGAGCAAAGGCAGAGGCTGCCAACAAGGAAAAGGTGCTGGCTGCGCTGGATTCTGTCGTTGACCATGTAAGAAGGGAGCTGGGCGAATCCAATCAGTCTCTGGAGAGCTTCCAGGTGCCAATCGTCGACGCCACAACGCCCTCTTTTGAGGCGCTGGAGTCCTTCTCCATCGGACATAATCTCGACGCCCAAGGCGCAGGCGAGATTGAGGCCTTGCCCTTCTATCAAAGAGCGGTCGAACTGGACCCGCAGTTTGCCATGGCTTACGGAGCCATCGCAACAGAATACTACAATCTCAGTGAATACAATGTGGCTTCGCAGTATTACCGCAAGGCCTTCGAATTAAGCAATCGCATCAGCGCAAAAGAAAAATTGATTATTCAAGCACACTACTATTGCGAGGGCCAAAAAGATGTGTTGCAAGGCATCCAGGTCTATTGGATGTGGGCAAATACCTATCCGCACGATTGGGCGCCCTGGGTCAACCTTACCAATGAGTACACGCAGCTAGGCCAATACGCGCCGGCGATTGCCGCCGGAGAGCGTGCGGTAGAGGAAGCGCCAGGTCGCGGAATTGCATACAGTGTGCTCGCCCGCGCCTACAGGCGCGCCAACCGTTTCGCGGATGCCAAATCCCTTGCTCATCGCGCGGAGCAACGAGGTATCGATTCCCCAGGACTGCATAGCACTCTCATGATGATTGCTTTCGCGGAGAATGATCAGGTTGCATTGGTGCGTGAAATCAAGTGGGGGCAAGCGCATAACGGCGGCTGGTATTTTCTGGACAACCAGGCGGGAGGGGAGGCCGCCGCCGGACATATTAAGAAAATGGAAGAGTTGCTTCGCAACGCATACGAGTCCGCAAAAAACGAAAACCTTAACGAAACCGCGGACGAAATTCTGCTTGACCAGGCGCAGATGGAGTTCGAGCTTGGCTTGCCTGATTCCTCTCGCGCCACACTCAGCCATCTGGGCAGCTCGGATACGATTTTGCCGGACTTTGCCATCCTGCGCGCGGAATTTGGAGACGTAGCCTTTGCGGAACACTATTTAGAAGAGCAGAGTAGCAAGGGGAATTCCGGCACCCATATGGCCTATGTGAAACTTCCTCTGCTGCGCTCGGTGCTAGCCACGGAACAAGGCAGGCCTCTCGATGCAGTTGCGGCGCTTGAGCCCGCTCGGCCATACGAAATGGCCAACTATATCGTCCCCACGCAAAGAGCAGCAGCTTACCTGAAGGCCGGACGGCCGGATTTGGCGGTTCCTGAATATCAGAAGATTCTTGCCAACCCTGGCATCGATCCTCTCTCTCCCTTGTATCCCCTGGCGCATCTCGGTCTGGCCCGAGCTTATGCAATGGAGAACAATCAGGCAGCCAGCCGGCGCGAGTATGAAAAATTCTTTGATATGTGGAAGAATGCGGATGCGGACGTTCCCGTCCTGAAGCAAGCGCGCGCCGAGTACTCCCGCCTGAAAGTATCCTGAGAGAATTATCAGCAGTTGTTGAGACGAGCTAGTCCCTGCCGCGCCAGATCGGCGATGGCTTTGGCTAGCGTGACGGAAGTGTTCAGCGATTCCGGCCGCTCCAGTCGAAGATTTAATTTCGCGGCAAACTCGCGGAAGAAAATATCTACGTCGTAGAGAATTTCAACGTGATCGCAGAGAAAGCCGATGGGCTGAAGCAGAACCGTCTTTGCGCCTGATGCCACGATGGACCCAAGCTTCTCTTCGACGGTGGGCCCGAGCCACGGCCCGCCGCTTGCGCCCTGACTCTGGAAGGCGAAGAACCATTGCGTAACCTCCGGCAAACGCTCGGCCACCAGTGAAGCAGTACGCTTGGCCTGCTTGGCATAAGGATCGGCGGTTTGGCCTTCAGAGGTTTGCACGGTGCGGAGGGGAACGCTGTGTGCCGTGAAGAGCACGGGGACGGGCGCGCCAGTCTCGGCGGTGAGCTTGGCACAGGCCGCTCGCAGACGCTCGGCGAAGGCTTCAATGAGCAGAGGATGATCGGCCCAGTTCTCGGTGAAGTCGATGCGCAGGCCGGAAGTCCCCACGGCGCGGCGATAGAGGCCCACGCTGGTGCGCGAGTTCTGTGGCGCAAGGCAGACAACGGCGGCCTCTTCGATTCCATCAGCGCGCATCTTGCTGACAACGTCGGCAATATAAGGAGACCAATTGCGCATTCCAACGTAGACTGGGACAGATTCACCGATGGTGGCCAATTCCGTTTCGACCAGCCGAGCCTGCTCCAAAGTAATTTCCGTCAGCGGACTGTGGCCGATGAGCGCATAGCGGCGCTGAATCTCCTCGACAACCTCTGGCGGCAGCGGCCGGCCGCCCGTCACGTTGCTGAGGTACTCGGGAATCTGCTCGATGGTCTCAGGTGTGCCGTGAGCCAGCAGCAGGACGGCTTGTTTATTTTTGCTCATCAATTTTCCTGGGCTTGCGTTGTATTCGGGATTAATCCATCACCATAGAAAGCCCACCCCTTCATGGGGTCCAATCGCATACTTTCTGTGTAGAATCCACTTCACTTCTGTCGATAACAAAAGTCGGTTCTGTCTGAATTTTTCTCATTAGCTTGTATATCCTTTGGTGTGTTGCAAGACCGGCTGGAAGATCGTATGGGATAAGTCGTTCTTCCTTGCCCGTAAAAGTAGCCGCTTCGCCCGCATCAACTAACACTTTTACCCGTTTTTGCTCGATATGATTTTCAAAGAGTATCGCTCCTCCGTGCGGCCTATATACGAGAAGGTGCAGATTATTTGGCTCTTCAACTGATGACTTTTCGAGCAGCGCCTTGACCTTATACTTACTTTTTTGGAATTCAGGAGGCACAATACCCAGTTCTTTTCTGTTTTCATAAAGACAGGACAGCGTTGCAGATACTACCATACGGAGCGGCGCGGGAATCGGCATAGCGTCTTGAGCGTCAGCACGAAAACTCAAGATGCACACTGTGAACACGGCAAAGAGTATTACGATATTTTTACTCATGATCGGCCTCCAATCGAAACTCGCGCACCCTGCGTACCACGGCCTGCACGTTTTCAACCGGCGTGGTGGGAACGATGCCGTGGCCCAGGTTGAAGATGTGGCCGGGACGGCCATTGGCGGCGCGCAAAATCTCATGGACCCGTTGCTCTAAAACTTCCAGCGGCGCAAACAGTGTGATGGGATCGAGATTGCCCTGCACAGCATGAGAGTGGCCCACGGCGCGCCAACCTACATCGAGCGGCTGCCGCCAGTCCAGGCCGATGACGTCGGCGCCGGTCGAGGCCATATCAGTGAGCAGCCCAGCCGTCTCCACGCCAAAGTAGATCACCGGCACGCCCATCTGCTGCACTGAATGAACGAGGCGCTTCGAGGCTTCGAAGGCGTACTCGCGATAGTCGGCCAAGCAGAGCGATCCGACCCAACTATCGAAAATCTGAATCACATCCGCGCCGGCCTCGACCTGAAGGCGGCAATACTCCGTCAGCACCACCACGATCTTGTCCAAAAGGCTGCGCCACGCAGTGGGGTCCGCGTACATCATGCGCTTGGTGTGGATGTAGTTTTTAGAGCCGCCGCCCTCGATCATGTAGCTGGCCAGCGTGTAGGGCGCTCCGCAGAAGCCGATGATTCCCAGCCGATTGCGAAAGTGTCCAGCGACTTTCTCGATGGCGCGAGCTACGTAAGCCAAGTCGGCGGCGCGATCGGTGCGCAGGGCGCGCACATCCTCGACTGTGCGGACGGGGTGATGCACTACAGGCCCCTCGCCGGCCTGAAACTCGAAGTCCAGGCCCATCGGCTCCAGCGGCAACAGCAGGTCGGCGAAGATGATGGCCGCGTCCACGCCCAGCTTTTCGGCGGCGGTGATGGTGACCTCGGCGGCCAAATCGGGCTGCTTGCAAATCTCCACCAGCGTGTGGTGCTTGCGAACGTCGCGGTACTCCTGCATATAACGGCCAGCCTGGCGCAGAAACCAGACGGGCGTGCGGTCCACCGGCTGGCGCAAGCAGGCACGGAGAAAGCGGCTGCCTTCAGGGACGGTTTCGGCGGCGGGGTTGGCTAGTTGCATACAAGGTTGATTTTACCGGGCCGGACGGAACACGCCCGTTCCAAACCGTTATCGAAGACCAAGAGCATTATGGAGGAAAGAAAACACTCAAATCGACGCAAGCGCAAGCGGTTGACCGTTTCATGGTCATCTAAGTAGTATGTTTGCTGATTTTATTTCCTTTGCAAAGGAGCTCTCAAATGCATAAAGCTACACTCCGTTCAACCGCAACTATCCTGCTCGCCTGCTGCGCGCTGGCGCTTACCGTAGCTCCGCCAATAGCGGCAGCCAAGGACGCGCCAGCCGTGTTGCCCGCGCCATCCGAAGGCAAAGCGATTGTCTGCATCTACCGCGTTTACAGATTCACGGGCTCCGCTTCTCATGACCATCTCTATGTCAACGGCGTCTTTCTGGCCAAACTTCTCAACGGCGAATACGCCTTCATGGAGGTAGCTCCGGGCACGGTGGTCGTCACCGGATTGCCGGACATGTACTACGGAGGCGTGATCCAGTCCACCGGCGCGGCGTTGAGCGATGCAAGAAAGAAGGAGAACGAGCGGATTCGGTTTGAAGCGGAAGCGGGAAAGACCTATTACATGAAATGGACTTCGGAGGCGATGGCTTCGGGCATCAAAGTAACGCCCGAGGATCCCTCCGTCGGCGCCAAAGAGATGAGCAAGCTGCATCTCTCCAAGCCCCCCGACGAGAAGGATAAAGAAGCTCAAGAGCACAAATAACACTGGGATGGTAGTCCCGGTGAAATATGCAAATTAGCCGTTCTGGATATTGAAGGGGACGGGCTCCGGCCCGTCTCCCTTCGTTCTATTCCAGCAATTCTGCGAAATCCAGTCAGAACCCCGTGAGAAAGAGATGAGTCTACTTAGTTTCCACGCCTAGAATGCGAATCTCCGGGTAAGCGCCGTTCCAGTCTGGCGTCACTCCATCGAAGATCAGGCGGAAGTCATGCTCGCCGCCGGGAGCAAGCGGGGCCGCGGAGACTGGTTCCACGTCAATGTAGGGTTCGCGCATGTGGATGAGCATGAGCGGCACGGTCTCGTTCTGCGCAACCTCGTGGGCGAAATCGCGGAAGAGCACCTGCACGGTAACGGCAGTGACGGTGCGGGCGCCCTGGTTAGCGATGTGTCCATCCAGGTAGGTAACCTTGCCTCCGGCCAGATTGCTGGATTCGCTCATGGCAAGACGGGTCAGCGTGAGGCTGCCCGCATAGGGGTCCAGGGGCGCGGAGATTGGCCTCATAGTGGCCTTGCCGCGGGCGTTTCCGCCTCCCAGAACCACGATGGCCGCGGTAACCAGCAGGACAATGGCCGCGGCCAAACCCAGCGGCAGCCAGTTGCGCTTTTCCTTCTCGGCGGTAGGGGCAAATCCAGGACCAGTGCTCACGAGCGAAATTTTACACCTATACGCGATAAATTATCCCTTGTATCCCATCTATATGAGGAATTAATATAGGAGGCCGTTATACTATACGATTATTTTTCTGCTTAAGGGGTGTTTCAGGCAAGGAGGTACGTATGCCAGACAACAATCCTCAGAAAATGTTAACCCACCCATTTGAGGGCATCACGACGGTTGAAGAGTGTCTCAATGTTGCTCGCATCCACCACAGGGAGGCCGATCAGCTGTTTGAAGGCGCGCAATTAGCGCAGGCAGAGGAGCGTGCGGAAGAGGCCAAGTTGCTGTTGGATCTGGCCATCGCGCGGCGGGCGAGAGGGGAGGAGTTCGAGAGGGCAGCCAGAGGCGAAATTAACGACCCGATCATAGCCGAAATCCGGGAGTTCGAGCCGGAAATGTTCAAGAACTTTACCCCCAATACTCAAACATATGTTGCACCAGACGCAGAGCTCCCACCAGAATGGTATGAGGAGACGAAACGGCCACCGTTAGGGCCCTTTGCTCGCGCTCTAGCCTGGCTTGGGACCTGGATAAGGGAGTAATGCGTCGGCCGCGCCCAGCCAGGGGCGTGTTTTTCTATATAAAAGGTCGAATATAAACCATGCCCCGGAGAGATTTTTGGCTCCCGTTACCGAAGGAATCCCACATTCCTTTTGTAAGACAGATGTTTTTTCATACTTGACCGATAGGATAATCAGCGACATTTTTGTTCTGTTCTTAATATTTTCCCGCGTCATTTGGGAATAACCTGTGTCTAAACAGGCAAGCGCGAGAACCGGTCAGATTCATAATACGTAACCCTTGCCGGAAGGCATTGAAAGGCAGGCTAGCAATGCATACCTACTCCCCAACCGCATCCATCCCCATGACAGAGTCCTCTGGTGGGCGAACAAGTTCCCTTCAAACAGAGGATCTTGTATACCAGGGTTTCACTGTCGCCGCAATTCTGCTTGTGCTGGCGAGCCTCTGGGTATTCTGAAGTGTTACACCCATCGCATGGCCGTGATAAACCAGTCAACAATCTCTAATAGCGCCAATTCGGCGACTGTATCAAAACACTACAGCTTGTTCTGAAACGCTACAGGTCTTTCTTCCACGTAGCTTAGGTTTTTCGCATTTACTGTATCGAAACGGTGCACCAGCCAACTCCCGCTCATAATTCTGCCGCGAATCAACCAAAGGCGCTGGTCCCAACGTAGGGGTTTACCCAAATCGCGCTCGTTTGACGGTCTGACGGAAGTCTTCGCCGATCATTTCGATGCGGACGCACATCTCAGCCAGCCGCGACCTCATGCGGTCGCCGATGCGGTCACCAAGCGTGTCCTCGTTTTTGGCGGGCTTGTTTCCATTCTCATCGGCCTTAAAACCTGCTCCGGCCGGCAGGTCGGGATAGTTGGTGGTGATGATGGTGGTCTGCTTGTCGTTGTAGCGGGTATTCAGAATCAACGCCACCGTGTCCCAGACCCACTCGTTGGGCTTTTGTGCTCCCAGGTCATCCAGCACCAGCACCTCGGCGGCAAAGACCGGCTGGAGCAGTTCGAGTTCCGTTGTTTGCACCTGCGGGTTGTAGCTGTTCTGAATGCTCTTGAGCAGTTCGCGATAGTCGCAGAAGAGGCCGTGAACGCCCCGCTCCCTCACCAGCCGGCGCAGCACGCCCACCGCCAGGTGAGTCTTGCCCACGCCGATGGAGCCGGTGAAAAGAAGCCCCTTGCCGGCGGTGTCGACCGGATAAGCTTCGACAAACTTGCGAGCGGTCATATGCGCGCGTTTCAGCGAGTCATCGGCTCCACGAAAGGCCGTTTCAAATCCGTCCAGAGTGTAATGACGGTAACGCTCGGGGATGTGGGCGGCGGCCAGGCGTCGCTCTTCGCGCACCATCTCCTGGCACTCGCAGGCGCGCGAAACCCATTTTCCGTCAGCGTTGACCGACCGCACCAGCCCCACTCCATCGCAAATCGTACATGTACTCATCTGGATTCAAGCGTAACGCAAAGGCCGCCGGTGCGTAGCGGTGCGCTTTGGGTGCTTTATTGTGGAAAAGAGCGGTTCTCTTAAGCATGATTGTGAGATCGCGGCGAAGTTGCCTACAATCAGAGTCGTGTGTTGAGTGGCTGATTTTAGCGTGCTTAGGATGGAGACCAAAGTCATGAATCGAATTGAATTGCGCAGTGCTATTGCCGCATTTTCCTTTAGTTGCCTGCTGATGGCAACCGGGGCACGAGGCCAGGAGCCTGGGAGTAAGCCAGTGTCCCCAGCTCCAGCACCTGCACAGGTAACGCCCGCGCCTCATCCGAACGACGACTACTGGAGGAAGCACGATCAACTGTTGCAGGTAGACTTTGGCTGGCTGGAAAAATTCAAGGAGGCTGATGCTGACATGGCCCCTCCGACCGTGGGCGAAAACCGTGTGGTTTTCATGGGCGACTCGATTACCGAGGGCTGGCATTTTACTGGGCCGCAGGGTTCCTTCCCGGGCAAGCCGTACATCAACCGGGGCATCAGCGGGCAGACCACGCCGCAAATGCTGGTGCGCTTCCGGCAAGATGTGATTGCGCTGAAGCCGAAGGTCGTGGTGATCCTGGCCGGGACCAACGACATTGCGGGGAATACGGGGCCTGAGACGCCAGAGCAAATTGAAGACAACCTGGCGTCTATGGCGGACCTGGCCACTGCCAACCATATCCGCGTGGTGCTGTGCTCAATTTTGCCCGCTGTTGATTACAGATGGAGGCCGGGAATTATGCCGGCGCCCAAGATTGTGGCCATCAATGCCTGGATGAAGGCCTACGCGGCCGAGAAGGGCTACGTCTACGTGGACTTCCATACGGCAATGAAGGACGAACACGACGGGCTGTCCGCAACGCTGAGCAGGGACGGTGTTCATCCGTTGCCGGCGGGATACGCGGTGATGACGCCGCTGGTGGAGGCAGGGATCGAGAAGGCGCTGGCGCAGTAGGAGCCGGTAATTGCTAAACCGCCCCAATCCCCCTACAATAGAGATATTGCAGGAAAGGTTTGTCTTCAGCGATGCCCAAGGAAAAGATTCATCCCAACTACGCCGCGGTACATGTGAAATGCGCCTGCGGAAACAACTTTGAGACCCGTTCGACCCATAAGGGCGACATACACGTGGAAATCTGCTCGGTTTGCCACCCGTTCTTTACCGGCAAACAGCGCCTGGTAGACACGGCAGGCCGAGTGGAACGCTTCCGCCGCAAGTTTGCCAAGTCCGACGGAGCCAAGGAAGCCGCGGCAGCCAAGTAACCGCGTCTCTAACCTTAAGGTAGATTGGGCCTCCGCCTGCGCGGAGGCCCAACTTCGTTTAGCACCTCGAAGGGATTATGGCCGGCAAGGGCTTTACTGTGAAGAAGAACTGGGACAACCCCAGGGCGTACGCAATGCCCGCCGAGGCGCGCGTGCCTGTCGAGGTGCGCCTGGGGAATGTCTTGGTGACTCCGGCTACGGTGTTGGCTCCCATGGCCGGCGTCACGGACACGGTTTTCCGCCGCTTCATTCGTCACGCCAGTTTGTTTACCAGAGATCAGAGTACAGAGATCAGAGATCAGGGAGGAGTCGACTCGGCACTCACAAATGAGCAATGCGGTTGCGGGCTGCTGATGACCGAGTTCACCTCCGCTGACGGCCTGGCACGGATGCGCGAGACCAAGCGCCAACGCTATCTGACCTTCTACGACGACGAGCACCCCATCGGTGCGCAACTCTTCGGGGCCAATCCGGAGACTATGGCCGAGGCGGCGCGGATTGTGGAAGAGACCGGCTTCGATCTGGTGGACCTGAACCTGGGTTGCCCGGCCAAGCGCGTGGTCGGCTCCAACGGCGGCTCGGGCCTGCTGCGCGACCTGCCGCGCATTGGCGAGATTTTCCGTGCCGTGCGCAAGGTGGTGACGATTCCCTTCACTGTTAAATTTCGGATGGGCTGGAACGACAACGATATTGTCTGCATGGAACTGGCGCGAATGGCCGAGGCCGAGGGGCTGAACGCCGTGGCGCTCCATGCCCGGACACGCGAGCAGGGATACAGCGGCCAGGCGCGTTGGGAGTGGATCGCCAAGGTCAAGCAGGCAGTGAAGATTCCTGTCATCGGCAACGGCGACATTCATTCTCCGGAGGCCGCTGTGGCCATGGTGGCCCAAACCGGCTGCGACGCGGTGATGATTGGCCGCGCCGCGCCGTCGAACCCCTGGATATTCCGCCAGATCGCGCAGTATACGGCAACCGGCATATATGAGCGCCCCACGGTGCAAGACCGTTACCGCATGATCCGCGCATATTTTCAGATGCTGCTGGACGAGGCCGAGGCAACCAAAGATCTGCCCAAGGCCGCGCGGCTGGGTGAGACGGCAGGCAAGATGAAGCAGTTTGCCACCTGGTTTACACATGGAGTTTCGGGCGGAGCCAAGTTGAGGGCGGCCATCTACCATTCGCGCACCGGGGCCGAGGTACTGGCTCAGGTGGATGCGTTCTTTACGGCCCAGCTTGCGGCTGGCGCGGAGCCGGTCGCTGCGCCGGAAGACGATTCTACGGCAGAATTCCCTGTAGACTTGATGGTCTGCGATTAAAACGATAATTGAGGAGCTGTGCATGGCGGCGGATTACGACCAGATGGCCAGCAATCTCGAAGATTTCTACCCATTCAAAGACAAGGTGGTCCTATTCGTTGGAGCGGGCACGAAGCAGCTTCTGGATATAGGCCGCATACCAAAGAGAACAATCTCCATCGACCAGAGCGCGGAGGCAATACAGCAACTGCGGCAACATGTGGAAACCCAGCGTCTTGAGAGCGTCGTGGAGATCGTTCACTCAGATTTTTCTGATGTTGTAACGCACGGCGACGTTGTGTACTTCGAGTTTTGCCTGCATGAAATGCCCGACCCGGATATTGCGCTCGCTCACGCCAAATCGCTGGCACCAGATATCGTCGTCTACGACCATGCGCCGGGCTCGGAGTGGGCTTATTTAGGCGCCGAAGAGGACAAGGTAGTTCGAAGCACACAGGCCATGGAGCGCTTTGGAATTCGCAGACGTGAGTTCTTCATCACCAATCAGATTTTCAAAGATTATGCCGAACTGTTGGCAAAGGTTTCTCCGCAGGGTCCGCTGGCGGTTGAGCGGGCAGCGCGATTTGCGGATGTCTCCGGCATTGCCATCCCGATGGATTACGGACTGACTCTGCTGTAACTTCAGCCTGGCTCGGCGGCCAGCGTCACGGCGTTACCTCCACGCAGACACAGCCGATCAGTGGTGCCACAAGGCGAAATAGGCTATCACGCAGAAGCCGGCGAAAGCCATCACAAACACCGTCAGAACTACCCAGAGTACGGTGTGGTGGCTGATGGGCGGAGCGGAGAGCGAGGAGGAAGAAAGAGCAGCCTTGTGAAGTCCCACCACGCGCGCCATTGCGATGCCGATGTTGTCGTTGCCGCCTGCCATCAGAGCCAGCTCGAGCAGGCCATGAGCGGAAGATTTCAACGTAACACCGGGAGTGTTCACCACATGCTGGATATCCAGTTCGGAGACGGATCCCCACAGGCCATCTGAACAGAGCAGCAGCGTGTCGCCGATAGCCAGCGGGTGCTGCTCTAGGTCGATCTCCACCTCCGGTTGCTGGCCCAAGCTGCGTGTCAGCACCGAGGCGTCCGGATGGTTTTTAGCCTCTTCAGGTGTTATAAGGTTATGGCTTAGCAGTACCTGTACCGCGGAGTGATCGGTGGTGAGTCGATGCAGGCGGCCGGCGCGTATCAGGTATGCGCGGCTGTCGCCAATGTGGCCGATCCAGGCGTAGTGTCCGGTGGCTCGCTGTTGCACTACGGCCACCACCACCGTGGAGCCCATGTTCGGGTAGGGCGAGCCGGGCGCGTTGGCCTTCTCCATGATCTGCGCATTGGCTCGCGCTGCGGCGCCACGAATGGCGTTGTCGACCGGATAATCTTCCGGCAGTGCCGACAGATGCGCGTAAAAATTCTCCACCACCAGCCGTGATGCGGTGGCTCCTCCGACGTATCCGCCTATGCCGTCGGCAACAATCATAAGATCGCCCAGAGCAATGCGCACATGCAGAACCGAGTCCTGATTCTCTTCGCGCAGAACTCCGCGGTCACACTCCTCGGCAAACAGGATATCTGGATGCCCAGAAACCGGTATCTCCTTCATACCCCAACCTCATTTATAAAAAGGAACTCGCGCCTACAAGGTAGCGCGGAAACATGCAGAAACTACGCAAGCCTCCCATGAAAAAGCTATCGCCACTGCATGGGAAAGTTTGCCGCAATAGGCTGGCCTGGTTCATGCCATGAATGCTCACGCCGAACCTTGCGGATCGTGGCACGGCCTGCGCCTGGCTTTTCTCAATGAATTTTTCGCCAGCTAGCCAGCTAAACTCTTTCAGGGGGGAGAGGGAAAGAAATACTAATTGCTAACTCACTGTAACATAGAAACTTCCTTCCTATGGAGGAGAAAGCGGGGAGGCACTGACTGCGGAATTAGCCTATTTCTCCATCGTGTTTGGGCGTGGCACAGTTCAATTTGCTCAACTGCGGAGAATTGAAGGGATTCCCGAAAAGAGTGCTGTCGTAAGTTAATGGTTATTAATACGATCAGCATAATTTTCGTTGAGTATGCCCAAAAACTTGCTTCACCTTTTCCCCGGATAAAGTCGATAGAATAGAAGCTCGATCAAGGGATTGTGACCATGCGGCTGTTCACCAGGTTATTTCCGCTGCTTTTGGCTCCAGCATTGCTTGTGCTGGCCGGTTGCGGCAATGGGCCTGTCACGGCAAACTCCCTGAATACAGCCTTTTCCGTCACTCCTCGCACGGGTTCCATCGACACCAACTGCACCGGCTGCAACACCATAAATGCGCAGGGCGGCTCGGTCCACCAGTTCACGGCCACGATGGCCGGAAGCAGCACAGCAGAAGTCATCTGGTCCGTCTCCGGAGGCGACGCAGTGAGCGGGCCGGGAAGCATCAACCAGAGCGGCCAGTACACGCCACCAGGCTATTTGACCGCAGACAACGCCGAGGTGGTGGTGACAGCAACTCTGGCGGCGAACCCCAGCCTCCATGCGAGTTCCGTGCTAACCGTTACGCCCGGATTTCTGCAACCGCTCACACCGGAGAATGCGGCTTTGGGCGCCAATGGCACGGTCACCGTCTCCGGCGTTCTTGCCGAGGCGGGCGGCACGACCGGCATTCATTTCGAGCTGGCTGGCTCGGCAACTGGACAATCCGGCGGGCAAGGTTCGCTGGGCGCGGTGAGTTGCCAGCGTGACAGCCAGTCTTTCACCTCCTGTACGGTCACCTATTCTGCGCCATCTTCAGTGCAGGCTACCGGCGCAACATATGTGATAGCCACTGTTGGCGGAGCTTCGTTGGGGCTGGGGTCACGAACCGCGGCCGTGGTGCTGGTGAACTCCGCAGGCGTGACCAGCAACCCCGCCACGCATCAGGCCCAGTCTCCGGCGATGGTTTTGCTGGGCACCTCGGGCGGCAACAACGCGGACTACGACACGCGTGGCATCCAGATTGTGGATTGCTGCAGCGGCACACTTGGCGCGCTGGTTGAGGATGCGAACAATCATCAGTACATCCTGAGCAACAATCACGTGCTGGCCAGAAGCGACCACGCCGCCGTGGGCGACACTATCATTCAGCCAGGGCTGATCGATAACAACTGCATGCCGCTGGGCGAAGGCTCTGGCGTTCAACCGGTGGCGTCTCTCTCCGGCTGGCTGAAGCTCAGCTCGAAGCAGACCAATGCTGACGCTGCGATCGCTCAAGTTACTTCGGGCGCTGTGGACCCCGGCGGCTACATTCTGGAACTGGGCAACCGTCAGGCCGATGGCACTCTTGCCGCCGCCCCGCCCGGCATCAGCTCGACGGGCGGCAAAGGTGAAACCGCAACTCTCAATTTGCAGGTGGCCAAAAGCGGGCGGACGACGGGACTAACGTGTGGCGGCATCTCGGCCATCGATCTCGACGTGACGGTGGATTATTACCTGGACTGTGCGGAGACCCGGCCCTACCTGACCAAAACCTTCACTCATCAATTGGGACTGAGCGGCAACCAGTTCAGCGATGCGGGCGACTCGGGCGCGCTGGTGGTGGATACGTCGAATGCCGAGCCGGTAGGACTTTACTTTGCGGGCGGGACAGACAATTCGGGAGTCAGCCAGGGCGTGGCCAACCCGGCGGCAGAGGTGCTCGCGGAGTTGGGCGCGCAGTCTGGCGGGAGTTACACCTTTGTGGGCGCGGCCGATCACGCGGTCAGTTGCCTGAACTACGGCGACAACACTATCCCCTCGGCGCAAGGCCGCGCGCTCAGCGACGCGGAAACAGCGCGCGCCCAGCAGGCCCTTGGTCAGGCTCGCATGATGGTGAACTCGGCGGCTGGAATTCTGGGTGTGTCCACAGGCAAGAGCATCGACCACCCCGGCGAGGCCGCAATCATTCTCTACACCGACGAGAGCCGAACGGTTAACGCGCCTTCCTCGGTGGACGGCGTGCGTACCGTAGTAATTCCCACTACGGCATCAGCAGTGGCTAACGGCTCGGCAGCGCAGACTCCTTTCGAGGCCGGCGCTGTCAGCCTGCCTTCCTCAGCACTCGCGCAAGCCATGGTCATCAAGAATCAAGTAGCCGCGAACCTGATGCGGCAAAACCCTGCCTTCTTCGGCATAGGAGTGGGCCAGAGCCTGGACAACCCGCGC
>Ga0181520_10004860_pt1 | contig 22020 bp, 15 predicted proteins | sample PEATcosm2014_Bin_29_FD_132451 | JGI IMG/M metagenome (GOLD analysis project Ga0181520, IMG submission 132451) | Peatland microbial communities from MTU Mesocosm Facility, Houghton, MI, USA - PEATcosm2014_Bin02_30_metaG | ecosystem: Environmental > Terrestrial > Soil > Wetlands > Peat | place... | reverse complement strand
CCTCGTTGAAGTCGCCGGTATAGGTGTCGGTGATCTTGGGCGGAATGTCGCCTTTGGAGATGCGGTCCATGTACTCGGCCGTCACGTTCAGCGGCTTGATGACGTTGTCGAGCGAAACGTTGAAGCCTTCGATGACCTTGCGGAAATCGCCCTGATGTTTGGCCGCATCGGCGCGTACCGCCAGCTTGCCTTCCAGCATGGCCTTGGTCAGGGTTATGCCATCGGTCACCAACATGGTGATGGCGTCGATGCAGACGTTGAGGTTGTTCTTGACTTCGTTGAAGTCGCCGGTATAGGTGTCGGTGATCTTGGGCGGAATGTCGCCCTTAGAGATGCGATCCATGTACTCGGCGGTCACGTTCAACGGCTTGATGACGTTGTCGAGCGAAACGTTGAAGCCCTCGATGACCTTGCGGAAATCACCCTGGTGTTTGGCCGCGTCGGCCCGCACCGCCAGTTTGCCGTCCAGCATGGCCTTTGTCAGCGTCACGCCATCGGTCACCACCTGGCTAATGGCGTCGATGCAGACGTTGAGGTTGTTCTTGACCGCGTTGAAGTCGCCGGTATAGTCTTCGGTGATCTTGGGCGGAATGACGCCCTTGGAGATGCGGTCCATGTATTCGGCGGTGACGTTGAGCGGCTTGATAACGTTGTCGAGGGAAACGTTGAAGCCTTCGATAACCTTGCGGAAGTCGCCTTGATGCTTGGCCGCGTCGGCCCTCACTGCCAGCTTTCCGTCCAACATAGCCTTGGTCAGTGTGACGCCGTCGGTCACCAACATGCTGATGGCGTCGATGCAGACGTTCAGGTTGTTCTTGACCGCGTTGAAGTCGCCGGTGTAATCTTCGGTGATCTTGGGCGGAATGACGCCCTTGGAGATGCGGTCCATGTACTCGGCCGTGACGTTCAACGGCTTGATGACGTTGTCGAGGGAAACGTTGAAGCCTTCGATGACCTTGCGGAAGTCGCCCTGGTGTTTGGCCGCGTCGGCCCGTACCGCCAGTTTTCCGTCCAGCATGGCCTTCGTCAGGGTTACGCCGTCGCTCACTACCTGGCTGATGGCGTCGATGCACACGTTCAGGTTGTTCTTGACCTCGTTGAAGTCGCCGGTATAGGTGTCGGTGATCTTGGGTGGGATGTCGCCTTTGGAGATGCGGTCCATGTACTCGGCCGTGACGTTTAACGGCTTGATGACGTTGTCGAGGGAAACGTTGAAGCCTTCGATGACCTTGCGGAAGTCGCCCTGGTGTTTGGCCGCATCGGCGCGCACCGCGAGTTTGCCATCCAGCATGGCCTTCGTCAGCGTGACGCCGTCGGTCACCACCTGGCTGATGGCGTCGATGCACACGTTCAGGTTGTTTTTGACCTCGTTGAAGTCGCCGGTGTAGACGTCGGTGATCTTGGGCGGAATGTCGCCCTTGGAGATGCGGTCCATGTATTCGGCGGTCACGTTCAACGGCTTGATGACGTTGTCGAGCGAAACGTTGAAGCCTTCGATGACCTTGCGGAAATCGCCCTGGTGTTTGGCCGCATCGGCGCGCACCGCCAGTTTGCCATCCAGCATCGCCTGGGTCAGCGTCACGCCGTCGGTTACCAACTGGCTGATGGCGTCGATGCAGACGTTCAGGTTGTGTTTGACCGCGTTGAAATCACCGGTGTAGGTTTCGGTGATTTTGGGAGGGATGACGCCTTTCGAGATGCGGTCCATGTACTCGGCGGTCACGTTCAGCGGCTTAATCACGTTGTCGAGGGAAACGTTGAAGCCTTCGATGACCTTGCGGAAATCGCCCTGGTGTTTGGCCGCGTCAGCCCTAACCGCCAGCTTTCCGTCCAGCATGGCCTTCGTCAGGGTTACGCCGTCGGTCACCAACATGCTGATGGCATCGATGCAGACGTTCAGGTTGTTTTTGACTTTGTTGAAGTCGCCGACATAGGTGTCGGTGATCTTGGGCGGGATGTCGCCTTTGGAGATGCGGTCCATACACTCGGCGGACATGTTCAACGGTTTGATCACCGAATCCAACATCCCATTGAGGCTCTCAACGACGGCACGGTCGGCGCCCTCGAACTGGTCGGTCCGCGCCCGTTCCGCGAGTTGGCCTTGTTGAAGAGCGGAGGCTAGCCGGAGTATTTCCTCCTGCAGCAGATTCTTGGTTTGCGTCTCTGGCGCATCATATTCCGGACGGTCCAAAACCGCGGCGCCGGCGGACGCGTTTCGGCCGGGAGGTACTCGCCGGCCGTCGCTTGCTTGTCTTGCCATTTGTCTTTGCTCCTTTGTCTTCCTATTGCATTACTACGCCGCTACCCGGCGCCCGATTCTCGATCCGATTCTGTTTTTGGGCAGCCACCGGGCTTCCGGCGGCCATCCTCCGCGATTCACGCAGCCTCTCGTTGCAGCGCTCGGTCAGCGGAGGACCGTGCCCGAAGTAGATGCGCCGCACGTCGCGGGCGCACAACTTCTCCATTGCCTCGATAAATTCGGCCTCGTAAGTCCCCGTGGGCGAGGTGATCAGCACCGGGGTGTCGCCGGCGAACAGCACGCCCTGCGCCTGGTTGTAGAAGCAGACCGAATCGCTGCTGTGGCCCGGCGTGTGAATCGCCTCGAAGTTCTCGTCGCCCATTTTGATGATGTCGCCATCGCGCAGTAGACCATCGAGACCCTCGATGTTCGGCGAAAACGCGAGCACCCTGGGGTGGAACGCCTCGCGGATTCGCGGCAGCAGCGCGGTGTGATCGGAATGGCAGTGGGTCAGCACCACCTGTTCCACGGCGAATTTGCCAACCCCGGTGGGGGCGCGCTCGATACTCGCGAGGATGGCCGGGTCCTGGCCCACGTCCACCAGCGTGTTGACGTCATTCACCCGGCTCGCGCCGCCAAGCACCAGGTAGACTTCGGAGGTATAAACTTTGCCGCTGTTTTCCAACCTCAGGATCCGCATCCTCCGCCCTCCACCTTGCGGAACAACTGCCCATCGGTTATCACCCGCTGGAAAAGCGGAGCGAGCTCGGGCGGCATCTCCTGGGTCTGCTCGCTGGCGAAGAAGCCGCCGGGCGCCAGCGCCCGGTGGAACATCTTGAGCACCTCGATCCTCTCGTGCGCCTGGAAGTGGAGCAGCACGTTCTTGCAAAGCACCAGCGAGTATCCGGAGCCGATTTCGTGGAGCGACAGCAGATCGTGCCGCTGAAAAGCGATACGGCGCCTGATCTTGTCGATCACGCGAAAGTACCCGGGCTTGGCATTCGGTTCGAAGTACTTCTCCAGAATGCCCTCGGGCAAGCGCGACAATTCATCCGCCGGGTACAGGCCGGCCTCGATCATTTGGGCGAACTGGCCGGTGCTTTCCACATCGGTGGCATCGATGCGGAGGTTGTCGAAAGCGAAGTGTCCCATCCGCTCAGCGAACATGATGGAGAGCGTATAAGGCTCTTGGCCCATGGCCACGCCGGCGTCCCAAATGCGGGGATGGCTGCGCCCGGCGAGGATAGGGAGGCTGTGTTCCACGACCCGCTCGAGCACCTGATAGTCCCGGAAGAAGAAGGTGAAGGCCAATCTCAGGACCTCCCTGGGTGCGGACGCAGTTCCGAGCGCATCGGCGGGAAGAACGCCGGCGCGGACGCCGGCGTGGCAGGCCGGAGGCCCGCTCTACGACGACGACGGGGGGAATCGCCGCGGCTCGCGGGTCTGGGCACTACGCTACCCTCCCGTTGGCGAGATCCACCGTGCGCTCGGCATCGAGAACCAGCAGGAGGCGGTCTTTCAGCTTGTAGACGCCGCGGATGAGATCGCGCGCCGCGGGATCGAGGTTCTCCGGCGGCCTTTCGTAGGTGGCAGCGTCCACGTCGAGCACGTCTCCGATCTCGTCGACCAGCAGACTGACCGCGCCGTCCTCGGTGCGGACTACCATGTTCATGGGGGTCTGGTCCCCGGCGCGCGGCGGCAGCCGCAGCCTGCGCCGCATATCGATGGCGGTGACGATCTGCCCGCGAAGGTTGATCAGTCCCTCGATGACCTCCGGGGCTTGGGGCACGCGGGTCATGTGCTGAAAGCGCAGGACTTCCTGGACGCGGAGAACATCCACGCCGAAAAACAGGTCCGCCACGAAGAACGTGGAGAACTGTCCGCTGGTCTGGGCCAGTTCGGATTTCGGGGTCGCGGTCTCGGTCTCCATCGGTTATTTCTCCTCTCCCGCACAGACCGGGGCCGGCTCCGCGGAAGCCAGCGCCGAGGCCAGCCGCGCTACCGATTCGAGCATGGCCTCGCGGTCGAACTTCACCTGGCAATCCTGGGAGTCGGCCGGCTGGCCGGCTCGCGCCTGAACCTGCTCGGCCGAGTCGGCCAGGGTCAGGATGGGGATGGCCTGCCACTCCGGCCGATGGCGCATGGCGTCGAGCAGAGCGCCGCCGCCATGCGGCGGAAGATCCAGCGCCGTCACGACGACGTCCACCGGATGCTGCTCCAGCTTGCGAATCGCCTCCTCCAGGTTGGCGACCTCCAGGACGTGGTAGCCCGCCATGTCCAGGCCGCTGCGGATCAGGCCGCGCGAAAACGCCGAGGCTTCGGCGACCAGAACCCGCTTGCCCGTTGCGGCTCCGCCCGCGCCTTGAAACCAATCCTCCGCGGCCGCGTGAATCACATGGTTGAGATCCAGGAAATCCGTGACCCGTTTGCCCACCACCGCCGAGCCGAGGAGACCTTTGCGGCCCGACTGCTGCCGCACCGTGACCGCCTCGTCGGCGACGTCGAGGATCTGGTCGACGATCAGACCCACGCTGCGGTCGCCGTCGTTGAAAACCACCACCTGCACCGGATCGGCCGCACGGCCGTCGTCGGGCGCCCCGGATTCGAGTACGGCCCGCAGAGGAACCAGGCGGAGGATGCGGTTGCGGTATTGCACCACCTGGCTTCCGCCCGCGTGCTCGATGGAGGACTGCGGAAACTCCTCGAGCCTGGCGACCAGAGAAAGCGGAACGGCCAGGCGCTCGAAGGAACCGGCCCGGAACAGGAGCAACCGCTGCTGCTCGATTCCCGATTGGGTCTTCTGCTCGGTAGCGGCGCGCGCCCGCTCGCGGGATTCGGCCAGCACCCCGGAGCTCTGGCCGATGCCCAGCACGTCGAGGATGAGAGCCACGCGGCCATCGCCCATGATCGTCGCGCCGGCGTAGACGGTCAGCCCCTTCAATTGCTTGCTCAAGGGCTTGACCACGATCTCCTGAGTGTCGTTGATGCCGTCGACTACCAGCCCGAACTGCCGGTCTTCCGCCTGCAATACCACCATGCTGACCGCCTCGGCGCGCTCGGCCGATTTCAGCCCCAGCACCTGATTCAGGTAGGCGACAGGCAGTAGACTCCCCCGCCGGCGATATACCGGCGTCCCGTGCACAAGCTCGATGCGCTTGTCCGAAGAATCCCCCTCCAGCCGAATCAGCTCGAGCAGACTGACCTGGGGAATGACGAAGCGCTCGCCGCCGCTGGTGATCACCAAGCCGGGAATGATGGCCAGGGTGAGAGGGATTTTCAGCTTGACGGTGGCGCCTTCGCCGGGCCGGCTGAAGACATCGACGATGCCGCCGATCTTCTCGATGTGGGACTTCACCACATCCATGCCGACGCCACGTCCGGAGAGGTTGGTCACGGTTTGCGCCATCGAGAACCCGGGCAGGAAGATCAGGTTCAGCGCCTCGCGATCGCTCAGCTTTTCCGCCTGTTCCGGCCGCAGGAGCCCTTTCTCGATGGCCTTCTGCTTGACGCGAGAGACGTCAATTCCCGCCCCGTCGTCGGCGATTTCGATGTTGACCTGCCCGCCTTCGTGATAGGCGCGAAGGCTTAATCTTCCCTGTGGCGGCTTGCCCGCGCGGGAGCGTGCTTCCGGCGGCTCGATGCCGTGGTCGCACGAATTGCGAACCAAGTGGACGAGCGGATCCTTGATGGCCTCGATGATGGTCCGGTCGAGTTCCGTCTCCTCCCCTTCCATGTCCAACTGGATTTGTTTCCCAAGGGCCACGGCCATATCGCGCACCACGCGCGGCAGGTTCTTCCACACCACCCCGATGGGTTGCATGCGGGTCTTCATGACGCCTTCCTGCAACTCGGTGGTAATCAGGTTCAGCCGCTGAGAGGTAGCGTTAAGGGCGGCATCCTCGCGCTCGGTGTTGAATTGGAGGATCTGATTGCGGGTCAGCACCAGCTCCCCGACCAGATCCATGAGTTTGTCGAGCAGCCCCACTCCGACCCGGATGTTGGCGTCCGCCACGGTGGAAGGCCTCGCGGCATCCCCCTCGGGTTGCTTGCTTTCGGGAAGTTCGGCGCCGTTGCCGTCCGTGGGTTCCGCCAGGGGAGCCGGCAACACGCCTGGACTGGCCTGGCTCTCGGGATCGGCCTTCGACTGCGCCGCCAGGCGCAGGCGTTCGGTCAAGTCCTCGAAGCGGTCCGGGCCTTCCTCCCCGCCGGCTTCGATGGAAGCCAGCACCTTTCGCGTGGCATCGACCGTCTCCAGGACCAGCGATACCAAGGATGGAGTGAGTTCCCGCCGGCCGTCGCGTAACTGGCTCAGCAGGCTCTCGGCCTGATGGGCAATCCTTTCCAGAGTGGAAAACGCGAGAAAGCCGCACGTACCCTTAATCGTATGGATGGTGCGGAAGATGCTTGCCAGCAGCTCCGCATCCTTGGGGTGCTTCTCGAGTTCGACGAGCTCCTGGTCCAGACGGGAGAGGTTCTCATGACTCTCGATCAGGAATTCACGAATGACATCCTCATCTTGCATACGCATGTTCTCCACGGAGCCGAAAAGCGGTTTCCTGCTGGTTCCTTAGTGCGGTGGCGCCGGGCTTTATCTCAACCGCACGTGACATTTACAGCGGCCGCAGCGTTCGTATCTACCGCGCTGAGGATCTTATCGGCCAGCGAACAAAAACTCTGCATACCCCCTCTTTGGAAACGGGAGTATTCGAGGTACGCTCGAGATCGTCGCGGCGCAGAAGAATGCCGGCATGGCAGGCCGGAGGCCCGCTCTGGGACGGCTGCGCGGCTGCGAACATCGGATATGAGCGCTCGCGCCACCGCGGAGAATGGAATGAGGGGCCATTTTCAGACAGCGTTATCTAAAACAAGAGTCCGCAAGGGAACCTGGGCTCCGGCTCCGCCGTTATCGCTATCAGGAGTACAGGTATGCGGAATCCCGCTCCGCCGCCGGATGGGCCTCAGGACGCTCCGGCTCCCGTGCATTCCCCCCACGTTTGCCCATGGTGGCTTGGCTACCTGCTGGCGAGTCCCCTGCGCAGGATCGTCAACCCACCGGCCAAAGTGTTGGCCGCGCACGTTCGCCGGGGCATGACGGTGCTCGAACCGGGCCCCGGAATGGGCTTCTTCACCCTGGAGTTGGCTCGCTTGGCAGGCCCCTCCGGCCGGGTGATCGCCGTCGACATTCAGTCCCGTATGCTCGACGGGCTCCGGCGCCGCGCAGCCAAAGCCGGCGTTCTGGAGCGCCTGGACGCGCGTCTGGCGGCGCCCGATTCACTCGGTATCGCGGATCTGGCGGGGAGGGTGGACTTCACGCTGGCATTCGCCATGGTACATGAGCTGCCGGCTGCCGCTCCATTCTTCCGCGAAGTGGCCGGGGCCTCCAAGCCTGGAGCGCGCCTGCTCTTCGTCGAACCGGCGGGACACGTCACAGCATCCCGGTTCGACGAGGAATTGCAGGCGGCCCGCGATGCGGGGTTCACGCTTGTGGAGTCGCCTTCCGTGCGCCGCTGCCACGCCGCGCTGCTCGAAAGGACGGGGGTTTGACCAGGTTTACCGGCTTCTACCGCGTTGAACTGCGGACTATCTTGCCCGCGCGACCACCAGCGTCAGGTCGTCCGACTGATTGCCGGCGCTAAACCGCTGCACGGCCTCGAAGACATTGGTGACCACTTGGCCCACTGGAAGCCGGCTTGTCTTGCGCAGTTCATCGAGCAATCGGGGTTCGCCGAATTCAGCCTCTCCCAGCATCGCCTCGGTGACGCCGTCGCTGAAAATCGCCAGGAGATCCCCAGGATGCATCTGAACCTCCCGCGCAACGCATTTCCACTTTTCGAACACCCCGATCACCGTGACCGTGGCTTCCAACCGGTCCACACTCCCGTCCGCACGCAATAACATGGGCGGGTTGTGGCCGCAATTGATATAGGTCAGACGTTGCGTGTTGTCGTCGTAGAGGCCGAAAAACAGCGTGGCATAGTGCTGCGCGGCCGTCGACTTCCACAGAACCCGGTTCACCTGTTGCAGGGTCTCGACCAGATCGAGCGGCGTCATCAGTCCCGCGGCGCCGCGCGTGAGCCCGCTGAGGCTGCGCAAATGCGCCTGCAGATTCGCCACCAACAGCGCGGCGTGCACGCCTTTGCCGGAGACATCGGCCAATACCAGTCCTACCTGATCCCGGCCCAGTTCGAGGAAGTCGTAATAATCTCCACCCACGCGCCATGCCTGGAGACATCGCCCGGCGCATTCCAGCGTCTTCAGGTCCGGTGCGGACTGAGGGAGCAGTCTGGTTTGAACGTCCTTCGCAATCTCCATTTCCCGCGCCGTGCGGCGTTCGCCTTCCAGTTTTTCCGCGATGTCCTCGGCCAGGCGGAAATTCTCAAGCGCCATGCCGGCCTGGCTGGCGACGGAGGCCAAAAGGCGCTTGTCTTCGCCGGAGTAGGGTTCTTCGGACAAGCGTGGGCCGAGCGCCAGCAGCCCGACCAGTCGGCCTTCGCGGCCCAGGATGGGGACCAGGCAGCCGGAATGGAGCGGCGCCAGCACAGCCGTCGCGGCGTCTTTTTCGAGTTCCGCCGGTGGCAGTTCCCAAGGCCCACCCCGGCGGCCCAGTTCCACCAGCAGAGGCGACGAGCAACGAATCGTTTGCAGACCGGGAGGCGCCGAGCCCGCGGCGGCGCCCAGCTCGTCGTTGTCGATCGCCAGGTAGACCACCAGGGACGCCGGTTGGAGAGCTGCGTTGAGCTGGTTGAGCAGCAGATGCGCCAGCGCCGCGCGGTTGGCGGCGCTGCGAGAAGTCTCCGCCAGGTTCTCCAGAATCATCCGGGCATCGTAGGCGCTGCGAAAGAACGCGCGGTCGATCTTTCCGCTCACCTGTCTGTGGACGTTGGACCCGCCCCACAGCAGCGCCGTACCGAACACCGCCCCCAGCGCCGTGCTTGCCGAGTGGCCCATTCCGATCACGAGCGGCACATGCGTAAGCGACGCCGCGAACAGAAGCGTCAACCCGAAGCTGACGAAACACAGCAGCAACAGGAAGCCACGCTGCACCAGCACGTAGCGCGCGCTGCGCTGCAAAAGAACGGGGATGTCCAGCACGCGCTGCTTGAAGACAGCATAGGCGAACGAAACCGGGACCAGCAGCAGAAGGCCATTGAGGATCATGTCCAGCCAGTCCGGCGAATGGAAACCGGCGTACTGCTGGAAGCCCGCCCGTAGTAACGGCGGGCCCAAGCCGGCCACGGTTCCCCAAAAGATCACGCGGATCTTGCGTCGGGATTCCGGTTCCCTGGCGCCGAAGTAGTTGGTCGACAGCGAGACTAGCCCGAGCGCCAGAAACGCGAGCATAACGCCGAAGTCGAACCGGTCGGCGGCGTTGGGGCCGATGAGTCTCGACAAAGTGGCGACGGGCCGCGCAACATCGGGTCGGCTCGCCTCGCCGGCGTTCGCCAATCCAAGGACCAGGGAAGCCCATTTGAGCCAGGGAAGCCGCTGGTCGATCGGAGACCGCGCCGGGAACACCGCGCACAGGAAGTAAAACGAGGCCCCGATCATACCCAGGAAAATCTCGTTGTACGCCTCCATCCAGGGTCGCAGCAGCGCCGGCGTCGCTTGGAAGTCGTCCGGGAACCCGGCGGCCGAAATGATGCCGGCGAAAAAGCAGGCCAGCAGCCACACGTTCCGGTCTTCCGGACGCAGCAACAGAATCACCAGTCCGACGGCCGCGAAAGCCAGTAGCATCGACGTCCGCAAGAGCCGGTCGGCGGCTGCCTGTAAACTGCCGGGACCCCCGGATAGATCCGAATTGCGCCGGAAAACGCCGGTCAGCTCGAGCGGCGCCGATTGACCCGGGCGCAGAACGGCCAGACGAACCGAATCTCCGGGCGCGTGAAGCATCCAGACTCTGTCTTGATCCGCCGCTCTCTCAACCGGGCGGCCGTCGAACGCAACCACTTGGTCCCCCACCTTCAATCCCGCTCGCTCCGCCGGACTGCCGGAATATACACGGGTCACGACATAGGCGCGTTGCTGCGGCTGGTACGGAAAATCGAGACCGAGTTCCACGGCGGCGGGTTGTTGGAGCCGCTCGGCGGCCATCCAGAAATAGGTATAGAGCACCGTGGCTCCCGCGAAAACGATCGCCAGCACCCGCAACGCGATGTGCAACCATCGCGATCCGCGGCCGTTCGAAGAAGACGACGCTGCCATGGATTCCACAACCTTTATACCTGGAATCCGTCTCCCGCGCATGGAGTTCTCCTGGCGGCTGCGGCAACCGGACGAACCCGGCGCGAGAGGCAGGCGCTTCGCGCGCCATGGGAATGAGACAGCCAGCTCCGATTAGGCCGCTTGGAGCTACAATCGATGGCGGCCAGGAGCGCTGGCCGAGTTCCATTATCGTAGCGGCGAATCGAGCGATGCCGGGCAGCCAGGCAGGAATGCGCGAGGTCTCGTTCAGGAGGTGTCCGTTGAGCCGAATAATGATCGCAGTCGTCGCGGCCGCACTGATGCTTGGGTCCGTCGCGGTGGGTCAGAACCCGCCTGAGAGAAAGCCCCCGGCGCCGGCCGCGCAACCCGACGGTGAGCTGGCCAGTGCCTTGGCGCGGCGTTTGAGCGACGATTTGCATGTGAAGACGGTGGTAGGCGAGCCCATAAAGGCAGGCTCGGTTACCCTGATACCGATTCTGACGATCGATGTCAGCTTCGGGGGCGGAGGAATGGCTGCTCCGGGCGGAGCGGCCGGGTCCCAAAACCCGCCGGCGGGCGGCGATGGGTTCGTCATGAGCGGCGAAGCCCGGCCCCTGGGATTTGTCGTGATCGGCAAGAAAGGGACGCGCTTCATCAGCGTCGCCCAGACGCCCGCGAAGTGAGGAGGCCATCATGAGAGCGATGCGAAAAACTGTTCTGCTGGCGGCCCTTTTGCTTCTGCGGGGGATCCCCGCGAGAGCTCAGGCTCCTTTAGCTGCGCCGTTGGCGGAATTCGACAAGCTGGTTGCGCAATTGAAAACCAGCAGCGTAATCGGAGATCCGATTCGCGCCGGCGAGGTCACGGTCGTCCCCTTTGCCAAGGTCCAGTTCGGGCTTGGCAGCGGCCAGGCCGCCATGGCTTTCGCCGGCGGCATGGGCGCGAAGACCGTCCCGCTCGGAATCCTGGTGGTGGAAGGCGACGACGTTCGCGCGGAGATGTTCCCGGAACAAGTGGAAAAGCCCACTTATCTCCATGAGATCATCCAGGCCATTCTGGACCGAAAGGTGACCTTCATGGTGAACGGGATAAACCTCGGAGAGATGTCCGGGTCGGTTCAGGACCTTGCGCCGTTGATCGCGGCCATGACGGGACAAACCACGGTGATGGTCCAGGCTCTCAATCTGGGAAGCCTGAACACCCCGGCTTCTGCAGCCGGGAACGCGTCGCTGGGCGAGCTGACGAAACTCTTCGACGCCAAGAAATATGCAGACGCCCTGGCTGTGGCGGACGCTTTGATCGCCAAGGACCCCAAGAACGCCGACGCCCATGCCTGGAGAGGCCGGATGATGAACAGCCTCGCTCAGGCGAATCCGCTGGACATGTTGAAGTATGGCATGGGCGCAAGGGACGAATTCGAAAAAGCCCTGTCGCTCGACCCGAATAACCGATGCGCCCTTCTCGGCCGCGGCATCGCCCGGTTGATGGCGCCTCCCGGGTACGGCGGCGACGTAGACGGAGCCATTGCGGATTTCGAAGCGGCTATCGCCCAGAAGCCGACGCCCCAAGGCTATTACTATCTTGGGGAGGCCCTCAAGAACAAGGGGTTGAAAGACAAGGCCGCCGCAGCCTACCGAAAGGCGCTCGAACTGCTGCCGAACGACCCGGATTTGTCGAAGGCTCTGGCGGCTGTGAAGTAGTCTGCCCGGTTCCCTCAGGCGGCGGCCGCCTGGGCGCGGCGACGGCGCAAACAGTAAGCCACCAGCAGATAGACCAGCAGACCGGCCGGGGCGCCGATGCAAACCCAGCCGGCGATGGCGTGCGCCGCGGCGGCGAGAACGCCGGGAACCGCCCGCCAGGCTCCGCCGTGAAGGACCGCCGGGAGATGGCGCGCCGGCGCCGGGAACAAACGCCCTCCCAGACGCATGAACGGCGTGAACAGCGCCAGTTGCAGAGGATACACAAAGTAGTTGACCGCCTGAACCGCCGGCCCGTTTAAGCGCAAAACCAGCGCGGCCAAAGCGCACAGCAGCGTAGGGCAGCCGGGCACGGGGAACAGTCCCAGTACAAAGCCGAGAGCGATGCTCAGGGCGATGGCTTCGGAGGACATTCCGCGCAGAGCGAGATCGAGCAGCGGCTGCATCAGCCTGGGTGGTTTCCGGACGCGCTTGGCCACGGTCACGGGAATACCTCTCCGCGATCCGCCAGCAAAAGGCGAAGGGCCAAACGCAGCTTGGTGGTGGCGAGAAGCTGCACCGCGGCAGCGGCCCCGTTCAGCATCCAGGGCGCCTGGTCCCGCCAGAGGATCGAGAGCGGCCGCGCCACTTCATCGTCGCCACGATAGAAAATCCGGTCGATCCACCGCTTCCGCCCGGGGTACTCGGGATAAGGCCGCAGAATGTCCCAAATGGCCTCCAGGAAGCGGAGGCCCAGAGGCTCCCGGTACTGCGGCATGAAAAGCAGGACGCTCGATCCCTGGCGGATCTCGGCGGCGAATTCGGAAAACGAGCGGGCATTCGTCAGATTGAGGCAGGCGGCCGGTTCGCACGCGTGCCGGTCCCCTCCGGAAATCACGGGAAGGCCGTGCGCCTCGGCCAGAGCGATGGCCGCCCGGTTCTCGCTCCACGGCCGCGTACCATTCAACTCGAAGGCGTGAATCCACTCCCGGCAGTTGCCCAGGAAGCTCTCGAGCGCGGCCTGATGGGCGGCCTCGCCAACCCCCTCCTCGCGCCAGAACGGATGGTTCAACACGATCAGCGTCTCCGGAATTTGTGACAGCGGGCTCAGCAGCTCGGGCAGGCGCGCGTCCTCCCGAGCCGCCGTGCAGTCCCGCATGGCGGCCATCCAGGTGCGTTCCGCGCCAGCCGGCAGATTGTGAATCCCCAGGTGCAGAATCGACCGGCCGTAGGGCGCGGTCCACTCCACCGAGATGGGAACTTCGCCGCGATCCGCGGTTACCCCCAGCGCGGCGCCGGCTTCGATGTCGTCGTGATCCGTGAGCGAGACCAGCGGGTGAAGTCCCAGATCGGCGATTTGCTGCCGCTCCACATGCAGAGCGTCCGCCGGGCTGAGTGGCGGCGTCCACCAGGCCCTGGCGAAATCGAGGCTCGCCCGGCCGCCGGGCAACCGGCTTTGACGCCGCCGCAGGAATGGGGATACGCCAGGGATGCGGCGCAGATAGCGCGGCAGAAACGAGAGGCACTCCTGGGAATGCATGGTGTGCCCATGCAGCGAGACCGCCGCGCGGAACTTCCGCGTCACCGCCGGTTCCCGCCACACGGGGTGTACATTAGATGGCTTCAAAAACCCTCCTTGGCTGCTGCCACTTAAAGCTTGCGCCGCAATCGGTTACAAAGCCTTGGCGGAGATGTGATCTTCCCGTGAAAACACATGGGCCCGAAAATGTTTTGAATCATGGGTTGCCCGGACGAAGGGACTATCTAATTGACTGAGCTAAGCGGACCCCAGTCTGTCCGGCCCGAGAAGCGCCCCGACGGACGACGGGAAATGATCCGGGGCGGTCGCCCGAGTCAAGCCGATAGCCGCGCCGGCGATTTCTTCACCGTCTGTTTATTCGATTGAAATCATCCGGCGCCAAAGGTATTAGTTACGGGGCGCGCGTCATCTAAGCGCGACCGGGGTGAGAGGTTCCAGACCATGCCGACGCTGCGCGAACCGCCCACTGTTTCCGGAGTCCTCGATGAGCCGCTGCGCGGCATCCTCGGACCCGTGGAGCCGGTGATCGAGAGGTTGTTCTCGTTCGACCGGCTGCGCGCGGTCTTCGACGCCGCTCGCTGCTCCCCAGAGACCGGCGGCCCCATCGCTTCCCTGCTCGCGCAGCTTGAGATCACCATCGACCTCGATCCCGCCGAACTTCGGCGAATCCCGCCGTCGGGGCCAATAGTCGCCGTCGCCAACCATCCTTTCGGATTGCTGGAAGGGGCCATTCTTGCGCATGTTCTCCCGAGAATCCGCCCCGACGTCCGCATTCTGGCCAATTCGATGCTCGCCGTGATTCCGGAACTGCGGGACAAGTGCATCTTCATCGATCCATTCGGCCGCCCGGATCTGGCGGCCGCCAATGCGGGCGCGCTGCGGGAGTGCCTGGCCTGGCTCCGCGGCGGAGGAGCGATGGTCGCATTTCCGGCGGGGGAAGTGGCCCACTGGAACTGGAAGGACGGGATACTGGCCGATCCCCCGTGGAATTGCGCCGCCGCGCGGCTGGCGCAAATTGCGGGCGCGGCCGCACTGCCGATGTTCTTCAAGGGCGCCAATAGCGTCCTTTTTCAGGTCGCCGGCGCCCTTCATCCCCGGTTGCGCACGGCCAGCCTGCCGCGCGAACTTCTGAATAAACGCGGCCGATCGGTCCACCTGAGGATTGGCCAGCCCATCAGCCACGCCACCCTGCAATCGTTCCCCGACGCTCGGGAAGCCACCGAGTACCTCCGTTGCCGAACGTACCTGTTGGATTCAGCCCCAGGCCGGACCAGCCGCGCGCCAGTGGCCCCGCGCATCGCGCCCTTCGGAAACCTCCGGCGCGTGGCCGAAGCCGTTCCACGCCACGCGCTGGCGGCGGAGATCGGCCGCCTGCCGGCCGGCCGGATGCTGTGCGCCGCGGGCGATCTGACCGTCTACCTGGGTAAAGCCGAAGAACTTCCGCAGGTGACGCGCGAAATCGGCCGCCTGCGGGAGATCGCCTTCCGGCGGGTGGGCGAAGGGGCTGGCCGAACTATCGACCTCGATGAGTTCGACCGTCGCTATCTGCACCTCTTCCTGTGGAATCCGCACGCCGGCGAGATCGCCGGGGCGTACCGGCTTGGCCCCACGCCCGACATCCTCCCGCGTTATGGAATTCGCGGCCTCTACACCAGCACGCTGTTCCGCTTTCGAAAGGAGCTGTTCGATCGCATCGGCCCGGCCATCGAACTCGGCCGGTCCTTCATCCGGCCGGAATATCAGAAGCAGTACGCGCCGCTGCTGCTGCTTTGGAAAGGCATTGGCCGCTACGTCGCCAGCCGTCCGGAATGCGCCGCGCTATTCGGCGGCGTGAGCATCAGCAACAGCTATCACCCGGTCTCGCGGCATCTGATCGTGAAATTCCTCGAAGCGCATGGCGCCGACGACCTGGCCTCCATGGTCGCCCCGCGCTGCGCGTATCGTCCCTCCGAACGGCTGTTTCTCCGCACCGGCGCGGTCCATCGGACCCCGGCCGGCATCGAAGATCTTTCGGACCTCGTCGCGGGGCTGGAGCGAGACGGCAAGGGCGTTCCCATTCTGATCAAGCAGTACCTGAAAACCGGAGGCCGGCTGCTGGGATTCAATGTGGACCGCCGCTTCCTGAACGCCCTGGACGCCTTGATCCTGGTGGACCTGCGCGACTTACCTCTGGCCTTGCTGGAGCGCTACCTGGGTAAGGCGGGAGCAGCCGCCTTTTCGGCGTGGCATGCCATCGGTCAGGGAGCGGCGTGACGCTCCCGGCTAGAACAGGACCCGCCGGCATCTGACCGCGGCCAGATACGGCCAGTAAGAGATCAGAATGATCAACAGCGAAGCCGACGTCGCGGCGCTGTCGAGAACGATTCGAAGAGCATTAAGGCTGCGCTGGGCCATGAGGAGCCTCACTATCCCGACTCCAGGGACTCGAGGATCCGGACGTCCACACGCCGGCCTCGGGTCCCGCAATCGTCCTCAGTTTAGTCGTCCGGCATGACAGTATTATGAATGTTTCTTGACGATTTCGCGGATTCCGTTAACGCCGAAAGCCGTTCGCCTGCGCGGCGCTGGCGGCCGGCTTGGCCCGCACTATAACTGAATTTTCGCCGACTTGTAACACGTTTGTCGCGTGCCCTCGCAATAATCGGATCATTCGTACTCAGGCTTGAGGATTCGAGGCTCCCCATGAAACGGCTCCGCTCACGCGCCCTGGCTTTGACTCTGCTCGGGCTTCTTACAATCCCCGGGATGCCGGTGCGCGGCGCGGCCGCGCCGCCGGGATCTGTTCCATCGCGTATCATCCTGACCTGGACGGGGGACCCGGCCCGCACTCAGGCGGTAACCTGGCGCACGGAGACGCCGTTGCCGTCCGCGCAGGCGCAAGTGGCCAAATTCACCGCCGATCCGGGCTTTGAGAACAAGGCCATAACCGTCCATGGCAGCGCGGACAAGGACGATCTCGGCGGCGGCCGGTTCGCGGGACACTATGCGGTGAGCTTCCAGAGCCTCGATCCCAATACCAAGTACTGTTACCGGGTGGGCGACGGCCAGACCTGGAGCGAGTGGAATGTCTTCCGCACCGCTTCCGCCAACTCCGAGCCGTTCCGCTTCCTCTATATAGGCGATGCACAGAACAGCATCAAGTCCCTGTGGTCCCGCAGCATCCGGGCGGCCTACGCGGCCGTGCCGGACGCCCGCTTCATCGTCCACGCGGGGGACCTGGTAGAGGAGGGATACGACGATAGCCTGTGGGGAGAGTGGTGCGACGCGCTCGGTTTCATCAGCGCCACGGTCCCGAGCATTCCCGTGCCGGGGAATCACGACGTACACCGGCCGCCCGGAGCGACGGACTCCAAAACGGTCTTTGCCGCGTCGCCCCTATGGCGCCGGCACTTCGCCCTGCCTCGGAACGGCCCGAATATCGAAGAGATGCAGTCGCAGTCTTATTACATAGACTATCAAGGGGTCCGGCTTATTGCCCTCGATGTGAACGTCTTCGCCAACGCCGACTTCGAAGCCGGCGCCAAGAAGCGCGTGTGGGATGCGGAGCTGGAATGGCTGAAACGAACGCTGAGTACGAATCCGAACCGGTGGACCATAGTGGCCCAGCACCAGCCGATCTACGACGTCGCCAAGAACCGCGACTTCCCCGACATGCGCCAGGCGCTCACGCCTCTCTACGAGCAGTACCATGTCGACCTGGTGCTGCAAGGCCACGATCACACGTACGCCCGCACCCACAAAGTGGCCAAGGACAAAGTGGTGGACCCTTCCGCGCCCGGGGTCATATACGCGATCTCGGTGAGCGGCCCCAAAATGTACGCACTCGAAGACGCTCACAAGGACCTCATGGCCGCCATGATCGGCCAACAGCAATTCTTCCAGAGCATCGAGATCGGGCCGGATCATCTGCTGTTCCAGGCATATTCGATTGATGGTGTTTTGCGGGACAGCTTCGAGTTAAGAAAGCAAGGCTCCTCGCCGTTTGCCTCGACCTATGTGAATCATGCCACCGCCGCCCGGGCGAACGGGGCCGCAAAAAGATGAAACACGCGTGGCTGGCGCGCAACGAGGGGAGCCTTCGTTTCCCCTCAAACGAGGGGACCGTGTGTCCGCGATAAATTGCCGCTCCTTGTTCATCAAGCTGTAACTCAACGCCTGATAAAGTCAGGTTACTCCAGTTTGAGTGACTAGCCGCGAGTGTTCGCCGGACTGACTCGCGGCCCGGGACCCAGTAGTTCCAAACGAATCGATTCGAGTAACCCAATTATGCAACCAATGCGACCACTCTCTTTATGTCTCCTTGCAGTTTGCCTTGTGTTTTCGGCCGCCGCGCAAAGCACCAAAGGCGCCATCGCCGGACGAGTCCTGGATAGTTCCGGCGCCGTCCTTCAGAAGGCGGAGATTCAAGTGCAGCCTCAGGGCACGACTCTTGGGTCCGATGCGCAGGGTGAGTTCACCGTTACGGATCTCGCCCCCGGCCCATATAAGATCCAGATTTCCTACGTGGGTTTCGATCCCTTCGAGACCGATGTTACCGTGAAAGCCGGCGAGACCGCCAGCGTGGAGGCCCGCCTCAAGGTCCACTCGGAAAACGAGCAGGTCATTGTCACGGCCGAGCGCCCGCGCGGCGAAGCGGAGGCCATCAACCGGACCCGCATGGCCGACAATATCCTGCAAGTTCTTCCGGCGGAAGTCATTACTTCCCTGCCCAATGCGAATGTTGCCGATGCCCTGGGCCGCCTCCCTTCGATCACGCTTGATCGGAGCGAAGGCGAAGGCGAATACATCCAGGTGCGCGGGACCGAACCCCGTCTCACGAATGTGACCATCGACGGCATCACCATTCCCGCTCCCGAGCCCGCCGTCCGGCAGGTGCGGCTAGACGTCATTCCTGCCGACCTGGTGGAGTCCGTCGAAGTCAACAAGACGCTGGCGCCCAATCTCGACGGGGACGGCATCGGCGGTTCCGTCAATATGAAAACCAAGAGCGCCGGCGAGTTCCCTACCATCAACCTCTACGGCATTGGCGGCTACGATAGGATTCTCGGCGGCCGCTACAACGATCAGTTCGGAGGAACCATCGGCCACCGTTTCGGTAAGGACCGGAAGCTCGGAATTCTCTTTGGCGCCACCAAGGATTACAACGGGCGCGGCATAGATAACTTTCAGCCCGCCATCGATACCACATTATCCACCTTCGCCAAGCCGTTCTACGACAACAACACCATTCGCGAATACCGCTATTACCGGAACCGCTGGGGGTACGCCGGCACGGTTGACTACAAATTCGGCCCGTTCACCAGCATTTACGTGAAAGGTCTGTACTCCAACCTGCAGGATTATGGAGACAAATGGTATTACGAGCCGGTCTACAACGGCTCGCCGAAGTTCTACACCTCCAGCAAGCGTCCCGACGCTTCGGTTGCCAACTTTATTCTGGGCGGCAGGCAGCAGTTTACTTCTTCGATGCTGAATTGGGCGGTCTCCGCCTCCCGTTCTTACGAAAAGGATTCCGCCGGCAACCCGAAAGCGGACTTCTCCTGGATCGGGTCGTCGCTGACTTGCGGCTACGATCCCACCGTGCAAGCCAACGCGCTGGTCCCGCACTTCGGTTCGGGTTGCGACGCGGCCGGCTCGCCTCTGCAAAATGCGGCCAACTGGGGCTTCAAGGATATCACCATGTCCACCGGCCAAACGGCCCAGCTTAACCTCACTGCCTCGGCCGGGTATTCGGCCAACTATCACATTGGCTCGCATTACGGCATCTTTGAGATCGGCGGCAAGATCCGCAACGGACACAAGTATCAGAACGCCACCGAGACCGTTTATGACGGCTGGAAAGCCGCCACCCTACCGATGACCATGTTCCTGAGCAGCTTCAGCAGCGGCAATTACTTCAATGACGATTACTTCGGCGGCCATTACGGGCCGGTCTCCGACTTCAATCAGATCTCCACGTATACTCTCGCCCACCTTGCAAACTACTTGGACGGGTACAAGACAGCCAGCGATACCTATCCCAACATATTCGATATCGTCGAGCGCATCTCGGCCGGTTACATCATGGACACCATGGATTTCGGGCGCCTGCACGTGGTTGGCGGAGTCCGCTTCGAAGGCACCCAGATGAATACCCTGGGGTACAACGTCACCCTCTACGGGGCCGGCAGCGCGCTTTGCCCCACCAGCACCGGCTGCGGCGTTCCGGTAGCCACCAGAAACAACCCTTCCTACGTGGACGTTCTCCCCAGCCTCTCGCTGCGTTACTCTCTGGACAACGCATCGGGCTTGCGGCTGGTTTATGGCCGTGGCGTATCGCGTCCCGACCCCTACCAGTTGGTGCCCTATGTCACCGAGGACGATTCGACGAATCCCATAACCGCGGCGCTGGGCAACCCCAACCTCAGGCCGGCGCACGCCAATAACTACGATTTGCTCTATGATCGCTATCTGAATCCGACCGGCATCATCCAGGCCGGCTTCTTCGTCAAGCAGATCACCAATACGCTGATCAGCACGTCGTACCTGGCCAGCAGCGGCCCCTATCAAGGCGAGCAGGTCTCGCAATGGATCAACGCATCGAACGCCGAGCTGCACGGCTTCGAGGCTTCCTACCAACAGCGCCTTGCCATGCTGCCTGGCGCGCTGCGAGGCCTCGGGTTGCTGGCGAATTATACCTGGACCGGCTCGCAAATCAAGAGTATCCCCGGCCGCACGGACAGCCCGGCGCTGCAACGCCAGGCGCCCAATGCGTGGAACATCAGCCCGACCTACGATTATGGCCGTTTCTCCTTCCGCGCCGGGCTAAGCTACGCCGGGGCCAGTATCTATCAATATGAGTACCAGAAGTCGTCCGACCCGAGCGGCCTCGGTCCCACCGGTCCCAGCGGCGATGTCTACACCCTGGCGCACTTCCAGCTGGACGCCCAGGCCAGCGTCAGGCTGGCGTATGGTCTGTCGGCGGTGGTCTACGGCCTGAACATGACCGACGAGGTCTTCGGCTTCTACACCGGCAGCGCCGCATTCGTCAACCAGCGCGAGTATTACAAGCCGACTTACGCCATAGGTTTTCGATACAGCTTGAACCGCGAGAAATAGCCCGTTCCCGGAAGCTCGCCAGGCCGGCGCCTCAAGGGGCGCCGGCCTATCTTCTTTCGGCCATCTGGGCTCGCCCGTGCTCGCCCTTCGGCGGCGTCTCGATGCGCACCATCGCGTCCCGATAGCTGATCGTCAACACGGAGGCGCGCAGCGCGGGATAGCCCAGCACTCCGGCCGTCTCGACGCCATTGAACGCGCTGAATTCCGCCAGATCCAGCGCCACCACGGAATCGGCGGTGAGATTCCAGCCGCCCACGTGGAACCGGACGGCGGCGGCGATCAGGTCGCCATCCAGGGCTCCGTTGGCGCCCCTTAAGCCGACGGCTGAGACCGGCGAACTGTTCAGAGCCTGCGCCGTCCGGCGCGAGATAGCCGAATAGGACGCGCCCGTATCGAGGAGGATGTACCCCTCCTGCGAGTCGTTCATGGCTCCGCGTACAAAGAGCATGTCGTTTCTTAGGATGGCGCGGGCGAAGCCGGCGGTTGGGATGGCGGCCCGGTCCGGATATGGCATCAGATCGAGAGCCTTGCCGGGCAGTTCCAGACGCATGAGGAAGCCGCCGAAGAGAGACAGCGGAATCACGCCATCCGTGCCTTCGGCAAGCCGGCCGGGAGCCATGTCAACCTGGCAGTTCCCGAAGCGGAGCGGACCGACATCCACGGCCCCGGCGACGCCGGACCGCACGGGTCTCGCAGGCGATCCGCCCATTCCCACCAGGTGGGACTCCGAAACCGCTGCGATGCCCGACCGGGCGGACGCCTTGGCGTCGAGAGTGATGTGCGCCGCGCCGCTGTCGAGCAGAAGATGCACAGGCGGACCGCCATCAATGCGGGCATCAAGGAGCGCCCCCGACACCCGGTTTGGCTCCGGAACGAACGAAGTCAACTTGAGGGAATATGCACGCTCGGGAGCTATAACCGGGCGGCACGGCATGAGCTCCGATGTATCCGGGCCGGCGGGCGCCTGGGCCAGGCAGCACAGCACTCCCGGCACGCCGAGCAGGACCAAAACGTAGCGCAGTGTCTCCAGACTCAACATCGATTACGACGCCGTTACTAAAGTATGACGTTTCGATGTCGATTACAATGCCGGAAAAGGCGAGTGTTGAAAAAGGTGGGGCAAATCTCACACTCCACCATCCGATGTGGGACAGGCGCTTCCGCATGTCAACCCGAGCGAAGCTCGGGCCTGGAGTTTGTACATTTCCGAAGCCCGGAGGGCGAAACATCCTAGCCCACGGCGTGAGCCGTGTGGAATAGCACGTGAGAATGCGAGCCCCGGAACGGG
>Ga0181520_10004859_pt1 | contig 22020 bp, 17 predicted proteins | sample PEATcosm2014_Bin_29_FD_132451 | JGI IMG/M metagenome (GOLD analysis project Ga0181520, IMG submission 132451) | Peatland microbial communities from MTU Mesocosm Facility, Houghton, MI, USA - PEATcosm2014_Bin02_30_metaG | ecosystem: Environmental > Terrestrial > Soil > Wetlands > Peat | place... | reverse complement strand
CGGGCTTTTCCGGCATCGGGTCGTTGGGATCCGGCGCAGCCTCGTCCGGATCCACGGCGGTAAAATAAGGCTCCCATTCACGCAGCGCCAGAAAGACCTCCTGGTCGTACCGTCCAGGGTCATGCGCGGAATCGATCATCAAAAATCCGAACTGCCCGGTATAGGATCCCCGATGCAGATCCATCATGGCTGCGGTGTGCGAGTGGTACCATCGCGAACCCGCCGGCTTGGCCACGAATTGATAGCGCTGGTGGCCGTGTGCCGGAACGGGGGGAGTGCCTTCTTCTTCCACCCCATCTACTTCCGAGGGAACGAACAAGCCATGCCAGTGCACATATTCCGGAACGTCCGTGTCGTTCAGAACGTCGATCGAGACCGGTTGGCCTTCGCGCATCCGCAGTAGGGGACCGGGGACTTTATTGCTGTACCCGATCGTGCTGATTACAACCTGCGGGGCCAGCTCGACCATCATGGGTGCGATTTGCAGGGTGAAATCCGCCGCGCCCCCGCTGACCTTCGGTTTGGGCGGCATCGCCATCGGATTCTGCGGCGGTCGAGAAGCGTTTCCGAGCGCGAGCGACTCCGCGAATGCGGGCCGCAGCTCTCCCGCCCTCGCCCCGATCACAGTGGCCCATCCAAGCCGCACAAAATCCCTTCGGTTCATCTGATCCTCATCCCGCCCGCAAAGCCCGCCCAATGAGCACTGCCGTGATGAAAATGCCCTGGTCGCCTTGCTATTGTTTACCCTTCAGCCTTGGGTTGAATGGTCGAGAAAGACCCACATTCTAACCGCTTCTAAGTTTCGTTTGTACTCCCAACATACAAAAAAACGGCCACGCGGGCCTCTCTGAGCAGCATCTCTCTCCGAGGCCGCGTAATGAGCTGACCGAGATTTTGTACCATTCCCAGTGAGAGAGGTTATATCAAAGCGGCGGCACGGCCCATCCAGAATTTCGGGCGAATAACGCCCGATTCGAAAGCTGTCCCACAGGGGCTCGCGGAGTAGTGCAGAATGCGCACAACTCCGCGCTACCCCGCTTCTGTCGCCGGGGTTATCGGAGGGCGAACGCGTATGCCAAATTCAAGGGCAGAGTCCAAGACAGCTGGACGGGGGAGCGGGACAAGCGCCTGCCTATGCTTTTCCACGAGTAGAATCGCCGGTTCGCATACTGGTATCCGGCCAAAAGTTCCTCTGGGGCCATCTGTCGGGGCCGGAAGACCACGTCAGCCCGGCCGTTGTATTTGCTCCAGTCGCGCGTCAGAATCCGGCCCTCTGCTTCCAGACGTTGGTACAGCCGTGTCCCAGGAAAGGGAGTCAGGATATTGAACGTCGCATTCTGTACTCCTGCTGCCTCGAGGAAGTCCAACGTCTCGCCGAAGATCGCCCGTTTATCACTGTCGAAACCGAAGACGATTCCCGCCTGCACCGCGATGCCATGGGAATGGATCCGCTCAATCGCGCGAACGTAGTCGGTCACACGATTGAACCCCTTCCGCACTTCATTCACGCTGGCTTGCGAGATTGACTCCAGCCCAACGAATAGTTGCTTGCAGCCGCTTCTCGCGGCCAACTCAAGGAATTCGTCGTCCTGAGCAGCATGAATACTCGCTTGGCTGCTCCACCACTTGCGATGGGGAGCGAGAGCCTTGAACAAGGTCTTGGCGTACTCAATGTCGCTCGCGATGTTGTCATCCCACAGGATAATGACCTTGCCGGGGAAAGAGCCGAACTCTTCTGCGACAGTATCCACGCGCCGCTTGCGCACGCGGCTCTGATACATGACTGCCACCGTGCAGAAATCGCAACTGTAGGGGCAGCCGCGCGTGGCAAACAGGACTCCACCCGTATGGTCGCGCCGGTGAAACAGGTCTTTCCGCGACATCGGGGCATGTTCCAGAGTCGGGGGTTCAGTGGAACAGTACCGCTGGCCATGCCGCCCCGCGTCAAATTCGCGCATGAATTGCGGCCAGTTGGATTCCGCCTCCCCGACGAAGATCACGTCCGCGTGCGCCTGCGCCTCATCCGGCATCAGGGTTACATGCGGTCCACCCAGTGCCACCGGAATTCCCCGCTGCCGGAACCGGGCTGCCAAGGCATACGCGTGAGGCGCACTCGGGGTATGGAAGGTAATCGCCACCAGGTCCGCTTGCATCCCGAAATCGACCGGCCTAACCGCCTCATCGATGTGGAGCACCGTCCAATGTGGCGGTGCGAAGGCGGCAAGATACGGCATGGTGATCTGCTGGAAGTTCAGGACACGAGAACGCCGTATCCTCTGGATCTCCGGTGAGGAAGCAGTGATCAGAAGGAGGATTCGCGTGGCAGAGGACATGTGCTCAGGGTCGTCTCCTGGTTGCAGCTAACAATGATTTGATTGATCCGTATAGTATCCGCAGCACCGGTTTCTGACCCTTATAACACGCCGTCGAATCGGTGCCTGCCGCAGAGGCGACACCGGAGTAATTTACGCGCCCGCTCAACGGCGTGCAAGGCCCAAAAGCCGCGGACCTTGTACCGCAGGTCCGCGCTACGATCCTTGCAAGGTCGCGTTTTCTTTAGAAACATCTTCATGTTGGAAGTGGCAATGTCGAGCGAGGAGACCCCTCCTCCGCTTCGTACCTCAGCACCTACCCTCCGGGGAGAGGGTGTCCGTTGGGGTGGAATCCCTTTGGGGTTGCGGGCGGCCCGGGCGTCATTTCTCTTGACAATCTATAGGCTACCATGTATGCTACACAGGAAGGCTGGAAGGAAGCGCCGCCATGTCCCTGGTAAAGCTCCGCGCCATGACACCCGCCCGTTGGGCCGCCAACCTCCACAACTCTCAAAAATCCACCGGCCTGCGCACAGGTGTTTCGCGACCCCGAGCGAAGCCTAGAAGCCATTGAAAACAATAAGTAGAGCCAAAACAAGAATATTGTAAAGCTGGCATCTTATTGAAAGTAATAAACTTAAGCGATTTTCCCTTAATCTCATAGAAAATAAAGGTAGTTATATTCAAGCCAAGCAGCTTGGCGGGAACTCGATCTGCGATCAACACCGCTTGCGCCCATCCGATCCTTTCGACGCCCTGCTGATTCAAGCCCGTCTGCTCCCTGCAATCGTGCTAGAATCTGCCCCTGGCTTGGAAAAAATCCACATCTGGAGATGGCCGATGAACATTCGCGTAGCCCTTGCGGCGCTTGTCCTCTTGTCGTTGATCCCTGCCCACGCACAACAATCCAAACCCACCATCGTTGCTGAAGGCGGCCAGCCTGATGACCGTGCTTCCGCCCGCGTCCTGTATTGGAACATGGCGAAACACGGCGCGGCCGGGCAGTTTGCCATCGATTACGGACGCCCCGCGTGGAAAAGCGTTTACGATGATCCGGTGAAATTTGACAAGATGACGAAGGGGAAAACCTGGCGGATGGGGAGCAATTTCTGGACCGCCCTCGATACGTGTTTGCCCTTGAAGATTTCAGGCAAGGACGTTCCGGTGGGTTACTATTACCTCGGCCTGCACAGGTCGGAAGACGGATCTAACTGGAGCCTGGCGTTCATTGATCCGGCATCGGTCCGCGCGGCGCACATCGATGCCTTCGATATTGAAAAAGCCCCGATTGCGTTCGAGGTTCCCATGTCGACTGCCAAGGCTGCGACCAAGTCTGAAAAACTCACCATTGAGTTGTCCTATCCCAAGGACAACATGCACAGAGTTACTCTCAAGGTCGCGTGGGGAACCTTGGCGCTTACCGCTCCGATTGAAGTCACGGTCGAGGAGTGACCGCCACTTTCCTGCGCGCGTCTTTTGTTCGCACACCCGTGCTTACGAAACGCGCTCGCTTGCGGTCTTTGCGTACACGGTCAATCGGGAAGACTTGATTGTGAATGACCAGGTACACCCCCGGGCGCAGCAAGCGCGCCGCCAGCAGGCTTTCCGTCAAATTCTGCAAACCATCGCTCTTCTCGAATCCTAATGGGGTCATGGCGCCGGTAAGGACTATGGGAAACTTCAGGCGCCGAAGACGCTTTTGCAGCAGCAAGCCTGTCTCCACCAGCGTATCCGTGCCATGGGTAATCACCACGGGGGCCGGGTGTTTCAATTTCTGTTCCACGATTTGCACCACGCGCTCGCGATCGGCGGAGGTCATCTCCAGGCTGTCTTTGTTCATGATGTGGGTTGCCTTGATCCTGAGGCCGGGGAGGCGCAGCATGCGAAGATACTGGTCAATCTTCGTGTCGAAATTGCCGACGGACCCAGTACCCTCCTGATAGACTTTTTCAATCGTCCCGCCGGTTGTAATCACGTAAAGCATTTGCATGCCCAATCCCACCTTTCCCTACGACTCTCTAGGATGCGATTTTACTTCAAGATCGCGAATCTTTCTCAGGAGCCTTGGCCGCACGCTGTGCCGGATGCACGCCCGCCAATGTTGCAGGATTCTCCATCAAATCCATTTACATTTGCCATGGAAGAAACTATAAGTACCACGCGTAGTTTCCATAACTCTATTCTTGAGGATTCATCATGTACTGCCGCAATTGCGCTCGACAGCTTGCCGATACCGCCGAGTTCTGCGTGGACTGTGGACAACGCCCGATGGCGGGCACGCGCTTCTGCTCCCACTGCGGGAAGGAAATGGTTGCTAATGCAGAAATCTGCGCCCAATGCGGAGTTCGCGCTGTTGCCGGCGGTGGCGGCGGCAAAGACCTCGTCACGGCGACGGTGCTTTCCATGTTCCTTGGGGTCTTCGGCGTGGATCGTTTTTATCTTGGCTACACGGGATTGGGAATTTTGAAATTGGTTACCCTGGGAGGCTGTGGAATCTGGGCCTTTGTGGACATGTTCCTCATCATTCTCAAGAAACTACCCGACGCGCAGGGCAATCCCTTGCGGTTTGTTTCTCCCAGTCAACCCAGCGATAAAGACTGGGCCTCCGCACTGTTGCTCTCCATTTTTCTGGGATGGCTGGGCATCGACCGCTTCTATCTGGGTTATACCGGACTGGGAGTGCTGAAACTCGTCACCGGCGGGGCTTGCGGCATCTGGTGCCTGGTGGACTCCGTTTTGATTGCGGTGAACAAGCTGCCGGATGCGAGCGGCAAACCTCTCCGAATGTAGGGAATGTGGCGCCGTTTTCCAAGGGAATATCGCGATTGATGGTACTGTCACTCGGCCTTGCGGTTCTTGTGGCGGTCCCACCCCAGGTGCTGGCGCGGGGGCCTGACATCTGCTTGTGGAAGCATCTGTTCCATCTTGCTGCCTGCCCCGCCTGTGGCAGCACTCGGGCGCTCGCCGCGTTTTTTCACGGACACCTCGCGGAGGCGCTGGCTTACAACCGCAATGTTTTGGTCACAGGGCCGTTGATGATTGGCCTTCTGATTCATGATGTCGCTTTGAGCCTTACCGGGCGGGGATCAGGGGGTCCTCCGAAGGGTAAAGTATAAAGGGTACGTAACTTCAGCCTTTACCCTTTATCCTTCCCTGCTTCCAGCCGCGGCGACGTGGTAGCTGGCCCGTGGTCTTGAATTCCTCCCCCAATTCCAATAAAGTCTCAAGATCTCTGTGATTAGTGTTGAATACATCCTGGACCGGACGTGTGGCGACCTGCCGAGGCCCCCGCTTGCAAGATGGGCGGCTGTCCTCTTTACTCTATTTGTTCTGGCGCTCCAGATTTCGCTTGCCGCTTCTCAGGCTTTCCTGGCGGGCGCGGGACTCCTTTATGTGATTCACCTGTTGCGGGACCGGCCTAAGGTTTTCTTCCTGCCCGTAAAGCTCCCCCTTGCACTCTTTTGCATATTATCCATAGTTTCGATTTTCTGGGCGGCGAACCCTACGGCGGGGTGGTTTGCCATAAGGAAATTTGTACTTTTTCTCATCTGGCTGCTGGCAGTCAATCTTGTTGTCAGCGCGGACCAGTTGCGCCGGCTCCTGCTGAACTTCTTTCTTGTATCTTTCTTGACGAGCCTCGTGGGCATCGCGCAATTCATCATCCAGTATCGCGATGCGCGGGCGCATCATTCCGGGGAGCTTTACCATTACCTTACGTCAGCGCGCATCCACGGGTTTATGGGACACTGGATGCACTTTGGCGGTCAGCAGATGATGGTCTTTGTTTTCCTGCTGGCATTCCTGCTGCTCGCGAGCGGTCGACACTCGAAAATCGAAATTCGAAACTCGGGACCTGAACGCCGAATTTCGAGTTCCGAGTTTCGAATTTCGGCCTTATGGTGGATGCTGCTCGCCCTCGTCACTGTTTCCATAATTCTGAGCTTCACCCGTGGAGTTTGGCTGGGTTGTTTCCTTGCCGGGGTCTATCTCCTGGCTCGATGGAAACCGAAGTGGCTCTTGGCAATGCCGATCCTGCTGGCATTGGCCTATGTAGGGGCGCCGTCGTTGCTGCGTGAGCGGGTCCATTTGGCGATGCATCCCACGCATGAACCCGCCCTGTCCATCCGCCTCGAAATGTGGCACGTCGCAATTAGGATGATCCGCGCGCACCCCTGGGTGGGAGTGGGCCCCAACAATATCGAAGAGGCTTACGATCTTTACCTGCCGCCGGGGAAGACCCCGGAGGTGGGTTATCACAGCCACTTTCACAATGATTATCTTCAATTCGGTGCTGAGCGCGGATTGCCGTGCCTGGCTGCGTGGATGTGGCTCATGGCGGCCCTGGGCTGGTATACTTGGAGGCTTCGGCGAAGACTTTCCAGTCAAAGGTGGATCGCCGATGCTTCTCTGGCCGCTTGGCTGGCATTCCTGGCTGAGGGCTGTTTCGAATTCAACTTTGGTACCTCGCCGGTCCTCATGGTGTTTCTCTTTGTTACTTCTACCCCTTTTATAGCCGCAAGGGTTGTTCCTTCCGGAAAAGGTTCGGAGAATACAGACGACACCGCTCCGACGCGCTGACCTTTTACAATTCTTAACAGCTATTTATAAGTGAATTGAGCCATTACAAGATACACTGTTTGCGAAATGAACCCTAGACAGCAGATGTTGCGAAGTTCGGTGATTGTAGCGTTCTTTAACCTGCTGGGCGGGCTGAGCGGAATACTGGTGGAAACCAGTATCGCCGCAAATCTGGGGCTTTCGTTACGCTCTGACACGTTTTACGTCGCTTACACGATTCCTTACATCATCTCCAACCTGCTTACGGCGACGAGCCAGTTTTCCCTGGTGCCATTCTTTGCTTCGCTCGAATCAGCCAAGGACGAAAACCAACTATGGCGCGGTTTCAGTTACGTCACCAACATCCTTTTTCTTGGATTGGGGGCGATTGCCGTGGTGGGTGCGGTGACGGCGCCGTGGATTATTCACGCCATCGCTCCAGGGTTCTCGCCCCAACACGTTGAAGTCGCCGCGCAACTCTCACGCTGGCTCTTTCTCATCATCATTCCCGCAGGGATAGGGGAAGTGCTGCGCTCATTTCTTCTCAGCCGGCACTATTTCGCGATCTCAACGGCATCGGGCTTTATTCGCAACGTCGCCTCAATTTTGGTAATTCTCCTGGGATTTCACCGTTACGGCGCCCAGAGCATCTTCCTGGGGTATTTAGCCGGATACCTGTTGCAGTTGGTGGTTCTGGGTTCACAGATCCTGGTGTCCTCTCGCCCCCGCTATAGCATGACTCTGACCGGCAGTGGCAAGTCCTTCACCAACTTGCGCGGCGCGGGAACGGCGCAGTTGGCGGGGGCATTAGGCTGGCAGGGTGTGGTGGTGGTGGAACGCATCATTGCTTCATTTCTCCCCGCCGGGACGTTAACTGCCTTGAATTATGGCTTCCGCATACTCGGTACACTCGCCGAACTCCTTGGCGGTAGCGTTGGAACCGCTTCTTTACCGAGTCTTTCACGTGCCGTGGCGGCGGGTGACCATGACAAGGAACACAAAACTTTTCGTGACACACTGGAAATCAGCCTCTTACTTCTCTCTCCGATGGTGGTCTATTGCCTGACGCTCAGTCACAACATCATCCGGCTGGTTTTCCAACGGGGCAACTTCACCGCTGAAGCCACCAGCCTGATGGCTTCAGTGTTTTTCTATTACAGCCTCAGCTTGATCTTCTTCGCGCTCATTCGCTTACTGAGTTTTTATCTCTTTGCGCGCCTTGAGCCCGGAATATATTTCCGTTTGTCACTCTTCCAATACGTCGTAAACATAGTCTTTGATTTAATCTATGTGGGGGTTTTTCACCTCGGCGCAAAAGGGATTCCGCTCGGTTTTCTAACCAGCCTGGTAGTAGCCTGCGCTGTGGCTTATTGGCGGAATCTCGCCAGCTTTCAGCTCGTTGTTGACCGTACGCTTACCGCCTTTACCGGAAAGGCCGTTCTCGCCAGCGGGTTGGCAGCTTTGGTAATGCTGGGTCTGCGCGCCGCTTATGGCAATCCTCCCACCAACCCGGCGAATTTCGTTTACTTGTGCGTCATGTGCTCAACGGGTGGGCTGGTGTTCTTCGCCAGCATGGCCCTTTCCGGGGCGATTCGGATGGCGGACTTCTCCATCCTCTGGCGGCGCCCGGGAAACGCGTGAAAGACCTTCGTTGCAACCTACATGGAAATGGCCACTTACCGTGTTTTAGTGGTAACGAATCTTTGGCCTACGGAAGCTGACCCGGGATACGGCAGCTTTGTGAAGGCGCAGATGGAGTCGCTCCGCCCACTGGGAGTGGAGTTTGACGTTCTCTTCATTAATGGGCGCGAATCCAAATGGAATTACCTGCGCGGCATTTCCCAGGTCCGCCGGCAATTGCGGGCGAAGCCATACGATCTGATCCATGCGCACTTTGGTCTTGCCGGGTGGGTGGCGCGTTTTCAGGACCGCGTGCCGGTGGTGGTTTCGTTCATGGGCGACGACGTTTTGGGCCGGCCCACACGCAGCGGACGGATTACCCTTGCCGGCCATTTCCTGCGAATCTCGGGATTCATTCTGGCGCGCTTGGCCACCTCCGTGATTGTGAAATCGCGGCAGATGGCTGCCAAGCTGTGCCTGCCCTCTGCGCACGTCATTCCCAACGGGGTTGACCTGAATCTATTCCACCCCACGCCACAGAAGGAGGCACGCCAGACGCTGGGCCTCGAAGCCGGGAAAAAGTTTGTATTGTTTCCTTATAATCCTGACGAAGCTCGCAAGCGTTATGACCTGATCCAGGCCGCCGCTTCCCTGGCGCGCGCACAGGTGTCCAACCTCGAACTGGTGGTGGCTCGCGGCGTGCGGCAGGAACAGATTGCGCTCTACATGAACGCCGCCGATGTTATGGTGATGGCGTCCATTTTTGAAGGGTCGCCCAATGCGGTCAAGGAAGCCATGGCCACAAACCTTCCAGTGATTACCGTGGATGTCGGCGACGCCGCTGAATTGATCGGCCCCACCGACGGATGCCACCTGGTTCTGCGTGAGGCGCCTGCAATTGCGGAGAAGATCGTCGAAGTTTGCCGTCGCGGCGGACGCACGAACGGCCGCGAGTGGATTCGCAAACTGTCCATGGAAGCCGTGGCGCAGCAAATTGTTGATGTATACGCCGCGACTTTGCGGCGATGATCCGACGACGCGAGACGAAAATCGAAGCTCGAAATTCGAAACTCGCCACGAATTTCGATTGGTAAGACAGCCAGATTTCACAGATAGAGAATCCGTGTACTCTGCGTAATCTTTGGACCTGATTAAAATGCCAACGGACCAGGAACTGACCCGCGCCGCCGAGCGCCTTCATGCGCACCTGCTGAAACGCCATTGCTCTCAGGGATTGGTTCATGGCCCTGACGCCGGGGTTCGCTTCCAACTGCGGCTCTGGAGGTTTTTCAAGGCAGCCTTGGATTTTGTGCCGTGGAATGACGATTACGTCTTCATGCAGTCGCACGGCTATTGGATCCTGTCCAACTGGATGCTTCACGAAGCGACGGGAGACCCGAAGTATCGCGCGCTTGCCCTGGAGAGTACGGAGGCCACGCTGCGGCTGCAGCAACCCGGCGGTTATTGGCTTTACCCGTTGCCTGAGCGCAAGCATCTTGTGGCCACCGTGGAGGGAAATTGGGGAGCCATCGGACTTCTGGCCACTTACGCCCGCGAACCCAGAAAAGAATTCATCGAGGCCGCGGTTCGTTGGTACGATTATCTGGTGGGAAGGATCGGCTTTCAAGCCCACACGTCCGGTAAGGCCATTAACTACTTTGATAAACCCCGCGGAAAGATTCCCAACAATTCCGTGGAGGCTGCATGGCTTTTTTTGCGCCTTTGGAAGGCGACCGGTGATGCGCGCTTTGTTGAGCACGTGGATGGGATGCTGGAATTCCTGGTGAATACACAGCTTCCCTCGGGGGAGTTACCTTACATCGTGGATGGCCCGTATGAAAAGGGGCGAACTCATTACCTCTGTTACCAGTACAATGCCTTTCAGTTTCTCAAGCTGGCCTGGGCGGCCTCGCTGCGACCTGATCCCCGGACACAACGCATCCTCCCGGCGCTTGCAGGCTTCCTTGCCAGGGGCATTACTCCCTCCGGCGCCAGCGCGGCTGATTGCTTTCACAGCAAACCGGAGACGGATTATTACACCGCCGTCCTGGCTGCGGCGCTCTACGAGGCACAGAAATTGCCGATTTTGGCCAAGGGTCAATCCTCATTCGTCAATCTTCTATCGGAAGCGCGGGAGGGAAGTGAGCGGTGTTATGCCCGCCTGCTCCAAAGGCAACGGCCCGACGGGAGCTTCGCCTATACCACTGGTGATTACGGCTTCCTGCGCGACGGCCGATCGTACCCCCGGCCGCAGGTCATGACGCTTTTCCACCTGCTCTGTCCAGAATGTGGAAACGGATTTGAAAGGATCGTGACGAATGACATGTGACGAGTGACAAGCAAGCAAAACAAGGAGGCGAGTGTGCTCGACATAGGTAACTCGCCGCTTGGTACTTGCCACGCCTGTTGGATGCGAAACCCGTAATCTTGCTTGTCACTTGTCACATGTCACTGCTCTTATGTGCGGAATCTGTGGAGTTTTCAATTTCGGTACGGGCGAACCTGCTGATCCGGTGGCGCTGAAGCGTGCTACGGATGCCATGGCGCATCGTGGACCTGACGATGGGGGCTTCCACCTTGACGGCGCGGTGGGTCTCGGAAACCGGCGCCTGAGCATCATTGATTTGCCGGGCGGTCATCAGCCCATCGCCAATGAGGATGAGTCCATCTGGATTACCTTCAACGGCGAAATTTATAACTATCAGGATCTGCGCCCGGACCTCATCAAACGCGGCCACAAGTTCCGGACAAACAGTGACACGGAAACCATCCTGCACCTTTACGAAGAGTACGACTTCAGCTTCCTTGACCATTTGCGCGGCATGTTCGCATTTGCGATTTGGGATAGCCGCAAGCGGCGGCTGTTGCTGGCGCGTGATCGACTGGGAGTCAAACCCCTCTTTTTCTGTGCAGACGGCGGCCGACTGGCGTTTGCTTCGGAATTACGCACGTTGCGCGAACTGCTGCCGCGGCCGCCGGAGATCGACCCGCAATCGATTTACGACTTTTTTGGATTTCGCTACGTCCCCGCCCCAAGAACCTTCTACCGTGGCGTGGAAAAACTCCTGCCCGGCCATTTCCTGGTGGCTGACTCGACGGGCGTGCACAGCCACGCTTATTGGGACATTCCACCGGAGGAAGAGACCACGAAGTCACCCAACGAAATTGGGGCCGAAATTGTTGAGCAACTTCGCGAAGCCGTGCGGTTGCGGCTGATTGCCGACGTGCCGCTGGGAGTTTTTCTCAGTGGAGGGACGGATTCCAGCGCGGTCGTGGCGCTTATGGCTGAGCTCGGCGCGCGTCCGCTGCGCACCTTTTCCGTGGGATTTAACGAACCCGAATATAGTGAGTTGCCGTTCGCGCGCTCCGTGGCCACCCGGTATGCCACGGAGCATCAGGAACTTGTCGTTACGCCGGAGGACCTGAGCAGCGAACTGCCGCGACTGGTGGCGTTCCGCGATGAGCCTATCGCCGAACCCACCGACGTGGCGCTTTACCTGATGTCGCGATTGGCGGCGAAAAGCGTGAAGGTTGTCTTGGCAGGTGAAGGCAGCGACGAGTTGTTCGCCGGTTACCCCAAGTATTCCGCTGACCGGCTGGCAGGCTTGGTTTCGGCGTTGCCGCATGTCGTCACGCGCGCCCTCATCCGCCTGCTGCCTTATCGCCAGCACCGGGTGAAAACCGCGCTCGAGGCGCTTTCCATTCGCGATGAAGCGGAGCGGTCGGTGACGTGGTTTGCCTCCTTTTCGCGCCAGGAGCGGGAAAGCCTTTTTGCACCCGAATTTCTGGCGCAAGTTGACCCCGCGCATCCCGCCCGCGTCATTGAAGGCTATCTCGAAAAGGTGCGTGACCGCTCGCCGCTTAAACGGATGCTTTACGCCGACTTGAAGGTGTGGTTGCCGGATAACCTGCTCTTGCGCGGCGACCAGATGACCATGGCCGCGTCCATTGAAGAACGCGGACCGTTCCTCGATCACCGATTGGTGGAGATGGCGGCGCGACTTCCCACACGTCTGCTTACGCGCGGCTTCCAGACCAAAGCGTTGCTGAAAGACGCGCTGCGCCCCTTCGTGCCAGAGGAAGCGCTGTTCCGGCGCAAAGTCGGGTTCCGCGTGCCGGTAGGTGAATGGTTCCGGAAGCCCCTGCGTTCTTTGGTTGGAGACCTGCTCCTCTCTCCCGAAGCGAAGACGCGTGGGTATTTCAACGCTCACAGCATAGATAGCTTTGTTCGCGAGCATTTTGATGGCGTTCGCGATCGCCAAAAACAACTGTGGGCTTTAATCAATTTTGAATTGTGGTGCCGACATGCCAAATGAACGGCCCGGTGTGTGCATTGTTGTCGAGAACCTCCCTGTCCCGCTCGACCGGCGAGTGTGGCAGGAAGGACTCGCGCTGCGCGACGCCGGATATCGTGTTTCCATCATCTGCCCGAAGGGCTCCGGATTCCATAAGAGTCGCGAAACCCTGGAAGGCATAGAAATTTACCGGCACTGGCTCTGGGAGGCCTCCGGGCCGCTGGGTTATCTCCTCGAGTATTCCTGGGCGCTGACGGCCCAATTCTTCCTTGCCCTGCGGATATACGCGCGAACCCGGTTCCGTGTGCTCCAGGCGTGCAATCCGCCCGACACGATTTTCCTCATCGCGCTCTTCTTCAAGCTTTTCGGCGTCCGATTCATATTCGATCACCATGATCTGAACCCCGAGCTTTACGAGACGAAATTCCAGCGACATGATTTGGGGTACAAGCTGGTTTGCTGGGCGGAGCGGCTCACGTTTCTCACCGCGAAGGTTTCAATTGCCACCAATGAATCTTACCGGGAAGTTGCCATGAATCGCGGCGGCATGTCCCGCGACCGGACTTTCGTGGTCCGGAGTTGCCCGGACATGGCCAGAATCCGAATACGCCCCCCGCAACCCGAGCTTAAGGAAGGCCGGAGCCATCTGGTGGTGTATCTCGGCGTCATGGCTCATCAGGATGGATTGGATCTACTCCTCGAGTCGATTGCCTTCCTCGCAAAATTGCGGAACTGCGATGACACGCTGTTTGTCCTGATCGGCTCAGGTCCTGAACTTCCTCAGCTTAAAGTATTGGCGAGCCAGAAGGGGCTCGATAACCTGGTGAAATTCACCGGGAGACTGCCTGACGAGGATGTTGCGGCCTATTTTTCCACTGCACAGTTCGGCGTCGCCCCCGACCGGGCTACTCCCATGAACGATAAGTCAACCATGAACAAGATTTTGGAGTACATGGCGTTCGGACTTCCCGTGGTGCTTTACAACCTCACGGAAGGCCTTCGTTCAGCGGGTGACGCCGCCCTCTACGCGCGCAATGATGACCCGGAAGACTTCGCCCGAAAAATCCAGACCATGCTGGATTCCGAGAGCTTGCGTAAGGAAATGGGGGCGCGCGGACGTAAACGCATTGAAGAAGAATTGAATTGGGAAAACGAGAAGCGAGCCTTGCTTGCGGCCTACGCGACGGCACTGGGAAGCTAAGAGGCCGGTGCTATTACAGGAAGACTCGTAAGTGCTGTCATGAGGTACTGGGGAAAAATCGAAACTCGAAACCCGTGAACCAGACGCCGAATTTCCAGTTGCGAGCCCTTTTTAGCATTTCCCTGCTGTCACTCTTGCTCCGCGTCTCAGCGCCTCCGCGGTGAGATGAGCCTCAGCTCGCGCCGCGGCCCACCAGAACGATGGGAATCGTTCTAAGGATGATCTTCCAGTCGAGCATCATCGACCAGTGATCAATATATTCCAGGTCTAACTCCATCCAGCGCCGGAAGCTAAGTTTGCTACGCCCTTCCAGTGCCCACAGGCATGTTAGTCCGGGGTGCATGCGTAACCGGCGGCGCTGCCAGCGCTCGTACTTTTCCACTTCCTCGGGAAGGGGCGGACGCGGACCCACAAAAGACATGTCTCCCTTGATGATGTTGACCAACTGCGGGAGTTCGTCCAGGCTGAATTTGCGCATGAAGCGTCCAATGGGTGTACAGCGCGGATCATTCGTGATCTTAAACACCGGCCCATCCACTTCGTTCAGCGCTTCCAACTCCTCGCGAAGCAGGTCGGCGTCCGCGCGCATCGACCGGAACTTGTGCAGAGTAAACCTCCGACCACCGAGCCCGCAGCGCGTTTGGGAGAAAAAAACAGGCCCGGGTGAGGTGAGTTTGACCAGCGCCGCTAATATGAGGAGGAGCGGGGAAAGAGCCACCAGAGCCGTGAGCGCCATGATGAAATCAAGGCCCCGCTTGATGAGCAGGGAATCGTCTTCGGGCGTGGCGGAGAAGGTCAGCAGGGGCGTTGTGCCCAGGCGCTCGAGATAAACTTTGGAGATGATTTGCGGGAAGAAACTGAGGAGTACGCGCGTCTTCACTCCCTCTTCTTCGCAAATCAGAAACGCGTCGCGGAGCTTTTCCAGTTCATCCTTGGCGACGGCAAAGATCACCTCGTCGATCACCTGGCGGCGCAGCAGTTCCGGCAACTCGGGAAGTGTGACCGTGGGATATGACTTGTGGAGGCCGGTTGGCAGCGCCTCGGCAGGTCCATTTTGGATGCGAACAAAACCATATAAGCGCATGCCGTGATCTTCATTCGCTTCGAGCGTCCGCGCGATTTCCGCCAACTCCGGACCATCACCCACCAGCAGGAAGTTGCGGAATCCCGCCACTCTTCTTCGCAAGGGTGCGGCAAATCGCCACGCCGCCAGGCGGAAGCCGATCATCAACAGCAAATCGATTAGCGCATAGATCCCCAGCAGGAGACGGCTGGTGAATTCCAGCTTCAACGCGAAAGTTGCGGCGAAAAGGACGACGGTGGAGACGAGACCGACCTTAATTGGGTCAGCGAAGACCCGGCGTAAATCCTCCTCACGGACCTCACGGTAGATTCCTGCGGCCACCCCAACGGCCACCCATAAGACGAGGGTCAGGGAAATGAACAAGGGGTAATTCGAAAGCGGGTAAAAAGGCCGTGCACCCGGCAGGTGAGAGCGGATTTCCAGCGCCAACCCAAAACTCGCCAGCACCAGAAGGACATCTGCAATAAGGAAGATGATGCCAATTAACCGATTGTGGCGCGCAAACATAGAACTGCCCCCTCGGGGCACGTAGACCGCAACTATCTTAGCAGAATCTGGCGCCGCTACCGCATCGGAGCGCCGTGACCGGTCCGCATCAGGCGATTGCGGCTGTATCGTTATGTTAAACTCGCCATCGGTTGGGCTTTTCACCATAACTTCATCCTGCGGCAGGAATTTGCTGATGCTTTGGGCCGTGAAAACCTTCTATGTGGCGGGCGCGTTATTATTGCTGCAAAGCGCCTGGGCGTTCGTCGATGGGCTCCGCTTCTTAAGTTTAGTCCGAAAGAGGCGAAGTGGTCCGCAAGGAAACTACACGCCATTCGCCGCCGTGGTGATTCCTTGCAAGGGCATGGATGCGGAGTTTGACGCGAACGTCGAGGGCTTCCTCAATCAGGATTACCCGGACCACCAAGTGGTCTTCGTCGTCGCCACCCTGGAGGATTTGGCTTATCAAAAACTGCATGAACGCCTGGAGGCGCGGAACGCGTCCGGTGCAAACCACAATCCCCAAGTATTATTGGTAGCGGCGGGCATCTCGGATGTTCGCGGAGAAAAGGTCAACAACCTGTTGCACGGAACCGCGGCTGCAAACGCGGCCGTGCAGGTGCTGGCCTTTGCCGATATCGATGCGTCTCCCCGCCGCGATTGGCTGCGGTCATTGGTGGCGCCGCTCGCCGATCCCCAAAATACTGTCAGTACCGGTTTCCGATGGTATCTGCCGGGGCAGGGCTTTGTCTCGCGACTGCGTGCCGCATGGGACACCTCAATCGCCACCATGATGGGCGACCACAATCACAACTTCGCGTGGGGCGGGTCGATGGCCATCCGCGCCGACGATTTCCGGAGGCTCAAAATTGCGGAACGATACTGGGCCAGCACGGTAAGTGACGACTATGCGGTGACGCACGCAGTTCGCGAAGCCGGGGGAAAGATTGCCTTCGAGCCCCACTGCCTGGTGGCATCAGGGGAAGAATTGAGCCTGCGGGATTTTCTGCACTGGTCGACTCGCCAAATCATTATTACGCGGGTTTATGCGGCACATTTGTGGACGTTGGGAATTGCCGCATACTTCTTCTATTGTGGCACTGTCGCGTTGGGACTGGCCGCGTTGGTGCTGCCTGCGGATACGGCCTACCAGCGCCTCGCCGTAGCGTTCACTTTGCTGGTTATACTGTTTCTCGGGGCGGCCAAAGGCTATATACGCTCCGTTGTCACAAGAGAGGTTTTTGCCTCGGAAACTGGCCGTCGCACCTCCTGCTATTGGCAATTATCGCCGCTGGTTCCATGGATCATGCTGGGGAATTTTGTTGTGGCGGGGTTCACCCGGCGAATCAAATGGCGAGGGACCGAGTACGAGTTGGTCTCCCCAGACAAAGTCCGCGTCACGGGCTGATCGGCGTTCTGAGAGTGGGGCTTTTAGCGCTTGCCGCGCGGAGGCCGGATGGCATGCCGGGTGATATAGCGGGCGGGAGTTGCCACACTCTTTTTCCTTACGGGCTCGGGGGCTTCTTCCGGCTCCGCAGGGGATTCCTCTGGAGCGGGCTCCGGTTCGGAGGGCGCCACCTTGGCAAGTACCTGATCCATTAATGTGGCGCGAGGTCCGGATTTCTTTTTGGGTGGGACCTCGGCGTTCTTGTATGGATGCTCGGTATGGCAGGTCTGGCAAACCACTTTCACCACGGTGCTCCCCACCATGCTCGCCACCGCATGGTTGAGCAGCAATTTACATCGCGGACAATAATCGTCGATTTCATCACCCAGTCGTAACAACGAAGCGGTCATTGGGCGGATCCTCTGCAACGCGTATCTCTTCTACGGAAACGAAAGCGCCGCCATTATAGCGCGAGCGCCGCAAAAACAAAACCATTTGGCTGATGTGCGTGATTTGACACCCCCTGCAATTGCAGCTATTCTGAGCAATAGGCTTGGGGTGCGGGAGCGTCTCTGTGTCGCCACCAGGACGCTGAGTTAAAACCTCGAAAACACTGCGGTGTGATGCTCCCCCTCGCGGGCAGACGGAACTCTTTCGCCATGATTTCCATATTAACTGCTTTGGAAAGGACGGCACGCCAGGCACTTCGCATTATTGCCTTGCCCATTCTTCAAGCCCCGGAAGAGGCTCTGATGGGCGGCCAGGCGGTCATCGAAGGCGTCATGATGCGTTCGCCGCACTCCTATGCCGTGGCGGTGCGGCAGCTCAGTGGTTCACTGGCGGTGAAGCAGGCGTACCTTGACCAGCCTGCGGAGAAGCACCCCTGGCTGAAGTATCCTGTTTTACGTGGGCTGGGCGTGCTTGGGCAGGCGCTGGTGTTGGGAATGCGTGCCCTGCGCTACTCCGCCGAGCAGGCGCTTGAGGAACCCGCGGCGGAGGGGGCAGACCCCGCAGAATCAAAGAAGCCAACGGAGCTGAGCGGCTGGATGCTGGCGGCCAACATTGCTTTCTCCCTGGTTTTTTTCATTGTTCTCTACAAGCTTGTTCCGCTTTATCTGGCCACGGTTATAACCCATCGGTATCCGCATACCGACAATAACCTGACATTCAATTTGATGGATGGGACAATTCGGATCGCCTTGTTCCTCGGGTTCCTGCTCCTGATTTCGCAGTGGAAGGAAATCCAACGAGTGTTTGAGTATCATGGGGCCGAACACAAGGTGGTGTGGGCCTTTGAAAAACGAGGTCCCATTGACGTGGCCACGGCGCGCACTTGCACGCGATTCCATCCCCGTTGTGGTACAAGTTTTCTGCTGGTCGTGATGGGCATCGCCATGGTCCTCTACATGTTCTTGCCTTTTCATACTTTTTGGCTGCGATTTCTCGGGCGCATTGTTTTGCTGCCGGTAATCGCCGGGGTCTCCTACGAGTTCATCCGCTTTGCCGCGAAATCGAAGGGAAGGTTGTGGCAATGGTCGTCGCAGCCCGGCCTCTGGCTGCAGCGCATCACCACTCGCGAGCCTGACGACAGCCAACTGGAGACCGCAATCAAGGCCTTGGAAACGGCGATGGTGCTGGAGCAAAATCGCGGCGGCGAACTGATTGTGGCGTAAGAAAGTAGACAGCATACGGTAGACGGTAGACACGAGGCGGAGTCTAACCTGTATACTGCACGCCGTATGCTGTATTCTGGTTTCTATGCATTATTTGAACAAACTTGCGGAAATCGAATCGAAGTACGAAGGTCTGACCGAGCAACTCGGCAGGGCCGAAGTGTTGGCGGATCCCAACGTCTACCAGAAGACGGCCAAGGCGCGCGCGGACCTTACGGAAATTGTGGAGAAATATCAAGAGTGGAAAACCATCAGCAAATCGGTGAAGGACACCAAGGCGCTGGTGGACGAGTCCTCCTCCGATCCCGAAATGAAAGCCATGGCGCATGAGGAACTTATGGCGCTGGAAAAGCGCCTGGAAAAGGTGGAGCAGGAATTGAACGTTCTGCTCCTGCCCCGGGATCCCAACGACGAGAAGAACGTGGTGCTGGAAATCCGCGCCGGTACGGGGGGAGACGAAGCCTCCCTGTTTGCGCAGGATATCTTCCGCATGTATACACGCTTTGCGGAATCGCAACACTGGCGCGTTGAAGTGCTTTCCAGCAGCATGTCGGGAGTGGGCGGGCTCAAGGAAGTCATTGCCTTGGTGGAAGGCAAGAAAGTTTACAGCAAGCTCAAATATGAGAGTGGCGTCCACCGCGTGCAGCGTGTTCCGGCCACCGAGCAGCAAGGGCGAATTCACACCTCGGCCATCACCGTGGCAGTGCTGCCGGAAGCGGACGAAGTGGAAATCCAAATCGATCCCAAGGACATTCGGATTGACACGTTCTGTTCCTCGGGGCCGGGCGGGCAGTCAGTGAATACAACCTATTCCGCTGTGCGCCTCACCCATATTCCGACGGGAACGATCGTCTCCTGCCAGGATGAGAAGTCGCAGATCAAGAATCGGGCCAAGGGAATGCGAGTCCTGCGCTCCCGGCTCTACGAACTTGAGTTGCAGAACCAGCAGAAGCAGATCATCGAGGAACGGCGCTCCATGATTGGCTCGGGCGACCGCAGCGAAAAGATAAGGACTTACAACTACCCGCAGAATCGCGTCTCGGATCATCGCATCGGGCTCACGCTGCATCAACTGGATCGGATTATGGACGGGAAAATGGATGACATCATCGACGCCCTTATTGCCCATTACCAGGCAGCGAAATTGATGCAACCGCCCAAGAGTGAGGGGGGCGTGGACGAAGCACCCTCAGCCCTCGCCGGGTAGGCTTATATTGAAGATTTTCGATTGCCGATTGTCGATTGAACCGCAGCATCATCTCCGTTTTAGATCTTAAGCAATGGCCTCTACCGGCGATTGATGGTTGGTAATTGGCGACGTTCAATCGGCAATCGAAAATCGTCAATTGGCAATTGCATGTCGGCAATCGAAAATTGGCAATGGCACAGCTCCGCGCCACACTTCGGCAAGGACTCCAAACACTTCTCGCCCATCAGGTGCCCTCAGCGCACCTCGCCGCAGAATTGCTGCTGATGCACGTTCTGGGACGCGATCGCGCCTACCTTTACACTCATCCTGAAGAGGAACTGCCGCCGCCGGACCTTGAGCGGTATGCCCGACTTATCGCCGAACGGGCCACGGGCAAACCCTCGCAATACATCACCGGCCATCAGGAGTTTTGGGGGTTGGAGTTCGAAGTGACTCCCGATGTTCTGATCCCACGACCCGAGACGGAGCACATGGTGGAACGTGTGCTGGAACTGGCGCAACGGCAGGGTCAGGCAAAGGACGCACGCCTGCGGATTGTGGACGTGGGCACGGGCTCCGGATGCATTGCGCTGGCTCTGGCGTCGGAATTCCCCCGGGCGATTATCTTCGGCGTGGATATTTCGCGCGCGGCGCTCGTGGTGGCCTCGCGCAACGCCGTGCATCTCAACATGCCGGAGCGCGTCAAGTTTCTGGAAAGCGATCTCCTGACGCGCCTGCTGGAGCCTGACTTTGCGGGAACGTTTGACTTCGTCCTTTCCAATCCTCCCTATGTGGGCAAACGGGAAGTTGACAAGGTTCAGCGCGAGGTGCGCGATTTTGAGCCGCGACTGGCCTGGGGCGGCGACCTTGTGCGCGGAGATGAAGTCTATGCGCGGCTGTTCCCACAAGCGCTGCTCGCGCTCAGGCCGGGCGGGTACGTTGTTGTCGAGATTGGCTACAATATGCGCGAGCAAGTCCTGGCGCTGCTGGGTGAGGGATGGGGTGAGATTCAAGTCACACCGGATTTGGCCGGAATTCCCCGGGTAGTGAGTGCGAGGAAATTATGAATTCTGAATTGCGAAAGCACCCCCCCGTGGGCTTGGTCTCGCGCGAATGGGATTTCGCCTTATTCGGCATTCAGAATTCATAATTCAGAATTTGTTTATTCCAGCACCCGGTCCCTTGTATCATCCAGGCAAGCATGTTGCGTCAAATCCTCCACGTCGACATGGACGCCTTCTTCGTATCGGTGGAGGAGCTTGAGAATCCTTCTCTCAAGGGGAAAGCGGTCATTGTGGGAGCGGACCCCGACGGCCGCGGGGTCGTGGCGGCGGCGAGTTACGCGGCTCGCAAATTTGGTGTGCATTCAGCCATGCCGATTGGGATGGCGAAAAAGCTCTGCCCCCATGCAATTTTCCTGCGCGGCCAGCATAGCAAGTATGGCGAGTATTCGCGCCAGATTCACCGGATCTTTGAAGAGTTCAGTCCTATCGTGGAGATGGTTTCAATCGACGAGGCTTACCTTGATTTCACCGGGTGCGAGCGCCTGCACTGTTCGTCATATCGCGGCGCTGACCGGTTGATCCGCACCGTCAAGGAGCGCACGGACCTGAACTGCTCGATCGGCCTCTCTTCTTCCCACCTCGTTTCAAAAATTGCTTCCGACCAGGCAAAACCGCACGGACTTCTTTACATCTTGCCGGGCTGCGAGTCGCGGTTTCTTGCGCCGCTGCCCATTCGGCGCATGCCCGGCATTGGAAAAGTAACCGAGCCGCAGTTGCGCTCACTGGGTATTGTGACCATCGGCGACCTGCAGCAGATGGGGCGGCAAAAGCTGCGGGAGCGCTTTGGGAAGTTCGGCGAGTGGCTGTACACCAAGTCGTGTGGGCTCGATATCGAAGCGTATCAGTACGAAGAAGAGCCCAAATCGATCAGCCATGAAACCACTTTTGACGCTGACATCAACGATATGGAAGAAGTGGAGCGAACGCTTTCCTATTTGGCTCAACTTGTGGGCCGGCGCCTGCGCGACCATCGCCTTTTCGCGCGCACCGTTGGGCTGAAGCTGCGCTTCGCCCCTTTCAAGACGCTGACCCGTGACGCGACACTCGATGAGCCCACCAACCTTGATGCCGTTATATTCTCGAACGTTCTGCGATTGCTCGAAGACGCCTGGGACGGCAAGCAGAAAATTCGCCTGGTGGGAGTGCGCACGT